>CXWL01002724.1_pt1 | contig 193744 bp, 149 predicted proteins | sample 590931 | NCBI WGS metagenome assembly CXWL01 (sample SAMEA3498368, study PRJEB10139) | groundwater metagenome | biome: water well; material: biofilm material | place: Germany | collected 2015-04-27
CTGGCTGTTGTGCTGCCCTGGCATACAGATGGGCTGGTTCCTAATGTAATGGATGAAGGAGTGTTAGGAAATAAAATATAAGCAACCGGTGCATCATGATCTGAAATACGTTCGGGGCGGTTAGCATCATTTCTGTAAACCTCAGGAAAATCAGCATCAAGCCTTCCAATGCCGAACTGGCTTATCTTACTTGATAAGTTTGAATTAACTAAAATATGATCAAGTACCTGAGCACTTCCGGAGAAACTATAAGAATACCGTTGGTCTGCTGTATGTGTGTCCACAAGATCAGTAAGGTTTGGATTAACAAGATCCGGCGATGCTAATACAACATCGCTTGCAGGTGTGGGAGTGCCTTTTATTGTTCCAATCATGTCGACATATCCATCGCTGAATTCAAAAGCATTGTAATCACCAACAGAAATAATATTAGCCGTTGGGTCAGTTGTTTGGAATCCCTGGATAAGATTAGCAAGAAATTCTGCCTGAGCAGCCCTTTTTGTACGAACACGGTTACCGTCAACGGGATCGTTGACACCATTCAAAGAACGAAGGTGATTTACAATAACAGTTATTGGATTTGCTACAGTACAACCCGGTTTAGTGAAAGTTCCATTTAACACTAATGGCGGCCTGTCATTGAGCAGTTCAGGCACCCCGTTATTTGGATTTATATAAGTGGTGGCTGCCCCATATTGAGTTACGGAAGTAACATTTACTCTTGATGATTTCACCAAAAAGCCGACATCAATACCTCCAACATCATTGCCTTCTACAAGAAATGCCAGATAGTTTGGTGCAGGATCTCCCGCAGCAATAGCATCATTATTTATTTTGGTTGCTATTGCCTGCAGTACAGTAAGTTTTTCTACTTCAACAATACAAAGAATATCAGGGGAACGAAGAACATTGCGGATAGCCAGTGAAACTTTATTGAGGCGATTGTTATAGGCCGCTGTTGTTAATACAGCATCTCCATTTGGATCATTAATATCATCATAAAACCTTTCAATATTAAATGATGCTACAGTTAATTCATCAGCTGTTTGTACAGGAACAGCAGCAAAGGTTAAACCATTATTACTGACAACAGGCGTAATTGCAGGATCAATATCAATAGAATAGGCACGGCTTCTGAAATCAAGAGGACCTACTACGTTAGTAAGTATTGCACCGGTCGCTACATCAATGGCTGTGCCACCGAGTGAGTTACTTCCAATACCAATCAATTCAGGGTTTGCATCCCAACGGGTAACTGTTGCAGGTGCGCCAGGAGGCAGTGGATCAGGTTGCCCAACACCTGGTTCACGGAAAGGTCTTAATACACCGGTGATAACGCCATAAAAAAAGCCATTACTAACAGATGTGGCAGACGATTCAGTTAAATTACCCTGGGTGGGTGCAACAACTGTTAATGAATTTACTTGCACTCTCATACCTTCAAATTTTTCCAATTGAAACAGTCCTCCTGCCGGATTAGTATTTCCACTGGTTAACAAAATAGCTGCTGGTAGAGGATTTCCTGCACTTAAAAGGGTTACTACAGGAGTTATAAGTTCTGTTTGTGAAGGGCTGTTTGGGTCGGCAGAAGGAATAAACTCTGCCACGGTACCGGCCACACACACTTCATTGCCCACCGCAGCAGCAGCCGGCGGAGCGGCTGAAGTAAATACAAAAATCCCTTCTGACGTATTGGGGTCTGCATCGGCAGAAGCATCGGGTGTTTGCATGAAAAAGCCATTGGAACGACGGCCCGATACAATACCTTTTATTATTACAGCCAATCCTGTAACCGGCGATGTGTTTGCGCTTCCCTGCACCTGTGCAATGGTATGCGTAGTGCCACAGCCTGCGTCGTCATTGGTAATAGTACCCTGTCCCTGGCCATCACCAACTGTTGCGCCGGTTACATTAGTAACATTTACAAAAAATGTTTCATTAGGTTCAATATTCACATCACCGTTTACAACAACGGTGAATGTATAAGTTGAATTACCGGCTGCAATAGTTTGCCCGGTTAGTGATTGTAATACATAATCGTTATCAGCTGTGGTAGCAGTATTATCTGCAGTGGCAATATCAAATGTAACTCCACCAGCACCTGCCGGTGTTGATAAACTTACAGTAAAAGTAAAATTAGTAGTACCAGCATTTCCTTCGGATGAAGTAACATCATTAATAGTAAGATTAGTGCCGCCGCCACCTGCAAAAACAGGGGTAATTGAAAAATCATCAACTGATAAACCATCGTCAGCACCGGTAGCATCCAAATCATTCCACCTGATATAAAATGTTGCACCGTTAGCAATTGACAATCCTGTAATGGTGCTTGTAATTACAGCCCGGTTGCCAACGGCATTTCCGTCTTTGGCGCCCGTTGTTACAGTGTTTGGCGTGGTAAAATCCAATGCATCAACATTAATCCATGTTCCGGTAGCCAACCCTGTGGCATCTAAACTATACTGAAAATCAAGTCTGTCAGTCCGGGCTGCAGTTCCTAAACGCCATTGTTCGCCAGTGTACGAAATGTCAAGAGAAGTAACGGTGGCTCCGGTGTTATTAGTAAAGGATGCGCCAAATACAGGTATCAATGTGCCTGACCTTAAGCTGCCCAGGGCTCGTTCGGTACTTGCTGCAGCACCGTAACTATACATATCCCCTGTATTCGATGTGCCGGCATCTACAGCATATTGCTCATTATCTCTTGCACCCCCTCCGGTTTCAGTTAATAGCCAGCCTGGAATGGTCAGGATATTTGTAGTTGAGCCGGCAGTATTGGACAGGGCATCAAAATTTTGTGTGTAAGCAGGGCCAGTGAGGCTTATTTGAGAATAGCTTTGAATACCGGTAAAAATAGAGACACTTAAAAGCAGTAAGTAGATTCTTCTCATAAACACAGTTTTATTTTTTTTTGAAGCAATTTTTTTATTACCTGATCAGCAAAATGCAAAGTCATGTGATTTTTCAGAACAAAATAATAAAGCAGGTTATCAGATTATTACTACTTGGCTTATCGATAAGATTAGGATTAGTACAAACGAGGCGGCTAAGCTAAGAAAAAACTTTATAGCAGAAGGCAGGAAAGAATAAAGTGTTTTGCCCGATGTGGAGAACTTTACTAATCCGATATTGATGCCCTGAAATCCATCACCTTCAATTGAAGTGATTTTTGTTCGTTCCATTCGTTTTCATCTATTGTAAATACAATATCAATGGGTTGTTTTTGTTGTAAAAGCGGAAATTTATCAGCCATGCCAAAGCCAATACCGCTGATGGTTACATTATCCTGTCTTACAGAAAAACGGATATGCTGTTCTTTCACAATTTTTGACCAGCCATTGTCGGTTACTTTTTTTACGATGAAAACCGGACGCAGGTTTTCCGGGCCAAATGGTTCCATCTGTGCGATGATATTATAGAAAGATTGATTGATGTCTTTCAATAAAATTTCTGTGTCAATAATTATTTCAGGGATCAGTAGTTCCTGTGTAATTAATGAAGCAACAACTTCTTCAAATTTTTCCCGGAAAGCATCTACCTGTTCCAGTTCCAGCGTCATTCCAGCTGCTGCAAAGTGGCCGCCATAGCCCAACAAGTATTCTTTGCAGGCATGAATAGCTTCGTATAAATTAAAACCAGGGACACTTCTGGCACTGCCGGCAGCATAGTCGCCGGATTGCGTAAGAACAACAGTTGGGCGATAGTAATGTTCAATTAACCTGGAAGCTACGATGCCCACGACACCTTTATGCCAATGCGGCTGAAACACTACAGTTGAATTTCGGTGTTTCCAATTTTCATTTTCATTGATTTGTATCAGTGCTTCTTCAGTAATATTTTTATCAGCTTCTTTTCTATCGGTATTGTCGCTATGCAGCAGTTCTGCGAAGTGCAGGGCATCTTCTTCACTTTCGGCAATAAACATTTGTACAGCCTTTCTTGCATCATCCATTCGTCCGGCGGCATTTACCCTTGGGGCAATCATGAAGACGAGATTAGTAATATGCATTTCCTTTTCAAGGCCACTGAGTTTTGCCAGGGCTTTTATGCCGTAGTTGGGATTTTTGTTTGCTTTCGCCAGGCCATGAAAAGCAAGCACCCTGTTTTCTCCGGTCATTGGTACAATGTCGGCAGCTATGGCAGTGGCAAGTAAATCAAGATATTCAAAAGCGGATCCGGGGGGCAAGTTCATGCTTTCAGCTAATGCCGACATCAGCTTAAAGCCAACCCCACAGCCACAAAGTTCTTTATAGGGATAATTACAGTCTTTTTGTTTAGGGTTAAGAATAGCAACAGCAGGAGGTAATATCTCGTCAGGTAAATGGTGATCGCATACAATAAAGTCAATTCCCATCTTTTTCGCATAGGCGATCAGGTCAGTAGATTTGATACCACAGTCTAATGAGATAATCAGGGTAAATCCATTTTCTTTGGCAAAATCTATCCCGGACTTGCTTATGCCATAGCCTTCCCTGTAGCGGTGCGGTATATAAAAATCAAGATTTGAATGAAGCTTTTTGAGGAACTGGTACATACTGGCAACAGCAGTAGTGCCGTCAACATCATAGTCGCCAAACACTAAAACTTTTTCATCATTATCGGTTGCGCTAATAATTCTTGCCACTGCTTTTTCCATGTCTTTCATTAGCCATGGGCTGTGCAGCTCTGTTAATTGTGGACGAAAAAAATCTTTAGCCTGTTCAAATATTTCGATACCCCGCTGTACAAAAATCTTGCAAAGGGCCGGGTGTATTTTAAGTGACTGATGCAATGCTTCCACCTTTGTTTTGTCTGCTGTTAATATCTTCCATCTTTTTTGCATTGCGGGTAGCGGTGTTAATATTTACGATCTGTGACAAAAAGAACCATATCTTCTAAGCCTTGCCTGACAAGGCTTTGGGGAAACTGATGAAGTATGCTAATGGCCTCTTTTTTGAAAGTATTCATTTTTTCTTTTGCATAAGCAATGCCACCTGCCGCTTCAACTTTTTCAATTACCCACTGTACCTTCTTTTTATCCCGGTTGTTATTTTTTACAATATAAATTATTTTCCGGCGGGTTGCTTTATCTGTATTATTCAGTGTGTAGATAAGCGGCAGGGTTAATTTTTTTTCTTTAATATCATTACCGGTTGGTTTGCCTACATTATCACTGGCATAGTCAAACAAATCATCTTTAATCTGGAAAGCCATCCCTGTTTTTTCACCAAATAATCTCATCTGTTCTGTAACCTTTTCATCGAGGCTTGTACTCCAGGCCCCGGCCGCACAGGCGGATGCCAGCAATGAGGCGGTTTTATTACGGATGATTTCATAATAAATTTCTTCATCCAGGTTCAAACTCCTGGCTTTTTGCATTTGCAGCAATTCACCTTCACTCATTTTGCGTACCGCATCTGAGAGAATATGCAAAATCCGGTAATCATTATTATCCAGTGAGAGCAGCAGACCTTTTGCAAGCAGGTAATCACCGATAAGAATATTGGCTTTGGCTTTCCAAAGTGCAAAGGTTGAAAAAAAACCCCGGCGTTCCATCGAGTCATCCACCACATCATCGTGCACCAGGGTAGCGGTATGTAGTAATTCTACAAGTGAGGCTGCACGGTATGACGGCTCATTTATTTCACCACATAATTTGGCAGAAAGCAATACAAACATAGGTCTCAGTTGCTTCCCTTTTCGTTTTACAATGTAGCGTAATATCCTGTTTAGGAAAGCTACGTCTCCGCTCATAGCCTTTCTGAACCTGGTTTCAAAGGCTTTCAGCTCATCGCTTATTAAATCTGTTGGTAAATGCATTTGTAAGGTGGGGCAATTTACGGCGCAAAAAAATAATTAAACAGTTAAGCAGCAAAAGTCAGTATTTTACTGACTAAGTCATTGAAAAATAATATGCAATAGGGTCAAATAATATTCATAAAAATTTGGTAATTGATGCTCAATCTCTATTTTTGCGTATTATTAGGACATTGTTTTTCAAATCTTAATCCTTAGTTATGGCAAGCAAAAAGTATTTATTACTGGCAGGTATATTCTGCCTGTTGGCGTCTACTGGTTTTTCACAAAGAGTTGGAGCCAGTTACGATGTAAAAGATTCCTCTCTTGTTCCCGGGAAAAGAATGCCACAGCATTCTGAATTTTTAAACGGAACATATAATTTTCCTGCAAAACCCCGCAACCAGTGGGAAATAGGTATCAAAGGAGGTTTATTCCAGGTAAGCGGAGATATACCTGCAAAATTCTTATCTCCGGGTTTTGGACTGCATGTGAGAAAAGCCTTTGGATATATCTTCTCTATGCGTCTGGAGTATTTGTATGGAATTGGTAAAGGACAACATTTCCGTGCTACGGAGAACTATGCAAAAAACCCGGCCTGGGGAGTTGCTATTGTAGATCCGGGGCAGAGATATTCTGCTCCTCGGGAAGTTACAGCTGCTGGCGGTTTCCGTCAGGTAGTGTCTTCTAAAACAGGGTTAGCTACCACTCCTTTTGAGTATGTATTCTATAACTACAGAACAAAAGTGCAGGACTTGTCATTGGAAGGCCTCATCACGTTAAATAACATACGGTTTCATAAATCCAAAACTGGCTTTAATGTTTATGGATTTGCAGGTATTGGCGGAACGATTTACGATACAAAAGTGAACACTTTGCATGAAGTAGGTGGAGTTCAGACAAAATATAACTTCACTACAATTCCACAATCTGCCTACGAGAACCGTAAGGATAAACTGAAGGAGTTGAAAAATTTTATGGATGACTCTTACGAGACTCCCGGTGAGAATCATGGCGAACGGCGTCCAAAACTTTTTGGTGATACTTTCAAACCTTCTGCTACTATTGGTATGGGTTTAGCTTTCAAACTCAGCAACAGGCTGAACCTGGCTCTTGAAGACAGGTGGACATTCATAAAAGATGACTTATTGGATGGCCAACGCTGGCAGGAGCAAGCATGGGGTGACGCTGTACAAACCCGTGATTTTGATTCATACAATTACCTGAGTCTTGGTTTGAATATCAACCTGGGTGCTAAATCTGTTGAGCCGCTTTGGTGGCTGAACCCACTGGATTATGCTTACAGTGAAATCCGCAACCCCCGTTTAATGCGTTTGCCAAAACCAGTTTTGCCTGATACGGATGGTGATGGTGTAACTGACCAATTTGACCAGGAGCAAACACCGGCAGGTTGCCCTGTTGACAGTCATGGTGTAACAAAAGATACTGATGGCGATGGTGTACCTGATTGTAAGGATAAAGAGTTGATTACCCCAACATATTGCCAGCCTGTTGATGCAGATGGTATAGGTAAATGCCCATGTGATCCAAATTGTGTAGGAGTTGCGCCTCCGGTTAAAACTTGTGCTGAACTGATTGGTTCATTGCCAAGCATAGCATTCAAAGTTGGTTCTAACAAACTGGATGATGATGCTAAAGCTGCCCTTTCTACTGTGGCTTCAAGACTGCGTAACAACCCGGGTTGTAAGGTTGTGGTAATCGGCTACTGCTCTTCAAACAAGAAAGAGCAGCAGTTAAGCTGGGATCATGTAAATTCAATCATTAACCACATGGTTGATAAAGAAGGCATAAGTGCAGACCGCTTTATCTTCAATTATGGCCAGGAAGGCGGCGATTGTAACACTGTTGACCTCCGTGTAGCTGCTGAAGGTGAAGATGGACCGAATACCGTTGAGCCTCCGCACCCAAATCTTCGTAAGAATTAAAAGCTGACTTTTACAGATATTAACCCTCCCGGATTTTCGGGAGGGTTTTTTTTAGCACAGCCTGCCTGTTTATACGGTTTTTTTGGATTGTAAGAAAATAGGATTGTACGCCTGTTTTAATCATAATTTAGGGAGGTCTGGAAGAAACCCATTATTAGGCTAATAAATGAAATTACTTGGTCAATAATCCCAAATCCGTCCAAATTCTTCAATTCGGAGTGATATTATAATAACCTTAACTGCCTCACTTTGGATGCTTATCTTTTTTACGCAAAATTTGCCGTTATCTATTAACTTTGCACACCTTTTATGAAATTTATCTGGATTATAATAGCAGGCCTTTTTTTAAGCAGTTGTGGTAGCGGTGTTGGTAAACTGCTGAAGAACCCAGACCCGGCTTATAAACTCCGAATGGCTGAGCAGTATTTTGTAAAAAAGAAATACAGCCTGGCCCAGCAGGTGTATGAGGATGTAATGCCTTATTTCAAAGCAAGTAAGGAGTTTGATGACATTTATTATAAGTATGCTTATTGCGCATATTATATGAGTGATTATATGAGTGCTGAGAACCTGTTTAAAAGCTATCTGGAGATATTCCCCAATAGTACCCGGGCAGAAGAAGTGGATTATATGAGGGCCTATTCTTTTTATAAACAATCTCCCAAAGCTGAACTGGATCAAACCAATACGGTAAAGGCTATGGGTATGATGCAGACCTTTATTAATACACATCCGGGCTCTGCAAGAAATAAGGAAGCAACTGAAATTATTGACATCTGCCGGGGGAAACTGGAGATAAAAGATTACCAGAGTGCACAATTGTATTATGATATGGGGCAGTTCAGGGCAGCAGCTGTATCTTTTACTACATTATTAAACGCCTACCCGGAATCAATGAAAGCGGATGAGTATAAACTGATGATAATAAAATCATATTACAGCTTTGCAGAAATGAGTATCGAAGAGAAAAAAATAGAACGGTACGAGCAGGTTATCACTGAGTGTAACGAGTTTACAGACCGTTTTCCGGAGAGCAAATTGAAAAAAGAAGCCGAAGAATTTTTAAATTTATCGCAAACAAATATTAAAAACTTGAGTAATGAGCAAATTAAGGCGTCAGCTTAGTGCAGGCATCACCAATAATGTAGAAACCCGCAACCTTGATGATATTAAGGGTAAAACAGGCAACCTGTACGAGTCTATATCCATAGTTGGCAAGAGAGCTAACCAAATCAATATTTCGCTGAAGGAAGAATTGCACAATAAACTGGAAGAATTTGCAAGCCACACTGACAGTCTTGAAGAAATCCACGAGAATAAAGAGCAGATAGAAATTTCAAGGGCTTATGAAAGAATGCCTAACCCGGCATTGCTGGCTACCCAGGAATTTTTAGAGGATAAAGTGTACTTCCGTAAGGGCGAAGATGAACTTTTCAGCTGATTGCAGAAAAGATAACCGGCAAAATATTTATAGCGATGGATTTCCGTCGCTTTTTTACTTTACACAGGAATTTATTTGCCGGTTATGGCCTTTCTTCAGTAAATGGTATTTTTGACAAAATATGTTGCAGGGGAAAAAGATATTACTCGGAATTACTGGCAGCATTGCTGCATATAAATCCATTTACCTTGTGCGCCTGCTGGTAAAAGCCGGAGCTGAAGTCAGGGTTATTATTACACCTGCTGCCAAAGATTTTGTTTCTTTCCTTACATTATCTACCCTTAGCCGCAATCCTGTGCTGGTTGATTTGTTTGATGAACAAAGCTGGGCCAACCATGCAATGCTGGGCCGCTGGGCCGATGTGATGGTGATTGCACCACTAAGTTGTAACACCCTTTCCAAAATGGCCAATGGGCAATGCGATAACCTGCTGCTGGCCACTTATCTTTCCGCCACCTGCCCGGTAGTAGTGGCGCCCGCCATGGATGAAGACATGTGGCATCACCCGGCAACAAAAGAAAATCTCAAAAAACTTGAATCTTTTGGCAACAGGATAATCCCTGTAGAAAAAGGTGACCTGGCCAGTGGCCTGCATGGAGAAGGCAGAATGGCTGAGCCGGAGCAGATACTTGGTTACATTACCAGTAATTTTTTTTTGACCTGTCCGTTGGCGGGTAAAAAAGCAATTGTAACAGCAGGGCCTACATACGAACCCATAGACCCCGTTCGTTTTATTGGAAATTATTCCACTGGCAAAATGGGCATAGCCATCGCAAAAGAATTACAGCATCGGGGAGCCGATGTTACACTTATACTTGGGCCATCGCAGCTTGATATACCGGCTAATGGAATCAGGATGGTGAGAGTGAAAACAGCTGCCGAAATGTATAACGCAACCAACGATGCTTTTGTTGAGGCTGATATAGCAGTTATGTCAGCAGCCGTGGCCGATTATGCACCGGGTGCACCCGCAAATGAAAAAATAAAGAAGAAAGAAGAAAAACTTTTGATTGAACTCACCAAAACAAAAGACATTCTGAAAAGCCTGGGTGAGAAGAAAAAAGCCGGGCAGGTGCTGGTTGGCTTTGCACTGGAAACCAATAATGAGAAGCAGTATGCCATGGATAAACTGCAAAGAAAAAATGCAGATATGATTGTACTGAATTCATTAAATGATTCGGGGGCAGGTTTTGGACATGATACCAATAAGATTACTATATTCGAAAAAGGGGGACAGGAATTAAAATTTGACACTAAATCAAAAACTGAAGTTGCAAAAGACATTGTTGATACTATAATCCGGTTATACTATGCATAAAAAAGTTTTAGTTGCCTTTGCTTTTATTCTATTAGTTGCCTTTGCACAAGGACAGGAAATCCAGGCCCGCCTCACTGTAATTACATCTAAAGTAAGTACCCAGGTGGACAAAAAAGTGTTCCAGACACTGCAAAGTGCTTTAACCAGTTTTCTGAACAACAGGAGATGGACCAATGATGTATTTCAACCCGGAGAAAAAATTCAATGTAACTTTCTGCTGAATATAGATCAGGACCTTGGAGATAATTTATACAAAGGAAAGCTGACGGTGCAGGCTGCCCGGCCGGTTTATAATACGACTTACGATTCTCCCATTATGAATTTTCTTGACGATAATATTGATTTCAGGTATGTAGAATTTCAACCAATTGAATTTAATGAGAACAGGATACAGGGAAATGACCCGCTGGCGGCCAATATTACGGCCATACTTGCTTATTACGTTAACCTGATTCTTGGAATTGATTATGATTCATTTTCCCTTCGCGGCGGAGACACTTATTTTCAAAAAGCCTGGAACATCGTAAACAATGCGCCTGAGGCAGGCAAAAAGATTAATGGCTGGAAGTCATTTGAAAGCATTCGTAACCGTTACTGGCTGGCCGAAAACCTGAACAGCAACCGGTTTGCCCTGGTACACGATGCGCTATATTCTTATTACCGATCCGGCATGGATATTTTTTATGAAAACGAAGATGCAGGCCGTAATGGTATTCTGAACTGCCTTAATTTCCTTAATACGATCAACTCAGAAAACCCTAATTCGATGATGATGCAATTCTTTTTCCAGGGGAAAAGCACTGAACTGGTAAAAGTATTCAGTAAAGCCAATGCAGAGCAAAAGGGCAGGGCAAGGGAATTATTAACCCGGCTTGATATTACTAACGGCACTGCCTACAAAGAACTGCGATGAGAACTGGTTTGCTTCTTCTTTTTATATTGATTTTTACCCCCGGTTGCAAAAACAAAAACAGGATTCCAAACGATGTGCTGCCACAAAAAAAGATGCAGGTGATCTTGTGGGACATGATGCGGGCCGATCAGTATTTAAATGACTATGTACTGAATAAAGACACTTCGCTGAACAGGGCAAGCGAAAGCCTGAAATATTACCAGCAAATATTTGCAATCCATAAAATAAACAGGGAAGAATTTCAGCGGAGTTTTTCTTTTTATAGCTCCCATCCTGATTTACTCAAAACGATAATGGATTCGATAAGTGCCCCTCCTCCGGCTACGGTTCCCATACGGCCACTTCAGCCTGAACCGGTTACTGATTCTATTATCAGCAAGCCGGATACTGCAGCTATTATCCCTCAAAAAAAACTACAGGATACTACTGCATCCGGGAAAAAGAAAAAGGCATTTCTGCCTTATTAAATATGCCGGCCGTTTTGGTAAAAGCAAGTTCCCTAATTTTACCCTCTAATTAGTTTTTCATGAATAAGGTTGTTAGTTCTGCTGATGAAGCTGTTCAGGATATCTGTAACGGGGTTACTCTTATGCTGGGTGGTTTTGGCTTATGTGGGATACCCGAGAATTGTATTGCTGCATTAGTAAAGAAATCTGTAATGAACCTTACCTGTATATCTAATAATGCCGGGGTAGATGATTTTGGAATTGGGCTGATGCTGAAGCAAAAGCAGGTAAAAAAAATGGTTTCATCTTATGTGGGGGAGAATGCAGAGTTTGAACGGCAGTTGCTCAGCGGTGAGCTGGAAGTAGAGCTGATACCACAGGGCACTTTGGCTACCCGCTGCATGGCTGCGGGTTATGGCATGCCTGCTGTCTTTACACCCGCCGGTGTGGGAACAGAAGTGGCCTACGGAAAAGAAGTGAGGCAGTTTAATGGCAAAGAGTATTTACTGGAACATGCATTTAATGCAGATTTTGCCATAGTAAAAGCATGGAAAGGTGATACAGATGGTAACCTGGTATATAAAGAAACAGCAAGAAATTTTAATCCATTAATGGCAATGGCCGGAAAAATAACAATTGCAGAAGTGGAAGAGCTGGTGCCTGCAGGGGAGCTTGACCCTAACAATATCCATACACCTGGTATTTATGTACACCGGATTTTCCAGGGAGAGAAGTATGAAAAAAGAATTGAGCAACGCACAGTAAGAAAAGTTAAATAAGCTAAACAGGTTATATGGGTCTTACGAAAGAACAAATAGCACAGCGCATCGCTAAAGAAATTAAAGATGGTTATTATGTAAACCTTGGCATTGGTATCCCCACATTAGTAGCCAATTATATTCCTGCCGGAATAAATGTGGTGTTGCAAAGCGAAAATGGTTTACTCGGCATGGGGCCTTTTCCATTTGAAGGTGAAGAAGACCCCGACCTTATCAATGCAGGTAAACAAACGATTACTACTGTACCAGGATCTGCATTCTTCGATTCTGCCATGAGTTTTGGAATGATAAGGGCTGGTAAAGTTGACTTAACTGTTTTAGGAGCCATGGAAGTAAGCGAAGAAGGTGACATAGCCAACTGGAAGATTCCCGGCAAAATGGTAAAGGGAATGGGCGGTGCGATGGATTTAGTGGCCAGTGCTAAAAACATAATAGTAGCCATGATGCACAGTAACCCTAAAGGAGAATCAAAACTGTTGCCTAAATGCACTTTACCATTAACGGGAGTGAAGTGTGTAAAAAAAATTGTTTCGGATATTGCTGTACTGGATGTAACAGATAAAGGGTTCAGGTTGCTTGAAAGGGCGCCGGGGGTAACAGTAGAAGAAATAATATCAAAGACAGCCGGGAAACTTATTGTGGATGGAGAAATTCCTGAGATGCAATTTTGAGTTTGAAATTTCCGGCTTGCAGCTTATAGCTAAAGGCAAATGCATCCCCTATTCAATCAAATTATTCTTCACTGCAAAGAAAACCAGCCCGGCAGTATTCTTACTGCCAAACCTTTCCATCAGCCTGTCCTTAATTGCTTCTACCGTTCGGGGGCTGATCTCCATTTTTTGGGCAATTTCCTGGGCGGTAAACTCCATACAGATAAAACGAAGCACATCTTTCTCCTTATCACTTAATGTGATTTCACTGTTAAGCGAAGGCACTACTTTTTGGCGGGAATGTGATTTTTTAAGTAGTATGCGGTTCACAAAGTTGTTCAGGTAATAGCCTTTTTCATATACTTCCATAATAGCCCTGCGGATTTCCTGCGGCTCTGCATTTTTCAGTAAATAACCATTGGCCCCGTTCTCCATCAGGTGATACACAAACCGTTCATCTTCATACATGCTCAGTATCAGCACTTTTATCTGCGGAAATTTTTTGCTGATTGTTTTAGTAGCTTCTATGCCGTCTTTGCCGGGCATCCGCAGATCCATCAGCACTACATCAGGTTCAGAGGAAGGCAGGCCGTTTAACAGGTCATCCCCGTTTTCTGCTTCCTGTACAAATTTAATATTGGTGAATGGCCGGAGGGAAAGAATAACCCCCTTACGAAAGATTTTATGATCATCAGCAATTGCTACCTTAATTGGGCTCATAGTTATCAGATATTGGGTAAAGTTAACGGTTTACCGCTAAAACAGGTAAGGGTTGACGGGTAGGGGACAATGCTGCTAACCTGGCGGCGTTTATTTACTGGTAAGGTTCATCTTTGGGTAACTCAATGGTTACTTTATAATAGGTCTGCGAAATATCTTTTTCAAAATTGATATTACCCTGTACTACCCGCAGGCGGCTGTTGATATTTTTTAATCCCAGCCCCACATTGCTTCTGTTCAGCTTGTCAAAATCAGATTGTACAATTCCGCGGCCATCATGGTGTATGCGGAGATAGAATTTATCGGCATGCACATTCTGTGTTAAATGGATAAAACTGGCGCTGCTGTGTTTAAGGATATTATTGATAAGTTCCTGCACGATACGGAAGATGATTAATTCTTTTTCCCCTTTAAGCCGGTCTTTGTATTCATGAAAACGGCTGCTGGCATTAATGGCACCAGAGCCGCTTATTTTTTGAAACAGGTCGTTGATGGCGGATTCCAGTCCAAAGTTTTTCAATGTTGGCGGCATCAGGCTGTGGCTGATATTGCGGACAAGCTGTATGGTATCATCAATAATCTGCCTTGCCTGGAAGATAGATTGTAACTGGGTGGCTTTATCCTGGTTTACCAGGTTTTCGTTCAGGTACAGGCGAACAGTGGCCAGCAGCGGGCCGGCATCATCATGCAGGTCGGCGGCAAGGCGCTGCCGTTCTTCTTCCTGCAGTTTGATAGAGGCGGCCAGCAATATTTTTTGCTGTTCCTGTTCCATCTGGGTTATCTTATTCTGAAAACGAAGCACCTTTCGCTGGTGCATGATGATAAAAATGATAAGGCTGACAGTAAGCACCACCATGCCGAGGGTACCCAAAAAAAGGGCATCGGAAACTCCGGACTGGTTGGTGGCTTGCAGGAAGAACATAATGGTTAGTGGTTGCGGTTAAATGAGGTCTAAATAAGGAATATTTTCAGGTTTTTGTTTTGGGGTTTCAAATGGGTAACGGGCATAAATAAAAATGGCTACAGCAAAGAGAATATTTTTAATTATCTCGGCGACATAGGTCATATCTCCAAATGCTGCAATCTGGGTAGTATTCAGATGATCAAAAAGAATAAAAAAGAAGAAAGACCCCCCCAAGTAAATTAAAATACCAACAGAGACCCAGAATCCGTAGTGGTTATAAATATATTGCGTACTTAATTTTTTTGAAAATTGGTAAAAGAAATAAATAATATAGAAGAGTATAATAATAGTTTCTATACCAATCGGTACAGAATCTAACCCTTTAACTTTTCCACTAAGGAGGTAGAATACCTGGAATACAAAAAAGAGAGCTGAAATAATTGTAATAATTTGACGGGCTCTTAGGCTTTTAATATTAACCCAGAATATTATAGTGAAAGCCCCGTATTCGAAAAATGTATAGGCTGTTTTAAAGTATTTTCTTAAATCTTTTGGGATATCATTGTAGAAAAATAAGAAGCAAAAACAAACTATTCCGTAAAATACTATGACTTTAGGAATAATACTGTTTCCCTTATTCTTTATGAAAAGATAGCTGATTGGAAGAGCCAGATAAGAGTAGGCAACTATATAATAAAAAAGCTTTTCTATATGTTTGGATTTACTCCAAAAATAGAAAAACTTTTTTTAAAGATTGTACAATTCTGAATGTTCTTTGCTGGGGCAATTATTCCCAAACAAGAGGCACATTAAGTTCCCAATCAACATCCCAAGCTCTTTTCACATTCTTTTTCATAACAGTAACATTTTAAGCCTTTTCAAATTCAATATTGAACTGTAAAAATTGATTTTAGACCCGGCTACTGCAATTGGGTGGCAGGTATAGTTTTACCCTTGAAATAAGCTGAAATGCCCTGCCGGCAAGGGGTTTAACTATTATTATAGCGTAATATACCCTGCCAATAACAAGTATTATTTCTAAGTAAAAATAGTATTTTTACGATGGCAAAAATAGTAAACTTACCGGGGGAAATCCCGGTTATCAACAGCTGTGGATAAGAAAAAGGGTTTGGGTTTCGGGTTTTGGGGTTTAAAGTGGGTGTAGCCCGCGGTTACTTTAAAGACCCATAAACCTTGCCGGGTGCAAAAGAAAATAAGAGAAAGAAGTTGATTGACATTGGATTTCGCTTATGGCATTCAGAGGATTTGGAAATAATATTCAGGACGGTTTTAACAGGACTTGGACGATTTGAGGGGCTCAATCTTCCGTCAATCAACTTGCATCAAAAATATATCCACAGGCTGATGTGTACAAGAGCAATATCCCGGCGTTTCAAAGTTTCGGTATTTACTGGGTTCATCGTAAAGTTCCGGCAGGAAAATGAAAATACACGGTGGCGGCAATGAAAAAATACGATTACGACATTTTTACTTAATTTTTCTACATGCTTGCTGCCTGGAACAGCATTTCTTCCTTTTACAAAAAGGGTGAGCAGTATGTGAAATGATCGGAAAGTTTTGTGCTGTAAGATTCGATTGCTATTGGATGAATAAGCGAGGAAGTGAGCAAAGGCAGAATTGTGAGCATAGGTTGAAGTTTTTAAAAGAATTTGTATTGATGCAGTTAATACTAAAAAAGAGTACTTTTACTCAAATCACATCCATAAACTAACTGCAAAACCAATAGCCCATGCCATCCCAGGAAATAAAAGTAGCGATTGCCGATGACCATAAGATATTCCGTGACGGCATCCGCATGGCGCTGAAAGATAAAGAGTACCTGAGAATACTCTGGGAGGCCGAAGATGGAAAGGACCTGATGCACAAACTAAAGCTAAAACTTCCTGATGTAATTTTGATGGACATCCGCATGCCGGAGATAGATGGCATCAATGCTATAGGCCTTATCCGGAAAGAGTATGAAGTAATTAAGATCATTGTACTTACTATGTATGATGACCAGGAAATGATTACCAAAATGATGGAGATGGGCGCCAATGCCTACCTGACCAAAACCACCGACCCGGAAGAAATATACCAGGCCATCCTGACCTGTATGAACGATGACTTCTACTTTAATGAACTGGTGAATAAAGCGGTGCTGCTGAAACTGCAGCATAAAAAAACTGTCCGGCAGTTTTATCCCAACCCGGTTAAGCTTTCTGAAAAGGAAATAAAAATCCTGAAGCTGATTGCTGATGATAAAACAACAGATGAGATTTCAAAAGAAGTTTTCCTGAGCCCCCGCACCATCGAAACCATACGGCAGAATATGAAGCAAAAAGTAGGGGCTAAAACAATTGCCGGATTAGTGATGTATGCTATGCGGAATAAACTGCTTGAATAGGCTCTCACCCTGCCCTCTCTATAAATGGAGAGGGGGTACGATCACTACTAAAGCCCCGAAAAAACTACTAATAAAACATGTCAAATATCAACGATACTTTTTTTGATGGTTATTATAAAGAGATATGGAAGACCATTATTCCCGATGAACTGACGGTGAAAGAAGTTGATTTTATGCTGCCTTACTTCAACTTGCAGGCTGGCAGCAAAGTACTCGACCTGATGTGTGGTTATGGGAGGCATGCCATTGCACTGGCAAAGAAAGGGGTATCCGTAACGGCAGTTGATAACCTTGGCGATTATACTAATGAAATAAGTGCAGTGGCGGAGAAAGAACAACTGTTACTGAAAGTGGTGAAGGCAGATGTAATCAATTATAAAATCGAAGAGGTGTTTGACCTGGCGATTTGCATGGGCAACAGCCTGAATTTTTTTGGAGCTGCTGATACTGTAAAGTTGCTCACTAATATTTCTGCTCATTTAAAACCCGGCGGGCACCTGTTGATCAACAGTTGGTCTGTAGCTGAAATTGCATTCAAGAACTTTAAAGAAAAAAGCTGGAGCAGGGTTGGCCACCTGAAATTCCTGTCTGACAGCAAAATTATTTTTCATCCCACCCGATTAGAAACGGAGAGTACCATTATTGCCCCCGATGGTAAAACAGAGATCAAAACCGGCATTGATTATATTTTCTCCCTTAATGAAATAGAAACGATGCTGACAGAAGCCGGGCTGGTTATTAAAGAAGTGTATAGCATTCCCGGCCGGAAAAAATTTACCATAGGCGAGCCCAGGGCTTATATCGTGGCGGAGAAGATATAAGCTATCTTCTTTTATAAAACCTGCTGACAGGAAATGAATGTTTGACCCGGATCTCCCTTTTAGGGAGAGGGTTATTTAAAAACAAACCCCGGCGTTATGAGGACCGGGGTTAAATGTTACTGTTATGAAAAGAAAAAGATTTTTAAGCGTTGATCTTCATAGAAACAGGGTTTAATGGTTTTTGGTTCTGTGCCCATCGAAGAGCTTTTCAGGAGGTTTGGATTTATAAAACGGGACTACTAATACAAAAAGAGAAAGTTGACTGGCCGGTTGAGTGTCTCCCGGTAAAGACCGGGTTTGGTTTTTCAAGGGATCGTTGGAAATTCTTTCTGGACGGTTATGGACTTTGGATGAGAGAATAAGACAGTCATCCGTGTCAATCAACTTTCTGAAACAAAAGTATATCCACAATCAATTGTTAACAAGAGCATAACTGCCCTATTTGAAACATTCGGTATTTACGGATGCAAACGTAGAACCTGCATTTTTGCTTCGTATAGTTTCGTTTATTATTTTAAGTACTGGTACTTTCCGCAAATACGAAATCAAGTACTTTCCCTATGGTATATGTTACAGGAATTTTCCAACTTGCACCAGAGAATAAATACTGATTTTATTTTTTTATTAATAATCCAATTCATGAAAAACCCCGACACTAACACCGTAATTAAAGTAGCGATTGCCGATGATCATGCACTCTTCCGCACCGGCGTAAAGACATCACTGCAAAGCCGTAAAGACATACAGATGGTGGCTGAGGCCGAAAATGGTATGCAATTATTGAACCTGCTCCGCCATATCCAGCCCGATGTAGTTTTACTGGACATCCAGATGCCTATCATGGATGGGTTAACTACGTTACCGGAGATAAAGAAATTGTACCCTAATGTAAAAGTGATTATGCTTTCTATGCACAATGACCACTCTGTTATTTCTAAAATGATGGAGATAGGGGCTAACTCTTACCTGACAAAAGAATCAGGGTCAGAAATGATTTATGAAGCTGTAAGGGCCGTGTATGAAAATGATTTCTTCTTCAATGAACTTACCAATAAAGCATTGTTGAGTGGTTTGCGTACAAAACGTACCACTGAATTATCCATGCCCCAGGACGTGCAACTGACCGATAAAGAAGTAACCATCCTGAAACTGATGTGTGATGAAAAAAGCACCAAGGAAATAGCTGACATTGTTGACCTGAGCCCAAGAACAGTAGAAGCTATCCGTGACAAACTGAAAACAAAAACAGGCACCAAATCAATGGCCGGCCTGGTGATGTATGCAGTAAAAGCAGGCCTGGTAGAACAAGTATAAGATTTCATGGCAAGTATATTGAACCATCCGGCCTTAGGCAGGGTGGTTTTTTTTATTTTACTTTGGGCAAATGAATTACATCAATCTCAATGGTAAAATACAACCGGGTGATCAACCGGCATTGCTTGTTTCTAACCGGGGTTACCGGTACGGTGATGGGTTGTTTGAAACTATGAAGCTGATGAAAAGCGAAATCCTGCTGGAACCATTTCACTTTGAGAGATTATTTTCCGGGTTATCGTTATTAAAATTTGAAATTCCTGTACTATTTAAAGCTGAATTTATAAAAAGGGAAATACTGAATCTGTGTAAAAAGAATCAATGTGAAAAACTTGCCCGGGTAAGATTGTCGGTTTTCAGAGGGAATGGTGGTTTGTATGATGAAGACAGGGCATTACAATACCTGGTAGAATGCCAGCCATTAGATGAATCAGTAAATAAGTTGAATGAAAATGGTTTGGTAATAGATGTTTATACAGAAACAAAAAAGAGTTGTGATAAATTTTCTAATCTTAAATCGGCGAACTTCCTGCCTTACTCAATGGCAGCTCACTATACCCGGGAAAATAAGCTGAATGATTGCCTGGTAGTAAATACTTCAGGCAAAATTGCTGACTCCTCGATTGCAAATATTTTTATTATAAAAGGCGGGGCAATCATTACCCCTGGATTAGAAGAAGGCTGTGTAAGCGGAGTGATGAGGCGGCATTTACTTACTGAAATAAATGCTCCGGGCTATATAATCCGGGAAGAAGCTGTTTCTGTAAACGACATTGAAAATGCCGATGAAGTTTTTCTTACCAATGCCATTAATGGTATCCGCTGGGTGAAACAGTTCAGGAATAAAACTTATGTGAATGTAAAGACGGCGGAAATTTATAACCGGTTTATCAGGACAATTCTATGGTAGAATGGTTCTTTTGCAATGATCGGCCAATAGCAGGGAAAAGTGACCCGGAAATTTATAATTGGGTTTAAAAAATAAAAGGCATTGACATAAAGGCAATTTTTTTCAAATAAAAGATCCAAAAAATTATTAATAAAACATCATGTCGCCACCTTCAAATCTAGGGTTCACAAAATTATTTAATTTGGATCCAAAACGATAGCTGATGCCAAAATTGGTCTGATAATTATAGTTGGATGCCAATTGGCGTCTTCTGGTTAAAATATCCTGCTGGCTAACATCTCTTCCTGAAAGGGAGATTTGATCCCGAACCAGTCCGGCAAATATGAAGGCATTGAAAGATAAGCCTCCGGTGATACGAAGATTCAGGGATCCAAACATTCCGACATTATAATACTTCAGCTTATTGAAAAAATAATGATGGTAGTTTATTCCTACAAAAGCCCCGCCCCATTTTTGATTAAATGATAAAGCTACATTTACGCCATGACCCGGGAGTGTTTCCCCTTTTTTAAAATATATAGTTGTATCAATATATTGATTATAAATAAGATCCAGTGTATACCGGAACGTAAGCTTTTTATTGCTGGATTCTTTATAAGGAAAAAGATTGTATTCAATAGCAGGGCCAAAAGTTCCCTGTAGTTTATAATTTGAAAAAGTACTGTTTGACAGACCTATATTATATCCATAGGACCAGTGTTGGTTAATGCTTTTTACCAGTTGATGATCAAAACCATAACTATGACTATTGTTGATATACTCAAAAGGCGGGTCAACCCCCAATGGATCTTCAAAAGTATAAGTAGTTTTATTTTTGTTTCCATAAAATGAAAAACTCAGCTTTAACGCATCTGTGATCCGGGTTGCAGAAACGTTTCCATTATAGCGTATTCCTTTATAAACTTTTTCACCACTAAAATTTCCATAGGCCCCTATGCGGAACACCCAATAATTCCAGGGATCTTTTGTAGGAGCCGTAAGGGTTTCCTTTTTGGCACCTTCTTGTGAATCGGCTTGTTTCATATCTATTTTTACTCCTTTAGCCGATGAGGTTTTGACAATGAACGGCATTAACCCCAGTTTCAGGTATTTGATCAAAACTTCACGGTTCTCTGATTCAGTCGCAAGAGGATTAGTAGTAAACCGGAGTGTATCCGTTTGATTTTTGAATTGGTTTTGCCCAAAGAAAATTAGCTGGTACTGGCTGCTGCCACCACCTGTTGTAATTGATGTGATAAGTGTATGTACATCGGCTGCCTTATTATCTAACAGGAAGTCAACAATATTAATCTCCGTTCTGATATAGGACAAATCACACCATGAGTTACTGCAATCGATAAACACTTTCAGCCGCTGATCAGATAAGATATTGTTTTGTGCAAAGACAGGAAAGAAAAAAATAACAGCAATAAACCCGGTAGCAATTTTTTTTCTCATGGCAAATGGTTGAATTGGTGAATGGTTAATGGTTTTGGCAATGATTACCGGAATGGCTGGTAACCCCTAAGCTCTTTCATTTAATGTTAACGGAAATCCAATTTTCCTTTCTTGTATAAAGGTAGCGGGTAAGCAAAAATGCGTAACTAGTATTTTTAAAAGATGGGTTTGCCTGACGAGCCGAAAGATTAGACTATAACCTTAAATAAATAAAACATCTTCATCATCCGCCTCCTGGTTGTTTAATTCAAGAAAAACCTGGTGCAGGCTTTCAATGGCCAGTTTTCCTTCTTCACCCAGGTCAAGACTGAAATTATTTACATACAGGTCAATATGCTGCCGCATTACATCTTCACTCATCTCCTGTGAATGTTGTTTGACATAATCCGGAATAACAGGATAATTTGTAAATGCAAATTCAAGGCTTTTTCTGACCAGCTCACTTATTTTCAGGGCTACCAATCTTTTTACAGATTGATTGATGGCAATGCCTCCTAATGGAAGCGGCAGTTTCATTTTTTCTTCCCAGTATTCGCCCAGGTCCTTCACTTTTTTTAAGCCCTTTTGCTGGTAAGTAAAACGGTTTTCATGAATAATAACGCCGAGATCCGTTTCCTTATTTACCAATGCATCTTCAATAGCAGAAAATAACATGAATTTTTTATCATTTGCTTCGGGATAGGCGAAACTAAAAAGAAGGTTAGCTGTGGTATTGGCACCCGGGAGAGCAATAGAAGCCTGGTTTATTTCGGCATTCGTTATTTCCAGTTTGGAATCTGTAATTAATAATGGGCCAACTCCTTTTCCTAATGCACTTCCGGCGTTCAGTAATGTATAATTTCCCAGCGATCTAAAAAAAGCCGGGAAACTAAGTTTTGTAATATCCAGTTTGCCCTGTAAGGCCCATTGGTTAAGTGTTTCTACATCTTCCAGTGAGGTGTCGAACTCAAATCCATCTGTATCAATTTTTTTATTGACAAGTGCATCAAAGATGAAAGTGTCGTTGGGGCAGGGGGAGAAGCCTAAAGTTAGTTTCATATATTTTGTAACAAACGGATTAATTCCTTGTTCAGGTTAATAATAGATCCTTTCATATCCCACTTCTTCTTATTTCTTTCTGCAATGTAGTTAGAAACACTTCTGATTTGCAGGAAAGGGATTTTTTCCATCAAACACACATAGTGCAGTGCCGCACCTTCCATTGATTCTACAACGGGGTCAAAGGTTTCTTTATAAAATTTTATTTTTTTTGCTGAAGTGGTAATTTCATTTACAGAAATGCCTTTTACTTTTTTTAGCTTTATTTTTTTCAGCAGGTCATTTTTGTTTATCAGCCACCCGCCGGAAAAAGGGAACTGGTTTTGCGGTACTAATTCCAGGTCGAAAAGAGTTTTTAAACGGTTTAGTTCGATTACACTCTGATCGGCAATGGCCTCCTGTTTGATGGCAAGTACAGAACCAAGTGGAATTGTAGTATCAAAACAACCTCCAACACCTGCCTGTATAATAATATCCGGCCGTTTGATTTGTATCTGCTTGCTTAATGTATAAGTAGTCGCCGTTAATCCAATGCCGGAGACCAGCACATCAATATCCTTCTTTGCGGTGGTTTTATAATGCTCCAGAAAAGGAGTAAGCTCTATGGCAGTGGCGGCAACAATCAGGCAATTCATAAGCTGTAAAAATAAAATAATGTACCGTGTGCCGGGACATTATTTTATTTTCTTTATTATCGTCCGCCCCCGGCCCGGTCATCAGAAGCCATTGTTTTGCCCATTTTGTCTTCCACAGTTATTTTTTGAAAGGTCAGCATTATTTCATCATACAGGATGTTGCTGGCTGGTTTGAATTTTTCATTATCAAGTGGGCCAATAATTTGGTTGTATCCGGATACGACAACATTTTCCAGTGTAACACTATAATAATTTACTTCAGCTCCTGACGGATCATTTTTATAAAAATCAATCACTACCCTTTTCAGGATTTCATTGGTCGTCAGGGCCTGAAAAAATTGCGGGCTGGAGGCGCCAGACTGCTTCAGCAGAATAATGGGCTGATAGTTTCTTCTACCTGTGGCCATTCCGGATGCGGCATCACGGGGAGAAGTGACCTCCAGTACATATCCGGCTATTTCTGATTTATCTGCAAACTTTTGTTTGGCACTTTCACCTTTAAATTTTCCTTGCTTTGTTCCTTCAGCTAAAAGGGTGATTGTCTGGGAATAGGCAGACAGGCCTATTAGTAAACTGGCAGCAATAAGGAAGAAGATGTTTTTTTTCATGTTGATATATTTTACATAAAATTCTGCAATTGTTTTTGAATCACCAGAATTAACTATAAACTTTCTATTACCTTTGCGCCTCACAATTTTCTCCGCCCAATGCTGTGAGGAAACTAAAAAGTAAAGCATGGTTTACTTAACAAGAATAGAGCATTTTAACGCTGCTCATAAGCTCTATAATCCCAACTGGAGTAAAGAGAAGAACGACGAAATTTTTGGCAAATGTGCCAATGAAAACTGGCATGGCCACAACTTTGATCTCTATGTTACTATAAAAGGAGTGCCGGATCCCGATACCGGCTTCATTTATGATGCTAAAAAGCTGGGAGCAATTGTTCTGGAAAAAGTGGTGGAAAAGATTGATCACCGTAACCTGAATGTAGATGTTGATTTTATGCGGGGAAAGTTGTGTTCTATTGAGAACCTGGTGATTGGTATCTGGAATGAACTGGAACCCCATCTTCCTGGCAGCATTAAATTGCATTGCCTTAAACTGGTGGAAACGTCAAAGATATTCGTGGAATATTACGGAGGAAATTAGCTTGCGGAATGAGTTTCTTTGTTTGTTGTGCCCGGTATGCCGAAAGGGTCAATATATTTCATAAATTGTAAGATGAGCAAAAAAGTTGCGGTATTCAGAAAAGAGAGTTTTAATGCAGCACACCGGTTATTTAACCCCGACTGGGATGAGATAACCAATGAAAAAGTGTTTGGTAAATGTGCATTGCCTAATTATCATGGCCATAATTATGACCTTATCGTAAAAGTGGTGGGTAAGCCCGACAAGGCAACAGGGTATGTGATGGACATGAAAGTGCTGAGTGAACTTATACAAAAGGAAATACATGAAAGGTTTGATCATAAAAACCTGAACCTTGATACAGAAGAATTCAGAAGCCTTAACCCAACAGCTGAAAATATAGCTGTTGTTATCTATAAAATATTACGGCCGCATATTAATGAAAAGCTGGATATGCAGGTAAGGCTGTATGAAACACCAAGAAATTTTGTAGAGTACCCGGCAGAATAAAATATAATATAATATAATATTGTTTGTATGGCATATAGAAAAATTGAACTGTACGATGAGAAAGTCACTTCAGGCCTGATGGAGAACTACAAAGGAGTTTTGGACTTGCTGGGTGAAAATTCAGAAAGAGAGGGATTATTAAAAACACCTGAACGACTGGCAAAAGCTATGCAATACCTTACCCAGGGGTATCATCTTGATGCAAAAGCAATTATTAATTCTGCCAAATTTCATGAACCAGTGAGTGAAATGATTGTGGTAAAAGATATAGAAGTGTATAGTATGTGTGAACACCATATGCTCCCTTTTTTTGGAAAAGCACATATTGCATACATACCCAACGGCTGGATAACCGGGTTAAGCAAAATTGCAAGGGTAGTGGATGTGTATGCCAGGAGGCTACAGGTGCAGGAAAGGCTGACAGTGGAGATTATGAATGCGATCAGGGAAACACTCAATCCTTTGGGTGTAGCAGTAGTAATAGAAGCCAAACACCTGTGTATGATAATGAGGGGTGTACAAAAACAAAACTCCGTTACAACAACATCCGCTTTTGACGGGGAGTTTCAGAAAAACAGTACCCGCAGCGAGTTTCTCAAGCTAATAAGTGCTAAGTTGGATTAACCGTATATTTGCATTCGCAAAAAAGTTTGATTGCTATTCGGTCAGACTTTTTTTATGGGGTGGGGGGTAAAACACTAATCTATGAAGCATGCATTTGTATTTCCGGGGCAGGGTTCACAATTTCCGGGAATGGGAAAAGAGCACTATGAAAACAGTGCCTTTGCAAAAAGATTATTTGAGCAGGCCAATGATTTACTGGGCTTTCGTATTTCCGAAATAATGCTGCATGGAAGCGAGGCAGATCTGAAACAAACGAAGGTGACACAACCTGCGGTTTTTTTACACTCCATAATCGCATATAAAAGTATTGAGAGTGCATCGCCAGATATGGTAGCAGGTCATTCATTAGGAGAGTTCACTGCATTGGTGGCCAATGGAACGCTGAGTTTTGAAGATGCATTACAATTGGTTTCCATCAGGGCGACTGCCATGCAAAAAGCCTGCGAAATGAACCCTTCTGCGATGGCGGCGGTTTTGAATCTTGCAGATGATAAGGTAGAAAGTATTTGCGCCGAAGTTTGGAAAGAGACCGGCGAAGTAGTGGTAGCAGCTAATTATAATTGCCCGGGTCAGTTAGTAATCAGCGGAACAAAAAAGGGAATTGATATCGCTTGCGAAAGAATGAAATCGGCAGGAGCAAAAAGAGCAATGGTGCTACCGGTTGGCGGAGCATTTCACTCTCCATTGATGGAACCGGCCAAAGAAGAATTACAAGCTGCTATTGAAGCAACTAAATTTCATAATCCCACCTGTGCTGTTTATCAAAATGTAGCGGCAAAAGCTGTGATGGATAAAGAAGAGATAAAACAAAACCTGGTAGATCAGCTTACCAGTGCAGTTCGCTGGACACAAAGTGTGCAGGCAATGATTGCTGATGGAGCTTATAAATTTACTGAAGCCGGGCCGGGTAAAGTATTACAAGGCTTAGTGATGAAGATCAACAAGGAAATGCAGGTTGATGGGGTGAGTTAATTGCTTATGTAAATAGAACAATTCAACCAGTCTTTGTCAAACTCTGCATTGTATTTTTTGTAAAAATTAATTGCCGGTTCATTCCACTCCAGCACCTGCCAGATAATGCGGTTGAATTTTTTCTCTTTTGCTTCTTCAATCAGTCGGTCCATTAAAAGTTTGCCGATTCCTTTTCCTCTTGCCGATTCTGTTACAATAATATCTTCTAAATACATGGCCTGTCCTTTCCAGGTGGAATAACGGATGTAGTATAAAGTAAAACCGTGAATGATTCCATCTTCCTCTGCTACAAATGCCCACCAAACAGGGTTTTTTCCAAAGCCACTTTCAGTAAAATGTTCCAGAGTCACTGTTACATCATCAGGAGCTCTTTCATAAACAGCAAGCTCTTTTATTAATTCTAATAATCTGGGGCAGTCTCTTTTGACTGCTCTGCGGATTTGAATAGCCATATTTTCTTAAACCTGTTCCAGGATTTGTTTTAGAAAATCAATTTTAAATATGAACTCTTCATGATGTTTAGGCTGTAAGGAATCATCCAGCATGTCTTTCTTATAAGTACTGATCGCTTGTAATGCAAGATTTTTTAGACTTGGCGAAACAACTCCTTCAAGAACCAATTGTCCAAATGCTGCGGCAATAATGCTTCGATGATAACTATTTAAGAGCGCCTTATCCAGATGCATTGATTTCAATATTTGTGATACAGTGGTATCCAGAGACTCAGGGATAAAACTCTCAGATTTAAGTTCGTCTATGAAAGAAACAATGTCACTGTAAGGGCTTTTATCCCGCCATATTTTAAATGAATAAAGAGTGTCTGAGCCAGCATCGTTTCCGAAAGGGGCAAATTCATCGGTCTCACTCCACAACCATTTATCATTCATTAATTCAATTGCTCTTGAACTAGCTTTCTTTTTGTTTAATCTCCATTGGGTTTTTAGCCTGTCTTTCTCTGAAAACAATGCGGCATCCAGATCTGTCCAATTAAACACTTGAATAGGATAAATGTATTTTTCATTTTCTCTTTTTTCATTTATCATTTTAAAAGATTCAATATGGTCTTCAATATCCTTTAATTGCTCGATCATTCCCTGGTTGCCCATATAAATTGGACTGGGGATATTGGTGTTTCCTACTAGTATGGCTTTTTTTAAATTTTCAAGCATATTCTTCTTCGGGATAATCCTTTCGCAAAACCTTATTACGAAATTTGGATAAATGCCAGAAATGACTTTTAATCCCCATAGTCCAGAATTTTTAAATTCTTCAATATCGGGAATTTCAGAAAAAGGATTGCCGCTTAAAAGAAAACTGCAATATTTCATCCCCACACTGTAAATACCAAAACCTGTATAATGACCGGAAGGGGATTGCAAAACATAGCAATCACCGTTCTGAATTTTTATTTTTTTGGTAGTACTCATCGAATAATTAATCAAACGCTTGTGTCAGATCATTGATAATATCCTGCAAATTCTCTATCCCCACATTCATCCGTATCAATCCATCAGTGATGCCATATTTTTCTCTTTCTTCTTTCGGCACACTGTAATGTGTCATGGATGCGGGATGTGAAAGCAATGTATCCACCGTGCCAAGAGAAACGGTTCTTACACACATTTTAAGTTTATTCATAAAATCAATACCTGCTTTCAATCCGCCTTTCAATTCAAAACTAAGCATAGCACCGGGATGCCGCATTTGTTTCATTGCCGTATAATGGTCCGGATGTGATGCAAGACCGGTATAATTTACTTTGGCAACAGCAGAATGCTCTTCTAAAAAACCGGCTACTTCCATTGCATTATGGCAATGCCTTTCCATTCTTACTTCTAACGTCTTTATTCCCTGTATTAATAAAAATGCGTCAAAGGGATTGGAATTTCCTCCAAGCAAGCGATGCACTTTGGTAACTTTTGTTTTCATTAGCTCAATATCTTTTCCCAACAACACCCCGCCAATAGCCGTGCCATGACCGTTCAGAAATTTTGTGGTAGAATGAACAATAAAATCCACCTCATATTGAAACGGTTGTTGCAGATAGGGAGTTGCAAAAGTGTTGTCACAGGCAACAATGCAGTTGTATTGCTTTGCCATTCTGCTCAGTTCTTCCAGGTCGACACACTGGATAGTGGGATTGGCTGGTGTTTCCAGGTACATCATTTTAATAGCAGGATCTGCTTTCAATATTTCTTTGGCAGTATTCAAATCTCTCAGGTCAGCAATGATGGCAGTGATATTAAAACCAGGCAGAATTTTATTTACCAGTTCATTAGTGCCACCATACAAAGAAAAATGTGTGATAATTTTATCACCCGGCTTCAATGTAGCCAGCAGTAGAGTTGATATGGCCGCCATACCTGATGAATGAAGAATACCCTTTGCTTCAATGCCCAATCCAAAAGTTTCCAGGGCAGCTATCTTTTCTTCAGCTTCCGTAAAAGTGGGGTTGCCCCAGCGGCTGTAGATATAACCTTCTTCCTGTCCGCTGAAGCGGCGCATGCCCTGCTCTGCATCATCAAACACATAAGTGCTGCTGGCGTAGATGGGTACCTGGTGTGCATACATTGGGTCTTGCTTATGTCCGCCATGCACCGCCAGCGAACCCCAGCCTGTTAATGCCCGCCCGGATGAGCCGGTCGGACGGGGAAAACTTTTATCCATTTTAAAATTTTGGAAGTTGGAAATTTGTTTAGTCAGCCATTTCAAAAATAACTTATTTCATTTTTATTAACCCCACCTCCATGAAAGAACTCTTAAAGCAGTATGCAGCTTACAATATATGGGCAAGCCGGCGGATTTTAGATGTAATTCTTGCTTTGCCGGAAGAAAAACAACTGGCTGGGGTGCCAGGCAGTTTCAATAGCCTGTACAAAACCGTTTTACATATCTGGGATGCAGAAAGCATCTGGTGGCAGCGAATGAAAATGCAGGAACGGTTGGTAAGGCCCGGCGAAGATTTTAACGGAACTATGCAGGATGTGGCCAATGGCTTAATGCAGCAATCAAGACAATGGGAAGAATGGGTGGGTAATGCTTCTGATCTTTCGCTGGAACATGTTTTTCAATATTACAATAACAAAAAGGAATATTTTAAAATGCCCGTTTATCAAATGATACATCATGTTTTTAATCACGGTACTTATCACCGGGGACAGCTTATCAATATGCTGCGCCAGCTCGGTGTGGAAAAACTGCCAGCTACAGATTTTGTAGCCTGGGTTCGTCAAAAGAAGTAAATCATAGTTGCCGCTGATATTTATCAATAGCAGGAAATTATGTATTAATTATGTTGCAGTTTAAATGCTGACGATTATGCCTGTTGTATTCCCATCCGACCTGGAGATTGCCCAGTCTTCCAAAATGAAACATATCAAAGAAATGGCTGCTGTTATCGGGGTAAGTGCTGATGATATTGAGTATTACGGAAAATATAAAGCTAAGCTTCCATTGAAGTTGATTGATAACGAGAAAATAAAAAACAATCACCTGGTACTGGTTACGGCTATTACGCCTACTCCATACGGGGAAGGAAAAACAACGGTATCCATTGGTCTGACAGACGGGCTGAACAAAATCGGGAAAAAGGCTATGGCTGTTTTGCGGGAACCATCCCTGGGCCCTGTATTCGGTATTAAAGGTGGGGCAGCAGGAGGTGGCCATGCACAAGTGGTTCCGATGGAAGATATCAATCTTCATTTTACCGGCGACTTTTCAGCTATTGAAAAAGCCAATAATTTACTGGCAGCATTAATAGATAATAACCTGCAAAGCAAAAGCAGGAGCCTCCATATTGACCCAAGGACAATTGTATGGAAACGGGTAATGGATATGAACGACCGGGCACTCCGCCATATTATAGTCGGGCTTGGCGGTATCAGTCACAGCATACCAAGAGAAGACGGATTTAATATTACCCCGGCTTCAGAGATCATGGCCATATTGTGCCTTGCTGAAGATATTGAAGACCTGAAAAGAAGGTTGGGTAACATTTATATCGGAATGAATGATAAAGACGAGCCTGTTTTTGCAAGAGACCTGAATGCAGTAGGGGCCATGGCCACATTACTGAAAGAAGCTATTAAACCCAATCTTGTTCAGACGCTGGAAAACAATGCAGTAATTATGCACGGGGGGCCTTTTGCCAGTATTGCGCAGGGGACCAATTCAGTAAATGCAACTAAAATGGGTTTGTCACTTAGTGAATATGTAGTTACTGAAGCAGGCTTTGGCGCAGACCTGGGAGCGGAAAAGTTTTTTGATATCAAATGTCAATCTGCCGGGTTGAAACCAGAGGCAGTAGTCCTGGTTGTTACATTGAAAGCATTAAGACATCATGGGGGCGCAAAAAAAAATGAATTGCAGCAAGCCAGCACAGAAAAACTGGCAAAGGGTATTCCAAATATGGAAAAACATATTGAAAACCTGGTGAAATTTGGGATGAAACCTGTTGTGGCCATCAATTATTTTCCAAATGACAGCGAAGCGGAAATAGAATTGGTAAAAGAAAGTTGCCATAAATACCAGGTAAAGGCAATTGTTTGTAAATGTTTTGCCGAAGGTGGATCAGGCAGCATGGAATTAGCAGAGGAAGTGGTAAGAATAGTATCCGGGAAGGAAAGTAATTTTAAACCTTTATATAACGGGGAGATGACGATAGAAGAAAAAATTCACCGGGTTGCTACGGAGATATATGGGGCTAAGGCAGTGGAGTATTCTGTTAAAGCAAAAACTCATCTGAAACAATTATATGAACTGGGCTTCGATAAAATGCCAATATGTATGGCCAAAACGCCGAAGTCATTATCCGATGATGAAACAAAAAGAGGCCGCCCTGAAAACTTTGTTGTAACAGTCAGGGAGTTTGAATTTGCATCCGGTGCAGGTTTCGTTATTCCAATTTTAGGGGATATGATGCGGATGCCGGGTCTGCCGCTGATTCCTTCAGCCGAAAATATTGACATAGATAATTCCGGAAGGATAACCGGGTTGTTTTGAAAATCTAATAACCCCATTTCACCAGCGTAGCACCCCAGGTAAAACCACCGCCAAAAGCTGATAAAACGATATTGTCACCTTTTTTCAACTGGGTTTCCCATTCCCATAAACAAAGAGGAATAGTGGCAGCAGTAGTGTTGCCAAATTTCTGAATGTTAATCATCACTTTTTCTTTCGGTAATCCCATGCGATTTGCAGTGGCGTCAATAATTCTTAAGTTGGCCTGGTGCGGAACTAACCAGGCAATATCATCACCGGTAAGGTTATTCCTGTCTAATAACTCTGCACTTACATCAGCCATTCCTTTTACGGCAAATTTAAAAACGGGCTGACCATCCTGGTAAGCATAATGTTCTTTTGCCATCACCGTTTCTATGCTGGCTGGCTTTTTGGAACCACCGGCTTTCATGTGCAAATACTGGCAACCGCTGCCATCACTTCTCAGGATACTATCCAACACACCGTAGCCATCTTCATTAGGTTCTAATAAAACAGCGCCGGCCCCATCGCCAAAAATGATACAAGTGGCCCTGTCCTCGTAATCTACAATGGCACTCATTTTATCAGCGCCGCAAACAACTACTTTTTTATACCGTCCACTTTCAATTAATGCAGCGCCGAGGGTAAGTGTATAAAGAAAACCTGAACAAGCAGCCGATACATCAAAACTAAAAGCATTTTTAGCTCCCAGCTTATCACAGGCAATATTTGCGGTGGCCGGAAAAACCATGTCGGGGGTAACAGTTCCTACTATTAAACAATCTATTTCTTCCGGGCTGATACCCCTTTTTTCACATAATTGTTTTACTGCAGGCACTACCATATCGGAAGTGGCCAAACCTTCGCCCCGCAAAATTCTTCTTTCAGAAATGCCGGTACGGGTCCGTATCCATTCATCGTTGGTATCCACCATTTTTTCCAAATCAAAATTGGTCAGTTTGTCTTCAGGAACAAATCCGCCAACTGCAGTAATGGCGGCGGTAATTTTATTACTCATGCGTATTAATATTAAAACAAAAGTGGCCAAAGGTACGGGGTATGAAGGAATTGGGAATCACAAAAGGGAATTGGGAAAATCATGCCTGACTACTAATAACCAATACCCAATTCCTTATTTTCGCAACTTATGATAGCTTACCTGAAAGGAGATTTTGTACACAAAAGCCCGGCCGTAGTGCAGGTAGATGTAAACGGGGTAGGGTATGAAGTGCAGATAAGTCTGAACACTTACTCAAAAATTCAAAATTTAGACAAAGGAATACTTCATACCAGCCTTCTTATACGGGAGGATGCCCATATTTTATACGGATTTTTTGACCTGGCAGAAAAGGAAATGTTCCAGCAATTAATTAGTGTTTCAGGTATCGGAGCATCAACAGCAAGGGTAATGCTGTCCTACATGAAACCTGACGAACTTGCAAGGGCCATTATCCAGGGAGATACAAGGACATTAGAAGGAATAAAAGGTATTGGCAAAAAAACGGCGGAAAGGATGGTGCTGGAACTTCGGGATAAACTGGCAAAAAATCCAATAGAATCAAATATTTCTCCTATGATAAACAATACTTTGCAAAGGGATGCGTTAAATGCTTTAACTGCTTTGGGCATCAATCGGCAGGCCGCTGGACAGGCCATCGAAAAGACCCTGGCAGCCAATCCAAATTTACCTGTTGAGGAACTGATTAAAAAAGCGCTTCGTACCCTCTAATTCCACTATTTTCAGGAAACTAATTGATGGAGAAAAAACATTGAACCTTAAGACTGCTCATATGTTCCGTACACTGGTAGCTTTTACCATTGTGCTTGCCTCTTTTACACAGGCAAACGCAGGTTATTTTAATAATATTCCCACAGACAAGATTGGCATTAATCCTGATACCACCCGACACCCACTGCAGGACCGGTATGGTGATCCATATACTTATCCCAATCGTAATACTTTTGATTTCAGGGATACCGGGTTCATTAAACGGACAATTGAGTATGACCCGCAGACAAAACAGTATTATATTATTGAAAAAATAGGAAACAAATATTACCGCACGCCAACCTCTTTCACCATGGAAGAGTTTGTGAGGTTGCAGGGCCGGAAAGATGAAGAGGATTATTTCAAGAAAAGGGCCGCCCTGCTTTCCAATATGAACAGGCGTATTTATAAACCCAAGTTCAGGATTACCGATGATTTATTTAACCGGATTGTGGGTACAGGTAAAGTTGACATCCGGCCTTCGGGCTATGTTGATTTGCTGGCGGGCTACCAGGGACAGAATATTAAAAATCCTACACTACCGGAACGGGCAAGAAAATATGGCGGGTTTGATTTTAATATGAATGCACAGTTACAGGTGGATGCAAGTATTGGCGATAAACTAAAACTGCCGATTAATTACAATACCCTGGCTAACTTTAATTTTGAAAACCAGTTGAAATTAGATTACCAGGGCAAGGATGATGAAATAATAAAAATATTCCAGGCCGGTAATACCAATTTTGCATCTAAAGGAACACTGATACCTGGTGCCCAATCTTTATTCGGATTAAAAACACAATTACAGTTCGGTAAACTTTTTATTACGACTGTACTGGCTAACCAGCAATCGCAGCGGCAGACACTTGGTTTGTCAGGTGGCTCTGCTTCGCAAAATTTTATACTCAGGGCTGATGAGTATGACGAGAACCGCCACTTCCTGATGTCGCAATATTTCCGCAAAAATTTTAATAAGGCAATGAAACAATTGCCGGTCGTTAACTCACCTGTCCAGGTATTAAGACTGGAAGTATGGGTAACCAACCGTATTGGTGCCACTACCGATACAAGGGATATTGCTGCCTTTATGGATTTGGGAGAAAATGTTCCATACAGTCCTTTGTGGACAGGTACAGGCGACCCGCTACCCCGCAACGCTGCCAATAACCTTTATTCAACACTTTTAGCAACACCTAATGCCCGAAATTCATCTTTGGTGCAGTCCACATTAACAGGAATTGGTCTTTTGCCTGTTCAGGATTTTGAAAAAACATTTGCCAGGAAATTACAACCCTCCGACTATTCCTTCAACCAGCAGATTGGTTTTCTTTCACTCAATCAGCCACTGCAGCCGGATGAAGTATTAGGTATTGCCTTTCAATATACATACAATGGCAGGGTGTTCCAGGTGGGAGAATTTTCAACAGACGTTACACCGGATACTTCAGGGGCTTCCCAAAGAGTATTGTTCCTGAAACTGCTAAAAGCAACATCGCAGCGTACCAATCTTCCAGTATGGGAGCTGATGATGAAGAATGTATATTCAGTTGGTTTTGGTCAATTGGAAAGAGCAGATTTTAAACTGGATCTTGTTTATGAAGAACCCAGTCTTGGTGAAAAAAGATATTTACCTGCTGATAGTGTAATTGCAACTTACAAAGGCCAGCCACTTATATCATTAGTAAATCTTGACAGGCTCAACAACCAGAATGACCCGCAGCCGGACGGTGTGTTTGATTTTATTGAAGGTTATACGGTTATTTCGCCACAGAGCCGGGTCATCTTCCCGGTACTGGAACCATTCGGTCATGACCTTGATTATGTTTTCGATTCGCAGGACAGGAGAAACAGGTTTCTCTATTACCCGCTGTATGATACTATCAAGGCTATTGCGCAGACCTATGCCAATCTTAACCGGTTTAAATTAGTCGGAAAGTCTAAGTCATCTGGTTCGGCAGGTGGCAGCAGTGATTACCAGTTGGGATATAATATTCCCCGTGGCTCAGTTACAGTAACTGCTGGCGGGCAAACATTGCAGGAAAATGTTGACTACGAAATAAATTATGATTTGGGAACATTGCGGGTTACCAACCAGGCCATCATCAATTCCGGTATTCCTGTAAATATTGGATTTGAGAATAACCAGGCGTTTGGCTTACAGGCAAAAAATTTCATGGGCCTCCGGCTTGATTATTTAGCGAATAAAAAATTAACCCTTGGGGCAACGGTCGTCCGGTTGGGTGAAAGGCCATTCTTTGTAAAGCAATCCTATGGTGACGACCCGATAAAGAATACCATGTATGGGTTTGATGCAGATTACAGGAATAATTGGCCCCGGTTAACAAAATGGTTGGATAAACTGCCTTTCTATTCTTCAAAAGCCATGTCATCCATCACAGCTTATGTCGAAGCTGCTCTACTTGATCCCGGTCATCCCAAACAAATTAATGGAGCAGATAGAAATGGGAATGCCATACCCGGTGGCCAGATTTATATAGACGACTTTGAAGGTACAAGAGCCGGTATTGACCTTAGGTTTCCATTACTAAACTGGACAATAGCTTCTATTCCGCAGGGCAATGGATTGTTTCCTGAATCACAATATAATGACAGCCTGATTAGCGGGTACAACAGGGCAAAAATTGCCTGGTATAATATTGAATCGGTGTTACAGGAAAAGAGCAATTCCAATAATCCACTGAGAGGCAACCTGGTAGAATTATCCAAGCCGGAAACAAGACAGGTGTTGCGTAAAGAAATATTTCCTAAAGTCAGCACCCAGTTTGGCGAGGGATTATTGACAACATTTGACCTCGCATTTTACCCGAGAAATAAAGGCCCGTACAATTTTGAGTATAGAAACGGAAGAGTAGGTGCTGACGGAAAACTGATCAACCCCAAACAATCATGGGGTGGTTTGATGCGCAATATTGACCAGACAGATTTTGAAACGGGTAACATTGAATACATTGAATTCTGGTTGCAGGATCCATTTATTAAGAACACACTAAATCCAACTGGCGGCCAGTTGTATTTCAACCTCGGTACTATTTCAGAAGATATATTAAGAGATGGACAAAGATTATATGAAAACGGGTTGAGGACCCCAACGAATAATGCTGTATTGGACTCAAGCACTAAGTGGGGGCTAACCCCATCCAATCCATTGCAGGTTACCAACGCTTTCAGCAACGAACCCAGCGATAGGATTTACCAGGATGTTGGTTATGACGGATTGCAGGATGCTGATGAAAGAAGAAGGTTTAAAGCTAATTACTTAGACCAACTGGCTGCTCTTTATGGCACCAGCTCCCCGATATATCAAAATGCATTGCTTGATCCGTCAGCAGATAATTTTAAACCTTACCGTGACCCGGCTTTTGATGCACCACCTGTTACCGGAATTTTGCAACGGTATAAGAATATTAATAATCCACATGGTAACTCACCCATTAATGACAACAACTCACAGTTTGTAAATGCTTTTACCCAATATCCTGATGCAGAAGAGCTGAACCGGGATAATACGATGAATGAAGTAGAAGAATATTTTCAATATAAAGTGGATATAAAGCCCAACATGTTGTCCGGAACTAACTTCATCACGGATGTGCGTACACCAACAGTGAACCTGGCCGATGGAACAAGCCGCACCGAAAAATGGTATCTCTTCCGCATACCAGTGGCCCAGTACCAGTTGAAAGTTGGTAATATCCCTGATTTCAAATCCATCCGTTTTATCCGGATGTTTGTTAACGGCTTTGACGATTCTGTGGTGATGCGCTTTGGTAAATTAGAATTAGTCCGCAACCAGTGGAGGAAATTTAAGAACCAAATTGATTCCACCGGCATGTACACCAGCCTGCCAACTGTTGATCCTGTTTCTGTAAATGTGCTGGCTGTAAATATTGAAGAGAATGATCAGCGTCAGCCAATACCCTATCGTATTCCACCGGGTATAGAACGACAACAACAACTGAGCAATAATAACCAGCCCATTTTTCTGAACGAGCAGTCTATCAGTATGCAGGTATGCAATCTTCCGCAGTATGATGCCAGGGGTGTTTTCAAAACATTCAATATGGATATGCGGCAGTATGGAAGACTGAGTATGTTTATCCATGCCGAATCGGTAGCAGGTAACCAGCCTATAGAAGATGGCGACCTGAACGCTGTGGTGCGTATTGGAAATGATTTTTCTGGTAATTATTATGAAATAAGAATCCCGCTTCATAAAACTGATTTTGGGGTTACAGATTCATTACTTATCTGGCCTGAATTGAATAACCTCGATTTTGACCTTAGCGAATTAACCGACCTGAAATTCAGAAGAAATAAAGCAGGTGTTCAGCCATCAAAATACTATAAGGAAACCCGCCCCGGCGGAAGAATATATGCCATCATTGGTAACCCCAGCCTTGGTGAAGTAAAAGGTATGTTGCTGGCTGTGGAGAATGCAAAGCAGGAAACAGTCTGCACCGAAGTGTGGTTTAATGAACTCCGGTTTTCAAAACTGGATGAAGATGGGGGCTGGGCTGCATTGGCAAGGGCCGATATAAGACTGGCTGATTTGGGAACACTTTCACTGAGCGGTACAGCAAGAAGCAAAGGCTTTGGCCCGTTGGAGGGACGGCTAAATGACCGGCAAAGGGAAGATGTTTATACGTTTGATATATCTGCCAGCATCGAAGCCGGTAAATTATTACCTAAAAAATTGGGGTTACAGATACCGGTGTATGCCGGCATCAGCCAGATACATAAAACACCGGAATATGATCCGTATGCACTGGATCTGAAACTGAAAGATGTTTTGAGAGAAGCACCGGCTGACAAAAAAGATTCTATCCGCAATGATGCAAAGGATATTACCACCATCAAGACCATCAACCTCACCAATGTAAAAAAAATAAAAACAGATGGCAAGAGACCTAAGATATGGAGTGTAACGAATTTTGATTTCAACTATTCTTATATCCAGACCCTGAGCCATAATCCGCTGATAGAAAAAGATGAGATGAGGCGTACCCGTGGAGCATTGGGTTATGCATATGCACCACAAAGCAAACCACTTGAACCGTTTAAAAAATTAATAAAATCGAAGTCGAAATGGCTGGGATTGATCAAAGACATTAACCTCAATTATACACCTTCGCAAATTTCTTTCAAGGCAGATGTTTTCCGCCAGTTTGGTGCTACCAGGGTACGAAACGTAGGCGGTGGCCCTTACAAAATACCAGAGACTTACAATAAGTACTTTACGTTTGACAGGTATTATATCATGCAATGGAATTTAACCCGTTCTATATCCATTGACTTTATGGCAACTAACAATGCCCGGATAGACGAACCGTTTGGCCGCATTGACAGTAAAATCAAAAAAGATTCTGTTCGGGGCAACCTGTTTAAAGGGGGGAGAAATACCAACTATCACCAGGAAGCAACGGTTGCTTATAATGTGCCTACCAACAAAATTCCATTGCTCGACTGGACAACACTCCGTGCCAGTTACAATACCAAATACAACTGGCTGGCAGGATCTTTATTAGCCAGGACGCCGGAACTTGATTTGGGAAATACGTTAGCCAATACACAAACAAGAACCATCAACGGTGAATTGAAATTTGAGGAACTATATAATAAATGGAGGTTCCTGCGGGCTGTGAACACTACTACACCCCGCCAGCCTGGTATTGGCGGTGGTAAAGATCAGGGTGATGGGAAAAAGGGCGATAGCAAAGGCGACAATAAAGACGGGGGTAAGAAAGACAAAAATGACAGCAAGAGGGATGATAACGGCGACAGCAAAAAAATTGATATGCCACAGCAGGTAAATACAAGTGGTGCTGTTGCAAAATCAGACACTATCAGGAATAAAAAAGGAAAGATTATCAGAATAAAAAAAGTAAAAGAAAAGAAAGTAAAGGAAAAGAAAGATCCAAATCAACTACCCGAAATAGGCAATGTACCTAAATTCTTGCTACGCCTGCTTACTTCGGTAAAGAGAGCAGGCATCCAGTACACAGAAGATTTTGGAACCACATTACCCGGCTATATGGACAGCACCCAGTTCCTGGGCAGCAATTTTAAAAGCAGGCAACCGGGCTTTGGTTATGTTTTCGGATACCAGCCTGATACTAATTGGATAAATAATTTCGGAACCAAAGGTCTGCTGTCAATGGATACATTAGTGTCGGCGATGATACAACAACGCTACAATCAGCGGCTGAATATTACTGCACAAGTAAGTCCTTTCCGCGACTTTAATATTGATATAAACTTTGATAAAACATTTGACAAACAATACTCCGAACTGTACAAAGACACCAGTAAGTTCGACAACGTAGGCCTGACAAGATTGAATCCTTATGCACTCGGAAGTTTTTCAGTAAGTTATATTTCTTATCAAACCCTGTTTACCAGGTTTGACCCCAATATTATTTCAGCAACATTCAAAGAATTTGAAAATAACAGGGCAATCCTTTCAAAAAGGCTGTCTGATTTAAATAATTACCAGGGCGGTGTTATTGATCCCAACGACCCGAAATACTATAAGGGTTATGGCCGCTATGCACAGGATGTAGTGATACCTGCTTTTCTTGCCGCTTATACTAAAAAGGACCCTGCAAGTATCAACCTTACAAAGAACAGTAACCCGAACATCAGGTCTAATCCATTCTCCGGCATTATACCAAAACCTAACTGGACGGTTACCTACAATGGCCTGTCAAGACTGGCCGGGCTGGATAAGGTTTTTACAAATTTCAGTATCCGCCATGGCTATCACAGTACTTTCAGTATGAACAGCTTTAATACAGCCCTGTTGTTTACTGATCCGTTCCGGATTGGTTATCCTTCATTCAGGGACACTTTAACAGGTAACTACATCCCTTACTTCCTCGTTCCTAATATAACCATACAGGAAGCTTTTGATCCGCTGATTGAATTGGATATGACGTTTACCAACCAGCTGACGATGAGGTTTGAGTACAAGAAAAGCCGTCAGCTCAGTTTGAGTTTGATTGACTATCAATTGGCCGAAAACCGTTCTACAGAAGTAACCTTTGGTTTCAACTGGAGACAGAAAGGTGTACCGCTGATTAAGAAACTGCCTTTTATGAAAGGTAAATTAGATAACGATGTTACTTTCAAGTTTGACTTTAGCCTTAGAGATGATGCCACTGCCAACAGCAAGCTTGACCAGAACCAATCCTTTGGTACAGCGGGACAAAAAGTTATCCGGATTGCACCGTCTATTGATTATATCGTCAACAACCGGGTTAGTATAAAGCTGTACTTTGAACAGAACCGCAATATTCCGAAAATCAGTAATGCCTTCCCGATTACGAATACAAGAGGAGGTCTGCAGGTAAGAATATCGCTGGCGCAATAGAAGCGACATTCCATAATTGACATGACAAAGCTGTAAGACTCTTACAGCTTTGTTGTTTTATACAATGGGTATTTTCAATGCAATGATGGCTTTTTATTTTGTCAGCATCGGGATATGAGGTAGTTCGGATATGTTTTACAAACGATAATAAAAAATCCCGGCCACATTGACCGGGATTTTTAGTTATCAGTATTTTTTATTAAGGGGTTTTATTTATTGGAGTTGGAGTAACGGCACCAGTATCAGCACCAGTTCTTTTAAACAACATTACATAACCGCATAAGTTCTTTTTCTTTTGTTTGTTTACCTGTACAGGTTTCATCATGTGAAATTCAGAGAACTGGGGCACATATGAATACACAATCACATTGCCATCCACATCACCCCATTTTTTCTGGCGAAAAATTACCTGCCTTTCCTGCCAGTCGTACATCCTTACTTCATACAGGCGGGAAGAATAGTCGCCAATGAAAACAAACTGGTACCAGCTTCCCTGTGTAAGCGGAATGATCACCGGCATTTCAAATTCACTTTCCATACTGATAGAAGCTTCTTTTAATAAAACATAACCATCGTTGCCATACAAATTCTTAAGGCTGTCAACTTGTTTGCTGATCATATCATTGCTGCAGGACTGAAGGCGGATAACATTCTGTGAGAAAGCAGTAGCGCTAAAAAAAGCCAGGGCGGTGAGCAGGAGGTACGGGTTTTTCATAACAGAATTCAGGTGGTATTGGAAGTATGTCATAAATATAAGAATTGGTTTTTCGGGGTTTAAATTTTAAACCGAAAACTTTCCATTTCAGGTACATTTTCGCAGGGAATCTACGGCAAGTTTCAGGCCAACGGAGGGGATAAAGTTTGAAGTGGGTACAAATTAAGGGAATTCAGTGAAGTTCCCTGTTTTTTTGATACTAATCAACCTGTGGTTTGCCGGTTAAAGAAAATGGCATTGGCTTGTTGTGTACAGGTAATGGAGAGATCGTTGATACATACATGGGGCGGCAGGGTGGCGCAATAGTAAATTACTTCTGCCACATCATCGGCTGTCAATGGTTTCAGCCCGGCATAAATTTTTTTTGCACTGCTTTCATCACCTTTAAAACGAACTACCGAAAACTCTGTTTCTGCCGCACCGGGATTAATAGAGGTTACTTTGATATTGTGGCGGAGCAAATCTATCCGCATGCCCTGGCTGATAGCATCTACTGCAAACTTGGTGGCGCAATAGACATTTCCTTTTTCATACACTTGTTTCCCGGCTACTGATCCCATATTGATAATGTGACCTTGTTTTCTTTTGACCATTAATTGCGATACAGCTTTTCCTACATATAGAAAACCCTTTACGTTGGTATCAATCATCGTATTCCAGTCACTAAGATCCGCTTCTTCGAAATAATCCCTGCCGAGTGCCAGCCCGGCATTATTTATCAGCACATCAATGGCCTGCCAGTCAGCCGGGATGTTTTGTATAGATTCAAACACCGCTTTTTCATTTTGCACATCAAATGGCAGTTGCAGCACGGCAACATTATATTTTTTCTCTAATGTATCAGCCAATATTTGCAACCGGTCAATTCTTCTTCCGTTCAGGATGAGATCATAACCATTAGCAGCAAATTTATAAGCACAGGCTTCACCAAAACCTGCGGTGGCACCGGTGATGAAAATGATTTTTTGCATATGTGGGTTTATTGTTTGGCTAAGATAAAAGATATTCTTTCACGCCAAGTCGCAAAGACGCAATTAGGGATCCGAAATACGAATTATCAGTATATTCAGGAAGAAATCATTAGTTATGGAAGAAAAGGAGATTGCTAAAATCATAGTTGATACTGCGTTCCGAATTCATATAGAACTCGGACCTGGGTTATTTGAGTCGGTTTATGAATCAATCTTAGAGTATGAACTTATAAGAGAGTATGGCTTACTTGTTCAACGACAGCCAGCCCTGCCGGTAGTTTGGAAGGAAGTAAGGATAGACTTAGGATTTAAGCCAGACATGATTATTGAAAACAAAGTAATTATTGAATTGAAATCTGTTGAAACTTTGCTTCCTGTTCACTATAAACAATTATTGACTTATCTTAAACTTACCGACCACAAGTTGGGGTTGCTAATCAATTTTAATGAAGCACTAATCAAAAATGGAATTAAAAGAATTGTGAACGGCCTATAATCTTTAAATGTTTAATTGCGCCTTAGCGTCTTTGCGAGAAACTATCGTATTAGCGTCACCGTTCCCTTCAGAAAAATAGGTGCCCCGGTATAATCGACTGCACTCACCATCCACACATAAACACCGCTGTCCTGAAGGCGGCCACCAATACGGCCATCCCAGCCGGCACGGTCAACTGTGGTTGTGAATACCAACTGTCCCCATCGGTTGTAAACACTGAAGTATTTTATCTGCTGTATGCCGACAGCTATCGGGCGGATAACATCATTCCTGCCATCATTGTTTGGAGTAAAGGCTGTGGGAACAAATATGTAAGGATTAGTTTTAAAAACCCTTACGGTGATGTAAGCAGAATCGGCGCAGCCTGCTATGTCTGTTACGATCAATTTATATTTTACACTGTCAATTGAAGCATTATAAACGCCAATCGGGTTGAAAATAATGGTGCTTGACAAACCTGTTGGCGGACTCCATAAATAATTTACACCACCTGTTCCGGTTAATTGCAATGGCTGACCCACTACCACCACTGTATCACGGCCTGCATAAGCCCTTACTCTTGGGAGAACGGTTATGACGATTGTATCACGACCCGGTTTTGGACAACCAATATTATCCAAAACAGTCAGTACATAGGTTGTTGTTCTCGGTGGTGATGAAACGGGGTTCAGTATATTCGGATTGTCCAGGTAAGATACCGGCGACCAGGTAAATGAAATACCATCATGCGAACCATTCAACTGCGCAGGAGCATTATAACAAATAGTTTGGGGCGGGCCTGCATTTGCAACCGGGTAGGGAACAGTGGTTACAACCACCTGGTCAGTTGCCGAGCATGCGCCAATGGTTGCAATAACATTATAGGTTGTTGTATTATTGGTTACAGCAATCGGGTTGATAATATTGGGGTTATTAAGATTGGCGATAGGTGTCCAGCTAAAAGCAAGTCCGTCTGAAGTGGCGCCTAACTGAATGGCATCCCCCTGGCAAATGGTAGTATCATTAATGGCACGCAGTGAAACAGAGTTTACAACCCTTACCCGTACAGAATCACGGTTGAAACAACCATTATCAACCAGGTTTACATAGTACCAGGTGGTACTTAGCGGGGTTACTGTCGGGGTGCCGGTATTTGGATTAATAATACTTACCAATGGTGTCCAGTTGAACACACCAGTGCCACTTGCATTTAACCGAATGGAATCGTTACGGCAAATCAATGTATCATTAAAGGCAAGGGTAATAAGAGGTTTGTCCAGCACATTAACGCTAACCAGGGCGGTGTCAATACATCCTTTGCTGTTGGTAACAATTAGCCGTACATCCCTCGGCCCAGGTCCGGGGTAAGTCCATTGAGGGTTTTGATTATGAGAAGTATCGGCCAGCGTAGCAACATCACCAAAATTCCAGCTCCAGCTATTTACCACACCATACCTGGTATTGGTAGTATCTGTAAACTGGTAGGGATTAGTAAAGCAACTGCCGGTAAAAACAAACCCGGGAAAAAAGCCGGGATAGACGCCAATGTTTCTGGTAGCTGAGTCGGCACAGCTTGTTCCCCTGTTAATAACAAACTTAACCCGGTAAATGCCAGTATCCGGAAACGTAAAAGTTGGGTTATCTATATTAGATGTATCGTTTGTTAATGACGCAACACCAAAATCCCAAAAAACAGTATTGGCGCCAGTGCTGGTATGAGAAAACTGTAGTGTAAAACCATCGCAGGTTGTAAAATCAGGCATTGGGTTAGCTACTGTTACAACACAATCAGAAACCTGGACAATTAAATCTTTTTTATGAGTTCCTGTCAAAATGCCGTTTCTATAAACATTTATACATACCCCCACTACATATTTACCAAAACCAGGAGCTATACCTGAAATGATACCTGTTTGGGGATTAATAGTAGCACCTGTACCAAATGGATTTGCACTTGTATAAGGTACATTATAAGGAACAAAAGCATAGGGCGGGGGTGCCGGGTTATCAAAACCGGCATTAACAGCTGCTCCACCATTGTATGCGTCACATAAACTATAAACCAAAGAATCCCCATCCGGATCAGTAGCTGCAAAATTCAATGTGAAAGGGGCATTTATGCAAATAACATTGACGGAAACGCCAAAAACCGGTGAACTATCGTTCCCACTGCCTAACTGATTTGACCCGGGGATATTACAACTGTAAGTTGAGCCTACGCTGTTGCCAACATTTATCATACCATCTATACGGCAACAAGTTTGATAAACAACAGTATAGCCATTCAGATTAGTGGGTAATTCAATATTCATTGAATAGGTTGCATATGTGTAATTCAATACAGGTGCCCCCTGGATACAGGAGGGCAGAATAATCGGAACGGGTTGAATGCCTGGAGGATTATCCATTGTAACAAGCCAGTTGTCACCAGTGCTTCCGGCGGTTCCTGTTACTTTAAAACCGTTATCATTATTGTAGATAGCAACAACATAAGTGGGCGCAAAAGCAGCTCCAAATTCGCCTCTTGCAAGCCATAAAGTAATTCGATAATTTTTTGAATTTGGGGCAGAGCCGGGGCCAACGTATGTGTACCTCATTTCGCCTCCTATAATATGAGCTGCCAAGGAAGCAAGCGAAAAGAGAAAAAAAGTCGTTATGACAAGTATAAAGTGTTTCATTGATCGGATTGGTCGAAAATTGAATTTTATATTTCCAGCAAAAATTTCTCCAGTATCAGGGTCCTTTTTTTAATGTTGTAAAAGCTATTCACCTAACAGAGCTTCTATTTCTGATTTTAGCACAGGTAAACTATTTATAACAATACTCCAGATAGTTTCATCCGACACCGTGTCATACCCATGTATAATCCTGTTTCTTGTAGCAATAATATTTATGGCATCAGTAAGCAGAATCGTACTATCTTTTTTTACTATTCTGTTAACCGCCTCACCAATAATCTCAATATTTCTTTCAACGGCACGTCTTGTTTTCAAATCGTTCTGGTATTGTACAAAATCTTCCGGCGTAAAATTTTCTATCTCATGAATGGCATTGAGAATATCATATAGCCATGTCTTTATTTCAGGCAACATAGACTGGTTGTTTCTTTTTCTCTATTTCTTTCCTGAAATATGGATTTTTAATAGCCTGGTTTTCCAGCAGGTCAACAGGTCTGTCTAAAATTTGTTGTAATGAAAATTTCAGGTTGTAATAATTGTTTGCATACGATTTAAGCTCCAAAGGCTGAAACTCAACTATCATATCAATATCACTGGATTGGTTTAATCTATCCTGCAAAACAGAGCCAAATGCGTACAATGCCTTTACATGGTGCTGCAAACACAATTTTTGTATTTCTTCTATATGATTGTTTATTTCCTTCATAGTCAGCTGCCTGTTATTTCCAGCAAAAACTTCTCCAAAATCAGGTTGCTGTTATCCGGCTCTTCCAGCATACCCATATGCCCCGATTGTAGAAGGATGTGAATGTACGATTTTTCAGGAAGCTGGCATTGCTTCAAACCGTCTTCTACAGGAACGGCAGCATCGTATTTTCCCATGATAAAAAGCACAGGCACAACGGCTTTGCGCAAAATACCTGTTCTGTCCGGCCGCTGCATCATCGCCTTGTAGTAAGAAACGAGGACAGTAGGCGAAAAGTTGTGTAAACCGGATACCTGTTTGTCGATTAATTCAGGCTTTTCATCTTTGGTTATGGAGGAGAAGAGGTTTGGTGTAGCTATTTTTAAAAATTCAAAAGCACCATGCTGCTTAATAAATTGAATACCCTTGCGGCGGGTTGCTTTTTTTTCTTCGTTGTCCGCAAAAGCAGTGGAATGAAAAAGTCCAAAGGCGGATATATGATTCCAGTAAGATTCCATTAACGCCAATGTGATGTAGCCCCCCATACTATGACCAATAACCGGGCAGCTTTCAATATTTTCTTCATGAATAATGGAGTGGATGACCTCCGCCATTCCTTCTATACTCATATCATCAATCATTTCAGATTGACCGCTTCCGGGTAAGTCAGGTATGATGAGTTGAAAATTATTTTTTAGAAACTGTACCTGGTTATTCCATATTTCTCCATCTTCTCCAAAACCGTGAATAAGGATGACAGGTTTGCCGCTCCCGGTGATGCGGTAGAATATTTTTTTGTGCTGGTATAGCAAGTGTTTGTTCATGCGGATAGGGGTGCCACGGTTTCAAACCGTGGCACCCCTTGTTTATTTTTTGAAGAACTTGTTCAAAATCTTCAACACAATAGTCCAGCCAAGAAGGAAAATACTGAGCACTACCATCAACTTCGACAACATATCACCATGCTTTACAAAAAATGTTTTTGAACTACCCGGTGTGATGGATAGTCTGATAGCAGCGGCAGTATTGTAAGGTTGTGGATTGATAACTGTTCCATAAGGGTCAATAAAACAACTGATGCCGGTATTAGCACTGCGGGCCACCCATGTTCTTGTTTCAATAGCCCTCAGTCTTGCATAGTTCATGTGCTGTTTATGTCCGGGAGTTTTTTTCCACCAGCCGTCATTGGTAATGATGCAAATAAGGTTGGCTCCATTGCGGACATATCTGCTCATAAATTCTCCATAGATACTTTCATAACAAATAGAAGGGGCAATTTTAAAACCGCCTTTGGATTCCAGCACTGTTCTTTCATCTTGTTTAGCGTATCCTGCTGTAGTGCCACCAAATTTTTCAAACCATTTGTCAATGAATTTTAAGAACCACGGTAAAGTTTCAACGCCGGGTACCAGCATTGACTTGTGATAAAATGATTGTGCACCGGAACTGTCTATCACCATTGAGCCATTATAGGATTCGAAATGCTGGCCGCTAAACTCTTCTGAATATTTTGTTTTAGCAGTAAACATCCTGAAGCTTTCAATACCTGTAAGTAAAGAAGCATTGGGGTGACGCTTGAGAAAAGCCCAAAGGGGTTTCAGAAAATAATTTTCTTTCAGTGTCACTTCATCAATTCTTGATGCCATGTATAAGGCTGTTTCCGGCCACACAATCAGTACAGTATTACTGTCAACCTGCGATTCGCTGATGGCAAGGAGCTTTTGAAGCTGCCCTTCAAACGAACCAGTAACATCCGATACTTTTTCATAAGGATCAATATTGGGCTGAACAATTACAATATTTGGTTTTTTCCGGGGCAATTGCATGCGGACAGAAATGAATATTGAAAATGCCACAGGGAAAATAAATAACAGGATAACTGCCAAAAGGCTCCCGTAAGTTTTGCGTGCAGTCCTGTTGAGATTATTTTTTAAATGCAGGAACATTAAAACATTTATCAGCAAAATCCAAAATGTTCCACCGCTGGTTCCGGTGTATTCATACCACTGCACCCATTCCGGATGAGTAGCGAATGCATTACCAAGTGTGAGCCAGGGCCAGCTCAATCCCCAATCCTGTAAATGGACATATTCAAAACACATCCAGAATGCGATGAGAGCAACGTAACCGGCTCTTTCTCCCAGCCATTTTTTGACAATCTTATATCCCAGCCATGGAAGACACATGATTAAACTGTTGGCAAGGAAAGCCGAAATAGCCCCGGGTGCTGATGCATTCCATATCCACCAGGTGGTGGCCACGTTCCATATAAACATGGTAATGTAAGTAAGCCCAAAGAATTTTTTCCGGCTTTCAACTTTTGATTCTAACCAGAGTAAAGGCACCCATGCTACAAAGATGAGAAAAGTAAGTGGCGACACCGGCCATGCAGCCCACAACAATAGTCCTCCGCCAATAGCTAAATAAAGATTGCTAAAATGTTTCAAGCAAATTGATTTCTGTAAAAATAGAGCTTGTAAACGATGTCAACAACTCTCTGATAATTAATTCAATGAATGTTTATTTTTAAACCTTAACAGATTAAAACCATTTTCACCTGTTGATTTGATTATTTTTCAGTAACCAATTTCTTCCTGATGACAGACGACCAAAAAAAGATACTGCAACTGGAACAGGAATTAGAGAAACTTTCATCGCAGGTTAATTTTTTCCGGCAGCAGGTAAATCAACTGAAAGAAGATACAAAGACCGGACAAACAGTTACTGTCCCCGAGGATGAGACAGTCGTCCCTGCTAAAAACAAATACTGGGAATTTCCATCCCACCAATCTCCGGTCAAGGAAAATTCACCCCTTAATCTTGAAAATTTTATTGGATTAAAACTCCTCCATCTCATTGGTATCGTAATACTGGTTATCGGAATTTCTATCGGTGTAAAATATGCCGTGGATAAGGAACTTATTTCTCCAGCCGCAAGGATAGGACTTGCTTATACTGCTGGTATCGTACTTTACTTTTTATCGGTGCGGTTAAAGAAAAAATTTGAACTGTTCAGCGCCATACTTTTTAGTGGCGCAATGGCTTCTTTATATTTTACTACCTATGCGGCCTTTGTATATTATAATCTGTTTACCTTTGGTGTTGTGTTTGCAATAATGGTACTCATCACCATTTTTACTGTGTACGCGGCTATCAGGTATAACAAACAGGAGATAGCTATTCTTGGGATGATCGGTGCTTATGGTATTCCGTTTTTAATCAGTGCCAACTCCAGCAGGGCCGATTTGTTTTTTGCTTATATCATTTTAATAAACAGCGGTATTGTTTTTTTGGCGTACAAAAAAGTATGGAAGGCCATGGTGCGACTGGCCATGCTGGTAAGCTGGGCATTGTTCCTTGGTTGGGCTTTTAGCAAGTATAATGATACAATGCAGTTACTGGCAGTAGTAGTGATGATTATTTTTTATGCAATGTTTGCTTTTGCTTCTGTTGCTTTTGCTGTAAATAAAAAACAAGTGCTGGATGTTACAGAGCTTCAGCTTTTCCTGCTGAACAATATACTGGCCTTTGCAGCATCCTTACTGATTTTTACTGATTCCACATTAGATAACAGGTCTGTAATGGTGACAGGAGTTGCCAGTGTTATTTTTTCATTACAGTCTTTACTGGTAAAATTCTTATTGCCAAAGGAGAAATTGATTTTTAAGTACTTAGTGGCTTTTGCTATACTCAGCCTTGTTTTTTATGTAGGAATGAAATGGGATGGGGTAAGAGTTACCATGATGTGGCTCTTCATTGCGGTTGGTTTGTTTGTTGTAGGTGCGGTAAGTAAGATGGGCTGGCTGAGATTACTTTCAATGATACTTACTGGTGTTACGTTGGGGAAGTTAATTCTGATTGATAGAAATAGTTTTACCACAGAACAAAAAATCGTTTCCTATATTTCAATTGGTGTATTGCTGTTGCTGCTTTCTTTCTTTTATCAAAAATTCAGGCAACGGCTTTTTAATGAGAAGCAAGAATAAAATTTTGTAAGTAGGAAAATGGTACTTCAAATATTTCCTATAAAAAATTTTATGGAATCATTATGCTTTTCAGTCTCAATGAAAAGTATAAACCATGGAACCCAACAAAATTTTATCAGCAACGCTGATAGACGTCATCTTTGACGGCCGTAACAAAGAGTACGGAGCTTATGAACTTCGGAAAACTTATTCACAAAGAACTAAAACAGCTTTATCTGTTACCGTTGCAGTTGTTGCATTAGTATTAGCGGGAACTACTCTGGCTAATTCATCTAAGAAGAAGGAGAGAAATTATCAGGTAACTCAAGTTGTGGAATTAACAGATATAGCGGATAAAAAACCGCCAGAAAAATTGCCGGAACCGGAGAAGAAACCCGAAGTGGAGCAGGTGCAAACGCAAAAATTTACTCCCCCGGAAATTGTACCTGATGATAAATTTACAGAACCGCTGCCTTCAATAGATGAATTAGATAGTTCAAGAATTGGTTTGCAAACCAGGGAAGGAATACCTGATGATGGAACTCCAAAAGGATCTCAGGATATAGTTGATGGCAAGGGAATCGAACCGGATAAAACAGATGACGAATCAGGCGACCCAAGAATGATTGTAGAAGTGCCGGCGAAATTTACCGGTAACTGGATTAACTTTTTGAAAAAGAATTTGAATGCAGAAACACCGGTTAATAATGGTGCCGGGCCCGGCAGATACACAGTCGTAGTTCAGTTTGTAGTGGACAAAGAAGGAAATGTAAGCGAAATAAAACCGCTGACTAATCATGGCTATGGTTTGGAAGAAGAAGCAGTAAGGGTGTTAAGGAAAGCCGGCAAATGGGAACCGGCAATTCAAAATGGCTATAAAGTAAAAGCTTACCATAAGCAGCTAATAACTTTTGAAGTAATGGAAGAGTAGTTCCAGGCTACCTCCAATAGTAATGTGGCTGCACAGAGGCTGTCTCAAAATGATTTTTTTGCAACGACGGCACAAAGTCACAAAGCATTGAGAAATAGAAATTCAAACCTTTGTTCCTTCTTGGCAATTTTAAAACCTGGATTTTGAGACAGCCCTGGTGCATATAACTGGCATCTGCATAATAAAATGCCTGGGTAGCTAAGAGAAAACAGGTGTGTGACACAAGAGCAGCTGATAGCTGTACTTCAACTTGCATTATAATCCTTTATTTTTTACTCTAACTATATGATTTTCAAATTGTGGCATTCTTGTTAGGAAATTAGTGATAACTGGATTTGGCAGGGTTCAGAAAAATATTATCTTCAACCGCTTCCGGATTGTGCCGGATTGGCATAACTGCCTTTCTCTCAGCCAAATGGCGGGAAATTTGTTAATGATAAATACAGCTCAGAACCAGGAACGGGGATGAACTTAAAAAAGGAGTAAAAAATGGCATTTAAAAAAGATGATGTAATCATCATTGAACCTAAGGAAATGTTTGTGGGCAAGATAGATGCCCCTGTTACCCTTATGGAATTTGGCGAGTATGAAAGCGAGGAATGTGCAAAGGTTAATGAAGTTGTAAAGCAATTACTGGAAGAATATGAGGGAAAAATAAGGTTTCAGTTCCGTCATTTTCCGTTAACATTAATTCATCAGCGTAGCCTGAAAGCAAGTGAATCAGCTGTAGCTGCAGGGCAGGAAGGAAAGTTCTGGGAAATGCACAATGTACTTTTAGCTAACCGCCGCACCCTTGGCACTACCAGTTTAAAATTGCACTCTAAAGAAGCCGGTGTGAAGAATAAAAAATTTCTGGATGAACTTGTGAACGGGGTGTATGGCTGGCAGGTGCAGGATGATATTAAAGAAGGGCATAGGCGTGGGGTCAAAGAATTGCCTGCATTCTTCATCAACGATGTGGCATTTACACTAAAACCTACATTTGCTAACCTGAGTGCTGCTATTGACTCAGTTTTGAAAAAGGGCAAGAGTAAACCCCCTGCAAAAAAACCGGCAGCAAAGGCAAAGCAAAGAGCATAAATTACAATGAAATAAAAAGTTGAATCCCATTTTGTTTAAGCGAAATGGGATTTTTGTTTTAAACCACATCAAAAAACAAAAACCTCCCGGTAGATGCCGGGAGGTTTTTAAAAATTGAATCAGTTGTTATTACCAACGATTATTTGAGTAAGCAGGTCTTGCACCTCTTTCAGGCCTTTCCTCTTTTGGCTTGGCTACACTTACTTTGATAGAACGTCCATCAACTGTAGCGCCATCCAGTTCAGCAATTGCTTTCTGTGCAGCAGCATCATCACTCATTTCCACAAAACCAAAGCCTTTGCTGCGGTTAGTGTATTTGTCCATAATAACTTTAGCTGAAGTAACTTCTCCGTACTCAGCAAAATAACTTCTTAAGTCTTCATCCACTACGGCGAAGCTTAAATTTGAAACATAAATGTTCATGTAAAAAAATTAACTTTTAAAAATACTTGAGAATAACGCAAGGGTAAAGAAGACTAACTATTAGCAGAAATGCGTAGCAGAAAAAATCGTTCACTTACAAAATGCTCTATCGCTCAAATTAACAGGGCAAAGGTAAGGGTTAATGTCGAGATTAACTGTTTTATTTGTTATGTCATTATTAATTCGAGACAGGTGGTTCTGCATTGAATATATTATTGTTTTCATCTTTTTTGCGGATACCGAAGTTGTAACGAAGATTGATACCCAACCTCCTTGTGTCCGATTGGCGGAAACCACTGGCATTGACAGAGCCCTGGTTAAAGGTGAAATTATTTTTGTTGGTAGCAAACATATCGCTGAGGCTCAGCGTTACTATCAGCTTCTCCTTTAAGAACTTTCTGTTGATGCTGCTGTTTAATGCGCCAAAAGTTGTCAGTTCATAAAATTGTTGTTGCCCTTTCAATCTTATAAACCCGTTTAAGGTGATAACGGAATGTTTGTCAATTTTAAATGTTTGGTAAGTAAAGAAAGTCCAGGTACCTTTTTTAAATGATAGGGGTATGATCTTTTCATAAAACCCCCGGTAGAAATTATGATTATACTGGGCACCCAACACAAAAAAATACCTGCCGCCCGGGGGTATTGCTCCGAGACCACGGAAATACCATTCCCTGTTTTTACCAAGATTGTCATAAGTCCGGTACGCCTGGCTCTGGCTGGTATCGGACGGGTAAATAACATTGGTGAAGATGTCTTTAGTATCGTTTACGCCGATAGCAAGTATCGGTCTTTCATCCACACTTATATTAGCTTCATAATTCTGATTGAATTGCGGACGGAGCGAAGGATTGCCAACTTCTGAAAGGTACTGGTCAATATATCTTGGAAAGGGATTTAGTTGCTCATATACCGGCCTTGTGATGGTGCGGCGATAAACAAGGTAAGCCCTTAAATCATAACCGGCAATCTTCATCAGGTTTTTACTTAGGTAGATGTAAGGAAATAAATCGGTACGGTGAATATTGAAAGATGTGTCATCAGGAATTATCTGTCTTCCTTTCATGTTAGTGTTTTCTAATCTTATGCCGGTTTTGATGACAAAATCTTTTCCCAATGTTTTTGAACCCTGCAAATAAGCGGAATTGATGTTTTCATTGTAATTGAAAGTGTTGGTCCGGCTGATGTCTTTTGTTCTGACACCTCCCGTTTCCCGAAAATAATTAGTGACGTTTTTATAAGTATGCGTTGTTGATTTAATACCGGTCTCAATAGTGAACTTTTTTTTCATCCTCAGCTTCAGGTCTGATTTTAAAGAAAGAAGATTTCTTTTATTATCGCCAGTGCCATCACCCCCGGTTGGAGGAAGAAGCGGAGAATAAAAAGTGGTTGTAAAGATTTGATCAGAAGTGTTATGAGAAAAGTAATAAAAGGTATTCATTGACCATTCAGACCCCAGTGTGTCTATTTTTAATTTTGTTTCGACACCATTCCCGATAACCAGGAAACTGCCATTGTTAGTTACTCTATTGTGGTTGTCAGTAAGGGTTTGCGATGTGCTTATTTTTTCGATAACACTTTGGTTTCCTGTACTGTTATTAAAGTCATTCAGGTTTATAGTGCCGGAAAAATCAAGATCCCATTTCTTCCCTAATGAATAATTGAGACCGTAGCCCGCAAAATATGTGTTAGCCGGGTATTTGGTAAAAGCATTTTGGCTGAGCATAGAATCAGGGGCAAATAAACGGTCAGTGACGATCTTCTCATAACTGTTCCTTCTGCCGTAATTCAGGTTGATATAAGAACTTTTTTTACCATCATTATTACTCAGGTTAAACCCAATGAACTGGTTGCTGTAAGCACCCTGCTGGGTACCGCCATTAACACTACCTGTTTTTCCAATCTTTACCCCTTTTTTTAATACAACATTTACAATACCTCCGCTGCCAGAAGCATCGTATCTGGCAGAAGGGGTTTTTAGTATCTCAATTTTAGAAATAGCATTCGGCGGCAAACTCTTAAGCATCGTTGCCACATCCGCAGCACTCATTTTCATATCACGGCCATTGATTTGTACAGTGGCTGGAGTAAGGCTGCTAATATAAATATTTCCATCCTGGTCAATAAATAAGCCGGGTGTTTTTTCAATTACTTCATATCCGGTGGTAGAGGCTTCAACGAGGTTTTCGGGGTCAACAATCAATTTATCATCTTCTTGTTTCATCAATGGTTTTTTAGAAACGACTACTGCAGTTTCTAATGTTTTTCCCAGGGGCTCAGTAGCAAAGGAGAAAAGGGTTTGATTTCCAAAAGTTGAAATCCCCTTTTCAATAGGTTGATAATTTACAGAAGTAACCCTGATAGTGTACTGGTTGTTTCTTGACAGGTTAAATTTTGCCGCACCACTGCTATCCGCCATTTTTTTTATTGTCAGTGTACTGTCTGACCTGTTGATGATCGTAACGGATGCAAAAGCCACAGGCTCTCTTTTTTGGTTAACTACTTTAATGGTAACTGATATTTCCTTCTGTTCCGAGGGGACAAGTTGTGCATGGGCCTGCGAAGAAAAAACAAAAAATGGGATGACAAGAAATAGTTTTTGAAGGATAAGGAACAGCTTTTTATGCATGATCATTGTTGAGTAGTGAGAATTGACAAAAATAAATAAATATGCGACGGATAAAAGCCCGGAAGGGAAGAACGGTAGATTTTTGAATTCTTTTAACCTTTGAGGAAAGGCTATATTCTGTAGGTTTATACAGTGAAAAAAATTCAGTTTACTGCCACCATGCACCGGTTTGAGAAAATGGGTGAGAAAACCGGGTGGACGTATTTTGAAGTACCGGCAGACCTTGCACAGGAATTAAAACCCGGCAACAGGAAGGAATTTAAAGTAAAAGGCAAACTGGATGCTCATCCTGTGAAGAGGGTGTCACTGTTTCCAATGGGCGGCGGGAAATTTATTATTGTCCTGAATGCAGCATTGAGAAAAGCCATTGGTAAAAAACATGGTGCAATCGTTAAAGTGCAGTTAGAAGCAGATAGCAGCGAGTTTGTTTTCAATAAAGATTTTATCGAATGCCTGGATGATGAGCCTGTGGCCAGAGATTTCTTTCAGGGATTGCCAGCTTCTCACCAGCGATATTTCAGCAAGTGGATTGATGGGGCTAAAACAGAGCCGACAAGGGTAAAACGAATTACTATGGCAGTAAATGCCCTTGCAAAAAAATGGGGATATCCTGAAATGCTGCGGGCCTCGCAGGGAAAGCTGTAATTATTTCTTTTCTTTGCAGCATGATTTCTTCTTTAAAAGATTTCCGGAATCCTTTTTTTATTGGTGTAGCCGGGGTTGGTATGAGTGCCATCGCACAATATTTAAAAGGCATTGGCAAAAATGTTTCTGGCAGCGACCGCTTTTTTACCCCGGGTGAATACAATGGTACAAAAGAGAAATTAGAAGCAGATGGCATCCAATGTTTTGTTCAAAATGGCGAAGGAATTACTGAAGCCACTGACCTTATTGTGGTATCAACAGCGATAGAGGATACCGTTGTGGAAGTGCAAAAGGCGAAACAATTGAATATTCCCATACTTAAACGTTCAGAACTGTTATCATTGATTGCAGCCAGCAAAAAAACAATTGCCGTTGGCGGAACCAGTGGCAAAAGTACTACCAGTGCCATGCTCTTTGATATTTTGGAGTATGCGGGTCTTCAGCCAAGTATTATCAGTGGTGCCGGTTTAATTAGTATTATCAAGCAGGGAAAAATAGGGAATGCAAAAGTAGGTACAGGGGAATGGTTGGTGATAGAGGCCGATGAAAGTGACGGTTCAATAGTTCAATATAAACCGGAAATTGGTTTATTGCTGAATATTGATAAAGATCACCAGGAAATAGAAGAACTGATGAATGTATTTGGCATCTTCAGGAATAACAGTAAGCATTTTGTGGTCAACCAATCTCATTTGCTTGCTCGCAGGCTTTCGCAGGATGAGCAACAGGATTTTTCAACCAACCCGGAGATTAATGCCGGTTACATTGCCACTGATTTTAATCAGCAGGGTTTAGCTATTACTTTTAAAATTCAGGGAGTCGCTTTTCAAATAAATGTTGTTGGGAAACACAATATGGAAAATGCATTGGCTGCGACTACAATTGCTCATGAAATAGGAGTAAGCCTGGAGACCTGTGCTGGGGCATTGCGTCATTATGAAGGTATTTACCGTCGTCATCAGGTACTGGGAAATAAAAAAGGCGTTTGGCTGATCGATGACTATGCACACAATCCGGTGAAATGTGCTGCAGCCATCGAAGCTTGTCAGCCTGTAGCACCGAAAGTAATTGCCTGGTTTCAGCCGCATGGATATAAGCCTACAAAATTTCTACGGGATGATTTTGTAAAGGAAATTGCCCGTGTGCTGCGGCCGGAAGATGAAATATGGATGAGTGAAATATTTTATGCCGGCGGTACAGCTGTAAAAGATATTTCAGCTAACGATTTAATTAATGATTTAAAAGCAATGGGTAAGAAAGCATTTTTCGTGGAGAACAGAAATGATTTCTTATCAACTGTTCGTCCTCACCTTACTGACAATTGTGTAATACTATTAATGGCAGCAAGAGATCCATCACTGGAGCAATTTGCCAAACAAACCTGGCAAAGTTTATAAACCTCATCAGGGGGCTGCAAACTCAACTACATTCTCTTTCGTTACCGGCAGGAACATATACCAGCATAAAGCCATCAACAAACCAGGATGAGATGTGCCGGCAAGTTTTTTATCTTTTGAAAAATGCACTACAGGATTTCCTTCTTTTGAGCTTAGTCCACAGGTAACAAAAGGATTTTCTTTTGACTCTTTGTATAATACCAGTTCGGCTATTGGATTGTTTTGAATGATATAATAAAACCTTTCGTTATTTACAGTAATAAAATTTTCCTTATTCTCATGACCCAATTCACCAATCTTAACGCCGTATTCATTGCGAAGCACTGTTTTGTTACGGAGAAAACCTTCCTTGCGGATAAGAAAGACCCTTTTTTGTTTATCACATTCCACCCTTGCCGAGTTGGAAAAGGGGCTTAAGGTCAGGGCGAGTATTTTCTTATCATCCTTATAAAGGTGATAGATTTCGTTGTTGTTGGCAGAAGAAACTGATTCCCATCTCATAGCTTAAAGTTTTAGGGGTTGCAATCGGATAGAAATTTACAGTGGTTTAGGGCAGGTAACATCAGGGTTACCTAAAATTAATATTAACTTCATATTGGAGTGAGACAGGTGCAAAAGCTGTGGAAAATCCGGGTTTAATGCACATTTTTGCCTTAAACTGTTTAAGCATAAGCAATGAATACACAGAAAGAAAGAGACAAAAAATTCCTGGAAAGGGCTATCGAACTTTCAATAGAAGGGATGCAGGGTGGTAAGGGTGGCCCTTTTGGCTGTGTAGTAGTGCTGGGAAATGAAATTGTGGGGGAGGGTAATAATAGGGTTACCTCCTCCAACGACCCGACTGCCCATGCCGAAGTGGTGGCTATCCGCCTGGCCTGTGAGAAGTTGGGGACTTACCAGTTGAACGACTGTGAGATTTATACAAGTTGCGAGCCTTGCCCAATGTGCCTCGGTGCCATTTACTGGGCAAGGCCCAAAAGGGTGGTATATGCCAACACAAGAGAAGAAGCTGCAGAAATAGAGTTTGACGATGATTTTATTTACAATGAGATTAATGCAAAAATGGGTGAGAGGAAAATACCGTTTGTTCATCATCCCCATCCGAAAGCCAAAGCAGTGTTTGATGCCTGGAAAAAATGGGAAGGCAAACAAAAATACTGACCGGTTATTTGAGGTTTTTTTTAAAATAATCGTCCAGTGAAAGCCGCCCACCACCTTCAACAAAGAAAAATACCAGCATCAGTAATACCACAAGTGAGAATCCGAATTCTGATTCAGCAGCAAACACACCTCCTGGAGCATTAACAAAAATGACTGCGCCCAGCAAAATGGGTGCCATTAGAATTGTTGCCCATCTTGTGAAAAGGCCAATTATAATAAGAACGCCGCAAAGCAGATGGAGCCAGGTAATGACCAGGGGTAACCACGGGCCGCTATTGTCAACACTGGTTTTGGCCAATAAAGATTCGAGATAAACAGTATTACTGATGAAAGAGATTCCTTTCATAATAAGACAAATGCCAAGGGCAATTCTTGGCAGTACCAGCCACCGTGGATGATGGGTGGTACTCCATTTCTCTAACTGGTATAGTATCCCCATAACAAAGTATTTAAAGATCAAAAATATCAGCAGCTAAAAGATACGAAAATCATGCCGATCCTGTAAATATTGTTTAGGGGCGGAGCATCCTGTTTATTACAATGTAAGCGATAACCACCAGCAGGATAACTATAAGTATGGAAATATATAACCAGGGCTGATCTTTAATCTTCATCTTTTCCCTGCGTTGTTTTTTCTTTTCTGTTTTCTTTCTCAGGTCACGGTTCAGCATTTCCACCATATACTGAAGTTGCTCCTTGTCTTTAAATTCTTCCAAACCCTCTACTGCATCTTCATCAAATTCATGTTGTAAAAGTTGTTTTTCCACTTCGTGTTTCTTTTCTTCAGTCAGCTTGCCCTGCAGGTACAGCAGCAGAGTTTCCTGGTCAACGTCGGTGGACAAATTGGATAATATGTCTTTATAATTTTCTGACATCTTCTTAGGTCATAAAGGTCATGTGGGTAAATTAGTCATATTCGTCAATTACTGCTTTGTCGTAGTTTCTTTTCTATTAATAATTTCAGATTCCTTTTACCGTTCTGGATATAACTTTTTACCTGCAGCATACTGTATCCGGTTTCATCGCTAACTTCCTGGTAGCTTTTCTTTTGAAGATAAAACAAAGTTACACATTGCTGTTGCTCAGGATTTAGTTCTTTTAAAGCCACTTCCAGCAGTTCAAGTGTATGGTCATTGTCAGTCAATGCCTGCATGTCCGTTTCGTCTTCAGGCTTGTATGTAAGCCTGTCGGTTATTTCGGCAGTAATTTTTCCCTGCCTGTCACGCAGTTTCATCAGGCAATGGTTTTTGGCAACCATGTACAGCCATGACTTGAAAAATTCAACTTTATATTTCTGCAACTCTTGAATCACTTTCAAAAAAACCTGTTGCACACTGTCTTTTGCCTCTTCTTCATTTTTTAAATACTTCATGCTTACACCGAGCAGCAGCAGGGTGTATCGTTGCAGCAAAATGCCCAGCCATTCATTATTATGGTCTGCATAAAACTGTTCAAGCAGTTCCTGGTCGGTTATATGCTGGTATTTATCAGCCTTCACAAACGGAAAGTAGTTATTTGTTGTCAGTTAGATGCAGGGTTTTGCAAATTCAACAAAATTTTACTGTATAAGATTTGCTTACTTTCGGGAAAACTTTATTAAATGGACTTTGCAGTTGTTGCCGTGCCTGCCGCACCTGTTCGCCGGAAACCCAACCACCGGAAAGAAATGGTTAACCAGCTATTATTCGGCGAATCAGTAAAAATCCTGAATACAAAAGGTGGTTTGTGGCTCAAGGTACGCAGCCTGCATGATGGCTATGAAGGCTGGATGACCAATACAATGCTGCAAACTGTTGATGAGGTTTCTGCCAACAGTATGAGTGCTTTTGCCACAACAGATATGCTGAATGTTGCTTCCATCGGCGATAAGCAAATTAATATTCCTGTTGGGTCGTCACTGCCTTTTTTTGAAAATGGAAAAGGGAAGATTGGGAACCTGGAGTATAGTTTTACCGGGCATTATTTTAAAAGGGATGAACAACAACCATCTGCTGAATTGCTGCGGCAGCTCACCGCTAAATGGCTAAACGCACCCTACCTTTGGGGTGGCCGTACACCATTGGGAGTTGATTGCAGCGGCTTTGTACAAGTGATATACAAATTAATGGGTATTGACCTGCCAAGGGATGCCTGGCAGCAGGCGCAAGTGGGAAAGCCGGTTAAGAAATTCGGTGAAGTCCAAACAGGCGACCTGGCTTTTTTTGATAACAAGGAAGATATTGTACATGTGGGCATCCTGCTTGGCAATGAACAGATTATTCATGCTTCAGGCAAAGTAAAGGTTGATACAATTAATAAAAAGGGAATTGTAAATGCAGTAACCGGGAAGAGGGATTTGCAGTTGAAGGCGGTACGAAGAATTTGGTGATTTTAAAATATTCCCTTTACCCATTTCACAATCAGCTCATCCCAGTTCAGCATTTTAAAGGCAGTATAGAATAGAATAACAGCGAATATTTTTTTTAACGTCTCCTGGTCTATCGTCAATGCCAGCTTACTGCCGAAAAAAGCACCAAGAATAAATCCTGCACCAAGTAAACCAACAATTTTCAAATCAACAGGTGTTCCGGCCTTTTGGCATTGGTGATAATAATATAATGATGCAAGGATGACAACCGGCAATGTAAGTACCGCCAGCGAAGTGCCCTGTGCCTGGTGCTGTGTATAGTGCAAAAAGAAAATTAATGCCGGTACCATGATGATGCCGCCGCCAACGCCTACCAGTCCGCTGAGCATACCGGCAGCAAGCCCTATCAGCAATGCTGTTATAATTAATTGAGCTGTCATAGTATTTTTTTGATTGATGTTCACCAGCTATATAATGAAAGTTTTTTTATATAAAATCACCGCTTCGTTTATAATGCGGTAAGCCATCAACTGGTCCTGGAAATTATCAATTTCCACCTTTTTGTTCTCCAGCACTTTGTATTGCTCAAAGAAATTTCTTAATTCCAGTAAAAAATGCTGAGGGAGGTCTTCCATCCGGTTAATGTGGTTAACAGATGGATCTTTAGCGGCTACTGCAATTATTTTATCATCTACCTGGCCGTTGTCAATCATCTGCATATTGCCAATTACATTGGCTTCTACTAAACAAAGTGACTGAATAGACTGAGAGCACAGGACTAATATGTCTAATGGATCACCATCATGTCCCAGAGTTTGAGGTATAAAACCATAATTGATGGGATATTGGAAGGAAGAATATATTACCCTGTCCAACTTGAGCAAACCGGTAGTTTTATCCACTTCATACTTTGACCGGGAGCCTTGCGGAATTTCAATCAGTGCATTTACTGTCGCCGGGGCCTTATCTCCGTAATGGGCACCGTGCCAGGGATGTTTTACTGTTAACATTGATTGTTGGTTTTTGTTATCTCATAACTTTCATGCCAATATAAGTTGCCAGTAAACCTAAAATAACACTGGCAGCAACGTATGAAAAAAACAAAGCCAGCTTTTGTTCTTTAATTAACCCTATTCCTTCCAGTGTAAAAGCTGAAAAAGTGGTAAAGCCGCCGCACAAGCCTGTCATCAGTAAAAGCTTCCAGCTTTCATTGCTGTCAAACGATTTGAAACTAAGCCCCCAGAAAATACCAATTAGAAAACAACCGCCCACATTTATACTAAAAGTTCCCCACGGAATTGAATGGAGATAATTAGTGGCAAACCATCGCTGGCATAAGTAACGGGCTATGCTGCCAATGCCGCCGCCTAAACCGACTAATAGAATGTTTTTGATCATTTAATAGTATCGTTAGGAACAGTTTTATGTGGAAGTGTGCCTGCGTCATGTTCGTACAGGTATTTTAAATCAACCAGCCATTGACCACTTACTTTCAATACTTTAAGTGTATCATGATTATTTTTAAATGAGTTGGAATAGATCACAATACTGATTGAATCATTTACCGGTTGTACTTTGTGTATGTAAATAGAAGCTCCACGATAAGCATTTATAGTATCTGCAGGTTGGTTTTTATAGCTTCGCTCTACCGCATCCAGGAATTGCATGTTGACAGAATCTGTAATCAAATAATTTCTTGCCTCATCAAATTTGCCATCCAATGCTGCCCGGATAAAATTCCTTGCCGCATCAATATTATTTTCTGATTTGCCGGTTGTTTGTTTGTCTTTGCTCTTGCAGGCATAAAATGAAAAAAGCAGGAACAGAAAGAAAAAATTAGTTCTCTTCATTCCTGCAAAGTAATAAATCTTTACCAGTGCTAAGGCGCCGGCTTATCTTTCTTTACAATAGCCACTGTTTGCCGGTTGGTGAGTTCTTCAGCCTCTTTCTCATGTTCCTTGTTATAGGCTTTGATGATAGCTTTTACCAGGCGGTGACGAACCACATCTTCTTCATCCAGTTCTATATGTGCAATACCGTCTATATCTCTTAAAATCCGGGTGGCCATTTGCAATCCGCTGCGCTGATGTCTCGGCAGGTCCACCTGCGTCATATCGCCGGTAATGATGGCCTTGGCATTGGCGCCAATCCTGGTGAGGAACATTTTTATTTGTAGCTCGGTAGCATTCTGCGCTTCATCCAGAATAATGTAGGCATGATCTAATGTGCGGCCCCGCATATAAGCAAGCGGTGCGATCTCGATTGTCCTTGTGGTCATATAATAACCGAGTTTGTCGGCAGGTATCATATCATCCAGCGCATCATACAGTGGACGCAGATACGGGTCAATCTTTTCTTTCAGGTCACCGGGAAGAAAACCAAGGCTTTCGCCGGCTTCTACAGCAGGTCTTGTCAAAATTATTTTCTTTACCTGCTTATTTTTTAATGCCCGGACGGCAAGGGCAACGGCAGTATAAGTTTTACCCGTACCGGCTGGCCCAATCGCAAATACAATGTCGTTCTTTTCAGATTCCTGTACCATTTTTTTCTGGTTGGCAGTTCTTGCCCTTACCGATTTTCCATTAGGGCCAAACACCAATACTTCGTTGGGGTTCTTTTCCCGGAAGTGGTCTATCACTTCGGCATCATCGCCCCCGAGTACCTGCTCAAAATAATTCTGGCTCATGTGGCCATTCCTTTCAAGGTAGGAAACGATGAGAGAAATTTTCTCCCTGGCAGTTTCTATCTGCTCAGGGGCGCCACTCAGTTTTAACTGTGTGCCACGGGAGAGAATCTTTAGCAGGGGAAATTTCTTTTTGAGAACGTCGAGCTTACCGTTGTTTACACCAAAAAATTCAATAGGGTTTACGGTTTCAAGGTTGATGATAGTGTCTGTCAATGCACTTTAATTTAATTGGTTCTTGTTCCTCTGTCATGGTGAGCGGAGCTGAACCATGTTTCATTAAGCCGGCGGAGGGTGGTACCGGATTACTTTGCGTCTTCTGACCATTTTCAGAAGCTTGTCTGCCGCTGGCAGGCTTCCCCTTCCTTTTCAAATATAACTTATACAAGTTATTAGTTCCTAAAGTTACTTATTCACAGATGTGAATACAAATTGCAGGGGGAAAGATTTAGTTAATGATTTTTTCTGTATTGGAATTCAGTATTAATCTCATGATGCCTGTTTTTTGTTTCCGTACTTTGCATGCAGTTAATTAACATTCCCCGTGTTTATGCTGAAAATTTATTTGCTGGTTGTTCTTAGTGTTCTGTTAAAAAATAAAAAAAACCAGGTAAAAGATAATTAACCAGTTTATTAATTGCAATTTTTGTAACTGAAATAAACCCGCCACCCGAAAATGAAATGTAAGCCCGGCTATTTTTTATTGTTACTTTTTTTATTACCTGCTGTTATTTCATACTCCCAGTTGTACAAAGTGTCGGGTACCATATTTGATAACAGGAAAGTACCTTTGCCCCTTGCCAGTGTTGAAATAAAGGAGCTGCGCAAAGGCGCTGTTACCAAAGATGACGGATCATTTCAATTTTTTTTAGAAAGGGGCAAGTATGACCTCGTTGTAAGTATGATTGGCTATAAAACCCGTGTAGTCACACTTTTTGTAAACGATAAAGATATTACCGAAATACTGGAACTTGAAACGGACGAAGGAAGCAATCTCTCTGAAGTGATATTGAAAGTAAAAGCAAGGGACAGAGCCGAAGAAATTATCAGGAATGTGGTCCGGCATAAAGAATCCATCCTTGATGCTATAGGTTCTTATTCCTGCCAGGCTTATATCAAGGCGTTTCAACTTGATTCGGGGGTCATCAAAAAGAAAAAAGAAAACGACAGTGTCGTAAAAGAAAATTATGAGGGCATATCGCTTTCAGAAGTATCGCTGCGATTAGATAAAAATGCTAACGGGCAGGTAAAGGAGGAAAGGCTTGGTGTTATTAAAAGAGGAAGTACGGCAAGCATTTTTTATTTGTCGGCAACCGAAGGTGATTTTTATATTTATAACAACCTTATCAATACACCACCGGTTTCCAAAATTCCTTTTGTATCACCACTTAGTTACAGCGGACTGGTGGCTTATCGTTTCAAAACATTAAAGATTGACCGCACCATAAAACCAAAAGTATATACTATTGCTATCCGGCCACGCCAACTCAGTAATGCAACTATCGAAGGGGAAATTACCGTACAGGACAGTACCTGGGCAGTGTTAAGTACTGAATTCAGGATACCACCGGCTCACATGCCTGAGTATGATTTTATGGAAGTGAAGCAGGAGTATGGAAAAGTGGGTGATAGTGCAAGGATGATAACCCGCCAGCAGTTTAATTATTATATAAAAACAAAAAAGGGAAGGCTGTACGGGGAAACTACTGTTGCCTATTCCGGCTATGAGCTGAAGAAAAATTTTAAAAAAGGATATTTTGGAAATGAAGTGAGTTCTACTTCTGAAGAAGCCTATCAGAAAGATTCCACTTTTTGGAAATCGGTGAGGACAGAACCATTATCAAGGCAACAGGAATTATATACCCGTTACCAGGATAGTATCTACCGCTATATGCGCAGCGTAGCTTATTTAGATTCGATGGACAGGGTGTTGAATAAAATAACCTGGAAGAAGATGCTGATTTTCGGGCAGGTTTTTAATGATCACCGGAAAGAAAGAATGTGGATACTGCCGCCTATTACTTCATTGATCCAGCCAGTATCATTTGGCGGTACCAGGTTAAAACTGGCAGGGGCTTACCGTAAAACTTTTCCTTCAAGAAAAAAATTAGCCGTGGAGGCTGATGTCAGTTATGGGTTCCGCAATCATGATGTAAATGGCACGGTAGGGTTGCAGCGGTTATACAATCCTTTTAATAAAGGAGAGTTTAGTATCCGGGCGGGAAGAAATTTTGAATTTATCTATCCTGGTGATGCATGGGTGAATGTGCTGAAGCGGAGCAATATTTACCTGAACAATTCCCTGGAACTAACGCATGGCGTTGACATCCTCAATGGCATCCGCATCTTAAACAAGTTTGAAGTGGCTTTCCGCAGGTCGGTGGCAGATTATAAAGTTGGCAACAATGCTGACAGTATTTTCGGCATTTCCAATGAGCCGCCCGTGGAGTTTGATCCTTATAACGCCACTTACAATGAAATAAAATTATTCTTTACACCGAAGTTGAGATACATAAGAGAACCAAAAGAGAAAATTTATCTCGGTTCCAAATGGCCTACTTTTTATGTTACCTGGCGCAAGGGGGTGCCAAAACTCTTTGCCAGCAAAATTGATTTTGATTATTTGGAATTTGGTTTGGAACACCATATCAACCTTGGCGTGGCAGGACAAACTGCCTACATCATCAAAACAGGTGATTTTGTAAACACCAGGGAATTGCGGATTATTGACTACAAATTTATGCGGCAGGGCGACCCGTTGTTTTTTCAAAACCCGCAGAAATCTTTCCAGGCATTGGATTCCAGCTTCCCGGTGTTTGACAGGTTTTACCAGGGAAACCTGGTGCATGAGTTCAATGGTTTTTTAATAAACCGGGTACCATTTTTTAAAAAACTGAAACTACAGGAAATTGCAGGCGGCGGATTTCTTATTACCAAAGACAGGAGCCTGCGGTATTTTGAATTTTTTACCGGTATCGAACGGGTGTTCAAATGGCCTTTTAATCCGCTGGCGAGGGTAAAGCTGGGAGTGTATGTAATAGGTTCTGTTGCTAATAAATTTAATAACCCGGTGCAGTTTAAGATCGGGTTGACGACATGGGACAGGTTCAGGAATGCATGGAGGTGATGTTTATTTTTTAAAGCCTATTCGTTCTCTTTCTTTCCATCGTCTCTTTTCTTCTTTTTTCTCTTCGTTTTCATCCATCATGTTTTCGATGGCATCGTAGATCTGGTTGAGTTGATCACTGTGGCTGCTGACTGTTTGGCGAATTGCATTTATCTGGCCAGCAAGGTCTTTGTAATTGATCGCAAAATCTTTTAATGCTATGAATGCCCTGACAATGGCAATATTCATTTTAACTGCTTTTTTGCTCTTTAAAACACTTGCAAGCATTGTCACCCCATGTTCGGTAAATGCGAACGGCAAGGAAGGGCTGAACTTTATTTTGTCAGGGAGGTTATCACAGATTGTGATAAGCTCTTTCCATTCTTTTTTGTTTAGCTGAAACATAAAGTCTTTCGGAAAATGGTCCATATTCCGCCTTACTGATTGTTTTAGCGTTCTTGTTTCTGTGCCATATAGCACTGCCAGGTCAAAATCCAGCATAACTTTATGGCCTCTTATCTCATATATCTTTTGCTGGATTACAGTTAACTGCATTGCGGTTTCTTTGGGCTAAAATACAAAGAAACCAGTTTCATTTGAGGTCGCAAATTGCGACCGCATACATATTCTTTCCAATGCCGTATGTGTTTTCCTGAGCTTGTCACATTTTGTGATAAGCCGCTGCCCGGGTTCGTGTCTTCACGAATCCGGGTTTTTTTATTTTTTAATTCCGTTGGGTGGAGACATGCAACGGGGCGTTCTTTTTTTTAATGGACACTAACCGGGGCAGAGGGGAGGACACGCAACGGGGCATTTTTTTTACGGACACTAACCGAGGCGGAGGGATATTAACTATTAAAGAGGTATGCGATTTAAGCGATGCTTTGGATTTTAAGATCTTAAAGGTTTATAACATTGAAGTTGTTCCCTGAAAATAGTTCAGTTTATGAGATTTAAACCTTCATTTTCATTAATCATTGCTTTTTATAAATACTGCAGTAAAGTATTCGTCTGTTCGTTCATAAAATGATGTTTGTTCTTTTAATTGTTTTAAATCAAGCAACAAATCTTTGTGATCAAACAGATAGTAACTAATTCCTTTTTCATTAGAGTATCTTATTTCATTACCTAATAATTCTTTTTTAGATGCTTGATTTGGAATCGTTTTATTAGCTGTATGGTTTGCTCTAATAAAGAGAATACCATTTTTATTAAGATGTTCAGCGCACCAATTAAAAACTTCGGAACGTTTTTCTTTGTTGAGGAAATGCAAAATATTGCTCATAATTATTATGTCATAGTTATCTTTTAGCGGGATTTCATTTATTGTTATGTCACATTTAATATATTGAAACTTCGAAAGATATAATTTAAATGCTTCATCATTTGTTAAAGACAACTGGGTTTTCAAATTTTGGAAAAATGAAGAATTTCTTTCTTCTTTATCAATTGCAAAAAGTTTTTCAATTTCCCTATTTTCTTTCAAAAAACTTACTAATGTGTCCATTAAAGGTCCAGCACCAATATCTAAAATAGTTTTATGATGATTTAATATTTCTTTAATATGTGAATAAGGGTTACTCACTCAAAAAGTAGTTAGTCTTTGGCTATTTCAATAATCACCACCTCGCCACAATCTTAAAATTCAACAATCGTGGTGTCAACCTATTCGGCAATAAATAAACCGTGTTAGAAAAATCTTTAATGAACAGGTAAGAAATAATATTGGCACGGTCAATAATGTTGAAGACTTCAAGGCTGGCCCAGATATTATCAAAGTTTCGGAAAGGAGAGTGGCTGCGGCGTTTGCTCCTGTCATCATCCATCAGCAAAGCACTGAAACCAATATCGGCACGGATATAAGGTTCTATCACTGCAGCATTACGATACCGTACTGCATTGGGAATATTATAAGGCAGGTTGCTTCCATACAGCAGGTTCAGGAACATTTTAAAATTCTTATTCGTTGGCAGGTAATCCTGGAAGTACATGCCGAATGTGATACGCCGGTCAGTAGGGCGGCGCAGCCATCCTACATCAAAATTTACACTGTCCACCACCACCGGGTCACTGCTTTGTGAAGTGATAAATTCTCCGGCTGCGTTTTTATAACGGTAATAATGATCGCCGCTGATGTCTTCATTGGTTTTCATAATGCCGAGACTGATCCAGCTTTCTGCATCAGGCACCAGCTCACCATGCAGCCGCATTTCTATACCAGTGGCATATGCTTTCGCATTATTCTCACCGAAATAACGTACCCGTACATTGTCCACATCGTAAGGCACCACATCAGTCATGTTTTTATAATAGAGTTCTGTCGTCCACCGCATAGGTCTGTCGGCTAAGCCGATAAAATTGTAATCAAACCCCGCAACTGCCTGCCAGCTTTTTTGTGATTTAAGGTTAGTGTTGACTGTTCCGTTATATCTTCTAAGCTCCCGGTAAAATGGTGGCTGATGATATGCACCGGCTGCTGCCCGGAAGACAATATCTTTTTTTGATTTGGGTTTCCAACTGGCGCCAATGCGGGGAGAAATTAAAAATTCCTGGTTGAGTGAATTATAATTGAAACGAACTCCTGCGGTAAGCGTAGCGGAGTGACTTGAATCTTTTCCCAACAAAATATTATCCTGCAGGTAACCGGAAAATTTATTGATGTCAAGATTTGCCGTTGATTTAATGACTTTGTTCAGTTGCAACAAATTTGGTTGGTAAGGCAATGCATAACCGGCAGAATCCTGGAATTCCCATTCGTTTAGTTTGTCAGCAATTTTTGTTTTATCATAACCCAATCCCCATTGAAATGCATGTTTGCCCTTATCATAGTTTCCTTTATGCGAAACATTCCAGTTTTCAATATTCAAAGTGTTTCTCGAAAAATTCTGGTAAACACCTGCACCAAGCGGATTAACAATTAAACCGTAAGTTGGATTTCGTTTGTCAAAATCCCTTTCCCCAAATAAATAGGCCCCGGTGATATCAACATTTTCACTTTCGTCATTTATAAAGCGGGATGCCATCCATTTTAATTTCAGTTTTTTAGTGGGATGGTTGGTTAATGAAAAGCCCAGCATATTGGTTTGATACTGGTCTTTCTCCCGGCCTTCAAATTGAATGTCAACACCGATGGTAGCGCTGAATAAAGGAGAGAATACCGAGGTGGTCAACTGGCTGGATTGAGGAATCAGTGTAAATTTTGTTTGCGACATATTACTCAGCAACTCTGCCTGCCATTTGGGATTGAACTGGTAAGTAAGCAATGCCTGGAAATCGGCAGATGAAGGAACGTAATTGCCTTTGGTATCCTGCCGGCTCAATAAATTTCTGTTGCTGCGGTTGCGGACACCGAGCAGGTAAGTGAATTTGTTGTTTTTATTAGTTCCTTCTAATTGCAAACCCTGCTCAAGGATGCTGACGTATGCAGAGCCGCCAAAGCGTTTCGTCCGCCCGGATGACCCGGTCGGACGGGGTTTTTTATATTGAATGTCCAGCACACTGCTCATCTTGTCGCCATACTTTGACGGGAAGCCCCCGGTGTAGAAACTGATATTGCGAACCATCTCCGGATTGATGAAACTTAATCCTTCCTGCTGCCCACTTTTTACAAGGTAAGGGCGGAATATTTCAAAATCGTTTACATAGATCAGGTTTTCATCATAGCTGCCGCCACGAACAGAATACTGAGACGTCAGTTCATTATTGGAGCCAACAAATATTTTAATCAAACTTTCCACACCTGTTACTGCCGAAGGAAGGTTGAGAATGGTTTTTGGGTTTGGCCGTATCAGGCCTGCTTCTCTTCTGTCCCGCTGATCGGTCAGTACTACTTCTTGCAGTGTTTTTTCTCCTTTCTCTAATCTTATGGCAATAGTTTCTTCTTCGCCTTCATTCAGCAAAAAATTTTTCTGTTCTGATTTGCGGCCGGTATAAGTAAAAACTAAGGCGAATGCTTTTTCGGCGGTTACTTTTATTCGGAAATAGCCGGAATCGTTTGTAGTGATTCCTTTCGATTGACCAAGAATGGCAATAGAGACATTGGCCAATGGGTTTTCATTTTCATCCAGCACTTTGCCGGAAACGTAAGCGGATTTTCCTGCCTTGCCGGCAGGCAGGTTTTGGGAGAATGATAAAGTCGCCGTTAGAATAAAGATTGCAGTCAGAAGTATTTGGCGGCTGAATATTTTCATAAGTGAGTCTCGTTCAAGATACGATTTATTTTGACAGGTTCATGCTATCTGATGAGATAGAAATGATTGTGGTAAGGAGGATAAACAAGAGCGCCATTCACTTTTAAACTTATAATCGGATTAATGCAAAGCTCTTTTGTATTATTTAAGAATGATTTCTTTTGTTCAGTTTTTTCTTCATTTATTTCGGTAAGGCGGTATGTATTGCCGGAAAGAGGGAAATAAAATTCATAGTCATAACCACTGGTGATTTGCATATTTACCACTCTTCGTACTATATTCAAAGTGTCGTTGTTGCGCTTGAAATCTATGTTCTGAATGGCCGTATCTATTTTGGTATTGAAATTGGTTCCTTTTGCAAACCGGCGCAGGATGATTGAAGATGCATCCTGGTCTGAAAACCCGATCAGGCTGTAGCGGAGTTCATCGCTGGCACAATCATGCCTTATACAGCTTTGAGCTGTTAATAATATGAATAGAATAATAATGCCCGCCAACAAGTGTGGCTTCATGATCATTTTTTATTTTTTCAGTTGCTTTAATGTATGAATCGTTGCCTTCGGATCTGCCGATTTAAAAACGGTATTACCCGCCACAAGCACATCGGCCCCGGCTGCAATAATGGAAGGTGCATTTTCGAGTGTAACACCCCCATCAATTTCAATCTGCACTTTCAATCCCCGTTCATCAATCATTTTGCGGAGCTGCTTTATCTTTTCAATCGTGTAAGGAATAAATTTTTGTCCGCCGTATCCGGGATTTACACTCATCAGGCACACAAGGTCAATATCATGAAGGATATCGCTTAATCCCGAAACAGGTGTATGCGGATTAACGGCCACACCTGCTTTCATACCCAATGATTTTATCTGCTGAATATTTCTGTGCAGGTGGGTACAGGTTTCAATATGGACGGACAAGATATCCGCCCCGGCATTTTTAAATTGTTCTGCATACTTCTCCGGTTCTACTATCATCAGGTGTACATCACAAATTTTTGTAGTTGCCTTTCTAAAAAATTCAATCAGCATGGGCCCAAAACTGATGTTGGGAACAAAGCGGCCATCCATAACATCCAAATGATACCAGTCTGCTTCACTTTCATTCAGCATTTTGCAGTCGGCTTCAAGGTTTAGGTAGTTGGCAGAGAGAAGAGAAGGGGCGATGATGGGCATGGGAGTAAGTTTGTACTGCAAGATAATTCTATTTCAGTTTATCGGCAGCATCTTTCGCTTCACCAAAACTATTGTCCAGGCCGTAAGCCTTGAGGTAATTTATCCTTGCATTTTCTTTATCACCGGTAGCTTCCTGGCATTTGCCCATCCAGAACCATGCATCCGGGAATTTGGGCGAAATGGTATTGGCAAGCTCAAATGTTTTTAATGCTGCTGCAAACTTTTTCTGTTCGTACAACACTCTTCCTTTTTCTATATGGGCATTCAGGTAATTATAATCATGTTGGATGGCCTGGTTAAACAAACTCAAAGCCCTTGCTTTGTCGTTGATGTTGGAAAAATAAAGGCCCTTGTAATAGAAAGGTTCTGCATAAAGGTTTAAGCTGTCTATTTTAATTAGTGAGTCACAAAGTGAAATCGCTTTTGCATTTTTGTTTTCAGCGTACCTATAGGCAAGTTCATAGTTAAGGTCAATATCGTATGGGGTGAGCCAGTAGGCTTTTTCCAATACGCTGATTGCTTCAGCAGTGCTTCCTTTTTTGTCCAGCAGTTCAGCTTTTATTTTTAAGACATCGACCTGTTCAGGGTTTTTCTGCAGCATCTCATCGCAAATTTTCAGCGCCCCATCTGTTTTGTTTTGAGCATGGAGGGAACGGGCAAGGGTAAGTTGTAACAAAAAACTATTGGGAAGTTCCAGTATCGCTTCGTTCAGAAACAGTAAGGCAGAGTCTGGGTTTTTATTGAGTAGCAAGTTGCTGATGCCAAAAGCATATTTTTCATCTTTTTTTAATGACCAGGCTTTTTTGAAGTCTGCCAATGCCGGCTCGGGGAGGTTGTTAGTATTTAGTAATACAGCCCTCCGGAAATAGAGATCATCATTTTTGGGTTGTTGTTTGAGGCTGTCTGTCAGCCCGGCATAAGGAGCCTGTATAAGGATTTCACCAAAAGCCGAATCAGTGCCTTTATCATTACAACTGATGATTAATATCAGCCCGCATATGATTCGGGTAAATACTTTTGCAATCCTGTTCATGTTTCAAAAATAAACGATTTTGTGAGCGGAGACATGACAATCATCTGACAATTCAAAGTTTTAACGAAAATACCTTTGCATCCGCCGATAAAATAAATAAAAATGAAAAAATTGGTACTCTGTTCACTTGCATTTGCAGCTATTATTTCGTCATGTAATAATAGTTCTAAGATAGCCGCTACCAACCCTGTTGCCGATACATTGAAATATGCTGAAGAAACTCATTTTAAAAATATTCAGCAACTAACTTTCGGTGGCGATAATGCTGAAGCCTACTGGAGCTACGACAGCAAGTATCTTGTTTTTCAGCGGACCAATGCTAAAGATGGTATTCCCTGCGACCAGATTTTTGTTGGTAAAGTTCCGACTAAAAAAAATCCTGGGTTTGCATACAAAATGATCAGTACCGGTAAAGGCAGAACCACTTGCCCGTTTTTTACCAAAGACGGTAAGCATATTATTTATGCATCCACACATCTTGGCAGCGATGCCTGCCCCCCAACACCCGACAGGGCTAAGTATGGTAATAAGTACATCTGGCCCTTATACAGCAGTTTCGACATTTTTATGGCAGATCTTGATGGTAAAATTGTAAAACAGTTAACCAATACAAAAGGCTATGATGCGGAAGCAACTTTATCCCCTGACGGGAAAAAGATGATTTACACAAGCACTAAAGATGGCGACATAGAACTTTATATTATGGATTTGGAAACAGGAAAAGAGCAACGGGTAACAAACTTGTTGGGTTATGATGGCGGCGCATGGTTTAGTCCTGATGGAAGTAAATTAATCTGGAGAGCAAGCCGCCCAAAAACAGAAACGGAAATAAAAGAATACAAAGACCTGCTGGCCGAAAATTTAGTAGCGCCGACAAACATGGAAGTATGGGTGGCCAATGCAGATGGCAGTAATGCCCGCCAGGTTACTTCTTACGGGCAGGCCAATTGGGCGCCTGCCTATATGCCTGATAATAAACACATCATTTTCGCTTCTAATCATGAGTATAAAAGAGGATTTCCCTTTAATCTTTACACCATTAATGATGATGGCACTAATCTTCAAAAGATAAGCAGGGACAAAGGCTTTGATGCTTTTCCCATGTTTTCCCCCGATGGGAAGAAAATTGTTTTCTGCAGCAACCGTAACAATGGTGGTACAAGGGATACCAATGTTTTTATTGCGGATTGGGTGGAATAAAATTCAACATTCAGGATTGGCTTATTATCTTTGAAGCATAAACTTCTGCTATGTATAAAGGCATGCTTCACCTGCACAGTGTACTCCGTTGGGCTATTTTGATATTACTGCTTGTTGCGGTTTACAAAAGTTTTGTGGACAGAAAAAAAGCATTTACGCCCGGGCATAAAAAAACCGGGCTTTTCCTTATGATTTGTGCAGATGTAATGTTACTGGTGGGTATATACCAATGGATTTCCGGTGCATTAGGATTAAAAAGTATCCAGGTCAATGGACTGGGAGAAGTGATGCGTAATGCTCATTCCCGTTTTTTTGCGATAGAACATACTACCGGTATGCTGATTGCTATTATCTTAATCCACATGGGCTATTCTTATGGCAAAAAAGCTGTTCCCGATACACAAAAACATAAAAGGACATTATTGTATTTCGGGCTGGCCCTGCTTATAATAGTGATTTCAATACCCTGGCCTTTCCGGCCAATGGGAGCAGGCCGGCACTGGTTCCCGGGTTTATAATAACTAATGCTTTACTGTGCTCAGAATTATATATCATGCAAACCGCTATCGTTTGCCCAACTCAATCACCTCACAATCTTTCATCTCCTTCCCATCAATCACAAAACGGATGATGGTTCTTACTTTATGCCAGCCTTGTTTACCCGCTGCTCCGGGGTTCATGTGCAGGCAATTAATTTTATCATCATACATCACTTTTAAGATATGAGAGTGTCCACTGATGAATAGTTGTGGTTTGTGTAATGCCAGTTCTTTTTTAGTTACAGGATTGTATCGGGGCGGCGAGCCACCGATATGCCGCATCATTACTTTCACTTCTTCGCACATAAACACCAACTGTTCAGGAAACTCACTGCGGATAGCAACCTCATCTATATTTCCAAACACTCCCCTGATAACCTTCCGACCGCTTTCAGCGTTCAGACGGTTTGCGACACTTTCTCCAAAATCTCCCGCATGCCACACCTCATCGCAGTTTTCAAAATGTTTAAAGACTGCTTCATCCAAAAAACCATGTGTGTCTGATATCAATCCAATCCTTGTCATGAGTTAAAGATAAAGACCTATAAGGGTTTAAAAATTTTATAGGTCTGTTACAAGCCACTCACCCGGCAGGGTGAGTGGCTGAGATGATAAGCCCTAAAATTTCACCATTCAGGGTTATTGCCCCGACTCCTTTTTCTAAGAACCTTGCACTCAAATAAAAATTTGCAAATGCAACTCATCACCGTTTCTTCAATATTTCGCCGGCTTTCAAAAACCAGCCTCTTGATAGCAGCCCTGTTGTTTACAGCCACCTGTCTGCAAGCACAGGAATCAATGTACCTTAAAAACCACTGGAGCAATGAATATATTGGCGGGGAAGGGGGCAAGGTAATAATGAGCCCGGCGCCCAAAAAAACATTATGGTTCATTGAAAGGGTAGATGACATGTATGTTCGTCTTAAAAACAAGGAAGGACTTTACCTGAATGTAGAGAAAGGTTATCTGGAAGCCAGCAATGTGTCTGCGGCTTTTTTTAGTGGCCATTGGAAATTGCCGGCAGCCGGCGGATATAATTCTATCGTTAACCGCTGGACGGGGGTTTACATACATAATCAAAATGGGAAACTGGAAGCCAGCGCCGCTAACACCGGTTGGTGGAGTACACAATGGGCGATGGAAGATAAAGATGGCAAACCATTAGCGGCAAAAGATTTTTCCCTGAATGCTTATACATCATTGCTGCCCAATCAGCAGATGTATTATAAGTTGGAAAACCTCAAGTACGACCCGACCCCGATTTTTTTAGATATAAACAAAACAAAAAGTTCAGAACTAACAACGGTGGCCGATTATGGTGGCGATAACAGCGGTAAAGCCTGGAAATTTACTTTGATTACGGATGGATGGTATAAAATATCCAACCTTAAATTGGGTGGCAATAAAGTGCTCGCCATAGCAAAAAATGCCGATGGTACATACTATTTCGTTTTAACTGACTTTGCCAATTATCCCAACCAGTTGTGGAGGATGATCCAGTTCAAAGATCAGACTCTTTTGAATTATGTAACTGAAAAAAAACTGAATCCTGAGAAATTTGGATCTATCTATTATACGCTGGTCTCCAAACAGCATGGATTGGAAGCGATAAAAGCGATGGCGAATATTGATGATAATCCAAGGCTCTTTAGCTATGGCTTTATTGCCGGTGTATATAACTGGAATCCATTTGATTTATTCTGGCGGGTGCAGCCGGTTGAGGATATTGCAGCCATCAAAAATATCCCGCTGAGCCTGGCAGAGCAAAATGCATTTATAAAAGAAAACGTTGATAACTCGGTGAAAATATTTAACGATGCTATGTTGAAAGCAACTCCTATCGCCGAATCGCCTTTTAAACAACCTGTGGGGCGTATCAAGGGAGAGCCACTTTCTGGAGGAGCTGTCAGTGGCAGGGACCTGTCTGCCCTTATAGGAACTTATCAAACGGAATATACACAGGAACAATGGAACTTCGCAATGGAAATTGCTGGTAAAATTCCGATGTTTATCTATAACAACACCAATTTTGAAACCCGGATCAATATCAGCTATACGGATCAGTGGGGACAGCCTGTATCAAGGAACTATGTGCCTATCGGACCCGGTAAAGTACGCCATTTCTACCTTGACCCTATGTGCACTTATATTTCATTTACCGGGACAGATACCAATTCGGGTAGGGAAGTATATAAGTCTACCAAATTTTACAGGTCAAAAGGGGTGAAGATTTACCTTGATGGCAATGTAAATGATGTCAAAGAATCTATTTGGAACTATTGATTCTGCTCACCCAAAGACCTGTAAGGTTTTAAAAATCTTACAGGTCTTTACTAAAACTGTTTTCAATGAAATACGTTAAACATTTAGCCTGTTTTTATATTGCCGTTTTGTTCTGTACTGCGATACAGGCAAACGGCAGAAATAATTTCTATTCCGATTCCTCCATCATTAAAAAGCAAGCCGCAACGGAAGATGAAAAGCAAGCCATTGCCGATGCCATTAATAAATACTTAGACGTTACGGGTATTAAAATCGCTGACCTGAATGTAAGCGCCACCGCTGATGGTGGTAAAGAAGCCAGCGGCAATGTTTCTTTTTTTGGCTTTGATAATATTAACCTGAAAGCTGAAATGTCTGCGGAACGGAAAGTAAAATCTATCAATACAACTTTCCCCGAAGCTGCAACCATCACACCGGAAAAATTAGTGAAATTCCTTTCCGGCAAATCATTGAGCTCTTTTTTGCCCAAATCATTTCCACTCAATACAGGTATATCCATTAAAGACCTTTCAATAGAGTTTGATGATAAAGGTGATAGCCTGAGTAAAGTAGCACTCAATTTTGGTGTTGGCAGTTATGCCATTGATGGATTTGACGGATTTGCCATTGATGGAATGAGCATCGGCTTTACATTAGATAAACCAACCTCTCCGGAGAGAAAAGCGACAGCAACTATTTCCGGCGATGGTAAGCTGGGGGCTATACCAATTAATCTCAGCGCAAATATGTCGTCCGACCCGGATGATTTATTATTCTCCTTTACTGCAACAGGAATCAATATATCTTCTTTGCTTAATAGCTTTATGAGTGAAAGCAAGGCCGACAGGTTATTACGTTTCATACCGGCATCTTTCAAGTCAAAAGATATATCCTCTGTTACTGTAAGTATCAATCCTACTAATAAAAATTTTTCTGCCCTCGCACAAACTAATTTTGGCGAAGCGGAAATTCAATTCAATGGCGCTACTGCAGAAGACAAATCCACCATGCTGTTTGCTGTGGCGCCTCCTGCCGGGTTTAAATTTTCTCAGTTAGCCGGTGCATTGGCGCCAATGGATGCTATCACACTTTCCGGCACAGCGCTTATCATTTCCACATTGGCAGATGAGGATGCAAAATGTAATTTATCCGCCTTAGCAGATGAAGGCGAAATAAAAGTAGAGGAAGGCGTAAATATTTTTTCCAGTATAAAACTTAGTGATGATTTAGCAAAGCTGTTAAAAGTAAACCAGGTAAAATTAAAAGGTACGGTGAATGAAACCTTCACCAATATGAGTATGCAGGCCGCCCTGGATTTAAGTATTCCGATGGGACAGAACATTACCATGAAGGAAGTGGTATTCGGCACAAGGCTCGGTACTGTTAATCCGATTGAGTTCAGCATAGGCGGAAAGATAGAAGCAAAGATTGGCGAAGACCTTGTTGGCTTTAATGCCAGTTTTTCTTTTGCCCCCATTGACCAGAAAATAAGCGGCGAATTTTTTATGGCTGCTTTGAAAAAAGGAAACGGGGCAATGCTCACCGGCAAACTTGGTCCAGATAAAAAATCTGACTTGCCCGAATGGACAAATCCCTTTGGTATTCCTGGTGTTGGTTTAAGGAAATTAGGTGTTAGCGCCGGGTTGGATTTTAAAAACCCTATCCTGATTAGTTCATTAGGATTTACCGGTGCCGCAAGACTGGGAACTGTGACAAACAGAAGTAAACATATTGAAGGTGACGCAACAATTGTTGTTGATATTACGAAGCCAACAAATAGTTTGATAGATATTACCTTGAAGAATATGACCATACTGGCCATGATAGAAGCTTTTGTGGACAATGCAAACATACAAGGCCAGTTAAGAACGATGCTAAACACCGGCGTTGACCAGGGAAGAGTGCTGGTAGTTCCTGTAGATGGTATGCAGGCATTTGGTAAAACGTATAATAAAGGTGTGGCAGTAAGCGGACAATTATCATTAGGAGGCATTAAAGCCAATGGCGATTTTAGTTTAAATGAAAGTGGTGTAAGCGGCGCCGGTTCTATGGATGCAATCAATTGGGGCAATGGGGCTTTTATTATTTCCGGCCGCACTACTGATAAACCACAGTTTAGTTTTGCTTATGCAAAAGGTTCTGTTCCTTCTTTTTTTATTGATGGCAAAATAAGTTTACTCGGCATCAGCAGTGAAACGACGGCATCGCTGGATGCCAGTGGTTTTTCTTTTACCACTACCGGAAAGATTGCCAACTCATTTGAAGCCACATTGGAAGGCAAAGGAAGTTTCACCGAATCGGCTAAAGGTATTTATGTACGGGCAGCGCTGCGCAATGATTTGGTCTCTCAGCTAAACCAACTTGTAACCGGAAAAATAAATGAAGCGATACAAAGTACAAAAGCAACTTTTCAAAACAGCAGGAATGCATTGGCTAAAGCACAGAGTGATCTAAAATTTATTGATGACCAAATTCTGAACAGAACTAAAATTTTACAAGGACAAAAAGCAGCTGATGTACAAAAAATAAGGGATGAGGCTATCAGGCAGATGAATGAAAAGCAAGCCTTTATTAATACATGCCTGGCAAATAATGCTGCCAGTCAGAGACGCATCAATGAACTGGTAAACTGGTATGACGCCTTTGAAAAAGCAGGTTTGTACTCGGCTATTGCAGCAAATAATACTGCCATAGAATCTGCCAGGGCTGCTTATACTATTTCTTTAGGCACTGTAAATGCAACAGCAGATGTGGTAGAGGCTTTTCCTAATGACCCCGAATTAATAAGATTGTATTTGGAAAGAGGGACAAAACAAATTGCCTTACAAACTGCTAACTTGGGGGTGGATTTTGCAGAAGGCGTTTCGGTGGGTACATTAGAAGCTACCAAATTTGTAATGAATGGTGTTTTAGGCGGGCTGTTTGATATCAAATCGGCAGAGTTTGCCGGCACATTTGGATTGAACAATCAATACAAGATTAATACAGCATTAAATTTTACGTTAGCAGGAAAACCCTACAATATGGTAGCAGAACTTGATTTGGCCAACCTGGCTGCCAGTGCAGGTAAAATAGCAACAGATGTTTTAGGAGGTACTTTAATTAAGCCTGGGTTTGCCAATACATTTGCAGCCCAATTAAAGAAACCGGTTTCTAATATGCCATTAGTAACAACACCTGTAACGCTATCGGCAAATACAACGATGAATGTTGTACAACCTGTTACTACCGCACCGGCAATGAATATTTCTGTTGGTGCATCCAATACCAGCGATTGGGCTAATAAGTTTTTACGCATTGAAAATTTATGGCAGCCCGGGCAACGTATCAATATTGAAAAAGGCCCGTTGGTAAGTACGGTCATGTTTGATGGCGCCTGGAGTGCACAATGGGTGATAAGGCCCGTACCCGGAACTAAGTATTACTGGATAGAAAATCGCTGGAAAGGCGGAAGACTGAATGTGGAGAAGGGGCCACTTGAATGCTCTGTTGTAAATGACGCTGCATGGAGTGCTCATTGGGAACTGAAAAAAATCGGTACTAATTTATTCTGGATAGAAAACCGGTGGAGAACAGGGCAGCGTATTAATGTAGAAAAAGGAGTATTGGAAAGTTCTGTCATAAAAGATGGGGCGAACAGTGCCATGTGGTACATCCGTGAAGCGGTTTCGCCCCCTCAAAATCTCAGGATACAGGCAAATTAAACAAAGATGAGGCTGTCCCAAAAGTATTTTCAACACGGAGATACGGAGAAACAGAGAAACACAGAGTATTGTCCAAAGGACTCCTTCGGAGATTTTCAAAATAACTTTCTCTGTGTAGCTCAAACCCTCTGTTACTCTGTGTTGAATTTCTTCCCTTTTGGGGCAGCCTTCTCTTTGTTGCAATTCACAGAAGTTTATACTACACGATTGTTAACCTGACCCAAAATCCATTATCATATCCGGTAAGAAGTTCACCGCCGATTTTCTTTGCCCTCATTTTCATATTGCTCAATCCAAGCCCGTCGGAATTGCAACCTTCTTTTTCCGGCCCGTTGTCATGTATGGTTAAATACAAATTGTTTTTTACATGGGCAAATGTGATGGTAACATGTTTACCATCGCAGTGTTTGATGATATTTGTAGTAGCCTCTTTAAAAATTAAATAGATGGATTGACGTTTTTCCGGGTCAATGAATTTTTTTGTATCAACGTCTGAAATAATAAATTCATGTGTCATGTTTTTCATGGCCAGGTTCTTTTCTGCAAAAGCCCTCATCCGGTCAATCAGGTTTTCATACTTATCTTTTCTGCTGTCCATTGCCCAAACGGTATCCCGCATGTGCTCCATCGCATCCCGGCTCATAGTACTTATTTCATTCAGTGATTCTTTTTGTTCTTCATTGGCTGTATAAGTAAGCATCTGGCTTTGCATGGCAAGGCCAGAAAGAATAGTCCCCACATCATCATGCAGGTCGCTGCTGATCTTTGTGCGTAAGTCAGCCAGGTCTTTTTGTCTTTTTATTTTTTGATTAAAGCGAAACCGCAAAAAGCCAATGATCGCCGTTATGGTCAGTAAAGAAAATAATACAATGACCCAGGATCTTTTATACCAAACCTGTTTCATTTCTATAGGTAAAGAATAATAACTGGCATTTGAATCATTCAGGCTGGCGGAAGCTTTTACTTCTAAAATGTAGTTACCGGGCTGCAAACCATACAGCAATATTTTATTATCCGGTTTGTATTCCGTCCAGTTTTCGCTTTGGCCTTTTATACGGTAACTGTAATAAACATCCCGGTAAAATTCAGGTACAGAAAAACTGAATTCAATTGTATTGTCAAAAGGGTTTAAAGTTAATTTACCCAAAGCATCCAGGTTTTCGGATAAATAGTTATAAGTATTATCCCGGCTGCTAAAAATGGAAATACCATATAGCTTTATAGCTTTAATGGCATTGGAAGATTTATAAAACTCCAGTTCGCCGGGTGTAAATGAATATAAGCCGTCTGTGCTGCCAAAGTAATACCGGTTATCGCTTGATTTAAATACGGAAGCCCTGTTGAATTCTACTGCAGACAACGGGTGCCCTTCTGCCAGGTTATAAAATGTAGCAGCCTTTGTATCAAAATAGATTAATCCATAATTGCTGCCGAGGTAAAAATTGCCAATTGTATCTGGTTGTATACTGAATACAACCCGGTTTTTTAAAAGGCCATTATTAATGACCGGGTTTTTATAAATCTTTACTCTTCCCGTTTCAGTATTTAAAACTCCCAATCCGTCTGTGCATCCAAACCAGAGTTGCTCACCCACCAGTTCCAGGTCTGTTATATAGTCATCCGATATGGACAGCTCTTTATGCCGTAATTGTTTTATCAGGTTTCCTTTTTTTGTAATTAAGGATAATCCAAAATCACGGCTGCCAATCCAAAGATTTTGCCCACTGGCATCAGCAACGATATCATTCATATCTGTAATTCCGCCTGCAACAGCACCTGTTGATATTTCCAACTCTAAAGGATAGCTGTTTAAAGTATTATGTTTAAGGTCATAGCAATGCAACAGCCTGGTACCCCATTTGAAAAGCCACAGGCTATCATGCTGCAGAAATTGTGTACAATGGCCGCTGAATGTTGAATCAAATAAATAACTGTATTTACCCGTAGCGATTTCAATTTTTACATTATTCCACAGCAAATGCCCGTCCCAATAATTCAGACTGTAAGTAGAAATTCTTGCATCATTCATATATTGCTTTACATGCAATGGACTAAATGTTTCTTTACGGGGTGATTTTTTAGAAATGCCTGTATAATAGGAGACATAAATGTTCCTGTTTTCGTCTTCTGTCAAAGCCCTGTAGCTGATTAGTTTTGAAAAAGTATTTTCTGCATCCACCTGCTGCCTGAACTGACTGAGAGCAGGCACTTTCTTTTTCAAGCGGTAAATATTTGTAAGGGTTTCTAACAAAAGGGTACCATCTTTTTGCCGGAAAAATTTAGTAAGCGGTTCGCTTAAACTACCGGGGGCCTCTTTTTTTGCTAATTCAACAAACTGGGGAGAAAGATCCTGTAATGTTTTGCTGGGTTTATCAATAATAAAAAGGTTAAGATTGCTGCCTATAAATAGGGTACTGTCTTCAATATAAAAGGCCTGAATCTTACCAGCGATATTGGCGGGTAGTGTTAGAAAAAATTCCAGTTTATCTGTCTTTTTATTCCAGGTGTAAATAGCCTGTTGTTTGCTGCCGGTAAAATAAATGGATTTATTATTTGCAAACACAAAAAAATGAGACATCGTTCCGCCAGGATATGTATATCGTTCTGCTTTTTTCCCATCCAGCGGTAACCGGATAATATTACCGTTGTGCAACAGCCAATGATTGCTGTCAACCAAATAATAATAAAAATTATTACCCGGATTAAAATCTAAATCATATAGCGTTTTAAAAGCTTCTTTTCCCGTTTTTCTACAAATTGAAAAGTTGTTTTTCTTCTGATTACGCAGTAAAAAAAACAGCCCGTAATCAGCACTGGCCGGAAGCATATAATAATTATCATCCGGGGTTCCTTTTTTAGAGAATGAATCAACTAAACTTCTTTTGGCAGGATTAAATTGAATAATTCTCTTGTTGTCTTCCAGTGTCCAAAAATTCCCTGCTTGTTCTTGCGAAAAAAAACTAAAAATATTGCTGGCCGAATCAGGACTGATAGGGTAGATTTTATTACCATTACTATAGGTTACTGTTATATGTCCATCAAATACATGCAGGCCGTTAGTGCTGTTTAACCATAAATAACCTTCTTTGTCTTCAATAATATCATTGAACAGACCAGGGTTCTGCTTATTATTCAGTTTAATATGCTCCAGTTCGTATTGCGGGGGAATAAGTTTGTACGGTAGCTGCTGTCCGGATGTATATACGGATGGTATCAACAAGACGAGCAGATGAAAGATTGGGCGGAAAGGCAAAATAAAAAACGGTTAGTCTATCCAAATATAATTGAATATCCTGACTGGCAAATTACCTGATTTACTTAATATGCCCTTTCATATATTGGATGATAGCTTCCGTTTTATTACTTACATGCAGCACCTTGTACATTTTCTTTATATGGCTTCGTACGGTTTCAACAGATACAAATAATTCTGAAGCGATAGTTTGGTAGCTTTTGCCATCCACTAATTTTTCTAAAATTTCTTTTTGACGGTCAGTTAGTATGGTGGCCTTGCTTACCCGGCCGCCCATCAGGTGGTTGACGATTTCACGGGCAATAGATGGCGACATATAAGAACCACCGGCGGCAACAATTCTTAGCGCCTCTACTATTTCTTCCAGGCTGGCTTTTTTTGAAATATAGGAACAGGCGCCGGCGCATAAAGCCTTTACAATAACATCCTCCTCCTCATAAGTAGTTAGCATTACAATATTCAGCTCCGGCATTTTTTCTAATATCAGTGGAATAGCTTCAATGCCGGATATACCGGGCAGGCCTATATCCAGTAACAAGATATCAGATTTAAACGAGGAGTTTATTGTAAGCGAATTCAAAAAGGAGGTAGCCGAACCATCTACAGACGCTATTTCAAATTCCTCATGAAAGCTGATGAATTTGGAAACATTGTCCCGGATGACTTTATTATCTTCAACTATACTGACCCTTGTTTTTGTCACAGCGTAATTTCTGTCAAAAATATACGCTTTTCATGGAGTTGCCTATCACCCTGTAAGGTGTTTTTTTGCACTTTTGACAGGGTTTCATGTACATTTGAATATGCCTTTTCGCCGCAACTTCACATATTATATTGATAAGAGAAAATGGAAATACTATTTTCTTATGGTATCTCTTGAATTGGATAAGTAACGATTATTATGACTCTCCGCCATTATTAATTTTTAATTATTCATTATTAATTATCAAACATGCCCCACTATTATAAACTCGGAAACATTCCGCATAAACGCCACACCCAGTTTCGCAAACCAGATGGTGGTTTATACTGCGAACAATTATTTTCTACCGAAGGCTTCAGTGATGATTATGCCCTGCTGTACCATTGCCACCCGCCCACGCAGATAATTAAGACTGAACCGCAGGTGGATGTGTCGCCAATCATTGCCGAAGAAAAAATGCTGAAGCATCGTAGTCTTGAAGGATTTAATGTGAAACCCGTAAAGGATTTCTTAGAAAGCCGTGTGCCAGTGCTGGTGAATGCTGATTGTCATATTGTGCTTGCCTCACCGCAACAAAGCATGAAGGACTACTATTACAAGAACACTGATGCCGATGAAATGATTTTTGTGCACGAAGGAACCGGTACAGTGCACACACAGTACGGGCAACTTCCTTTCGGATATGGCGACTACATCGTGTTGCCAAGAGGAACGATATACCAGATTGAATTCAACGATGAAAACAACAGGCTGTTCATTGTGGAGTCATTTACACCGTTGCGGTTTCCGAAACGATATATGAGTAAGTTCGGTCAGTTGATGGAACATTCCCCTTATTGTGAAAGAGATATCCGTCCGCCGCAGGATTTGAAAACAATTGATGAAAAAGGCGATTACCTGATCAAGGCGAAGAAAAAGGGAATGCTCTATGGTTTGCATTATGGCACACATCCTTTTGATGTGATAGGCTGGGATGGTTGTTGCTACCCGTATATATTTTCCATTCATGATTTTGAGCCCATCACCGGCCGTGTACACATGCCGCCGCCCATTCACCAGACTTTCGAGACCAGCACATTTGTTGTTTGTTCATTTGTTCCCCGTATGTACGACTATCATCCGAATGCTATTCCTGCTCCGTATAATCACAGCAATATTGACAGTGATGAAGTGCTCTATTATGTGGCAGGTGAGTTCATGAGCCGCAAGCATGTAACAAAAGGAATGATAACATTACATCCTGCCGGCATCCCGCATGGCCCTCATCCCGGAGCAGTGGAAAAAAGTATTGGCGCCAAAGAAACCAAAGAACTTGCGGTAATGGTAGATACCTTCCGGCCATTAATGCTGACCAAACAGGCTTTGGAAATAGAGAATAAAGATTATGTGATGAGTTGGGCGGAATAAGAAGAAGTTGGGAGTCGATAGTCACTGTCATCCTTAGCTTGTCAATGGGTGACTATCTTTTTTCACACTCACACCTTATTTTTTTACATGTGCCTTGTATGTTCCGTTTGGTTGTGTTGATGTAGGACCAAGTGGTTTATCGCCATTCATTTCAAACTGTATTTTGTAGCCCTGTAATCCCTTAATGGTAAAAATATCGGTAGATAAAGGCGCCAGTTCAAAATCTCCCTGGCCAGGTGCAGATACCCAAAGGGCATTATCTTTTATCATAGTTGTGGCAGTAAGGGAAATAGCTTCGAATTCAAAAACACCAACATATTTTTCCAACTCCTTTGCTGTTAGAGTAAATGTCGCTTTGCCCCGCAACTGATCTATTTTTTGTTTTGTCTCTTCACTTTTTGTTATGGCCAATGCTTTCTGGTAATTGGCTATCGCTTTTATGGTATCTTTTTGAGCAATCAAAACATCTGCATACGAATCATACACATTGCCGCTTTCAGGATAGTTTTCAATGTTCATTTCAAATAAGGAAGCAGCTTTTGGATATTGTTTTAGAGAAAGTGCATTGTAGCCCAGTCCGTTTATCTGCATTTCAGGTGGAGGCAATTTATAACCAAATTCCTTTGATACTGTTTGATAATGCTGTTTCATTTTCTGAACTATTTCAATACCCGGATCCATAAAGTCGGCATAGGTAAACTTAAAACGATACCGGCTAAAAATAAAACGCAGTCCATCGTATTCACTGATAAGCGGCACTGAGCCATGGTCATCATCTGTATAATATTTACTGGCATACTTTAAACCATTTTGCGCATTGGCTTTTATAAATTTATCCATTGCAAAAATGGAGCGGATATGCCTTGTATCACTGGTAGTATCTTTTTTCAATTTCTCCAGTGTCATTCCTTCAGACATCGTATTGGCAATGCCAACATACAAACTCGTTCCATTGTATTTTTGTGTTGCCAGTTTCTTCTGCGTGGATTTTAAAAACTGTTCTTTATCATACCACATACTTGGGTCTATAGCTATATAAGCGTTAAACAGTTTAGTATGGTTTGTAATAATATTCATTACTGACAAGCCACCAAATGAGTGACCTATCAATATTTTAAAGGGTTGTGTGGGATAGATTGAATCAATATGCGGGATAAGTTCTTTTGCCATAAAAGCTGTAAAATTTTCTCCGCCACCGGTGGTTTTTGAAAAATTGCTATCCATCATAGGCGGATCGCTTGCAATATGGGTTGGCGTCAGATCTCTGGTTCTATCTGTGTTTAGAATAGCAACAATGATCATTTCCGGAACAATCGTATTTCCATTTACCTGGCTGAGTTGTTGTATCATACCAACCACTGATTCAAAATGGCCTTCGCCATCGAGCAGGTAAACAACAGGATAACGCTGACTGGGATTTTGCACACCTGTTTTCAAATTTGGTGTATAAACCCAAACTTTTCTTTGCTCTTTAAGTATAGTGGAATAAACACTATCAATTTTTCCAATTACAATTTTATTATCTCTTTGAGCACTACTGCCCAATGAGATAATTACGGACAGGATGAATAGAATAATATTTTTCATATCGTATCATAAAATGATGGAAATAAAAGGTCTTCTTGTCAAATGTATTTCAATTTGTATTCAATTCGGTTTATAAAAGGAAAACGGTCTTGCCGGTTCCACGACCCAATAAGTGGCCATGGGACCGTATGCTGTCAGGTTCAATATTCGGCAATTATCAGTTAGTATAAAGAAGTCGATTAAAATTCTTTCATGATCGCCTGATTTTTTTTATATTCGGAAAACAAAAAACGAATGCTATGCTAAAAATTGGAAACCTTAAATCAGGAGATATTATTACTGTAAATGATGAAGACATAATGAGAGAGGGTACAGTAATAAGCGTAAGCCATGAAGAAAACCAGGCTCTTGTAAATAACGGGGTGCAGGAATTCTGGTATAATCCGGAAGAAATGTATTCAGTGCCACTGGACGAAAGCCAGTTACTGAAACTTGGGTTCACCCAGGAGGAGACGGAGGGTTCAGTAAAGTACAAAAAGGACTCTTTCCGGCTGGTAACCCCTAAAAAAGGGGACTTTTCCAATATTGAAATGTGGTGGAGAGAAGACAGGAGGCATTTCAGTTTTCCACTGGGGGTACATGAGCTCCAAAACCTGTACCTGGATATGACTAAAGTACACCTGGACAAGCCTTAAGCTGGTATTACTGCCCGTTTTTCCCTGAGGCCAGGGCCTTTTTCTGCATAACCCCCAAAAATAATCGGGGTTATTTCTTTTTTAGGCCTGATACTCCTACCTTTGCGTTCCGAAAAAATTATGTCGAAACAACCCCTTATTAAACAGGATGGTACAATCATAGAGGCCTTATCCAATGCTATGTTCAGGGTAAAACTTGAAAACGGGCATGAAATACTGGCTACTATTTCAGGAAAAATGAGAATGCACTATATCCGCATTCTGCCGGGAGATAAAGTGGGAGTAGAGTTGTCGCCGTATGATTTGACAAGGGGAAGAATAAATTTCAGGTATAAGTAAAGCTTTAAAAAATGAAAGTAAGAGCATCTATTAAAAAACGCAGCGTTGATTGCAAGATTGTTCGTCGCAAGGGCAGGCTGTATGTAATTAACAAAAAAAATCCCCGCTTTAAGCAAAGACAGGGATAAGAGTCAGGAGCCTGGAGTCATGGTCAGTAGTAAAACCGTGTACAACAGAAGCCAACTACAAACTATAAACAACAAACTATAAACAGATAATATGGCTCGTATTGCCGGTGTTGATTTACCAAAAAATAAAAGAGGCGAAATAGGGCTTACCTATATCTATGGTATTGGCCCTTCTACTGCTAAGTACATTCTGGACAAACATACTATTGACAGAAGCAAGAAAGTGCATGAGTGGAATGATGAAGAACTGACTGCCATCCGTAATACTATTACGGAAGAATTGAAAGTAGAGGGCCAGTTGCGTTCCGAAGTACAAATGAGTATCAAGCGTTTGCTTGATATTGCCTGCTACCGCGGCCTTCGTCACCGTAAAGGGTTGCCGGTTCGTGGCCAACGTACTAAAACAAATAGCCGCACACGAAAAGGTAAGAGAAAGACAGTAGCCGGTAAGAAGAAGGCAGCTAAGAAATAATTTGTCGTAGCTGCGCAGCGTCTTGCGCCCCTATGCAGATATAGATGCACCAATAACATTGAACTAATTACGGATACCCGGTGCAGGAGGAGGGTTAGTTCAGGTCTTCCCGCTAAGGGCAGGAGGATAATTTAATAAAAATTAAAAGAGTACCTCGGAACAAAAATTATGGCAAAAGCACAAGCACAGCAGGCTGTCAGCGCAAAAGCAGCTGCTAAGAAAAGAGTGGTGAAAGTAGACACCTATGGTGATGCGCACATTTCTGCCACTTTCAACAACATTATCATCAGCCTTACTAACAAAAGCGGCCAGGTTATTGCCTGGAGCAGCGCCGGAAAAATGGGTTTCAAAGGTTCTAAGAAGAACACCCCATATGCTGCCCAGATGGCGGCTGCAGATGCTGCTAAAACTGCATTTGATGCGGGCCTGAAAAGAGTGGATGTATATGTAAAAGGCCCTGGTTCGGGTCGTGAAAGTTCAATCCGTTCTTTATCCCAGTCCGGAATTGAGATTGTGATGATAAAAGATGTGACGCCAATGCCCCACAATGGCTGCCGTCCGCCGAAGAAAAGAAGAGTATAATTTTTTTATTATATAGTTATAATTGCTTTGAAAGGATCAAGGCAGTTCATTTAAAAAAGGGTGCCCGATTTATTTTTTACGATTTTTTACCGATCGTAGCACCGTTACAAAAAAAATCGAAATGAATAAAAACTATGGCAAGGTACACTGGTCCAAAGACCAAAATTTCCCGTCGTTTCGGTGAGCCTATTTTAGGCAATGGTAAATGGCTGGATAAAAACAGCAACCCCCCGGGGATGCATGGTGATAAGAAAAAGCGTAAAACATTAGGTGAATACGCTTTGCAGCTTCGTGAAAAACAAAAGGCCAAATACACTTATGGTATTTTGGAAAAACAATTCCGCAAAACATTTGAAGAAGCAGCCCGCCGCAGGGGTGTAACGGGTGAAAACCTGATTAAGCTTTGCGAAGCCCGCCTGGATAATACAATTTTCCGCATGGGTATTGCACCAAGCCGCCCCGCTGCCCGCCAGTTGGTGAGTCACAAACATATTGAGGTGAATGGCGAGGTATTAAATGTTCCTTCTTATCAAATGAAGCCGGGCGATGTTATCACTATTAAAGAAGGCAGCAAAGGAAGAACATCTATTACCAGCGTTGTTCGTGGTAAAAATCCAAAGTTTAGCTGGCTCGATTGGAGTGAAACTGAATTAAAAGGTACTTTCATCACTTATCCTGAAAGGGAAAGTGTTCCTGAGAATATCAAGGAGCAACTGATTGTGGAATTGTATAGTAAGTAATGTGAGGCGTGAGTCGTGAAAGACTCACGGAAATTCAAGAGCCACTCACGATTGACGATTCACGGATAAACAATATATTCTAACAACTTTAAAAATTAAATATGGCCATTTTAAATTTCCAGAAGCCCGATAAAATCATTCTGCAAAAAGCAAGTGATTTTGAAGCTCAGTTTGAGTTTCGTCCGTTGGAACCCGGTTATGGTGTAACTATTGGTAATGCACTTCGCCGTGTACTGCTGAATTCACTGGAAGGTTATGCCATCATAGGTGTGAAGATTGAAGGTGTGGATCATGAATTTGCCACTATGAAGGGCATCAGCGAGGATGTAGTAGAAATTTTCCTGAACCTGAAGCAGGTTCGTTTCAAAAAGGCTGTTGATCATGAAGTAGCAAATGAGAAAATCATATTGTCAATAAAGAACAAGACCGAGTTTACCGCCGGCATGATTGGCGAAGGCACCCATTCTTTCCAGATTATGAATCCTGATATGCTGATTTGCACATTAGATTCTTCTGCAAGAATGGATGTGGAACTGACCATTGGAAAAGGCCGTGGTTATGTGCCTGCGGAAGATAATAAACCCAAAGATGCCCCGCTTGGTTATATTCCAATTGACGCCATCTTCACTCCCATCAAGAATGTGAAGTACACCATTGAGAATACAAGGGTGGAACAAAGGACAGACTTCGAAAAACTGATTATGGAAGTTTCTACTGATGGAACCATCCATCCGGAAGAAGCAGTGAAGCAGGCCTCAAGAATCCTTATTCAGCACCTGATGATCATCACGGATGAGAACATAACATTTGATAATAAGGAAGAAAAGAAAGAAGACCTGGTGGACGAACAAACTTTACAACTGCGTAAAGTATTGAAAACTCCGTTGGAAGATTTGGACCTGTCTGTAAGAGCTTTCAACTGCCTGAAAGCAGCAAAGATCAACTCATTGAGTGAGCTGGTACAATACGAACAGGAAGACCTGATGAAGTTCCGCAACTTTGGCCAGAAATCACTGGCTGAGATTGAGCAGGTGCTGACTGAAAGAGGTTTGCATTTTGGAATGGATCTGGTGAAACTGGGTATTGACCTTAGCGAATTCTAAAATATTGGCGATTGACTTGAAAAAGCCGATCGCTATTTTTTTTATAACAGTAGGTTGTAATTCCTGACACGGTACAACCGAAATAAAACTTAAACGTCATGCGTCACGGAGACAAAGTAAAAAACTTAGGCAGAAAGAAAGCACACAGAGATGCGTTGCTGAGCAACCTGGCCTGTCAGCTGATTCAGTACAAAAGAATTGTAACTACCACTGCTAAAGCAAAAGCATTAAGAGTGTATGTAGAGCCCCTGATTACTAAAGGAAAAGAAAACACCACGCATCAGCGCCGTGTGGTATTCAGTTACCTGCAGGATAAAGAAGCTATCAAAGAATTATTTGGTGCTGTAGCAGAAAAAGTAGCCGGTCGTCCCGGCGGATATACCCGGATCATTAAGTTGGGTGCCCGTCCCGGTGACAATGCTGAAACAGCCATGATTGAACTGGTTGACTTCAACGACATTTATGGTAAGGGCAAAGGTGAAGCTAAAGCGGCTACTAAGAAAACCCGTCGTGCCGGTACAACGAAGAAAAAGGCAGATGCAACAACCGGTAAAGCGGATGGGGCCACTGCAACAGAAGAAAAAGCTGCTGAATAAAATCAACACTATCTGTTTAATATAAGCCCCGACCGAAATGTTGGGGTTTTTTTATGCTGGCAGCTACTGATTATTTCTTCTCAAAATGAAGTATTTTCACCATGCTGCCTGCTGTATCTTTTTTAAATGTATAAACTAACAAAATGGATAATTCATCCAATAGGGCTTTGCAGCAATTCAGAAATGAAGTAGGAATAAAATTCCAGCTTTACAACAGCCTTTTTACTTCGCTTCCTTTTCATAGGATAGAAAAAACGGGGATACTCTTGTCGCTCCTTTCCAATAATTGCGAAGAGGGATACAAAAAGAAATTAAGCCCGGTTGAAATCATTGAAGATTTTTTCAGCAAGCATACTACTTATATAAAAGAGAATGAAAGGAATGATTTGCTTTTTCGCTTAGTGCAATATGTGGAAAGACAGGTGGTGCTCTTTGATGCCCTGGAAGATGCGGCTTTCAGGAATGTAAATGACCTGAATGGTGTTGGGACACTCAAGCATCTTGAATCAGAAATTTTGCAGGGGGATAAAGAAAATGAGCTGGCAGAAAAGCTCAAAGATTTTTCTATACGATTGGTACTGACGGCCCATCCGACACAGTTTTATCCAGGCCCGGTGCTGGGTATAATCAATGATTTATCAAAAGCACTGGCGGAAAATAATACCAATCTTGTTAATACCTATTTGCAACAGCTTGGTAAAACGCCGTTCTTTAAAAAGAAAAAGCCAACACCGTATGATGAGGCCGTAAGCCTGATCTGGTACCTGGAAAATATTTTTTATCCTGCAGCAGGAAGGATTATTTCAACATTAAAGAATCAATTCCCGGATGCGGTAGATAAAAATAACCCTGTTATACGAATGGGCTTCTGGCCCGGTGGCGACAGAGACGGGAACCCTTTTGTAACAAGCGAAATTACCTTACAGGTGGCTGATGCGTTGCGTGGAGGCATTATAAAATGTTATTATCTTGATGTAAGGAGACTTAGGAGAAGGCTGACTTTTGAAGGTGTTGATGTTTTGCTGCAGGAGCTGGAGAGTAAATTGTACAATAATCTTTTCATACCGGGATATAAAACTAACTTGGGCAAAGATGAGATTTTGCAATCTTTGTTTCAGATAAAAGATATAATCATTCACCAGCACAATAGCCTCTTCCTGCACATGGTGAATAATCTTATCAATAAGATTGAGGTGTTTGGCCTGCATTTTAGCACATTGGATATCCGGCAGGAAAGCAGTGTGCATGGCAAGGTACTGGAAGCAATAGCCGGGAAACAACAGGATTTGCCCGGTAATTATGCCAGTCTTTCTGACGATGAAAAGATTACTATCCTTTCCACTATCACTGAATCGGTTGACACTGATTTACCTGGTGAAATTGTTAATAAGGATACACTGAAAACAATCGCAGCTATTAGAACGATTCAGCAGTATAATGGAACTGAAGGATGTAACCGTTACATCATCAGCCAGTGCAATAGTGCCCTGAATGCAATGGAAGTATATGGACTTTTTTTGCTGGGGGGATGGAAGAAAGAAGATATGAAAGTTGATATAGTGCCGCTGTTTGAAACGGTGGATGACTTGCAACATGCAGCGGATGTGATGCGGACATTGTATAACAACCCTGTTTATAAGGAACACCTGAAAAGGAGAAATGGCAGGCAAACCATCATGCTCGGTTTTTCTGATGGCACCAAAGATGGCGGCTACCTGATGGCGAACTGGAGTATTTATAAAGCAAAAGAAGAATTGACCAAAATATCCAGGCAACATGAAGTAGATATGATATTTTTTGATGGCCGTGGCGGCCCACCTTCAAGAGGCGGTGGAAAGACGCATAAATTTTATGCTTCAATGGGACATAACATTTCGAACAAGGAGATACAACTGACTATACAGGGACAAACGGTGAGCTCTAATTTTGGAACAATAGATGCAGCCCAGTTTAATATTGAACAGTTGCTGAATGCCGGGATTTCCAATGACCTGTTTTCAACTAAGGATATTACACTCAGCGAAAAAGAAGAGGCACTGCTTCAGGAATTGTCTGAGGCCAGTCATCAGGCCTATAAGTCATTAAAAAACCATCCTTACCTGGCAGATTATTTATTGCAGGTAAGCCCGTTAAGGTTTTATAGCGAAACAAATATTGGCAGCCGTCCCTCAAAGAGAGGGGCTTCATCAGGTTTGTCCTTAAAAGATTTACGGGCTATTCCGTTTGCCGGTTCGTGGAGCCAATTAAAGCAGAATGTAACCGGATATTATGGTGTAGGTTCAGCCCTGCAACAAATGGAAAAAAAGGGAAAGCTGCTGGAACTGCAAAAATTATATCACCAGTCATTATTTTTTAAAACATTGCTGGATAATTGTGAAATGGCCATGATGAAATCTTTTTTTCCGTTAACAGCCTTTCTTGCCAAACACAAGCAGTTTGGTGAACTGTGGGAAATGATCCGGGATGAGTATGAACTGACAAAGGGGTATTTAAGAAAAATTACTGGTCAGCCTGACCTGATGGCTGACTACCCGGTGGAACAATTGTCTATACAAATGAGAGAAAGGATTGTGCTGCCCCTGTTAACAATTCAGCAGTATGCGTTGACCAAAATAAGGGAACTGGACGAACAGCTGATACAGGCTCCGGTAAAAGAAACCTACGAGAAGTTAGCGATGCGTTGTTCGTTTGGGATTATTAATGCGGGGAGGAATTCGGCGTAAACATTTTTTTTTGAAAAAAGTAATATACATAGTTGGGATTGCAATAGTTTCAGTTATTGGAATAATAGGCGCTATTGGTAGTTCTTATTTTGAAGTTGGTGGAGGAGATAAGATATTGGCGAAGTATTCGTTCTTAATCCTATCTTAACTATTTTGATAGGCGGTGCTTTTTATTATTACTTTCCTAAAGTTTTTCCCAAGGGCTATTCAAAACAAAAGAGAATTGGCCGTATTTTTTTGCCAATAGCTTTTTTATGTGTAGCATTTGTTCTTTTGATAAATATCTTTAAGTTTATTAACGCCAACATTGGCTATCAGCATTCATTCATTATTTCAGGAACATGTATAAAAAAATATTCAAACAAAGGTACAAAAGGAAATCGTTCATACTATCTTGGTTTCCGGGAGTTAAATACGGGAAAATATTATGAATTTCATGTAAAGAAAAAAGTGTACAAGGAAACTAGTATGATTGGGGATACGATTAGTAAAGTTTTCTTTAAGGGTTCTTTAGGTGTAATCTATAGAAATAGTTTATAGCTTTTACTATCCTCCTTAGTATAAAACTGTTATTTTAGCATCACAAATTTTTTATAATGAGTAAAGTAAAAGTCGGACTGGTGCAAATGAGTTGCACCAATAATAAAGAAGAGAACTTGGCAAAGGCGATAGAAGGAGTAAAAAAAGCCGCAGCCGGCGGTGCACAAATTGTTTGCCTCCAGGAGCTATTTACTTCTTTGTATTTCTGCGATACAGAAGATTATGAAAATTTCAAACTGGCAGAACCTATTCCCGGCCCAACTACTGAAGCATTACAAAAAGTAGCTGGTGAGCTGGGCGTAGTTATCATTGCTTCTTTATTTGAAAAAAGGGCACAGGGCCTTTATCATAACACTACTGCTGTAATTGATGCCGATGGAAGTTACCTCGGTAAGTACCGTAAGATGCATATACCGGATGACCCGGCTTACTATGAAAAATTCTATTTTACTCCCGGCGATTTAGGCTATAAAGTTTTCAAAACAAAATTTGCTAAGATCGGGGTGTTGATCTGCTGGGATCAGTGGTATCCGGAAGCGTCAAGGATCACTGCATTGATGGGGGCTGAAATATTGTTTTTCCCAACTGCTATTGGTTGGGCTACTTCACAAGATGAAGCTACCAATACGGAGCAATACAATGCCTGGCAAACTATTCAACGCAGTCATTCTGTAGCGAATGGCGTTCATGTGGTAAGTGTAAACCGTGTCGGCCTGGAACAAAACGGGGCGATGAAATTCTGGGGCGGCTCTTTTGTTTCTAACCCATTTGGTACCGTTTTATATAAGGCTTCTCATGAAGTGGAAGATGTAAAAGTGCTGGAGATTGATTTAGCTAAAACTGACCAGTACAGGACTCACTGGCCGTTTATTAGAGACAGGCGGATTGACTCTTATCAACCAATTACCCAACGTTTTATTGACGAAGATTAATGATTGCACAAACTCCCCCCAAACAACTCGGGTACTATTTCCCTGCTGAATTTGCTCCGCATGCAGCCACCTGGCTTAGCTGGCCGCACAAAGAAGCATCATGGCCGGGAAAAATACATACGATTTACCCTTCGTATTCTAAATTCATTAAGGAATTAACAAAAGGAGAACTCGTCCGGATAAATGTAGTGGATGAAGGAATGAAAATATTTGCTATTAGTCGATTACAAAATGAAGGAGTTGATTTGAGCAATGTTGAATTCTTTTTTCACCCAACTAATGATGCATGGTGTCGTGACCATGGCCCTGCTTTTTTAATAAACCCTGCTGCGGAGCAAAAGAAAGTAATAGTTGATTGGGGTTACAATGCGTGGGGCAATAAGTATCCACCGTTTGACCTGGATGATGTAATTCCTGCATTAATTGGAAAGCATTTTAATATTCCTGTTTACAATCCGGGTATTGTAATGGAAGGTGGCTCAGTAGAGTTTAATGGAAAAGGAACGGTGATGACATCCACTGCCTGTTTGCTCAACCCTAACCGGAACCCGCATCTTAATCAACATCAGATTGAAGAATACCTGTGCGATTATTATGGAATGGAACAAGTGCTTTGGGTTGATGAAGGTATTGTTGGTGATGATACAGATGGACATATTGATGATACGGTCCGGTTTGTAAATGAAGACACTGTTATTACTGTTATCGAAGAAAATAAGAATGACGAAAATCATGCATTACTTCAGCATAATTTGAAGCAGTTAAAAAAAATGCGGTTATTGAATGGAAAACAATTGAATATTGTAGAACTGCCAATGCCGGAAGAATTAATTTATGAAGACCAGCGGCTCCCTTGTTCGTATGCTAATTTTTATATTGCCAATAAATCAGTTATCGTTCCAACCTTCCGATCTGCAAGAGATGAAAAGGCGATGCAAATTATCCAAAGCTGTTTCCCTGAAAGAGAAGTGGTGGGGATAGATTCTACTGATCTTATCTGGGGGCTGGGCAGTTTCCATTGCCTGAGCCAGCAGGAACCATTGATATAAAAAAGCCCTCCGTAGTAACGGAAGGCTTTTAGGGATTGCCTGCCATATATAAATTTCTAACCCATGCTTATCAGAAAGAATAAATTGCTGCAATACTAAAACTGGCAGCCGAATTGGTAAACGCCCCGGTTTTATTGGTAAATAATACTTCCTTGCTTGCATTATCCAGCCTGAACTCAGGGATGAAGATGAAGCCACCACTTTTGAAGTTAGCCGATAATGTAGTGGAAAAAATGTTACAGCCTTCAGAAGCAATGCTGAGTGTTTTAAACTGGTGCTTGTCATTGAATAATTCACTGCGGAGTGTAAGGCCAAACCAAGATTTTGGGTCGTAGTTCAGGTATAAAGCTGAACCCCACCAGGATTTGCTTTCTATATTTTTACTGCCATTCCACAATTGTGTTGAATTAACTGTTCCGTTGAACCCAATATTAAATTTATCGCTGAACTTAGCTGTTACTACAGCGTCAAGCTGGTTAGTTTTTGATGTATCAGGGTTTTGACCGCCAACATAATTCAGATAAATTTTGATTTTATCAGTTGGAGCATATGTGTACTGCGCCAACAGGAATTTCTTATTGATTTGACCATCAGGAGGAATCCTGAAGTCGGTAGCGTTAGCTACCCCCAGCATAACCCCATGCTTTCCTTTTGTGACTTCTGCTTTTAATCCTGTATGAGAAAATGGCCCGTTGGTAAACATATAGCTCATGCTATAATTCCTGTTCAGTTGCGGATCCAATAATTCATAGCCAACATGAGTGGCCCATGTTCCCAAAGTAAATTTCAGCCAGTCTGCAGGAGAGTAGCTCACATACAATTGTTTGATAGCCTGGGTAATGCCATTATCTGCGTAAGAAAAATCTTTTGCCCGGGGGCCGAAGCCAAGATCTGCCACTGCACTAACCTTATTGCCTTTATGTTCTAGTTTCACACTGGCCATGCCCAGGGAAAAGGCATTGTGAGTTTGGGTAAAGCTGGTAAAACCGTTGGCTTTTGTATTGGCGAAATCGTATTTATAATAGCCATCCACCGAGCCGGTAATAGTAAGAGCAGGTTCTTTCTTTTGTTCTTCGGTCGCTTTTACCGTGGAATCAGCGGGGGTATAAACGATTGATGCGGTTTGGGCAATTGAGAATGTAAATGACAGCATGCCTATGGCTGCCACAAAAAGTTTTTGTAACATTGTAATACATTTTAGATGTTAAGAAAAGGGCACAGCAGGAATAAGCTTTTGCGAGAAGTTTATTCCATTAATGCAGTGCCTTTTTCGATTTTGTTTATTTAGATTTCTACTTGTTTTTCTTCTACAGTTCCATTAGTGTTGACCAGTAAATGGCCCTGCAAATATTTTTCATCATGCTGGGAAGCGTCTAATCCTTCTTCTTCTTCACTTTCACTTACTCTCATCGGAAGTACGAAGTTGATAAACTTGAATATGCCGTATGAAACAGTGAAACTATAAGCAGCCACAATCGCCATTGCTTTTAGCTGAGTAAAGAAAAATTCCGGATTACCATAAAACAAACCCTGGGGACCGTCTTTAATTCCATGTATTGCGGTATTTGCAAAAACTCCTGTCAATAACATACCAACCATGCCGCCTAAACCATGACAGGGGAATACATCCAGTGTATCATCCAGCTTGGATTTTTGTTTAATGCTGACTGCGATGTTAGATACTAATGCTCCAACAAGGCCTATAATAATACTTTGCGGAATACCAACAAAGCCGGCAGCTGGTGTAATAGCAACAAGGCCAACAACAGCACCAATGCAAAAACCAAGCACTGAAGGTTTTTTCCCTTTTATGACATCAAAGAACATCCATGACAAGCCAGCAGCGGAAGCAGCGGTTGTAGTAGTGCCAAAAGCATTTACTGCTAATGGTGTGGCTCCTACAGCAGAACCAGCATTAAAACCAAACCAGCCAAACCAGAGAAGACCTGTTCCTATCAATACATAAGGAACATTGGCCGGTGGGATTTCCCTATTCTCTATGTGGGATTTTCTTCTTTTTAGTACCATCGCTCCGGCTAATGCGGCACAACCTGCTGTTATATGCACAACCGTACCACCTGCAAAGTCCCAGGCACCCATTTTAGCAAGGAACCCTTCGGGATGCCAACTCCAGTGTGCAACTGGTGCATACACCAATAATGCAAAAAGTACAATAAACAGAACATAGGAAGTGAAACGGATACGTTCTGCAACAGCACCTACCACCAATCCTGGTGTGATAATGGCAAACATTAACTGGAAAAGTGAAAAGAGGGATAACGGAATCGTGTTGGCCAATGGCCAGGCAGCCCCCGACTTTACACCATCATAAAAGGCATAAGTGGAAGGATTGCCAATCAGGCCATTTACTGATTCTCCAAAAGCAAGACTGAATCCGCAAACAACCCATAGCACCCCAACAATACCAGCGGCAACGACGCTTTTAATCATTGTTGAAATAACATTCTTGCGGTTTACCATACCCCCATAGAAAAAGGCAAGGCCAGGTGTCATTAAAAACACCAGCGCAGTAGAAACCAATACCCAGGCAATATCGGAAGTGCTGTATTGAGGATCAGCTGCTCCCGGAACATAATCAGCCGCAGGCTTTACAAACATGGCAAGGATAGCAATCGCAACCAACAGTACAAATGGCAAGATTTGTTTTGCTTTTCTTTTACTCATGAGCTAGGTGTTTAATTAAATTAAAAAATATAATAATTTGAATTATTTACACCGAAAATAAAAAAATATGACTATAACGTCTGTTAGTTTTTAAATATTTAAATAAATAATTTAAAAAAATTGATGAAAATCATGAAAATATTGAAATATTTTACATGAAATAAAATAATTATGTGAAATTATTTTAAAATTTGGAGGGCTTATCCAGGCTGAAACAGTTGGATAGAGTCTTTTGATTCAAGTATGCTGGGAGCATTATTGTTCAAAAACTCGTCCACTTTACGGGCACATTCCCGTCCTTCGCTGATGGCCCATACAACCAGGCTTTGGCCACGGCGCATATCACCGGCGGTGAAAATTTTGGAGATATTGGTACGGTAGTCTTTTTCGGATGCTTTTACATTGCCCTTTTCATCAAGGTCAATGCCGAGATCACTGATAAAACCAACATGCTGAGGATGAACAAAGCCCATGGCAAGTAATGCCAGTTCGCAGGGAATTTCCCTTTCACTTCCTGGCTGTTCAACGAATTGCGCTGGTCTGCCATCCACTATTTTCCATTCGAGGTCAACAATCTTCAGCGATTTTAAATTTCCTTCAACGTCACCAATAAATTCTTTTGTGGCAACTGCCCACTGACGGTTGGCTCCTTCTTCATGTGAAGTAGTTGTTTTTAATAACATAGGATAAGTGGGCCAGGGCATAAAATCATTTCTTTCTTCAGGTGGTTTGGGCAACAATTCAAATTGTGTTACTGATTTTGCGTTCTGACGATTAGATGTGCCTGCACAATCACTGCCAGTATCACCACCACCTATCACCACTATATTCTTCCCGGTTGCTTTTACTTCTTCATTAAGCATATTACTTTCAATTCCTCCTTCTCCACCTGTGGGGAGGACAGGTGTGAGATTAGCTACTCTTTTATTATTCTGTTTTAAGAAGTCCATGGCGAAATGTACTCCGTTCAACTCTCTGCCCGGAATACAGAGATCTCTTGGTACAGTACTTCCTCCTGCTAATACGATCGCATTGAATTCTCTCAATAAGTCATTGATGCTGACATTAACACCAACATTTGCCAGGCATTTAAAAATAATACCCTCTTCTTCCATTACTTTTATCCTTCTGTTTATTACCCATTTTTCTAATTTAAAATCGGGGATGCCATAACGCAGTAACCCACCCGGCGCATCATCCCTTTCAAAAACGGTGATGGCATGACCGGCATAGTTTAATTGTGCCGCCGCCGCTAAGCCGGCCGGGCCAGAGCCAATTACCGCTACTTTTTTCCCTGAGCGAAGATTTGGTTTACGGGGCTTTACAAATCCTTTTTCAAAAGCTATTTCAATGATATGTTTTTCAATTTCTTCAATAGTAATAGCGGGTTGATTAATGCCTAACACACAGGCTGCTTCACAAGGAGCGGGACAAATGCGGCCTGTGAATTCAGGAAAATTATTGGTGGAACTTAAAATAGCGTAAGCTTCTTTCCAGTCTTGTTTGTACACAGCATCATTGAATTCAGGTATCACATTTCCCAGCGGACAGCCATAATGGCAAAAAGGAACACCACAGTTCATACAACGGGCCGCCTGATGATTTAGTTTCTCATCAGAATAACGGGTTACAAATTCATTGTAATGCAGCAATCTTTCCTGCACCGGTTGTTTACCGGGAAGTTCTCTGCTGAATTCTTTAAAACCTGTTGGCTTGCCCATATTAGGTTGACTTGTTAATTAGTTAATTGGTAATTATGTTATCGGCTTCAGCTTTTCATGGCATCAACCCACCCCGATTTACAAAAGCATTTTGTTTTCCGCAATTAGCCCCTCCGGGGAGGGGCTCAATCCTTATGCATTTTGTTTTATGCCCTCAGCTTTCTGTTGTACTACTTTTTTATAATCCTTTGGAAATACTTTTACAAAATGCTGTAACTGGTTATCCATATCTTCCAAGATGAATTTAGCAACTGTACTGCCGGTGTATTCAAAATGCTTTTGCAGCATAGTGAATAATTCATTCTTATCATTTACATCACATTCATCAAGATCAACCATTTCTTTATTGCAGTTATCAGTAAATTTCCCTTTTACATCATACACATAAGCAATACCCCCACTCATGCCTGCTGCAAAATTTCTTCCTGTGCCGCCGAGTATCACTACCCTGCCACCAGTCATATACTCACAACCATGGTCGCCAACTGATTCAACCACCACATTAGCACCGGAGTTTCTTACACCAAACCGTTCACCAGCTTTGCCTCTTATGTATGCTTCCCCGGAGGTGGCGCCGTACAAAGCCACATTACCAATGATACTGTTATCCTCAGGAGTATAAGTGGCAGTCTTAGGGGGATAGATGATAAGTTTTGCGCCGCTTAATCCTTTTCCAAAATAGTCGTTGGCATCGCCTTCCAGTTCCAGGGTGATGCCATTTGTATTGAAAGCACCAAAACTTTGCCCGGCTGTTCCGTTAAAAATGAAATGAATACTGTTGTCGGGTAAACCTTCTGCTTTATATTTTTTTGTTATTTCATTTGACAGAATAGTACCAACTGTGCGGTCAGTATTTCTTATGTTGAACGAAGCAGTTACTTTTTGCTTGTTGTCAATAGCTGGAGCAGCGGCTTGCAATAATTTCCAGTCCAGGCTTTCGCTTAAACTATGGTCTTGCTCTTCACTGCAATATAAAGTGGTATAAAGGGAGCCGGGTTCTTGGTAAAGAATTGGAGAGAGATCAAGATTTTTATATTTCCAGTGTTCAATATTTTCTCTTATTTCCAGGTAGTCTGCCTGCCCAATCATATCATTCACTGTTCTGAAGCCCAGTTCCGCCATTATTTCCCTGAGATCCCGGGTAATCATTTTGAAAAAATTCACCACATGGTCGGGATCGCCTTTGAACCTTTTTCTTAATTCAGGGTCTTGCGTAGCTACACCAACCGGACAAGTATTCAGGTGACACTTACGCATCATAATACAACCTTCAACTATCAATGCTGCTGTTGCGATGCCCCATTCTTCTGCACCGAGTAATGCGGCAACAGCAATATCCCTTCCTGTTTTCATTTGCCCATCTGCCTGCACTACCACACGGCTTCTTAACTTATTTCTTACTAATGTCTGCTGTGTTTCTGCCAAACCTAATTCCCATGGTAAACCGGCATGTTTGATAGAGCTAACCGGTGATGCACCTGTACCACCATCGTGTCCTGATATCAATACTACATCGGCTTTTGCTTTGGTAACACCAGCTGCTATTGTTCCTACACCAGCTTTGCTTACCAGCTTCACACTAATTCTTGCTTTGCGGTTTGCATTTTTTAAATCATAAATCAATTGTGCCAGGTCTTCAATAGAATAAATATCATGGTGCGGCGGAGGGGAAATCAATCCAACTCCCGGTGTTGAATGACGAACCCGGCCAATCCATTCATCTACTTTATGACCGGGTAATTGCCCGCCTTCACCCGGTTTGGCACCCTGTGCCATTTTTATCTGTAGTTCATCCGCTTCTGTTAAATACAAACTGGTTACACCAAACCTTGCACTCGCCACTTGTTTGATTGAACTTCTCATCGAATCACCATTCGGTAAAGGCTCATATCTTTTTTCATCTTCGCCCCCTTCGCCGGTATTACTTTTTGCACCGAGGCGGTTCATGGCAATGGCCAACGTGGTATGTGCTTCCCATGAAATGGAGCCGAAACTCATGGCACCAGTGGCAAAGCGGTTGTAAATATTTTCTGCCGGTTCTACTTCATCAACGCTTATGGAAGGGCGGTTCTTTTTGAACTGAAACATGCTTCTGAGTGTGCAGGCCTTTTCGCCCTGATCGTTTACTATTTTTGAATATTTTTTGAATGTATTGTAGTCATTCATTTTCGTTGCCTGCTGCAACAGGTGAATGGTTTGCGGATTGAATAAATGAAATTCGCCTTTTCTTTTCCACTGATAAATACCCCCGGTTGATAAGCGGTCTACAGGTATATCCTTTTTGCTGAAGGCAAAGAAATGTTTGGCTAATGCTTCCCTGGCAATTTCATCTAATCCCATTCCTTCAATTCTTGAAGTGGCGCCAGTGAAATATTTATTTACTACCTCTTTATTCAATCCCAATATTTCAAAAATTTGTGCTCCCTGGTAAGACTGGAGAGTGGAGATACCCATTTTAGAAAATACTTTCAGCAATCCGTCATTCACTGCTTTGATATAATTTTTCTTCAGTTCATCTTCTGTCAACGTGGTTTGTAATTTTCCTGTTTCCCTCATATCACGGATGGAAGAAAGGGCCAGGTAAGGATTGATAGCTGTTGCACCAAAACCTACCAGGCAGGCAAAATGATGAACCTCCCAAACATCACCGGCTTCAACGATGATCCCAACTTGCCCCCGCATACCCTTTCGAATTAGGTGATGGTGAATGGCTGCCGTTGCTAATAGAGAAGGTATAGGCGCATGATTAGAGTCAATGGCCCTGTCCTGTAAAATCAAAACTTTGAAACCATCTTCTACAGCATCAACTGCGTAATCACAAATTCGTTCAACACCTTTTTTTAATGAACCTGGTTTGCCATCAGCTTTGAAATAACATTGAACAGTTTTTGACTGAAACAATCCAGTATCAATACTCCTGATTTTTTCCAACTCAAAATTGCTGAGTACCGGATGTTTTAATGCTACACTATGGCAGGTCAGGGGGTCAACAACCAAAAGATTTCCATTGTTACCTGCAAATGTTGCAAGCGACATGACCAATCTCTCCCGGATGGGGTCAATAGGCGGGTTGGTTACCTGGGCAAATAATTGTTTGAAGTAGCTGCTGAGATGCTGGGGCTGATCGCTGAGGATGGCCAGCGGCACATCAGAACCCATAGAGCCGATTGGTTCTTTTCCTTCCAGTGCCATGGGAGCAATGATGGTATCCAAATCCTCCGTTGAGTAACCAAATGCTTTTTGGTATTTGAACACCTGCTCATGCTCAAGGTGAGTAAACATGACCCTGGGCTCTGGTAATTCTTCCAGGCGGATTTTATATTTATTAAGCCATTCACCGTAAGGTTTTTGTGAGCAGATTTCTTTTTTCAATTCTTCATCGCTGATGATTTTTCCTTTTTCCATATCCACGACAAACATCTTACCCGGTTGTAACCTTCCTTTCTCAATAATATTGGCAGGATCTACCGGGAGTACACCCGTTTCTGATGCCATGATTACACGGTCATCATTTGTAATGCAATATCTTGACGGACGAAGGCCATTCCTGTCTAATGTGGCCCCGATAATTTTTCCATCAGTAAATGAAATAGATGCTGGCCCGTCCCAGGGTTCCATAAAGGAAGAGTGGAATTCATAAAAAGCTTTTTTTACCGGATCCATTTCCTCATGTCCATCCCATGCTTCGGGTATCAGCATCATCATTACATGTGGTAATGACCGGCCGGTTAATGTAAGAAGTTCAATCATATTATCAAGGCATGCTGAATCGCTTTGCCCTTCGGTAACGATTGGCAACAACATTTCCATTTCTTCTTTAGAGAAATAAGGGGTGGTGAACCCTTTTTCACTTGTCTTCAGCCAGTTTAAGTTGCCTTGCAGCGTATTGATCTCCCCATTGTGCGCAATAAAGCGGAATGGCTGTGCCAGTTTCCATGAGGGAAAAGTATTAGTAGCAAATCTTGAATGCACCAAACCAAATGCACTGACCACTCTTTTATTACTCAGGTCAGGAAAGTATTGCCTGACCTGCTGGCTGGTTAATTGTCCTTTATAAACAATTGTTTTGTAGGAGAGGGAGGCAATATAAAAACCAATTTCATCTTTCCGGACAGTGTCGCTTATAATATGGGTGGTATAATTTCGAAGAATAAATAATTTCCTTTCAAAATCATCCGGGTTGGAGATATGGTCGGGACAGGCAACAAATACCTGTTCAATCTCCGGTTCCACACTTAATGCTGTTGGGCCAATGCCATCTGTATTCACCGGAACTTTTCTGTAAGCTATAATCTCAATCCCTAATTTTTCAGCTGTACGGTTCAATATATCACGGCACTCTTCTCTCAACCGGATTTCTTTCGGAAAGAAAACCATACCCACTGCATACTTGCCGAAGGATGGAAGATGAACGCCAAGTTTCAAACATTCATCAAAGAAAAATTCATGGGGCATCTGAATCATGATACCCGCACCGTCGCCTGTATTGTTTTCACAACCACAGGCACCACGGTGCTCCATATTTTCCAACACAGTCAGCGCATCAGAAATGTGCTGATGAGATTTGTTGCCTTTGATATTGGCTACAAAACCAATACCACAAGAATCATGTTCGAAGGATGAATCATATAATCCCTGTTTGCCTGCCATGTGGTGCAATATTAAGTTTGATAAATACAGTTGTTAACTATATTTCATATAGACAAGCAAGTCGTTTAAAGATACGAAATTGCCTGCATATGATTTCTATGATTGGCTTGCTTTTTTCCACATATTGACATGGATTAAGCCGCTATATCAGGTAGCCAAACAACTGGTCATTTTTGTTTATTTCTGAAAAACCAATATTGGAATTTTTCATCTTCAATAATAACAAATCATAATCCGAACTATTCTGCAATTCTACACCAACCAATGCGGGCCCATTTTCTTTATTTGTCTTCTGCATATATTCAAACCGGGTGATGTCATCAGTTGGGCCAAGCACATTATTGACAAACTCTCTTAATGCGCCGGGTCGTTGTGCAAAGCTGATAAGAAAATAATGTTTCAGCCCTTCATACTGCAGGCTTCTTTCCTTAATCTCCTGCATCCGGTCTATGTCGTTGTTACTGCCGCTGACAATACATACTACATTCTTCCCTTTAATTTCTTCAGCGTAATCATCTAATGCGGCAATTGACAAAGCCCCGGCCGGTTCCACTACTATTGCATCTTCATTATACAGTTTTAAAATCGTAGTACAGACTTTTCCCTCTGGCACCAAACGCATATCATCCAATACATCTTTGCAAATAGAGAATGTTAATTCGCCAACTCTTTTTACAGCGGCTCCATCAACAAACCTTTCGATATTATCTAATGTAACAGGATGGCCGGCCTTCAATGCTTCGAACATGGCAGGAGCACCTTCGGGTTCGAGGCCAATAATTTTTGTCTTGGGAGAGTATGTTTTGAAATAAGAACCAACACCGGCGCTTAGTCCACCACCTCCAACAGGAACAAATAAATAATCAATATCACTTTGGTCTTCGAGTATTTCAACACCAACTGTTCCCTGTCCTTCAATAATTTTATAATCATCGAACGGGGGAATAAACGTCATTCCATTTTCTTCTGTGAATTGCTTGGCGGCAACTGCACAATCATCAAACGTATCACCTACTAATTTTATCTCGATTAAGTTTTCGCCAAACATTTTCGTCTGACTGATTTTTTGTTTTGGCGTGATGATAGGCATAAACACCACACCTTTTACGTTCAGCTTTTTACAACTGAACGCAAAACCCTGTGCATGATTGCCGGCACTGGCGCAAACCACACCTTTCTGTAATTGTTCAGCAGGAAGTAAGCTCATCATGTTATAAGCCCCACGTAATTTGTATGAACGGACTACCTGCAAATCTTCCCTTTTCAAAAAAATATTGCATTGATATTTTTTCGAAAGACTATGATTGTATGTAAGCGGTGTCCTGTTCACCACCTTCTTCAACCGTAAATGGGCTGATACAAAATCGAGCTGTATATTATTTATTATTACTTGCGGCATATTATATTATTATCCTACTGACTCGGTCTTTTGCGACAGTTTACTGAATACTTCTTTGGTTGATGGAGCAGCAGGTGAAAGTGGCTTTTCGGCTTTCAACTGATTTTCAGGACGCAGGCTTCTTACTGTTTTGCCCGTCTGCCATAATTCACTTTCACGCAGTTCTTTTAACTCTTCTTCTAATTTTTCCCTGTAATCAGCTTTGCTGTTACTGTCAATGGAACGCTGGCTTTCTTTACCCGATGCAACACTTTCATATAATTCTTTAAATACCGGCGCTGTTGCATCACGAAATTTTTTCCACCAATCCAATGCACCACGTTGTGCAGTAGTAGAGCAGTTGCCATACATCCAGTCCATACCATTTTCAGCCACCAATGGCATCAATGATTGTGTAAGCTCTTCCACCGTTTCATTAAATGCTTCAGATGGGGAGTGGCCTTTGGAACGAAGTACTTCATATTGTGCGGCAAATATTCCTTGTATAGCCCCCATCAATGTTCCTCTCTCGCCAGTCAGATCGCTATATACTTCTTTCTTAAAATCTGTTTCAAATAAATAACCACTGCCAACGGCAATTCCTAAAGCTGCTACTCTTTCAAATGCTTTGCCGGTGGCATCCTGGTAGATGGCATAAGAACTGTTCAACCCACGGCCCTGTAAGAACATTCTGCGCAGGGAAGTGCCGCTTCCTTTTGGAGCCACTAAAAAAACATCCACATCTTTTGGCGGAATAATCCCTGTCTGTTCATTGAATGTAATACCAAAGCCATGTGAGAAATACAATGCTTTACCGGGGGTCAGGTGTTTTTTTACAGTTGGCCACAAAGCAATTTGTGCCGCATCACTCAGCAGATAACAAATGATAGTGCCTCTCTCTAAAGCTTCTTCGATTTCAAATAATGTTTCGCCGGGAACAAATCCGTCATGAATGGCTTTATCCCATGTTTTGGAATTTCTGCGCTGACCAACGATTACGTTGATGCCATTGTCCCTTTGATTCAGCGCCTGGCCTGGCCCTTGTACACCATAGCCAATTACAGCCACTGTTTCGTTTTTTAATACTTGCTGAGCTTTGCTCAGGGGGAATTCTTCCCTCGTTACAACATTTTCTTCAACGCCGCCGAAATTTAGTTTTGCCATGATTATCTGTTTTGGTAATTGTTATTTTTAATATTTGTTTATTACATTGAGAAAACTTCTTCTTTTTTATCTAAAAATTCATTTTCTACTGCTTCTTCTCCCGGTTCTTTTTGTTCAAATTCTTTTAATCGTTCATGAAAGTCGCTGCTGCCTTTGATGATAGCCACTCTTGCACTGCGGACGAATTCAATCAATCCATACGGTTCCAGTGCTTTTATCAGTTTATCTGTTTCTTCCCGGTGGCCTGTTGTTTCAAAAACGGTATAATCTTTTCGAATAGCTACTGCTCTTGCACCATACTCCCTTAATAATCTTTCCACCTTTACTTTTTCAGCAATAGCATCTGTACTTACTTTATACAAAGCCAGTTCCTGCCATACAATCTCCTCTTCGGTATTATAATAAGCTTTTAATACTTCTACCTGTTTTTCAATCTGGCGGCAAAGTTTTTTTACCACATCCTCTGTTTCATTAATTACAATAGTAAAACGATGAACACTTTCCACTTCAGTGGGTGAAGTATTGAGGCTTTCGATATTAATTTTTCTTCTTGAGAAAATAATAGCGATACGGTTTAATAAACCAACCTGGTTTTCTGTATAAACTGTTACCGTAAATTCTTTTTTACTCATAAAAAATTATTTAAGTCTGATTTCTGAAACACTACACCCCTGCGGCACCATCGGAAACACATTATCTTCTTTCCCAACCATTACTTCCAGCAGGTAAGCCCCTTTATGTTCCAGCATATTTTTTAATGATTGTTTTAGTTCTTCTCTTTTGCTTACTTTATTTCCTGCAATGCCATATCCTTTTGCTACCTGCACATAATCAGGACTTGCTATGTCAACGAACGAATATCTTTTGTCGTGGAATAATTGTTGCCACTGGCGTACCATTCCAAGAAACTGGTTATTGAGTATGATAATTTTTATATCCACTTTGCTTTGCATGACGGTTCCAAGTTCCTGTATAGTCATCTGGAAGCCTCCATCACCGATTACGGCAACAACTGTTTTATCAGGTACGCCTGATTTTGCACCAATGGCTGCGGGTAATGCAAAGCCCATTGTCCCCAATCCACCAGAAGTGATATTGCTTTTCGTCTGATTGAATTTTGCATAGCGGCAAGTGACCATTTGATGCTGGCCAACATCTGTTACTACTACTGCATCACCGGTTGTCAGCTCATTTAATAAATTAATGACTTCGGCCATTGATAAAGCATCAGTAGCCGGGTTCATTTCAGGAAAAATGCAGGTTACTTCTTCTTCCTTTTTATAATCACTGAATTTTTTCAACCATTGCGGATAGACTTTTTTCTCAACCAATTCAGTGAGTATCGGTAATGTTTCTTTACAATCTCCCCAAACGCCAACTGTTACTTTCACATTTTTATCAATCTCTGATGGGTCAATATCCAGGTGAATTACTTTTGCTTGCTTGGCATATTTATCCAAACGGCCTGTTACCCGGTCATCAAAACGCATACCGATGGCAATCAGTACATCACATTCGTTTGTCAATACATTTGGGCCGTAGTTACCATGCATGCCAAGCATACCTGCTGCCAGTGGATGGTCAGTTGGAATAGCACTCATGCCCATGATGGTCCAGGCGGCAGGAATGCCGGCCTTTTCAATAAATTGTTTGAATTCTTTCTCGGCTTTACCCAGTATCACCCCCTGTCCGAAAATTACAAATGGTTTTTCCGCTTCATTGATCAATTTGGCAGCTGCTTCCACATATTCTTTTCTTACAATCGGGTTGGGGCGATAACTTCTTATATGCTCACATTTCTTGTAACCATCGTAATTGAATTTTTGTAACTGTGCGTTCTTGGTAATATCAATCAATACAGGGCCCGGTCTTCCGCTTCCTGCGATATAAAATGCTTTTGCTAATACAGCAGGGATCTCCGTCGCATCAGTTACCTGGTAGTTCCATTTGGTAACCGGTGTGGTGATATTGATAACATCTGTTTCCTGGAATGCATCGGTGCCAAGCAAGTGAGCATACACTTGCCCGGTAATACAAACAACAGGAGTGGAGTCTATCATTGCATCTGCTAATCCTGTTACCAGGTTAGTGGCACCGGGGCCGCTGGTAGCAAAAACGACACCTGTTCTTCCGCTTGCTCTTGCAAAGCCCTGTGCTGCATGAATGGCACCTTGTTCATGACGGACCAATATATGTTTCAGCTTTTGGTTGTAATCATATAATGCATCATAGATGGGCATGATGGCACCGCCGGGATAACCAAAAATGGTTTCAACATCTTCTGCTATAAAAGCTTCCAGTACAGCAACGGAACCTGAAAGAGATACAGTCTCCCCAACTCCCGCAAGGGGGGCTTTTGGATCCTGCTCTTTTTTGAGGGCTTTATTTTTTTCAGCTATTTCCATAATCTTTTTATTCAATAGTTAACTATAATCTTAGGGGGCCGGTTATTCATCCGTTACACAACCCTCACTGGCATCTTTAACCTGCTTGGCATATTTATACAATACTCCTTTTGTTGCTTTCAATGCAGGCTGCTTCCAGTTTTTTCTCCTTGCTGCAATAATATCATCAGCAACTTTTAAAGTGATAGTATTCTTTACTGCATCAATCTCGATGATATCATTATCTTCCACCAATGCAATCAATCCGCCATCAAATGCTTCAGGTGTGATATGGCCAACAACAAAGCCATGTGTGCCACCACTGAAGCGGCCATCTGTAATCAATGCAACTGATTTTCCCAAGCCTGCGCCAATGATAGCACCAGTTGGTTTCAGCATTTCCGGCATACCCGGTGCCCCTTTTGGCCCTATGTAACGGATCACTACTACATCACCTGCATGTACTTTGCCAGATTGAATGCCTGCTATCAGGTCTTTTTCACCATCAAAGACACTTGCTGTTCCTTCAAACCGTTCACCTTCTTTGCCACTGATTTTTGCGACACTTCCTTTCTCTGCAAGATTGCCATACAGGATTTGCAGGTGCCCCGTTTTTTTTAATGGTTGTTCTAACGGGTAAATAATATTCTGAACCCTAAAGTCCAGGTCGGGAACACCTGCCAAATTCTCTGCTACTGTTTTGCCGGTTACGGTCAGGCAATCGCCATGGAGCAAACCATTCGTTAATAAATATTTCATTACGGCAGGAACACCACCATGCTTATGCAGGTCTTCCATCAAATATTTCCCGGAAGGTTTGAAGTCAGCCAATACCGGGACCCTGTCACTTATTTTCTGAAAATCATCTTGTGTTAATTCTACATCCACACTTTTTGCCATTGCAATCAAATGCAATACAGCATTAGTGCTTCCGCCAAGCACCATAACTACTGTAATGGCATTGTCAAAAGCTTTGCGGGTCATGATATCTTTAGGAGTAATACTTTTTTCCAGTAATACTTTTATAGCTTCACCAACTGCTGCACATTCTTTTTGTTTGTCATCACTTAATGCCGGATTGGAAGATGAGTTAGGCAAACTCATGCCCAATGCTTCAATTGCAGAAGCCATTGTATTGGCAGTGTACATACCACCGCATGCACCTGCACCGGGACAGGCATGTTGCACAATACCCTTAAAATCTCCTTCGCTTAAATTTCCCGCAATCTTTTGTCCCAGTGCTTCAAATGCACTGACTATGTTTAAGTTTTCACCTTTATAATGACCCGGGGCAATCGTTCCACCATAGAGCATTATCGAAGGGCGGTTCAATCTTCCCATCGCCATTATAGCACCGGGCATATTTTTATCACAACCGGGAATGGCAATCAGCCCATCATAATATTGGGCGCCTGCATTTGTTTCAATGCTGTCTGCAATCACATCACGGCTTACCAAACTGTACCTCATGCCATCAGTTCCCATACTGATGCCATCACTTACGCCAATGGTGTAGAAACGCAATCCCAATAAACCTTCAGTTGCATTCACACTGTTGCGAACATTTATTGCTAAATCATTCAGGTGCATATTGCAGGGGTTCCCATCCCATCCCATGCTTACAATACCAATCTGTGCTTTATTGAAATCTTCTTCTTTAAAGCCAATGGCATAGTACATGGCCTGGGCTGCCGGTTGTGTGGGATCCTGCGTTAGTGTTTTGCTGTATTTGTTTAATTCACTCATGCCAATTCTAATGATGGGTTAGGTTCATTCTCAATTACTTTATGTTTATAGAAATCCTGTATTTTCTTGCTGACAGAATCATTCCATGATTTTGGGAATTCTGTATCATCCAGGCTTTGAAAACCGATGATTTCAGCAGCGGTACCGCAGAAGAATGCCGTATCAGCCTGTTTTAATTCTTTTGTAGTAAATAATTTTTCCTCAACAGTTATTCCCAAACCCGCACATATTTCTAAGACTGTTGCTCTTGTAATACCGGGTAAAATATTCCCCAACTCGGGAGTAAATAACTCCCCGTCTTTTTCATAAAACACATTGGCGCCGGGACCTTCCGCAACAAAATCATTCATGTCGGAGAGCAGGGCTTCATCAAAGCCATTTGCTTTAGCCTCCTGGCTGGCCAGTATTGAATTTACATAGTGGCCGCTTGCTTTTGCTTCTATCTTAAAACCTTTTGGATTGGGACGTTGGAAAGAGGAAGTCATTACCCGTAATAATTTATCGCCGAGGAAAGGCTGCATCTCCCAAACTTCAATAACGATATATGATTCTTTATTCTCAACGAAGCTCATATTCGCCGGTGCATATACAACCGGCCTTATATAGGCATCCTGTAACCCATTTCTTTTTAGCACTTCATAAGTGGCATCAATAAGTTGTTGGGTATTCCAGTGATACGGCATATTCAGGGCTGCAGCGGAATTCATTAAACGGTCATAATGTTCAACTGATTTGAATATTTTTGTTTCACCCGACACTGTTTTATAGGAGCGGATGCCTTCAAAAACAGAATAGCCATAGTGCAATGACTGGCTGTACAAGTCTGTCTTAGCTTCTGCAGCTTTTACAAACTCTCCGTTGAGATAAATAATTGTGTTTTCGTTATAATACATGAATCATTTTTTTCAAACCTTCCGCCCCAGGCGGAGAGGCTTTTATATTATTGTTGACTTCCTCAACTCGATATTTTCAGTATTCACCGAGCCGGAAATTTTACCACTTACATAGTCACTTATCAGCTCTCCAATGGTAGAAGTAAAATAAAAATTAACCGGGTCTATATCTTTTGTTACAAAAGAATATTGCAATGTCCAGTTTACTGCTTCCCGCACCAGGGCAGCTTCTTTTTTCATACCTGCATACTCCAGCAACATAGCGGCAGAAAGAATAGAGCCAATCGGATTGGCAATATCTTTTCCTGCTGCCTGCGGGTATGAACCATGAATAGGCTCAAACAAAGCCGGACCTTTTCCGATGGAAGCTGAAGGAAGCAATCCCAGAGAACCATTTAGCACACTGGCTTCATCACTGATGATATCACCAAACATATTTTCTGTGAGTATAACATCAAATTGCTTTGGATTCAGGATGATTTGCATTGCTGCATTATCAACGAACATATAGTCAACGGTTACACCAGGATATTGCGGCGCCATTTCCTGTACTACTTTCCTCCATAACCTTGATGTTTCCAGCACATTGGCTTTATCAACCAGCGTCAGTTTCTTTTTTCTTTTTTGTGCGGATTGAAAAGCAAGATGGGCGATACGTTCTATCTCTTCACGGCTGTATGTACAATTGTCTGATGCCTGGTTGCCGTCAGCAGTGGTTTCTTTTTTGCCAAAGTAAATTCCACCGGTCAGCTCACGGAAGATCATGAAATCAACCCCTTCAATATTCTTACTTTTTAACGGCGAAAGGTGAAGCAATGACGGATAAGTATTGACAGGGCGGATATTGGCAAAAAGTTGTAAAGATTTACGAAGTTTAAGCAATCCCTGTTCAGGCCTTACTTTAGCAGCCGGGTTATTATCATATTTAGGATGACCGATTGCTCCGAATAAAATAGCATCACTTTTCAAACAAACTTCAATTGTTTCATCTGGTAGTGGATTGCCTGTTTTGTCAATGGCATCAGCACCCATCAGGCAATAGGTATATTCAAATTCATGATTGAAAGATTCTGCAATGGCATCCAGCACACGGATAGATTGTTTGGTTACTTCCGGGCCGATACCGTCACCTTCTATTACTGTAATGTTCTTTTTCATAGTTTGTTATGTTCGTTGGGTTTCGAATAGTTGTATATCTTCTTTTATACTTAATAAATAATCAATATCAGCATAGCCGTTCAGCAGACAGGTTTTTTTATAACTATTAATATCAAAATGCTCCTGTTCGCCGGTTGAATTGATAGTAATGGTTTGTTTCTCCAAATCAACAATCATTTCTGTATTATTATCCTGTAGAAAAATCCGTTGCAGAAAAGTATCACTTACCTGTACCGGCAGCACACCGTTATTAAGGGCATTGTTTTTAAAGATATCTGCAAAAAAACTGGACACTACAACACGGAAGCCTGCATCAAGTATTGACCAGGCGGCATGTTCTCTTGATGAGCCACAGCCAAAGTTTTTTCCGGCTACTAATATTTCACCATCAAACTGTGACATATTTAATGGAAAATCAGCTCTTGTTTTTGATTCATCATCATTTTCATACCGCCAATCCCTGAAAAGATTTTTACCAAAACCATCTTTGGTGGTAGCCTTTAAAAAACGGGCAGGAATTATCTGGTCGGTATCAATATTCTCGATATTGATGGGGACAAACCTGCTGTGTATCGTTGTTAATGCCTGCATGACTTAATTTAATAGTTCTCTTACATCTGTTACAAAACCAGTGATGGCTGCCGCCGCTGCTGTTAAAGGGCTTGCCAGTAACGTTCTTGCACCTGCTCCCTGCCTTCCTTCAAAGTTTCTGTTGCTGGTACTGATACAATATTTACCAGCGGGAATTTTATCTTCATTCATTCCCAGGCAAGCACTACAGCCCGGTTGACGCAATACAAAGCCTGCATCCTGGAATATTTTATCAATTCCTTCTTCAATAGCCATTGCTTCCACCTGTTTACTTCCGGGAACAATCCAGACTTCCACATTATCCGCCTTATGTTTTCCCTTTACAAAAGATGCTACCATTCTCAAATCTTCAATTCTTGAATTGGTGCAACTGCCGATAAAAACGTAATCAATCTTTTGTCCCCTTATAGCAGCGCCCTGTTGCAAGCCCATATAGGCCAGCGATTTTGATAAGCCTGACTTATCGTTTTCGTTAATTGTTTCAGTCGTTGGAATTTTTTCTGTTACACTAATTCCCATTCCGGGATTGGTGCCATAAGTAATCATCGGTTCTATATCTTCTGCTTTGATAAAAATTTCTTTATCAAATTTTGCATCAGTATCAGAATAGAGTTGCTTCCATGCAGCTACTTTTTTTTCCCATGAGTCTCCCTGCGGGGCGAACTCTCTTCCTTTGATATAATTGAAAGTTGTTTCATCAGGAGCAATCAATCCACAACGGCCACCCATCTCAATACTCATATTGCAAATAGTCATTCTTGCTTCCATACTTAAAGAGCGGATAGCAGATCCGGCAAATTCAACAGCATATCCCGTTGCGCCGCTCGATGTAATTTTTGAAAGAATAAACAGCACAATGTCTTTTGACACCACTGCTTTGTTTAATGCACCATCCACATTGATACGCATCAGTTTCGGTTTGCTTTGCAATAAACATTGCGAAGCAAAAACCATTTCTACTTCGCTGGTGCCGATGCCGAAGGCGATAGCACCAAATGCACCATGTGTTGAAGTGTGACTGTCGCCGCAAACTATCGTCATGCCGGGTTGTGTAATCCCTAATTCGGGGCCAATAACATGAACTATTCCCTGGAACGGATGCCCAAGGCCATACAACTCGATTCCGTGTTCGGTACAATTCTTTTTTAGCGCCTCTACCTGCAACCGGCCTAACTCTTCTTTTATCGGCAGGTGCTGATTCAGCGTGGGCACATTATGGTCTGCCGTTGCGATGGTTTGTTGTGGCCGTAAAACTTTTATCCCTCTTTTATTTAATCCTGCAAATGCCTGTGGACTGGTTACTTCATGAATAAAATGCCGGTCAATGTATAATACAGAAGGGCCATCGTCAATTGTTTTGACAATGTGCTTCGCCCAGATTTTTTCAAATAATGTTTTACTCATTTTTATTTGTTTCTCGCAGCGTTCGTTGCGTGAAATTTTACGCCATTGCTATTTTAGATTGATATTGTTTGGCTATCAAAGCAAGGTCATCATCATTCACTTCTTTTTTGCTGTCGGCCACTTTTACAAATTCACTATACAAACTATCCACATCATTTCGGTTAAATTCAAAGCCTAATTTTTGAAAACGAAAAGCCAATGCACTTCGTCCGCTTCTGGCTGTCAATACAATTTTTGAACTGTCGGCACCCACTGTGTCCGGGTTGATGATTTCATACGTCAATGAATCCTTTAAAAAACCATCCTGGTGAATACCTGACGAATGGGAGAAAGCATTACTGCCAACAATCGCTTTGTTAGGTTGCACCGGCATCCGCATGGTATCAGATACCAAGCGGCTTATCGGATTCAAACCTTGTGTTTTAACATTGGTATGAAAGCCCATGTAGCTATGTTGCTTAATCACCATCACCACTTCTTCCAATGAAGTATTGCCAGCTCTTTCACCCAAACCATTAATAGTACATTCAATTTGTCTTGCTCCGGCGATAACACCGGAAATAGAATTAGCGGTTGCTAATCCCAAATCATTATGACAATGACAGGAAATAATAGCTTTATCAATATTGGGAACATTGTTAACTAAGTAAGCAATTTTTTCACCATACTGATGTGGGAGGCAATAACCAGTGGTATCAGGAATATTCACCACTGTGGCGCCTGCTTTGATAACCGCTTCTATCACTCTTGCCAGGTACCCATTTTCGGTGCGGCCGGCATCTTCCGCATAAAATTCCACATCATCGGTATAATTCCTGGCCCACTTTACTGCCAGTATAGCTCTTTCTAATATCTCATCTTGTGTGGCGTTGAATTTTGCTTTGATGTGCAAATCAGAAGTACCGATACCGGTATGTATCCGTGGCCGTTTTGCATATTTTAATGCTTCGCCTGCTGCTTGTATATCTTTTTCAACCGCACGACTAAGCCCGCAAACAGTAGCATTCTTTATGGCTTTTGAAATTTCTTCCACCGATTTAAAATCGCCGGGGCTGGAGATGGGAAATCCTGCCTCAATAATATCTACACCTAATTGCTCTAATTGCAGGGCCAATTCTAATTTCTCGGTGGCGTTCAGTTTGCAACCGGGTACCTGTTCACCATCCCGCAGGGTGGTATCAAAAATGTGGACTTTACCTTCTGCCATAATTAATTGATAAAATAGATGAGATAAGAATGCAGGCTGCTTATTTTTGTATTGCTTGCTATTAATTCAGTCAATAAACAACCTGCGCAACTAAATTACCTTTGATAAGGGGCCGGGAGAAATCAAAGTAAGAGCCGTTTTACACCTTTTAAATGGGTCTTATTCCGATGAAACCCTTATCAGTAAAGGATTTTAAATTTTTTGATTACGATGTCCAACCGTTCAACAGATGCCTTGTTTCAACTGATTAAATCACTGGAAAAGAGTGAAAAACGAAACTTTAAGCTCTATGTCAGGCGGAATACTGCTACGGAGGACCTGAAGATTATCCAGATGTTCGATGCGCTGGATAAGATGACTGACTATGATGAGAAGCAATTGCTGAAGAAAACCAAGAACATCAGTAAGCAGCAGCTTTCGAATATCAAGGCGAATTTGTACAAGCAAATCCTTTCCAGCCTGCGGCTGATAAAGGACGAAGACAATATTGACATCCACCTGCATGAACAAATGGATCATGCCCGGATATTATATAATAAAGGCCTTTACCTGCAAAGCCTGAAAGTACTGGAAAGGTTAAAGGAAACGGCTACAGCTTATCAGCAACTTACTTATTTGCAACAAGCTTTATTTTTCGAAAAAAAAATAGAGACATTGTTCATCACCCGCAGTATGCAGGATCGGGCTGATAAACTGTCGGCTGAATCTGATGAGGTGAATTATCAATTGTCATTAGTCAATAAACTTTCCAATCTTTCCTTACAGTTATACAGTTGGTATATTAAATATGGCCATGCAAGAAATGAAAAGGATATAAAAGCTGTCCAGTCCTTTTTTGAAGAGCACCTTCCTGAAGGCGCACTGCAGGCAGAGGGATTTTATGAAAAATTATATCTCTGGCAAAGCTATGTCTGGTATGCTTTTATCCGGCAGGATTTTTTGCAGTATTACCGGTATTCTCAAAAATGGGTGGATCTTTTTGCAGAATATCCAGGCCTGACCAAAGTGGAAACTGCCAGTTATATAAAAGGTATGCACAACCTGATGGGGGCCGATTTTAACCTGGGAAACCATGAAAAGCTGGTGCAGCGGATAAAGCAGTTTGAACATTTTACCAAACAGAAATATCTTCAGCAGAATGAAAACAACCGGATCCTTGCTTACCAATATCTATATACAGCAAGAATTAACTTATATTTTTTGCAAGGAACTTTCACTAAAGGCCTTCGCTTAGTTCCCTTTTTAGAAGACATGTTGAAGGAATATGGACTTTATTTGGATACTCACCGGGTGCTTGTATTTTATTATAAGATTGCCAGTTTATATTTTGGCAGTGGTAACAATGAAAAAGCAATTGATTATCTGAACCGTATCATCAACCAGAAAGGTGATTTACGGACAGACCTGCAATGCTATGCCCGGCTGCTGCACCTGATTGCACATTACGAACTCGGCAATTTTGATTTGCTGGAATATCTAATTAAATCCGTTTACCGCTATATGGCAAAGATGGAAAGCCTGAGCAAAGTAGAAGAGGAAGTGTTTACATTTCTCCGCCGTTCATTCCATGTTGGCGCCCATGCTTTGAAACCTGAATTTGAAAAACTTCTTGACAAGCTAAAAAAATATGAAACCAATCCCCTCGAAACCAGGGCTTTTGTTTACCTGGATATTATTTCCTGGTTGGAAAGTAAAATAAGCGGGGTGCATGTACAGGATGTGATAAGGGAAAAGTTTTTGTTGAGAAAAAGAGGAAAGTAGGCCGAAAATCTATAAGACAACTTCAACTGATGTCGGGTACTTTCTGACTTCCTGACTTTCTTCTTACATTTGCGCAATTTGTTAACCCACCCCCGCCCCTCCCAAGAGGGGATTAAAAAAATAAAATGCCTGACAAGTCTATCCCTGCCGTTTTATTATTAGCTGATGGAACCGTTGCTCATGGGCAAGCCTTTGGTGCCATTGGGACTACTACCGGTGAAATCTGTTTCAATACCGGCATGACGGGTTATCAGGAAGTGTTTACCGACCCAAGTTATTTTGGTCAGATACTGATTATGAACAGTGCTCATATCGGTAATTATGGTGTAAAGGATGGAGATGTGGAATCGGACAGTGTTAAGATAAACGGGCTGATTGGAAGAAACCTGGAAGACCAGTATTCAAGAAAAATGGCAAATGGTTCATTAAATGAGTACCTCAAAGTGAATAAGGTTGTTTCTATAGAAGGAGTGGACACAAGAGCATTGGTGGAGCATATCAGAACTAAAGGTGCGATGAACTGCATTATCTCTTCTGAAACTACTGATATAGAAATGCTGAAAAAGAAACTGGCAGAAACGCCTAATATGGATGGACTGGAACTGGCTTCTAAAGTTACCACTAAAGAATCATACGAAATGGGTGATGCCAAATCCAATATCAGGATTGCCGTGATGGATTACGGGGTAAAAAGAAATATTTTGAATTGTATGGTGGAAAGAGGAGCTTATGTAAAAGTGTTCCCTGCAAAAACCCCTTTGGATGAAGTAAAAAAATTTAACCCGCATGGTTATTTTATTTCCAATGGGCCCGGCGACCCGGCACCCATGGACTATGCAGTTACTACATTAAAACAAATACTAAAAGAAGAAAGACCTGTCTTTGGAATTTGTCTGGGTCACCAGTTACTGGCATTGGCGAATGATATTCCGACTTTTAAAATGCATCATGGACACCGGGGATTAAATCATCCTGTGAAAAACATTATTTCTGGTAAATCAGAAATCACTACACAGAATCATGGCTTTGGTGTGGACCCGGAAGCCGTAAAGAAAGCCGGTCATATTGAAATAACCCATGTGAATTTAAATGACCAGTCTATAGAAGGCATCAGGGTGAAAGGAAAACCAGCATTCTCTGTGCAATATCACCCCGAGGCGACGCCGGGACCACATGATTCAAGATATTTGTTTGATGAGTTTATACAATTGATAAAGACGCAGAAGAATTGATTTTTTTGAGTCACGGACACAAAGGCACAAAGCAGCACGGAGGCCTTCCCTGTGTTTCACTGTGCACCCTGCGTCACTGTGGTTTATCATTCTTCATATAACAACTCCTATTTTTAAATTATATTCGGGCTATGAAAATCGCAATCATCAACGGCCCCAACCTGAACCTGCTCGGCAAAAGAGAAACTGATATTTACGGCAATATGCCGTTTGATAAATTTCTTGAATCCCTGAAAAAAAAATATGCTAATATTGAAATCAGCTATTTTCAAAGCAATGTGGAAGGAGAACTAATTAATGAATTGCAACGTGCAGGCTATGATTACGATGGTATCATTTTTAATCCTGGTGGTTACACACATACCTCGGTTGCTATCGGGGATACTATTGCCGCTATCAAAACTCCGGTGGTGGAAGTGCATATTTCCAATGTGCATGCAAGAGAAGATTTCAGAAAACTTTCTCATGTATCAGGTAAGGCAGCAGGCAGCATTTTTGGCCTGGGGCTGAAGGGATATGACCTGGCCATAGAGTGGTTACTCTCCCGGTAATTTTACTGATTCTTATCAATTTACTTCATAAATCTCGTCAGCTTCTGTATTTGAATTAGCCATAGTTTTGCGGCATGAAATTACCTGTTGAATACAAATCTGCAGAAGAGGCATTATCTGTTGTAAAATCAGGTCACCGTGTTTTTGTCCAGGGCAGCGCCCAAACACCACTTTATTTACTAAGGCAGCTGGCGAAGATGGCTCCCGGCCTTCGGGATGTAGAGCTTACTTTTATTACCGTTCAGGGAGATATTGAACTGGATAAACCGAAGTATGCTGATTCGTTTCATATCAACTGTATGTTTGTTTCTGCATCTGTACGGAAAGCTGTCAATGAAGGAAGGGCAGATTTCATTCCTGTTTTTTTGAGTGATATTCCGGATTTGTTTCGCAAACAAATGCAGATTGATGTAGCCCTGGTACAGGTTTCCCCGCCTGACAAGCATGGGTATTGCTCGCTGGGCGTATCTGTTGATGTTGCCCGCAGCGCTGTTAACACGGCTACTCATATTATTGCCCAGGTAAATCCAAAGGTACCCCGAACACATGGCGACAGCCTGGTGCATACCAAACGGTTTACTTCGATGGTGTATCACGAGGAAGAGTTACCGGAGGTGGACTATGGTGCTAAAGTTGGCGCAGAAGAACTGAAGATCGGGAAATTAATTGCCGGGATGATTGATGACGGCAGTACACTTCAGATGGGCATTGGTACAATTCCTGATGCGGTTTTGAAATCACTTGATCATCACAAAAATCTTGGCGTGCATACAGAAATGTGCAGTGATGGCATCATTGATTTGTTTGACAGGGATATTATCAACAATTCTCAAAAAAGGATTCATCCGCATAAAACAGTAACCGGCTTTGCAGTGGGTACCCGCCGTTTGTATGATTATGTAGATGATAACCCCGCTTTTGTTTTCCTGGATATAGATTATGTTAATGATCCGCATGTGATAAGGCGAAACCCTAAAGTAGTGGCTATTAACAGCGCCATTGAAGTGGACATTACCGGACAGGTGTGTGCAGATTCTATTGGGTCGGTTCAATACAGCGGTATTGGCGGACAAATGGATTTTATGAGGGGGGCAGCGCTAAGTGATGGTGGTAAGCCAATCATTGCATTGACCAGTCGAACTGCAAAAGGCATCAACCGGATTGTTCCTTTTTTAAAACCAGGTGCTGGTGTGGTAACTACCCGCGGGCATATCCACTATGTAGTAACAGAATATGGGGTCGCTTATTTATTTGGCCAAAATCTTCGCCAAAGGGCTAAGTCATTAATAGATATTGCCCACCCTGATGACCGGGAGAGGCTGGAAAAAGCCTGTTTTGAAAGATTTAAAGTGTTTTAGCCGGAATATAAAAGCTGACAGTTTTAAAAAAATCTTCTCATAATTTTTTTAACTCTGTTCATCTATCTTTAACTTCAACAAAACTGCCTATTATGAAGAAGCTACTCCTCCTGCTTGTCATTTTTTTCAGCATCACTTCTTTTGCACAACAGTCCGGCGGAATGACCCCGGTGCAGATTGCTGAACGGAATAAGCCCGGTACTGTAATGATTCAGGCAACCTATAAGGGAACTGTAACTGCCATACAACCCGAGACTGACCAGCAGGCTTTATCAGCCCTGGCCCAGCAGGTAAAGCAGCAACTTACCGATGAAGGAAGATTTACTGAAGACCTTTTCTGGAATGTGCTGATCCTGACCTTTTGTAAAAATATTGACCAGTACATGATGAAGGGAACGGAGAAGGTATCCAAGGAACTTAATACAACAATGGTGGGCTCGGGTTTTATTATTACTCCCGATGGATATGTAATAACCAATGCCCATGTGGTGGATGAAAACGATGATGATACGAAGCAGAGTTTTGCGCTGCAGGCCTTCCAGGAAATCCTGGATGATGATATGAAAACAATGGAAGCAGCCATGAAGCGGAAGATGACAGAGGAAGAGGCAAAAGCATTAAAAGATGCAAACTCATGGTACTTCTCTCAAACAATGGAAGTAGGAAGTATCAAAAAAGAATTCAGTATTATAATGGGTATCTCCGGCGATAAAGGGAAAATAGTACCAATGATAATCCCTGCCAAATTAGTAACAAAAGGCAACCCCATTCCCGGAAAAGATGTGGCCATTCTAAAATTAACAGGGAAACATATTTACCCCACCATCCGCATTGGTGATGACAAAGCGATGAGGGTAGGAGACCAGGTATATGTATTGGGCTATCCTGCAGTAGCCACTTTTCATCCATTGATTTCAGAAGAGTCAATTTCAGAAGCATCATTAACAAGGGGATTGGTAAGTGCCAAAAAGAATATGAAAGATGGCTGGGAAGTATTGCAGACAGATGCTTCCATTACACACGGCAACAGTGGCGGCCCGGTTATGAACGATCAGGGTGAGGTAATTGGCCTTGCCACATTTGGCAGTATTGATTACCAGCGGCAGGCCGAAGTGCAGGGAATGAATTTTATTGTGCCCAGCACTATTGTGTATGAATATATTGACAAAATAAAGATAGATCCGCAGATGAGTGATATATCGCTGACTTATGAAGAGGGCATGGACCTGTTTGATGAGTCCCGGTACAAAAAAGCCCTGGAAAAATTTGATGAAGTAAAAGATATGAACGGTTCTTTTCCTTTTATTGATAAAATGATAAAAGACACCGAGCGGAATATTGACAAAGGACTGGACAAAGAACCGAAGGATATGATGATGTATTATTACATTGGCGGAGGAGCAGTACTGTTAATACTGATTCTGTTTCTGGTGTTTAGGAAAAAGAAGAAGGCTTAATAGGGATATGCCTGTTTTTTATTTTATTGTCGATTAGCAGGCTAATAAAAAAACAGAAAAATAAATCTGCTGGTTGATTCAATATTTTTTTGCATTCTTGTCAACTCATCATTTCACCTCTCAATTTCTCCGGCCAATGCTCCCGTGCATGAAACAATTCCTGTCAGCTTGAGATATTTTAGTGCAGCAAATGTCAGTCACAACTTGCTGTTGTAGAACCTTAACCTGTTTTGGAGGGTGTTTGATTTGATAATCAGCTGTATTAAACTGTTTTCACTCGTTTCATATAGTCGTGCCGGTAGTTTAGTTCTGCACATTTTGCTGCAATTACAGGATTTTCTTATTTTTAATGTTGCTTGCCAAAATGAAACAACACCAGCTATATGATAATAAGGTGCTTTTAAACCTGCTTTCCAGGGGCGACGAACTTGCATTTACAGAAATATACAGCCGGTTCTGGCAGAAATTATTTGCTGTTGCTTATAACAGGTTAAAAGAAATTCAGGCAGCAGAAGATATTGTACATGATGTGTTTACCAGCCTGTGGGCAAACAGGAAAAAAAATGAAATTGAGTCTGTAGAAAATTATTTAGCCACTGCAACCAAATATTTGGTGCTGGCTAAAATAAGAAAAAAAGAAAGAGAACGGATTTATAATACTTCCCATCAAACCCCGGTTTTTGAATTACCTGTTGAAACTTCACTCCATTATAAACGGGTATTAGAAATTGTAAAGAATGAAGTGGAGAAACTTCCTGAAAAATGCAGGCTGATATTTAAATGCAGCCGGGATAAAGGGATGCCTGTACGGCAAATTGCAAAACAACTCAGCATATCTCCCAAAACAGTGGAAAACCAGTTGAATAAAGCACTGAAACAATTAAAACTGGCAACCAAAACTTTCCTGGGCCTCCTTTGATTTATTCTTGCGGGCATTATGTTTGTATTTAAATATCAAAAAGAAGTTTTTCAATGGGAGATTATGCTATCTCCAGGCATCAATAATCATATTTTGCTTTTAACGATGCATGGTAATTAGCAATATTCGTAGTTAGCGTTGCATCAGATATATCGGCAGCATAAACTTCAAAATATCGCATTCCTAATCTTAAACCATTGTTGATGCTGCTGTCTAATACTACTTGTTTTGTATTGGGGAGTATGCCGCATTTATTCATTCTGTTAGGGCCGTCCTGTACATTCCAGAGCATTTGTGCACCAGTCCTTGTCGGGTTTTGCCCCATCACATACCATTGACTGGTGCTTTGTACATTAGGTTGTGGATTGCAGGCTGCAATATCTTCTCTCCAGCAACCAAACCTATCCGGATACGTTGCCACCCCGTAGGCTACATATTGTGAAGTAAGATAATTGTTTGCCCTCGCTGAGGCTTTGTTTTCAAACGAAACATAATCTACCGAACTCCACAGCGGAGTTTTTGGAAACTTAGTCATGTATAAATCCAGCAATGGTTTCATTTTGACAACTACTGTATCTGCATTGTAAGGAAATGTTGTCCAGAAAGCTTTTGTGCCTGTTGCTGTTATTACACTATCCGGAAAGCCACGGCTTACCTGGCCGGCCACCAGGTTGAAATAGGCAACCGAAGTATCATTGGCATATTTCGCTGACAGGTTATTAATTAAATTCGATATACGGCTCAGGTAAATATTATCCCAGGTAATAACATCCTTTAGCGTATCAAGATAGGTACTGTGGTTTACGTTTCTGTCTATATAGTCATAAGCGGCAGCGCCGAGGGTGGTTATTACCCAGGATGGATAACCCAGCACCTGCACACTTATTTTTTTATTATTAGCTTTCGCTTTACTAAGTTCTCCATCAATATAACTCCAGTTAAAAATACCTGGTGCGGTTTCTAAGTTTTCCCATTTCAACCGTACAACAGCCCCTGCTAAGTTAGGATTGGTATAAGCCGTAGTACTTAGTGGTACATCGGCATTGCCAAGATAATAAACACCTCCTTTCCCGATGAAAGTAGTTGGGGGCGGCGGGTTAGAGCCGCCATTGCTGATGTCATTTGATTTCTTGCATGCATAAAATGTAACGGAGATGAGAAATACGGCGAAGAGTACGTTTTTGGCCATTGAAATTATTTTTTGTTCCTCATAGACAGATCGTTAATACGGAAGTTTAAAGCAGAAGAAAGAATGTTCGCCTGGTTGTAAATTGCAGATTAGAACGAAATGATTTGTCCAATACCAGTGAGCAATATTTAAATTGAAATAAATTGTGAACCTGCTATATCTTTTACCCTTTTTTAGAAATACTTTTACCCAATACCATCAAAGAAATACCCAGCGCCATAATATCTTTTAAAATAAAAAATTCAGTTACCGGTACCCCATCAATCGTTTTAAAGATACCCGGTGTGGTAAATAAAAAACTAATTGTAATCAAAAAGGTTATAGCAGACAATATGCCTCCCAGCACTCCCGCTTTTTCCCAGAAAAAATGAAGCAGCAGGCAAACAGCCGCAATAATTTCAATACTGCCAATAATATTTGAAACGCCCTGCACACTGGTTAATGTATATAACCAGCTTACCAGGAAACTGTTCTTTACCAAACCTTCAATGGCTTTGGCTTCAGCAGGTGTAAACTTGAAAATGCCAATCCATAATAATACAATGGCTACGCCAATCACAGCAACAGCATAACCCAGTGATTGATAATTTATTTTTTTCATGGTGGTAGTTTTTGACGGACAAGATATTGCTTAGGCGATATCGCTTTTGTCAGCTTTATTACCTTTTTATCCGGAGGCAAGCTTGCTTAGTTTCAACCTCTTTTTATATAACCTTACAAGTAATACAGCAACAAAAAAAATGGCCAGCACAATATAGATATTATCATCTTTCAATCGTTTCAGGTAGCTGAATAAAAACACCGCCCAGATCCAGTAACCGCCAACCGTGTGCAATAACTTCCACTGTCTTTTTGAAAGCTTGGTTGAAAAAAGTGGAAACGATGTAAATAACATAGCAATCACAAAAACATAGGCAATACCGCCGCCCACCATGGTAAAAAGTTTGGTATTGGGTATCACGGTTTCAAAAACCACTTGCAGCGAAACGATTAATCCGAGATGTATCAAATGCACACATGCAAACGAAACCCCGATATATCGGCGGTTTTTCAGCATCCACTGTGAAAAAGAACTATGCAAGAGTAAATGAAGTGAAGAAGCTATAAATGCAATGCTGAATAACAGGCCACTCATTCTTGCCGTTAACTTTACCGCTGTGCGGAGTGTTGTTTCATCAAAACCAGTTAGCAGGAAAAAAAGTACAGCAGACACAACTGTAATAAACAGTACTGTCTTTACGATATTCCATGATGTAAGCAATTGGTTTATTTGTTTCATTGCAAAAAGGATGTACAATATACAAAACCTGCGGTATGCAAAAAAAGAATGTATATATACTATTAGCCATTTCCTAAAACCGGTGTCTTTAGCGTAACTGAAAATATATTTTCTTCCGGCATAGGTGTTCTGCTTCGATCAAGACACTTGTATTATAATATGCAAATTCCAGGATACATACTGCAGTTGATAGAGAAGTACCAGGCCGGCAAAGCAACCCCGGAGGAAAAATTCCGTTTAAATGAATGGTACCATTCATTTAATGACACCGAAGTTGAAATAACAATGAGCGAGGGGTTGACTGAACTGCAATTGGCTGAAAGGATTAAGAACCAGGTTGTTGAAACTATCCGTACTAAACATGAGTATGAAGAAATGCCATCCCGCCCTAAATGGCGAAAAGCAGCAGCAGTTGCACTTATTATGGTTTCCCTGGGGGTATATTTTATCCTTCCCTCTAAACCTGCGAAACAAGGGATTGTAAAAACCACACCAACAAAAACCCTGCTTACAGGCGACATAGCACCCGGTGGCAACAAAGCCGTACTCATCCTTGCAGATGGCTCTGCAATTATTTTAGACAGTGCTGTTAACGGTACTATCAGTCAACAGGGAAATATTAGTGTGCAGAAGTTAGAGAATGGACTATTGATTTATACAATAAACGGCCAACAGGTTACTGAAAAAGATGAAGCATTCTACAATATTATTTCAACACCCCGGGGCGGGCAGTACCAGGTTACATTAGCGGATGGTACAAGAGTGTGGCTGAATGCAGCATCTTCTATTCGTTTTCCGGTCCTGTTTACTGGAAAAGAACGCAAAGTTGAAATAACCGGCGAGGCATATTTTGAGGTAACAAAAAATAGCCGCATGCCTTTTAAAGTCAAAGCCACCACATCAGAAATAGAAGTATTAGGTACTCATTTTAATGTAAATGCTTATGATGATGAGGCTGCTGTAAAAACTACCTTGTTGGAAGGGTTGGTAAAAGTGTCAGCGGGCAATCAATCGGTAAAATATTTGCAACCCGGTCAGCAATCTGCAATTAAAGAGGGAAGAATCAGTGTAGTGAATAATGCTGATATAGAAGAGGTAATGGCATGGAAGAATGGTCGCTTTCAATTTAAAAGTGCGGATTTAAGAAGTATCCTTCGGCAAATTTCACGGTGGTATGATGTGGATGTAGTTTATAAAGGGAACGTCAATCTTCATTTTACAGGGCAGCTTACCAGAAATGACAATGTGTCTAAAGTGTTTGAAAAATTAGCGTTAACTGGCGAGGTGCATTTTAGAATAGACGGAAAGAAAATAATTGTTTCAGAATAAAATAAAATTAGTAAGGATTTCAAATTTCCTTTTTTGGTCCATCCGGCAGGGATGGACCAAAAAAGGAACCGGTATCAAATAAAAACCGGGCTCCGTTAGTGGCGGAAACCCGGCGAATGTTTGAGTATCGAAATAAACTGTGTTTGTCAACGACTGCTTATTCTTTCACCCAAACCTGCCTGCCGGTTAGGCAGGCAATACAAATTTATGTATTTAACTGCTCTTTGTAAATCCGGCTTCAGGAAAAGCAGGGTTTTAACCAAAACGATTAGGATTATGAAACTTACAACAGTTTTAATAATCGCTGCCTGCCTCCAGGTTAGTGCCAGTGGCTACTCACAAAAAGTAACCTTGAAGGAAAATAATATTCCCCTTCAAAAAGTATTTGAAGAGATAAGGAAGCAAACCGGCTACCAGTTTTTTTATGCCGATGAAACACTGGCAGCTGCTAAAAATGTATCCATAAATATCAAAAAGGGAAGCATTGAAGAAGTGCTTGACTTTTGCTTTCAGGATCAGCAATTAGGATATACAATTTCTGAAAGCACTATTATCATTAAAAGAAAAATAGTTGCCCCGGAAGTTAGTACACCGCTTCCTCCGCTGTCAACGGCTATTGAAATAAAAGGAAAAGTTACAGATGAGAAAGGCCAGCCCCTGGAAGGGGCTACTATCCTGGTGAAAGGAACAAACCAGGGTACCAAGACAGACGCTAATGGTAATTTTTCCATTAATGCAGAACCTAATTCAACTTTAGTTATTTCTTTTGTGGGGTTTGAGCTGGCAGAAGTAAAAATTGGCAACCAGGCAAATATTTCTGTTCAGCTGAAGCCGTCTATTGCAATTGGCGAACAGATAGTAGTGGTTGGTTATGGCAGCCAGAAAAAAAGTGATATAACCGGCTCTGTTTCCAAAGTGGATTTGGACAGGGCAAAAGCAATACCTACTACCAACATTGCCGAGATGATTCGTGGACAAGCAGCCGGCGTACAGGTTACCTTGATTTCGGCCAGGCCTGGCGGAAATTCGAGTATATTAATACGTGGAAAAAAATCTATCCGGGGTCTTAACGACCCGCTTATTGTATTGGATGGTTTCGCCATTGAAAGCATTAATGACATTAACCCCGATGATATTGCTTCCATTGAAGTACTGAAAGATGCTTCTGCTCAGGCAATATATGGCGCCAGGGCTTCTAATGGCGTTATCCTTATTACAACTAAAAAGGGGAAGAGCGGTAAAATGAGAGTGGCATTTAACTCTTACATCTCCACACAAAAACTTACCAAAAATTTTGATTTGTACTCAGCAGAAGAATTTGCACAGCTAAGAAGGGAGGCAGTCCGGGCCCAATTTGGTTCTTATCAACCGGATAATGTAAATTTTACCGGGGTAGAATATGCCAATTTCCTAGCGGGAAGATATGTTAACTGGGAAAATGAGGTTTTAAAAAATGGAGTTACTAACAGCCACTCAGTAAGTGTAAGCGGTGGTACTGAAAACACAAAGCTGTTTACCAGTATTAATTATTTTAAACAAACAGGCTTAGTACCCAGTGCCGATTATAAAAGGGGCTCTTTCAGGGTTAATCTTGATCAAAAAATAAACAACAGGGCCAGTATTGAAGCCAACTTAAATTTTGCAACAGATAAACAAAGAAAGGAAACACCCAGCCTGGATTTTATTACCATTTCACCCTTTACAGGCCCTTATGATGCCCAGGGAAATTTAGTAAAGCTTGTTGCCGGGGCCAATGCCAGCAGCAGTACCACTAACCCATTGTGGAATATCAGGGAATCGAATAATGATACAAAGGTGAACCTGTATAACCTGAACCTGGTGGGTAATTATAAATTCAGTAAAAATATTTCCTACAAATTAAATACTTTGTTAAGCAGGAGAAATATAGATGAAGGAAGTTATATTACCAGGCTGCATACTGCCGGGGTTTCTACCAATGGCAAAGCTGATGTGGCAAATACTTTACGGGAAGAGTATTTAATTGAAAACATTCTTAACTATAATGGCAAGCTTACAGAGAATCATAAATTTGATTTAACCCTTGTTCAATCCGTTAACCAGCGAAACACATCCAAAACAACATCAACAGGTACGGGTTTTGGCAGTGATCTTTTGGGTTATGATGGCATCACCAATGCCCTGCTTTTTAAAACAACAAGGGTTGAAGAGCAGTACAGGCTTGCTTCATTCCTCGGCAGGTTCCGTTATACACTGATGGATAAATACCTGTTCAGCTTTACCGCCCGCCGGGATGGGGCTTCTATTTTTGCGGAGAATAAAAAATGGGGATTCTTTCCGGCAGCTTCTGTAGCATGGCAAATACATAAAGAAGGGTTTCTAAAAAAATCAAAACTCGTCAGCCAGTTAAAACTGCGACTGAGTTATGGAGAAGTGGGTAACCAGTCATTAGACCCATACACTACACTTGGTGTGGTTGGTAATTTCCCTTATATATATGGCGGGGCTATTGTTGCCGGTGCTTTACCTGGCAGTGTGTTACCTAATCCAAATTTAACATGGGAGACTTCCACCACATTTAACGGTGGACTTGATTTTGGGTTTGCCAATAACCGTATTACCGGTTCAATAGAGTATTATGATACCAGGACAACAGATTTGCTGGTTGATATTTCTTTGGGGGGCACATCCGGTTTCAGTTCTATGATAACCAATGGCGGCGAATCAAAAAACAGCGGATTTGAATTATTAGTAACAGGCCATATTATCAGGAACAAGAATATAAACTGGAGCCTTACTTACGCAACATCAAAAAACACTAATGAAATTCTAAAAACAGGTATTGTAGATATTAATAGCAACCCTAAAGATGATCTTGGCAGGAACAGGTTTGTTGGCCAACCCATTAATGTAATACGTACAATGGTATTTGATGGTATTTTTCAAACAGATGCGGAAGCAATAGCATCGCCACAGGGCACTTTAGGGGGCACGGTTACACCTTTTACTAATTTAACAGTGTTAAAAGCAGGCACTATTCGTATTAAGGACATAAATAAAGACGGTAGAATTACTGATGCAGACAATATTATTATTAAGTCAGACCCTAAATGGTTTGCCTCTTTATCCACCAATTTTGAATACAAAGCCTTTGAGTTATTAGCGGATTTATATATTGTGGAAGGTGCAACAAAATCAAACCCCTATTTGGGAAACTTTAATGAAGGGGGTACACTGCAATCTTATAGAAACGGTATTAAAGTAAATTACTGGACACCGGAAAATCATTCCAATACCCACCCCCGTCCAAACTACGGTAGTGGCACAGGGCCTGCACACACAGGGCTATTGACGATTGCAGATGCTTCTTATGTGAGGTTAAGGACACTTTCATTGGGATACAATGTACCATTATCTATTTTAGACAGGTTCAAAATCAGCAGCTTTAAATTTTATATAGCCAGCACCAATTTATTTACCATCACAAAATATAAATCATACAGCCCGGAAAACAATCCTAACGACTTCCCGGACACCCGGTCATTTACAATAGGATTAAACGTAGGCTTGTAATAGTATTTATTTAATTAAAAAAAATTGAAACAATGAAAAACAATAAAACTTTTATGAAATTGGGGTTGACCCTGCTTTCAGTTTTAGTTTTTTTTACTTCATGTAAAAAATACTTAACGGAGAAACCAACTTCAGGATTTACAGCCGATTTTGTTTACAACACACCTGAGGGTTTGGAAGCCGGTGTAGTTGGCCTGTATAGTTTTCAACGGGCTTTTTGGGAAAACCTGGGCAATAACGGGTCTAATCCTATAGTTATAGATGCCAAAGATGACCTTACCCTCAACCGTAATGCAGAAGTGGCTAACTACGGAAGGATGTTTTGCGGCACTACACCCGATAACGATTGCGGTGGTGTGTATAGTAATTTCTGGCGTACTTATTACCGGATTATTGACAGGGCCAATGCCATTATTAAAGCTGCTGAAGCATTACCAGGCATGGATGAGGCAAGAAAGAAAAAAGTTATTGCCGAAGCCAGATTTTTCAGGGCAAACTCTGTATTTACATTATACAAACTGTTTAACAATATTTATGTAACTACAGAGCCAACCACACCGGGGAATGCTTTGAATATTATTAACAATAAAACACCTGTGGCGGATATTTATCAATTGATTAATGATGATCTTACCTATGCCATCACAAACCTTAGCTGGGTCACAACAGAACCTGGCCGTATCACCCAAGGGGCTGCAAGGCATGTAAAAGCCGATGTGGCTTTGTGGCAGCAAAACTGGGCCGAAGCTAAAACACAATCGGAAGCTGTTATTAGTTCAGGGACACACAGCCTTGTTGCATCAACAGCCCTTGTATTTAAAGGCGACCTGAAAAATGCTGAAAACCTATGGGTATTGCAATGGAAGAAAAACGAAAATGGCACAGCACATAAAATTAATTTTAACCTGATGCCCAACTATGCAGAATTAACACCGGGTTCAAAATACACCATTGAGCAGGCTGGCCGTGGATTCGGATGGTTGACTATGAATAATTATATAAGGGATTTATTAGCACAGTATCCTAACGACAACCGTATAAAAGGAACTTATTATATTAAAGAATATGTGTTTAATGACCCTGCAACATTACCCGCCGGGCAAACATTGGGAGCCGTACTTAATTTTGCGCCTACTACACCCTGGAAAGAATTTGCGGCTTTAGCCAGTGATAGAAATGGATTTTTCATCCGCATGAATGCAGGCTGTAGAAAATATTTCCCGGATGACGGTATCCCCACAGAAGACCTGCAGACAAAAAATATAGCTGTGTACCGGTTGGCAGAAACTTATCTTTTTGCTGCCGAAGCCAATATGATGCTGGGCAATACTTCCACTGCCATTAGTCAGTTAAACAGTGTAAGAAACAGGGCTGGCGTACCCAATGCAACAGGTATTACAATTGATTCTATTTTATATGAACAGGCAAAAGAGCTGGCATTTGAAGGCCGGCGTTTGTATATGCTTAAAAGGCTGGGCAGGTTATATGATTATGTTGTTGACCATTCAGGTTATGGTAAAGCAGGAGATTTGAGCCTGGAAAATTCTGCCGGGCATGCTAATACACCTGCTGATCCATTCCCATTCAGAAATGACTCTAGAAGAACAATGAAACCGTGGATGGTAAACTGGCCAATACCAAGAAGCGAATTGAATTTACTCGGGCCTGGTTACCCGCAGAATACCGGCTATTAATTAGTTTTTGTATATAGAGTAATCACAAAAAGGGGTTGTTTCGGGAAGCATTAGCCTACCTTAACAGCCCTTACTTTATTATTAAATTGAGGGGTTAAATTATTTTTTTAAAAATTACTCCTGGTGAATGATACTTAAAAAATCGGTTAATGATTGCTCAGTTGGCAGCTGTAATTTTTTTCTAAGACGGTAGCGGCTGATTTCTACTCCCCGTACAGAAATATTCATAAGCTGTGCAATTTCTTTAGAAGAAAGCTTTAATTGTAAATAGGCACATACTTTTAAATCTGTATTGGTTAATCCGGTAAATTTTAGTTTTAATTTTTTTAGAAGATCATTATTTATTTCATTGAAATGTGTTGCAAACTGCTCCCAATTGGAATTATTCTGCTCTACATCATTCAAAAGCTGAATAGCTTTTTTTATGTCGTGGTTTCCGCCTGTTTTCTTATACAGTTTCTGTAATTCATCTTTTACTTTTACCAGGGCATCGCTCCTTTCCACAAGGTGCATACTTACATCAGCAAGTTCTTTGTTTTTGTATATCACTTCGTTTGCCAACTTTTCATTTTGAAGCTGGATAATTTCTTTCTCATTTTTTTCAACTTCTAACTGGTGAATATATTTGAGCCTTCTCTGATCTTCTTCAAATTTTGCCTGTTGCCTGATAAATTTTCTTTTTTGCCATTTATAAAGAAGATAAAGCAAGGCAAAAGAAATGAGGGCATAAAAAACATAGGCCCAAATTGTTTTATACCAGGCGGGCTTTACAACAAAACTATAACTGATGGTTTCCGATTCATTACCCAGGTTATCATGTGCCTTTACGTTAAACGTGTACCGGCCATCGGGTAAATTGGTGTAGTCCTTTTCAGTTTTAGGCCCCCAGGCCGACCATCTGTTTTCATACCCTTCTAATTGATAGCTGTACTCAATGTTATTTTGCAGGCTGAAGGCCGGGGAGCTGAATTCAAAATGAAAAGAATTATAACTGATGGGAAATTGTAAAATTGAACTTTCACTTTGTTTATATGCTGAATCTTTGTTTTGATGAAAATAACCACCGAAAATTACGCTGTCAGATTTCCCAAATGCTTTTGCCTGCGATAGTAATATGTTTACCCGGGGGTGTTGAGTAATATATTTTTTATAATTAAGATGTACAACCCCGTTGTTTGAAGCTATCAGGATATTTTCTTTGGTAAAGGGATATATGTTTTCAAACCCTGATAAAATTTTGCCCGTTAACTCCGGGAAATAAGTGATGCTGTACTTTTTTTCCGGGCCTGATGTAGTAAAACCCGCCACCCCCATTTTTTTACCGCTGCAAAACCAGATGTTTCCATCTGCATCTTCATTCAGGTATTGGATGCCGGCATTGCCAAATACATTGAATAAAAGGGGAGAGGGAATAAACTTTTTAGCCTGGGCATCAAATTCATACACACCCTTTTCAGTGGCGAATACAACCCGGTTTTTTATTTTAAAGACATGATTTCTTAGTGTAGATGGCAACCCGTTTTTTTCGGTAAATAATTCGGAGGTAAATGAACTATTATCGGAAGCCAGCAGTATTCTATAAACACCCCTGTACGGATGCGATGCCCAAATATCATTGTTATTGTCAACTGCCAAAAAGCGGAGAGATTCATACATACCCTTAATCTCCCTGGCACCCGCAAATTTATTGGCATCAAACTCAAGCATTGTAAGTCCGGCATAAGTGCCGGCCAATACGTTCTTTGCCGGGAATATTGAGGAAGTTGGCACAAAGAGCCAGATACCCGCATCATGCGTTAATGATAACGCCTCATCCTGCTGAATTAAAAAGCTTCCGTTATGGTGGCCCATTAATAACTGCTGGTTTACTTCATCAAGCCGCCAGGCCTGCCCGCTGCTATTTTTTACGGGTATGAAGTCGGATTTGGAAAAACTAAGGTCTTTGTTTGTATTGGATAGGGCAGCAGAATAGGCGCCATCAGAAGTGGCAATATAGAGATGGTTATTATAAACCCGGGATGAATAGCCCGACAGTTCGTTGGTTTTGCTGGGCTTTATATATTTTATCGCAGCGTTGTAGGCAATAAAACTGATGCCATTGTCCAATCCTGCCCACAGGTTCTGGTCTTTGTCTAAAAACACACAGAGCACATTATTGTTTCGAAGTCCTTCGGGCCGGGCAATTTGCTGTACAATTTCTCCGGAAGCATTTATTACCAAACATCCTTCAGATGTAGTGCCTGCAACAAATTCCGTATTGTTTATTTTTTCAAATGAATAAATATGACTTTTGATAAAGTTGTTATCAGCAATGGTGCTTTTTTTTTGCAGCGACCCATTATGAAAAATATATAAACCGTTTTGGAGGGAACTTATCAGCAGGCTGTCATCGCTCAACGGGATAATCCCTGTTATTACAAAATTGGGAATTGAATTCTGGGCAGATAAATGTTGCCATCCATTATTTGTAAATTGAAAAAGCCCGTTTACATTGTCCTGGGCAATCAGTTTATCACCGGCAACTTTCAAAACCTGCCAGCCGGAAACTGTGGGATATGCCTTGATGGCCTGGTCTTTAAATTCAAAGATCTGGTCCCAGGAACGGAAAAATACGGATCCTTTATACACCTCAATATCCCAAATATCAGTGAACTTGTTATGTAGTTTTGGAATAAGGCCCTTCAGGGATGTGTACTGCAAAATACCATTAGCATCAGGTGAATAATAACCAATCTCATCCTGGCCCCCCGCATAAATCCTGTTATCAGCAAGTGCAATGGAACGTAAAATTGTTTTATTAGGCTGGGGATATACTTTCCAATAGCTGCCATCATACGTAATTAATCCCTCATTGTTGGCAAAATACATCCTGCCGGATTTGTCTTGTTTTATATCCCATGTTTGTGTGCCAGCATGAAAGTCATTGTTACTGTAATTAACGATTTTGGGAAGTCCAATTGTATTTTGGCCAGCGCAGCGATAATTAAAAACAAGCAGCAATAAAATGATGCCCCATTTTTTCATTCGGCAAAGGTAAATATTGCGATGATGTAGTAATGATGTAATTTATAGTTATTGAAAATCAATCAATTGCAATAGATTGATGTGGTATTGTTGGGGTAAAAACTGAGCTCTGGAAGCAGCAATACAATAATTTCACCTGCCTTATTCTAAGTATAAACTGAATACTTAAAAAATTAAAAACAACTTGCGTATGAAAAAAATCTCTAAAGGGATTGCTCTTTCTCTTTTATTGCTGTTCTCAACAGTTTTATGGGCTCAAAACAAAACTGTTACAGGTAAAGTAGTTGGGGAAAATGGTGATGTGTTATCCGGTGCATCAGTAACGGTTAAAAACACCAGGACTGGAACAACTACAAATGAAAAGGGCGAATTTACAATTTCGGTTCCCTCTACGGCTAAGGCTCTTGTCATCACATCTGTAGGATATGATGCAAAAGAGGTAGCTATAACAGATGGCACTATAGAAGTTTCCCTGGCAAAAGCCGAGTCAAAATTAGATGAAGTAATAGTGGTTGGTTATGGCACTCAAAAAAGGAGTGTAGTGACCGGCGCTATCTCTAAAGTTTCTGCAAAAGACCTGGAAAATGTTCCCAGTGGCCGAATTGAACAGGCACTACAGGGACGGGTTTCGGGTGTTACTATTCTTCAAAACTCCGGTCAGCCCGGTTCTCCATCTACTATCAGGGTGAGGGGGATTACTACTTTTGGTGACGCAGGTAATAACCCACTTTGGGTTGTTGACGGTATTGTAGTTGATGGCGGGGGAATTGGTTACATTAATCAATCTGACATTGAATCAATTGAAGTTCTTAAAGATGCCGCTTCTGCGGCTATTTATGGTACCCGTGCTGCTACCGGCGTTATTTTGGTAACTACAAAAAAAGGGAAAGCCGGAAAATTAAATGTGAGTTATAATGGCTTTTATGGCGGTTCGGCCCCTGCAAAGGTTTTGAAATTGCTTAATGCAACCCAGTATGCTACCTTATTAAATGAAAGGTCTGTTGCCGGTGGCGGAAATGTTGTATTTCCTAACCTCAGTACTTTTGGAACCGGAACAGATTGGCAAAAAGCTATTTTTAATACCAGTGCCAAACGATATTCGCATGAACTCAGCCTCAGCGGTGGTACTGAAAAGTCCACTTTCTATTTATCTTTTGGAATACAGGACCAGGAAGGTATTGTGGCAACAGAAATTTCAAACTATACTAAAAAGAACATCCGTTTAAACTCTACCCACAAAATATCAAAAATCTTCACTTTCGGGCAATCGCTGGGGTATGCTTATCAAAAGGGGATAGGTCTTGGAAACACCAATAGTGAATTTGGCGGGCCTTTAAGTTCTGCCATCAACCTTGACCCTATCACTCCATTAGTAGTTACAGATCCGCTTATTGCAAATGCAGCACCTTACAGCGTTAATCCTGTTATTAGGGATATAAATGGTAACCCGTATGGTATTTCTTCTATAGTTGGTCAGGAAATGACAAACCCAATTGCTTATATTCAAACAAGGTTAGGGGCATATAACTGGTCTGATGATATTGTGGGTAATGCTTTCCTGGAAGCGGCTGTTACCAAGGACATTAAAATAAAGTCAACAGTCGGGGCCAAATTGGCCTTTTGGGGTGGCTTAGGGTTTACCCCGGTTTATTACCTGAGTGCTACTTCAAGGACAAGCCAGAATAGCTATGGAAAAAGCGAGAATAAAAGTTTTAACTGGAATGTTGAAAATACAATTACCTATAGCAAAAAAATAGAAGATCATAATTTCACTTTACTATTAGGACAGGGTGCTTATGTTGAAAATATTGGTGGAGGATCTGGTCTTACACTCTTTAATTTGCCTATCAACAGTTATAAAGATGCTTCTTTTGGCTTTGATATTCCCCAAACAAGCCGGACCTCAAGTGCTTACGATTTTGTTGAACATAAATTATCATCTTTATTCACCCGCTTAAATTATAACTACAGGGAAAAATATTTATTCACTGGTATATTGCGCCGTGATGGATCTTCCAGGTTTGGGTTGAATAACAAATATGGAACCTTCCCTTCTTTCTCTGCAGGCTGGGTTGTGAATAAAGAAGATTTTTGGAAAAGCAATAATATAATCAACACATTAAAAATAAGGGGCGGATATGGTAAGGTAGGAAATGATGCGATAAGTAATTTTGGATATGTTGCCACAGTTGCCGGCGGATTCAATTATACCTTAGGCAATTCAGGTGTAATAACTACGGGGTATTCACCAACATCACTTGATAATCCGGATTTGCGCTGGGAAGAAACAACACAGGCCAATTTTGGTTTTGAGGCACAATTAATAAAGGCGCTTAGCCTGACAGTGGATTTTTACAAGAAAAAAACTTCAGGTATCCTGCGTCCTATAACAATACCCGGATATGTTGGCGTATCCTCATCTCCGGTAGGAAATATTGCCGATATGCAAAACAGTGGTGTTGAGGTTGAATTGGGCTACCGCAAAAGATTCGGGCAACTTAATTTTTCAGCCAATGGCAATATTGCGTATTTGAAAAACAAAGTTACTTATGTAGCTGCCGATGCTAACTTTATTAATGGAGGAGCAGGGTTTCAGTCAATGGGTTCTGTAACAAGAATACAGGTAGGCCAATCCAACAATGCTTTTTATGGGTTTAAAACGGATGGAATTTTCCAGAATGTAGCTGAAATAAATGGGTATAAAAATGCTACAGGCACAGTTATTCAGCCAAACGCAAGACCAGGTGATTTCCGTTGGGTTGATACGGATGGTAATGGCTCTATCACCGATAATGATAAACAATTCCTAGGTAACAGTATCCCCAAATATACCTATGGGTTGACTGTGAATTTGGATTACAAAGGGTTTGATTTTATGGTATTTGCACAAGGTGCAGCCGGCAGCAAGATATTCCAGGGGTTGCGGCGTTTAGATATTGGCAATTCCAATTACCAGGCCAAAGCAATGAGCCGCTGGACAGGAGAAGGAACTTCTAATGTTTATCCCCGCCTTACCAGCAACGATGCTAATGGCAACTTTGGCAAAATGTCTGACTTCTATTTAGAAAATGGCGATTATGCCCGTATCAAAGTAGTTCAGTTGGGATATTCATTGCCTAATAAACTTTATAGTAAAATTGGAGCCAGCAAACTGCGTATTTATTTAACAGCAGAAAATTTACTGACGTTGACTAAATACACCGGCTACGATCCTGAAATTGGCGGTGGGGTTTTTGGAATAGATAAAGGTGTTTATCCCCAGGCCCGTTCATTTATTGCCGGAGTTCAATTACAATTTTAATTTTTAAAAAAATAAATAATGAAAAATATAAAATTTAATTACTTATTTATTGTGGTAACAATGGCAATGGCATTGCTATCCTGCAAAAAGGAATTTGTGGATATAGATCCAAAAGGCCAGTTCCTTTCTGAAAATTATTATAAAGACAAAGACCAGGCATATGGGGGACTCGTTGGAGTTTATGATATAATGCGTAAAAACTCGGGTGGGTTTGAAAACATGATAACGATGATGAACGCAGGTTCAGATGATCATGTTGCCGGTGGCGGTGGTGCAACGGATGGTGCCGGGATACAAGGCTTTTCCAATTACACATTAACCTCTACTATTGTACCCGGAAGTTTCTGGAACGATAATTACCAGGGGGTTTTCAGGGCAAATACATTGTTATCAAAGTTGCCAAATACAGAAATGGATGCAACTTTAAAAGCAAGATTTGCTGCCGAGTCAAAAGCATTAAGGGCATTTTGTTACTTTAATTTAGTAAGAATGTTCAAAAATGTTCCATTGCTTTTGGAGCCATTAACGGCTACCAATATGTATGATGTTACCCAGGCAACCCCGGCAGCAGTTTATACCCAAATAGAAACAGATTTATTGGCGGCAATTGCTGTTTTACCTCCTACAGTTCCTGTAACAACAGAGGCTGGACGTTTTACCAAAGGATCCGCCCAGGCATTGCTTGGCAAAGTATATCTATATCAAAATAAAGGTACACTTGCCGCAGCTCAATTTGCAGAAGTAAATGGAGCCACCCCGGGTGGCACAAGCCAGTATGGGTACAGATTGTTATCTAATTTCAGTGACTTATGGGTGGTAGCTAATAAATTTAATACCGAATCAATCCTTGAAGTTGGACATAGCAGCGCCGGAAATTCTGATTGGGGATGGTGGGGCAGTGCAAGAGATGAAGGCAATACTGTGAATGTAATGGTTGGCCCAAGAAGTTATTCAAGACCGGCTGGTTCTACAGCGCCTGATTTACCTTCTGGCTGGAGTTTCAATGTTTTTACCCAGGATCTGTATGATGCAATTAAACTGGATCCAAGGTTTGGGGCAACAGTTTTTGACTTGAAAGCTTTAAAGCTGGCAGGTCAGGCTGATTATATTGAAGGGTATCAAAATACTGGTTATTTCCTGAATAAATTTTTGCCAAGACAAACTGATGTAAGAACAGGTGGTGGTGCATTAGAATTAAACTACAAGCAAAATACTTACGTAATCCGGCTGGCAGATACCTACTTAATGGAAGCTGAAGCATTGGGTGGAACCGGAGCAAGGGCGCAAGCACTGCTTGATGCTGTAAGGGCAAGACTTGGCTTGCCTTCAACTCCTGTTTCATTAGCAGCTATTAAATTAGAACGCAGGCTGGAACTGGCTGGTGAAGGACATCGCTTTTTCGATCTGGTAAGATGGGGTGATGCTGTTGCTAAATTAGGAAGCAGGGGTTTTGTTGCAGGTAAAAATGAAATTTTCCCTATTCCATTTAGAGAATTACAGGGAACCAAATTAGTTCAAAACCCAGGCTATTAATCAATAAAAATATTTATAACATGAAGAAAATAAAATTAATATACAGCATAGCATTTCTTGCGGTTGTTACAATAATAAGTTGTACCAAGAAAGACGGTATTGATAATGATTTGTCTTTCCTGAATACAGCTGCTTCCGGAAATCTTGCTAAAATATTTGATATTAGCACTGACAACTCTGGCAATGTAAAAGTTACGCCTACAGGAAATGGGGTAACTTCATCTACTATCAATTTTGGTCATGGCACAGGCGCTGCAGGTACTGCTACTGTTACAGCAGGGGGAAATGCAACTCACACTTACCCCGAGGGTACTTACACAGTAACGATTATCTCTACAGACATTGCTGGTAAGCAAACAACAAGTACATACCCATTAACGGTAACTTACAGGGCACCAGAGAACTTATTGCCTAATAAATCTACGAGCCGTAACGGGGCTGCAGTAAAACCTACTGCACTTTATGCTGCCTCTTACAGAGTTGACTTTGGAGACGGGACTGCAATCCTGCCCATTGCTTATGGTGCAATGGAAAATCATATTTACGCAGTACCGGGCACTTATAATGTAAAAGTGACTGCTTTAAGCGGCAACGCCTTATATACCGGTGCGGCTACAAAAGACACAACTTTTCCTGTTGTAATAGCACCTCCCCCTGCGGCACCCTTTGCATTGCCTATTACATTTGATGACGCTGCAGTTAGTTACTTTTTCGGGTCATTTGGTGGCGGACAGGCTTTTTCAACAGTTGCAAATCCTAATGCTTCAGGTTTAAATACCACAGCAAGTGTTGGTAGGTTTACAAGAGGATGGGATAGTTGGAGCGGCACATATAGCCCTTTAAATTTATTAATGGATTTTGGGGTTACAAAGAAAATAAAACTTTGGGCCTATAACCCCGACCCTGCACTCATTGGAAAAACGATAAATCTAGAATTAGAATCGGCATTAGGGGGCAGTCCTGGGAATGGGGTAGGTGTAAAAAAAGTAGCATTTACAACTTCCGGTGCATGGGAAGAATTAGTATTTGATTATAGCACAATTACAAACCTTCCGGCAAATGCCAAATTTGCTCAAATAGTTTTCAGGTTCAACGATTCTTATAGCGGAGCAGGAGTAGGTGGACTGGGGTCAATCTTTTATATAGATAACATTAGACTAACTAATTAAAAAAAATAATATGAAAAAAAATATTAATTACCTGTTAGGCATATCAGTACTACTGCTGGCAATTAGCGGTTGTACAGAAAAAAATTATTCACTGGGGGATCTTAACGCACCTACAAATATTGTTATCAATACTGAAGTTGTAGGCGTGGATGCCACTCATCCGAATGGGGATGGTTCAGGGGATGTAAAAATCACCATTACAGCTGATAATGCATTATCTTATAAGGTGGATTACGACGCCAATGATGCTGTAAGTTTAGTTTTTCTGCCAACTGGCTCCATTACTAAAAAATACACTACACTGGGTTTAAATACCTACAGGATTACTGCTGTAGCTTATGGTAAAGGCGGTACATCATCCACTATTACCAAAGATGTTACTGTAAAAAGTGATTTTGCTCCTGCTGCTATCATTGTAACCAACTTAACAAATAATGCCTCCAAAACCTGGGGCGTTAATAAAGATGTGGCAGGGCATTTTGGTGTAGGCCCATGGTCTGCCAGTTGCTATACAGGATGCTGGTGGTCGGCTGCTATAAACGAAAAAGTTGCCTGCTGTAATTGTTTTTACACTGCCAGGTTTACGTTTACAAAAGTGTCTGCTACTTCCTATACATTAACGGTAGCTACTCCTGATGGGGCATTTACAAAAACAGGTGCTAATGCCGGGGGGCTTCCTGGCATCCCGGCAAGCGGTGGTGAAGGTTGTTATCCTTATCCGGGTGGAACGTCAAGTTTTTCTTTTGGCCCTTCTACTTCCGGCTTAGTATCAACTCCTTCACAACCTACAACAAGCACTGCAATTAATTTGGCAGGTGTAAATACTTTTATCGGATACGGATCATTATTAAAAGAATATGAGATTTTGGAAATTACACCTACAGCATTGCATCTTAGAATTCAAGGTACAGAAACCGGGAATTCCTGGAATCTGAAATTAAAAGCATACTAAATAATATTTTTAGGGATACAATATCATTTAAAGTAGCCTTAATAAATACTAATTAAAAAGCCCGGTAAAAGGAGGAGAGAGTTCTCCTCCTTTTTTCTTTATGATACAAAGTGACATTATTTAGTTTAATAGTTTTCAGTAAGGGGTCATTATCGTAATCTGAATTAATTATGAAAAAGTATATTTTAACTCCTCTCATCTATTCCATATTTCTTTTTTCGTGCAATAGTAAAGGGGACACTCCCGGCCCCCCGCCCCCTTCGATACCGGTGTTAACTGTTCAGGATGCTACAGAGGTTAGAATTGCTACAGGCATCGCAATGCGCTTTTATGCCAGCATTAGTAAAGCATCAACTAATATTATTACCGTTGACTATTTGTTGACAGACGGAACAGCTACGTCCCCCAGGGATTATACAGCTGCTTTGGGAACCATCACAATTCCGGCCAATCAAACGCAGGCAACATTTGATGTACAGATTAAGGGTGATCCGACAAATCTTCGTCAACCGAATTTGCAATTCATTGTTCAGTTAAGCAACCCTAAGTTTTGTACACTTGGCACAACCACCGCAAAAGGCACTATTACAACCGAAGATGGTACCTATTTGCCAACTGATAACACAGGCTATACTACCGCATTAACTTATCCCGGTTACACATTGGCATGGAGTGATGAATTTTCAGGAACAAACCTGGATGCAGGTGTTTGGAACCAGGAAACTGGTAATGGCAATAATGGCTGGGGCAATAATGAATTGGAGTATTATACCGGCAGTTTAAAAAATACTTTTCTTTCGAACGGTAATTTAATCATTGAAGCCCGTAAAGAACCAATCGGCGGATTTAATTATTCATCGGGCAGAATGACTACCCAGAACAAAAAACAGTTCAAATTCGGACGTATAGATATAAGGGCAAAATTGCCGGTAGGCAAAGGTATTTGGCCTGCCCTGTGGATGTTGGGAACGAACATATCTTCTGTTGGCTGGCCGGCCTGCGGTGAAATAGATATAATGGAATTAATTGGAACTTATCCTGGCAGAACAACCGGTACCATGCATTGGAAACCTGTCAGTGGGAGCAGCATATCAAAAGGCGCCAACTATTATTTATCAGCAGGCGATTTTTCTCAGCAATTTCATGTGTTTAGTATTGTATGGGCGCAGGACATTATCAAATGGTATGTGGATGATCAATTGTTTCTTACCAATACAATAGCCGATGTAGGGGCAGCCAATTATCCTTTTAATGCTGATGAATTTCTTATATTCAATGTTGCTGTTGGGGGCAACTGGCCAGGACCGCCGGATACAAATACCGCATTTCCACAAAGGATGTTTGTTGATTATGTAAGGGTTTTTCAATAACAGTTAAACGATTGATAACAGCGGGGGACTAAAAAAAATGGGCAAAGCAAAAATATTTTCAGGATTCCTGTTATTGCCTTTTGCGGCATTATCGCAGGGGCTTTTAATGAATACAGCCAACCGGAATACTACTACCTTAAATGGCAGTTGGAATTACATCGTTGACCCTTATGAAACGGGCTATTATAATTTTCACTCAGAAGTTTATGATCTGAAGAATCCAGGCTCCCCTTCGGCATTTTATAATAATTATCATGCAAAAAACAAATCGGAACTGGTAGAGTACGATTTTGACAAATCTCCTGTAATGAAAATTCCCGGCGATTGGAATACGCAAAAAGAAAACCTGTTTTATTATGAAGGAACTGTTTGGTTTAAAAGGTCTTTTGATTATAATTTACAGGAAAGCAAACGGCTTTATATATATTTTGGGGCGGTAAACTATAAGGCTGAGGTTTATTTAAATGGGAAAAAACTAGGCATTCATGAAGGAGGGTTCACTCCATTTAATTTTGAAATAACTTCTGTTGTAAAAGCAAAGGATAATTATTTAGTTGTCAAAGCAGATAACAGGCGGTTTAAAGAAGCTGTGCCAACAATGAATACCGATTGGTGGAATTATGGTGGTATTACAAGAGATGTACTCTTAATAGAAGAAACTGCTGTTTTTATCCGGGATTATTTTATTCAGCTTAAAAAGGGGGCCACAAATACTATTGCCGGCTTTGTGAAACTAAACAACGCTGCTAAAAGCGAAAAAATTACCATTATCATCCCTGAGTTAAAAATTGAAAAGGAAATACAAACATCTGCTGATGGGCATGCAGCATTTGAGCTTGATGTTAGTAATAGAATTGAATACTGGTCTCCTGAATCCCCAAAACTTTATTCAGTTATTATTAAATCGTCCTATCAAACGATAAAGGATGAAATTGGTTTCAGGTCCATTGAAACAAAAGGCCCCGATATTTTACTGAACGGAAAATCCATTTTTCTGCGGGGTATTTGTATGCATGAAGAAATTAATGGAAGACGGGCTAATAGCGAAGCAGATGCAATCAGGCTTTTGACCTGGGCGAAAGAGTTGGGATGTAATTATGTGCGGCTGGCACATTATCCCCACAATGAAAATATGTTGCGCATGGCTGATAAAATGGGGCTGATGGTCTGGGAAGAGGTGCCCGTTTACTGGACAATTGATTTTAAAAACAAGGCAACATATGCCAATGCAGAAAATCAATTAACAGAAGTTATTACCAGGGATAGGAACAGGGCATGTGTTATCATTTGGTCTATGGCTAATGAAACACCCTTGTCAGAAGCCAGGAATTCGTTTTTACAAAGCATGCTTAACCATGCCAGGGTACTTGATACAACAAGACTAATAAGTGCGGCTCTTTTGACCCGCAGCGAAAATGGAGTGGGAATTATCGATGATAAAATCGGTGAGCATTTAGATATTGTTTCTTTTAACCAATATATGGGATGGTATGGCGGGGACTTAAAAACGGCACCCAATGCAAAATGGGAAACGCCATATAATAAACCCGTTGTTGTATCCGAATTTGGCGGAAGTGCAAAACAAGGGTTACACGGAGCAATGGAAGAACGCTGGAATGAAGAATACCAGGAATATCTTTACCAACAAAATTTATTGATGATAGAAAAGATGCCCAATATCAGGGGCATCAGTCCCTGGATACTGACGGACTTCAGGTCGCCAAGAAGATTATTGCCCGGCATACAGGACGGGTTTAACAGGAAAGGACTGGTTTCTGATAAAGGGAAAAAGAAGAAAGCGTTTTTTGTACTCCGGGAATTTTACAGAAAAATTATGGGGCAATATCATTAGAACATTTTTAAACGAATATTATATGCGGTTAGTTTATATATTTATTATTGTGGCATCTCTACTTTCATGCAGCAGTTCCAGGAAAATGGCAAGTACTAAAGGATGGGAATTAACCTGGAGCGATGAATTTAATTATACTGGATTACCCGACAGCAGCAAATGGGGCTATAATGTGGGGGGGCACGGCTGGGGTAATAATGAATTGCAATATTATACGGCTAACGACACTTTAAATACAAAAGCGGAGAACGGGTGTTTAAAGATTACTGCAAGGAAGCAAATAAAAGAAAACAGGCAATACACTTCTGCCCGGTTAGTTACAAAAGGGAAAGCAGAATTTAAATATGGTAAAATTGAAGTCAGGGCAAAGCTGCCTGCCGGCCGGGGTACATGGCCAGCTATATGGATGCTGGGAAAAAATATTGATGAAATTAAATGGCCAACATGCGGCGAAATAGATATTATGGAACATGTGGGATATGAAAAAGACAGCATCTTCGGCACTATTCATACAGAAGCTTATAACCACATGAGGGGGACGCAAAAGGGGAAAGGCATTTTTATTTCTACTCCCTATAGCCAGTTTCATGTTTATACAATAGTGTGGACACCCGAAAAAATTGACTTTATGATGGATGGTGTAGTGTATAACCATATAGCCAATGAACATTTATCAGAAAAGGAATGGCCCTTTGATCAGCCCTTTTATTTAATACTTAACCTGGCAGTAGGTGGCGGATGGGGCGGCAAAATGGGAGTTGATGAAACTGTTTTTCCGGCTACGATGGAAGTTGATTATGTAAGAATTTTTCAAAATAAATGATTATAAATTATGCTAAAGAAATATTACACTTCACTTTGTTTACTTCTTTTATCCGTAAGCCAATTTCTATCGGTAGAAGCACAACAGAAATCAATTGGCCAGAAAGTTGACTCCGTTTTACGATTAATGACCCTGGAAGAAAAAATAGGTCAGCTCAATCAATACAATGATGACTGGAAAGCCACCGGGCCGGTAACTGTTGATAATGATAAAGCAAACCAGATCCGCAAAGGCCAGGTGGGCTCATTATTAAATTCTATTGGAACGGAACGTACAAGAAGCTGGCAAAATATTGCTATGCAATCCCGGTTAAAAATTCCTTTACTGTTTGGGCAGGATGTAATTCATGGATTCAAAACCACCTTCCCTATTCCATTGGGCGAAGCAGCCAGTTGGGATTTAGATGCTATACAATTATCTGCAAGAATCGCCGCAACAGAAGCCAGTGCAAGCGGTATACACTGGACCTTTGCACCCATGGTTGATATTGCCCGTGACCCCCGCTGGGGAAGGGTGATGGAAGGTGCTGGTGAGGACCCTTACCTCGGATCTAAAATTGCATATGCAAGAGTAAAAGGTTTCCAGGGAAATAAACTGGGTGATGTAAATGCATTGATGGCATGTGCCAAACATTTTGCAGCGTATGGTGCTGCTATTGGTGGCAGGGATTATAATTCGGTTGACATGAGTGATAGAATGTTGTGGGAAGTGTATTTGCCTCCATTTAAAGCGGCGGTTGATGCAGGTGCTGCCACATTCATGAATTCATTCAACGATATTAACGGAGTGCCAGCAACCGGAAATAAATATTTGCAAAGAGATATATTGAAAGGCAAATGGGGCTTTAAAGGGTTTGTGGTAAGCGACTGGGGATCTATTGGCGAAATGATACATCATGGTAATGTTAAGAACGAATATGAAGCTGCGTTATCGGCAATCACAGCAGGTAGTGATATGGATATGGAAAGCCGGAATTATAAAAACAACCTGGCACAATTGGTAAAGGATAAAAAAGTATCCATCGCTTTGATTGATGATGCAGTAAGAAGAATTCTAAGAAAGAAATTTGAGCTCGGTCTGTTTGATGACCCTTACAGATTTTGCGATGCAGAAAGAGAACAAAAGGAATTAAATCATCCGGAACATGCAAAAATCTCAAGAGAAGTTGCTGCTAAGAGTATTGTATTGCTGAAGAATAAAAATCATCTGCTACCATTATCTAAAAACACAAAGACCATTGCCTTCATTGGCCCTTTGGTAAAGGCAGTAAAACAAAACAAAGGTTTTTGGGATGTAGAAGTGCCGGGTGTTGATTCAAATTTTATTGTATCGCAATGGGAGGGTTTGCAGAATAAAGTTGAACCAGGTACAACATTATTATATGCCAGGGGTTGCGAAATTGAAGGTGATAATAAAGATGGGTTTGCTGAAGCTGTTGAAGCTGCAAAACAATCTGATGTAGTAATTCTTAGCATTGGCGAAAGAAGGGATATGAGTGGTGAGGCCAAAAGCCGCAGCAATATCAATATTCCCGGTGTGCAGGAAGATCTGTTGAAAGAATTACTCGCAACGGGCAAACCAGTTGTAGTGTTGATTAATGCTGGCCGCCCATTGGTGTTCAATTATACTGCCGATAATGCACCTGCCATTTTATACACCTGGTGGCTGGGCAGCGAAGCCGGCAATGCCATTGCAGATGTTTTGTTTGGGGATTACAATCCATCTGCGAAACTGCCCGTCACTTTTCCCAGGGCTGTTGGGCAAATCCCAATTTATTACAGCCATTTTAATACTGGCCGCCCTGCCACAAGTGATGATAATCATAATTACAATTCTTCTTATAATGATTTATCCATTTTTCCAAAATATGAGTTTGGTTTTGGATTGAGTTACACTGATTTTACATACAGCAATTTACAATTGAGTAAAAAGAAGATGAAAAGTGGTGAGCAAATTGAAGTTTCTGTAACTATTAGCAACTCAGGTAAATATGATGGAGAAGAAATTGTACAATTATATTTAAGGGATAAAGTGGGTTCTATTTCCAGGCCCGTTAAAGAACTGAAAGATTTCAGAAAAATAAAATTGAATGCTGGTGAAAGCAAGGCTATCAAATTTATTATTGATAAAGAAAAACTGTCTTTTTATGATCAAAAATTACAATGGGTGGCAGAGCCGGGAGATTTTGAACTGATGATTGGGGCATCTTCAGCAGACATAAGGTTGAAGGATAATTTTGAGCTGGTTAAATAAGAAACGAATTGAAAATGAAATTTTCAAGAAGGCATTTTGCAAAAACTACTTTCCTCTCTGCAACCGGTTTATTTTTTTTACCCTCCTGCAGGGCGCTGTTTATAAAAAGTGATACGCATAATTATGATGTTCCTGAAGCATTACAAAAGGAAATGTATCAAAAAGCATTAGCCATTGCTAAAAGTAAGATTCGTGGTGGCGTTAATGACCCTGTATTTAAAAAACCATTTGTTGATGCAGCTTTCAGCAGTAATATTTTTTACTGGGATACCTGCTTTATTGCCTGCTACGCCAAATACCATCAGCAGGAACTTCCCATCATAAATGCGTTAGATAATTTTTATAGCCTGATGGATGCTGATGGTTATATATGCCGGGAATATACCAAAGAAGGAAACCCAATGTGGGCAAAAGGGCACCCGGTAAGTATGAACCCGCCACTTTTGGCTTTTGCCGAACTGGAATTATATTCCATTAGTCAAGATAAAGGCCGTATGGAAAAAGTCTATCCCTTGTTGAAAAAACATTTTGAATATTGGGTTAATAATTACCGGGGAGATGATAAACTTTTCTTTAATGATGCACTTGGAAGTGGCATGGATAACATTGACCGCTTCCCTGAAAACTGGCAAGACGACCACACAGGAATACCAATGAAAAATCTGCATCCTGAAATATTTACTTACGAAGGCTTAAACAGCGTTTGGAACAGGCAGGGTAGGATGGTTGATACATCGGCTCAAATGGCTTTTTTTGCAAAAAATCTTATTGAAATTGCCAACATTGTAAACGAAGAAAAGGACATTGAAAAATATACTGCCTTTTATAAGGAAACAAAAGATGCTATTAACCAATTGTGCTGGAATGACGATGATGGATTTTATTATGATTTAGGCTATTCAAAGCAAATCAAAAGAAAACACATAGGAATGTTTTGGGTATTGCTTGCAGAAATTATTCCAGGAGAAAAGTTACCAAGGTTCCTGGCGCACCTTACCAATCCTGACGAATTTTGGCGAAAAATTCCTGTAGCTACCACAGCTGCAGATGAAAAAGGATTTTCTCCTGAAGGAGGTTATTGGAAAGGCAGCGTATGGGCACCTACCAATTATATGATATTGCGGGGATTAAAAAAATACAATCAAACAAAAACAGCCAGCAGGCTTGCCAAACAATATTATTGGGCAGTAGCAGAAGTGTATAAAAGAACAGGGACATTTTGGGAAAATTATGCTCCGGATTTTATTGATAAGGGTGATTCTTCCCGTTCTGATTTTTGTGGCTGGACGGGGATCGTACCCATTGCCATTCATAAGGAGTTTATAAAAACTTAACAATCAATTTTTTTCAATAAAAAGCAGAAGATGAATATTAGTAAAGTTTATAAAAATCTTTCCTTCACCGCATTGGGGGCTGCTGCGGCAATGCTTGGCATGTTGCTCACCTCATTATTTGCAGTAAATCATATTACAACACAGCATTTTGAGTTTATTTCTGCTGTGGATATTTATACAAAAAAATTACTTGAATCATCAGGTGCATTAAAGATAATACTAACCTTCGATAATTTTTTTGTTGTGCTATACTCGGCTGCTTTCATTTTTTTATTCATGGCTTTATGGCACAAAGAAAAAAGCATTAATATTATTGTTGGTTTAATTACTTTGTTAGCTACAAGCTTGCTGGATTTTTATGAAAATCATCACATCTTTACATTTATTACAATGGCTGAAAAGGGAGTTGCAATAAATGCGGATGATATTGCAAATCAAATGACGCTAAGCCAGTTAAAATTTCACCTGAGCTATTTATCTTTTTTCCTGTTCGCCTTTTCAATGCCCGGCGATACTTTTTTAGAAAGATTATTAAAATACAGCCTGTTCTTTCTACAACTACCCGTTGGTATTTTGGTTTATACATCACCGCACAACATGAAGCCGGTGTTTGAAATCCTGCGTTATAGTTTTATGCTGGTGGGTTTGTTGTTGATTGCGTATAATTTTTATTTGAGGATCCAAAAAAAACCTGTGTGAAACCCTTTAATTTGGAATCGAATAAAGGAATAAACTAAATTGACTTATCATCTGATTTATGCAGATGATATTTTAGAAACTACCCAGGCGTTATTTTTTTTACCGAATCCCTGATTATCAACTTTGATTTAAGCACTACATTTTTTGGCTTTGCTTTAGCATTTTTACCAAATTGGTTGAACAGCATCTTAAGCGATAAGTCTCCGATGTTTTCGTTCATATGCGAAACGGTTGATAACGGTGTAAATAATAAATCGCAATACTCTTGCTCATCAAAAGAAACAATTGACAAGTCGTTGGGTATTTGTACCCCCTCTTCTTTTAACGCTTTTAATACCCCTAACGTAATCTGGTTTCCCATGGAAAAGACAGCAGTAATTTTAGTTTTTGAAAGATTTTTAATTAATTTCCTGGCGCAAGTGTAGCCATTGGCAAAACCAAAATCTTCGCCCAGCACCAGGGTAGGGTCAAACGGAATTTTATTTTTTTTTAATGCCTGCTTATAGCCACTTACACGTTGGTTGTTTACGGATGTGCCCACAAGACCCTGGAAGCAAGCGATTTTTTTATGCCCGTTATTTATTAAATATTGTGTGGCCTCTAAAGACCCTTCAAAATCGTTGGAAGAAATGTATGGCAAATCTACTCCCTCAAAAAACCGGTCTATCAAAACCAGGGGGGTGCCACTTTTTGAAGCTTTTAGTAAATGTTCGGACTCGAGGCCTATTGGGGCTATTATTATTCCATCAACCATCCAGCTTTGGAGCAGTGCAATAGACTTTTTTTCAATCTTCATATCATCATTACTATTACACAAAAAAATATTGTAATGGTGCTTCCTGGCCTCTTTTTCTATCCCTAAGGCAAGCTGAGCAAACCAGGTATTGGTAATATCCGGTACGATGAGCCCAATTGTGGATGACTTTTTTAAGCGAAGCCCTTTGGCGATATTGTTGGGCCTGTAGTTTAGTTTATCAGCGGTAACAGTTACTAACTCTATCGTTTTTTTACTGATCCTGAATTGCCCGCCCAGGCCATTTAAAACCCTTGAAATCGTTGTTACAGAAACACCAAGGGTTCTGGCCATTGATTGTATTGTGACGTTATTCTTTTTCATGAAGCATAAAATAATGTTTACCCATTAAAATTAAAGGTTAGCGGGGTTTTAATAGCTTTTTAAAAAAGTTAGTTTTTTTTGGGTAGAATCAAACAAAGTCCTAACTTGCTCAAACGATTGTGCAAAAGAACAAACGATTGCGCAAATTAGAATTTATTTTTTTACAATCAAAACGAATGCATATGAAAAAAATCGTACAAGGGAGTTTCTTTTCTCTCCTGTTATTAATCTCAGCAGTTGCCTGGTCCCAAAACAAAACAATCTCAGGCAAGGTTACCGGGGAAAATGGAATTGGGGTCTCCAAAGCATCAGTAATAGTTCAGGGTACTAAAATTGGAGCAACTACCAATGAAAAAGGCGAGTTTACAATTTCTGTCCCCGCTGAAGCTACAACTCTTGTTTTTAGTTCTGTGGGATACACTACCGTCGAAGAACCTATAAACGGAAGGGCGACAATAGAAGTTAATCTCCTACTCAGTGCACAAGAACTAAAAGATGTTGTTGTTACGGCCCTGGGCATAAAAAGAGAACAAAAAGCTCTTGGATATTCTGTTCAAAAAGTATCCGGAGAGAGCCTGCAAAAAGTTTCGGGTCTTGATGTGGCTACATCTCTTACCGGTAAAGTGGCAGGGGTCTTGGTTAAAAACTCACCGGATTTCGCTGCTCTTCCCGTTGTTTCAGTTCGAGGAGAAAACGCTTTATTAGTTATTGATGGGATTGCTTATCAAAATAAGACATTAGGCGATATCTCTTCTGAAGACATTGAGTCAATCAGTGTTTTGAAGGGACCAACTGCTTCGGCTTTGTATGGTGCTCGTGGATCAAATGGTGCCATTATGATTACAACCAAAAATGGCAGTACTAATAAATCGGGAATATCTGTAAACTATACAACCAATACCATGTTTACAGCAGGTTTCCTGGCTATCCCTGAGAAACAATCTGTATATGGTCGTGGGGGCAGTGGTATTTATAGCCTGAACTCTGATCAGTCGTGGGGTGCAAAAATGGATGGATCAATGCAAAATCAATGGGATCCGGTTTCAAAGACTTTTACAGTAAGGCCCTACCTGCCTGTTGGTAAAGACAATTTTAAGAACTTCCTGGAACAGGGGTATGTAACCAACAATAATTTAAATGTTGGTTATCATAAGGACAATGTTTCGTTCAGAAATTCTTTTAACTGGACAGAAAATAAAGGCCGCTATCCTAATTCTAAATTGCAAAAATATACTTACTCCTTTGGTGCCGATCTTGATTTAAAAAAATTCAAAATAAGTACTAATTTATCGTATGCTAAAAAAGCTTCAAAAAATGTAGGATCTAATGGCTATACTTCTTACGATCCAATGTATAGTATATTAATCTGGTCCCCTGTTGACTGGGATCTTAGTCTCTACAAGAATAATTACTGGATTAAGAAAGGTGAAATTCAAAACAACCATTTTGGATTAGTAGCCGGCGGTACAATTGATAATTATGCCGGTAGTTCTCAAAACAATCCTTATTTCGACCGGTACGAAAAAACAAATGAAATTTCCCGTGACATTTTTAATGCTGATTTAACCATGAGTTATCAATTAACGAATTGGTTAAAAGCCACTGTTCGTTCTGGTGTTGATTTTTACAAACAATCAGGACAGTTAAGGGGTTCATGGGGTTCTTATCTGTCATCGGGTAATACGGATGTGCCTGGGTTACCTTATAGCGGTTGGAATGGTGGAAGAAAAGGACAGTATAATATAGGAGTAAGTAATGGATTTAGTAATAACACCGATTTATTACTGACAGGCGATCGGAAATTCAATAATTTTAAAATTGAATACCTTGCCGGGGGATCAATTTTTTTCAGCCGGGATGATAATATGAATGCAACTACACAAGGCGGTATTTCTGTTCCCGGATTCTTCTCCATTAAAGCATCTATAAATCCGGCACAGGTATCGCAAAGTACTTATGCTAAACAGACAAATTCTTTATTTGGCCGTGCAGCCGTTTCCTGGAAGAATATGGCGTTTGTTGAGGCGACCGTCCGTAACGACTGGTTTTCAACTTTGTCAAAAGCAGATCGCTCTTATCTTTATCCTTCTGTATCAGCAAGCTTCGTAGCATCAGAGTTATTGCCGCAGACAAAAGGTTGGTTAGATATGTTGAGACTTAGAGGTTCCTGGTCAAATAGTCCAACTCCCCCTGGTATATATGCAATCAATAGTAGTTATTCCATCAGTGCTGCTACCTGGGGTACATTAAATGGAGCAGGCGTTCCTTCAAGCTTATATATGCCAAACTATGTTCCCGAAAAATACGATAACTATGAAACAGGCTTGCAAGCACTGTTTCTTAAAAATCGAGTATCGTTTGATGTTACCTATTATTCAAGAAGGTATTATGACCGTTTAAAATATGTAGGGTTAACAGCGGCCTCGGGTTATACCAGCATCTATCAAAACTGGAAAGAGGAAATAACCCGCCGAGGTTGGGAACTAATATTGAATGGTACACCTGTTAAAAACAAAGACTGGCAATTGGATTTAGGTCTTAACTGGACAACTTCTGCCAGTTACTATACCAAGCTAGATCCAACCTATTCAGAAAAAAAGCCATGGGTAAAAGTTGGAGAACGTTCTGATCATTTTATCAGCAGAGATTTTCAACGTGTCCCTGCCGGAAAGGGTGACCTTTCAGGAAATCTAATACACAATAGCGGTGGAAGGCCTATCGTTCATGGATATGATGTATTATTTGGCTACTACGATCCAAAATTTATTTGGGGTACAAGTGCCAATTTAAGGTATAAGAACTTGAGTTTCTTCCTGTCTTTTGATGGTGTAAATGGCGGACTTGCCAACACAAGAACAGAAAGTTATATGTGGCAATCAGGGGTTCATCCAGATGGTCTTTCAGCAGAGAGGGCTTTGGACGTTGCAACACCAGGTTCCAGTAACTATCTGGGCCAGGGTGTAAAAGTGCTATCGGGTTCAGCTACTTATGATGCTAACGGCAATATCTTAACTGATACCCGTGTTTTTGCAGCGAATGATATTAAAACTACCTACAAGCAATATATGGTTGACTTGCACAACAGTAGTGCATGGGGTGGTAATGGAAGTAAAGCAGATACGTATTCAAGAACTTTTTTCAAACTGCGTGAGATTTCTTTATCATACAATGTGCCGGCTAAACTTTTACATAAAGTGGCAAAAGCTGCTTCAATCAGTTTAATCGGGCAAAATGTATTGCTGAAAGCAAAACAGTTTAAATATTCTGACCCCGACGGTGGTAATGAAGACTTTGCAGACCCGTCAACAAGGTATCTCGGCTTCAAAATTAACTTCACTTTCTAAAAACTGTAGCAATGAAAAAAATACATTATATACTGCTTGCAACTGTTTCTCTTACCATTGCAAGTTCATGTAAAAAGTTTGATCAGTTAAATACCAACCCGGATGTACCCACATCTGTTTCACCCGATTTGCTTGCAACATCGGTATTAAAAAGTACCTACCGGTTTTGGAATCCGAACCCAACAGACTGGGGCACGGCGCAATTATGGAGTAAGCATTGTACAAATCTTCAAAACAATCCCAATCCTTACCAGTATTTTTCTTCTTATTGGCCTTATGGGGGATTTGGAGGGGCTCAGAACATAACCATACTTAATAGAATGGTTGATTTTTCAACAGGAAATCCAATGAAGCCCTCTTATGAAGGATTAAGGTTATTTCTGAAGGCCTGGTATGGTTTTTCTGCAACATTAGATATGGGGGATATCCCTTATTCAGAAGCAGGAAAAGCAGAAGAAGGAATTACACAGCCCAAGTACGATAAGCAGGCGGATGTATTTGTAAGTGTATTGGCTGATTTGAAAGCTGCCGAAGAAAAATTTGCCTTAGGGGTCAATTTTACCGGTGATATCATGCTGGGTGGAAATGCAGGAAAATGGCGCAGGCTTTGTAATGCTATGCAGTTAAGGGTTTTGCAGACAATCAGTAAGAAAATTACACCTGAACAAAAAGCCAGGTTCGCTGCTATTGTTTCCGCAGGCAATTTAATGACCGGTAATGCTGATAACTTTCAATTAGCCTATTTGGATAATACAAATGCAACCTATCCCTTTTACAATGGAGAAGGCATGAGGGTTAATTTAGCCATGTCGAAACTGATGGTGGATGCGTTAAAGAATGTGAATGACCGCAGGTTGTTTTATTTTGGAGAACCGGCAGCTTACAAAATTACCGGTGGTTTACTGGAAAATGATTTTGCTGCTTATGAAGGTGCACCATCAGAATTATCTCCAAACCTGCTTGATCTTAACAGGGCAGCCGGAAAGTATTCTTTGCTGAATAAGCGTTATGTATCAACAGCATCCAGGATTGGCGATCCTTATATTTACTTTACATATGCTGAGCAATGTTTCATTATAGCAGAAGCTATTGAAGAAGGTTGGGTAACAACTGGCAGTGCACAGACCTATTACGAAAATGGTGTAAAAGCCCAGCTGGACTATTACAGAACCCTATCAACAGTAATACAGGCAAATCTTCATGGAATGGCCATTAATCAAACCTATATTGATAATTATTTTACAGGCGAAGCTGCCTATAAAACAGGTGGAACAAAATTGCAACGTGAGCAGCAGATATGGATGCAAAGGTATTTTATAGATTTTTTCCAGGCTGGTGCTAATATGTCGTTTAGAAATTTTCAACGTACAGGATATCCTGTCTTTCCGCTTGATCCGGCTACTTCTTTAAATTCCGGGGCACCAACACAGGTTCCTAAACGCAACATGTACCCGACTGATGAGGTAACCAAAAACCCTGTGAACTATAAAAAGGCAGTTGATGAACAGTTTGGTGGATCTGAAGACGTTAATAAAACCCCATGGTGGATGCTATAGTAAATAATATCGCAATTGCATTATCAGCAATTGTAATAAATGTCGTTTTGAATAGCAGTAGTTAATAGCAGTTGGTTTTTAAAAAAGCAAGGGTTGTTTTGGAAAGCGTAAGCATACCTAAACAGCCCTTATTTTTACCTGCCTTTCTATCTTTTTTTACAGAATCGGTTGATTGATTATATTTTCATCTCAGAATCATCCAATGTTGCAGTTAATAGATTATAAGGGGTTATCAAATTGTTGAAACCTGAAATATTTACCTGACCAAAAGCCGGCTATTTGTTCAAAAAAATTTAATCTGAAAATGAATAAGAAATATTTACTGCTTATTATCTTACTCAACATTTGTGTTAGCCTTAATGCAAAAGTAATATTACCCAAAATATTTGCTGATAACATGGTATTACAGCGTAATGTATTAATACCTGTTTGGGGCTGGGCAGATGCCAACGAAAAAATTGAAATAAGATTTAATAACCAGGTTAAGTCTGTAAAGGCGGATAAAAATGGGAAGTGGATGATAAGACTAAATGCAGAAAATGCCGGGGGACCTTATGAATTAACGATAAAAGGGAAAAATACAATCCTCATAAAAAATGTTCTGGTTGGTGAGGTGTGGCTTTGCAGCGGGCAATCCAATATGGAGTGGACAGTTGGGCAGTCAATGAATGCAAAGCAAGAAATTGCCGGTGCAAATAATCCTTTCATCAGGCATATTAAAATTCCACATACGATAAGCTCTTTGCCAGAAGCCGATTTTACAACTGATGGATGGAATGAATGCGATTCAACAACGGTTGGAGAGTTTACCGGCATTGGCTATTTTTTTGCCAAACGAATTTATGACAGCCTTAAAATCCCAATTGGTTTAATAAATGATTGCTGGGGTGGCACAAATATAGAAACATGGATAAGCCGTGAAGGATTTGAGAGCAGCGATGAGTTTAAAGAAATGATTGCGGGCATGCCTGTAATAAATTTAGACTCCCTTTCTAAATTAAAAATACGGGGCAGTGAATTAAGAATTGAAGCATTGCAGGGTACAAAATTTAAAGACCTCAATGCAAGTTTGTTTAAAGATGTTTCTTTTGATGATTCGAAATGGCCATCATTAAATGTACCGCAATTATGGGAGCAACAAAGTATAGGAGAATTGGATGCTGTGGTTTGGTTAAGAAAAACTATCGTATTGCAATCTTCAGATATTAATAAAGAAGCAATATTGGAATTAGCAAAAATTGATGATGATGATATTACTTATATAAATGGAGTAAAAGTTGGCAGTACCAGCCAATGGGATGCAAAAAGAAAATATACAATACCATCCGGTATTTTAAAAGAAGGTAAAAATGTAATTGCAATAAGAGTGGTTGATAATGGCGGCGGCGGCGGCATTTATGGTGATGCCGCAGATTTAAAATTAAGTTTTGATAATGCTTCTGTTTCGCTGGCGGGAAATTGGAAATTTCAGGTTGAGTCTATTATAAAAACAACCAATCAAAACTCCCTCCCCTCCCTTTGTTATAATGCCATGATAAACCCTTTAATTCCTTTTGCTTTTAATGGGGTATTGTGGTACCAGGGAGAATCAAATGCCGGACGTTCTTATCAATACAGAAAAGCATTTCCATTATTAATTAATAACTGGCGGCAAAAATGGAATAATCAAAATATGCCTTTTTATTTTGTGCAATTGGCCACCTTCTTTGCCGGGGGCAATAGCAATGATGGTTGTGGTTGGGCTGAACTTAGAGAAGCACAAACAATGACTTTAAACTTACCAAATACAGGCATGGTTGTTACTACTGACCTTGTTGTTAATCCAAAAGATATTCATCCCACTAACAAGCAGGATGTTGGTAAAAGATTAGCAGCACTTGCATTAAATAATTTGTACGGGAAACAAATGGTTTGCAATGGCCCTTCCTATAAATCAATGGAGGTAAAAGGGAATGAAATCATTTTATCATTTGACAATATTGGTGCAGGTTTATTTACACCCGATAAATATGGTTATATAAAGGGGTTTGAAATTGCTGGTGCCGATAGTGTGTTTTATTTTGCCAAAGCTTTCATTAAAGACAACAATATTATTCTGTCCTCCCCCAATGTTTCTATACCTCTTGCTGCACATTTTGGATGGATGGGTGATGCCACTGAATGTAATTTATTTAACAAAGAAGGGTTTCCTGCTGTACCATTCAGGACAGATGAATGGAAAACAGCTACTAAAAATGAAAAGTATACTATTGAGAAATTAAAACTATAATCATGAGAAGAATTTTTTTTATAGCAATGCTGTTCTTTTCTGTAAGCCTGCATGCTCAAAAGTTTGAAGGCCTGGCCAAAACACCTCCCATGGGTTGGAACACCTGGAATAAATTCGCCTGCAATGTAGATGAAAAACTGGTTCGTGAAATGGCAGATGCGATGGTTTCAACTGGAATGAAAGATGCCGGTTACGAATACATCGTAATTGATGATTGCTGGCAGGTTTCCCGTGATGAAAATGAGAATATTGTACCCGACCCAATACGCTTTTCTTCCGGCATGAAAGCTCTTGCCGATTATATTCACTCCAAAGGTTTAAAATTTGGTTTGTATTCCTGTGCAGGCAGCAGAACCTGCGAAGGCAGGCCCGGTGGCCGTGGACACGAATACCAGGATGCAAAGATGTATGCCACATGGGGAATTGACTTTTTGAAATATGATTTTTGTAACACCGATGCTCAGAAAGCAGAAGGTGCTTACAAAACAATGCGGGATGCTTTGTATGCAGCAAAACGACCTATAGTTTTCAGCATATGCGAATGGGGAAGTACTGAACCATGGACCTGGGCTAAAAATGTAGGTCATCTATGGAGAACAACTGGCGACATAATGAACTGCTACGATTGTGAAATAAATTGGGGTGGGTATGGGTTTACTAAAATTCTTGATAAAAATGCGAAGCTCGGAAATTCTGCAGGGCCCGGTGGCTGGAACGATCCTGATATGCTCCAGGTAGGAAACGGAATATTAACAGATGCTGAATCCAGGGCTCATTTTACTTTGTGGAGTATGATGGCAGCGCCGTTGATTTTAGGCAACGATATTCGGTCAATGACTCCTGCAATAAAAGAAATACTTGCCAACAAAGAAATAATTGCTTTAAATCAGGATACACTTGGAAAGCAGGGTTACCGATGGTGGACGCTGGATGGTAATATTGAACTATGGCTCAAACCTCTTTCAAATAATGAAATAGCCTTGTGCTTTTTTAACAGGAGTGATGCAGGTAAAACCATTGATTTTGATTGGAAGCGGTATTTCAGTAACCTCAACGGAAAGACTTACGGAGTAACTGATAAGACTAACATCAGGGATTTATGGCTTAAAAAAGACATAGGCACTACTGCAAATAATTTGAAAGCTGTAATTCAACCCCATGATGTATTAACTGTCAGGTTGAGTAAATAGTTTAGAGCTGTTCTTAAGCTAATCGCTTAAAATTTGTTATAATGAAGAAATTCATCTCATTTATTTTCCCGGCAGGGCTTTTTCTTATCCTGATAAATTCATGCAAAACCGTAGAATCAATAGACCAGAAATCAGAAAAATTATTATCACAGCTTACCCTGGAAGAAAAGATATCACTCATTCATGGTAATACTTATTTTACAACAGCAGCTGTTTCCCGCCTGGGAATTCCTGCACTACATCTTTCTGACGGACCAAGCGGTGTAAGGGAAGAAAACAGTCCCTACAGCTGGGAATCGGCAAACTGGACAAATGATGCAACAGCTTATTTTCCGGCACTAACCTCCCTGGCTGCAACATGGAATACCGAACTGGCAACTGAATTTGGAAATGCCTATGGCGAAGAAGCGGTAATAAGAGGCAAGGATATTATGCTGGCTCCGGGTATGAATATTATCCGCACTCCACTTAACGGAAGAAATTGGGAGTATTTTAGTGAAGATCCTTTTCTTGCTGCCCACATGGCCTTGAATTATATCAAAGCTGCACAATCAAAAGGCATCGCTGTTTGTGCCAAGCATTTTGCTTTAAACAACCAGTGCCTTAACCAGGGGGCTGTTGATGTACAGGCATCAGAAAGAGCTTTACGGGAGATTTACCTGCCGGCGTTTGAAACGGCAGTTAAAGAAGGCGAAGTGCTGAGTGTTATGGGAGCTTATAATAAATTCAGAGGACAGTATGCTGCTCAAAATTCTTACCTCATACAAAATATTTTAAAAGGTGAATGGGGCTTTCGGGGTTTAGTGATGTCCGATTGGGGAGCCACTCATAATACTATAGAAGCAGCAAAAAATGGATTAGACCTTGAAATGATGCCGATGGGTGGAACAAAGGACAGCTATTACATGGGGCAACCATTGCTTGATTCAATTAAAGCCGGTAAACTTGATGCAAAACTTATTGATGATAAAGTCAGGCGTATCCTTTATGTAATGCTAAAGCTAAACATAATCGGTAAATCCGAACCCGATACCATCGGAATGGCCGCAAAACTTGGCACAGCTGAACGGGCTAAAACAGCGTTGAAGATTGCTGAAGAATCTGTAGTACTTCTTAAAAACGAACAGGTACTTCCTTTAAATCTTCAGCATATAAAAACCCTTGCAGTAATAGGTGACAACGCTACCCGTAAACATGCCCACGGAGGTGGAAGCCCTATCATCAAAGCTAAATACGAGATCACGCCATTGGAAGGATTGCAAAGCCGCTTAGGCAGTTCTGTGAAAATAAATTTTGTTCCCGGTTATTCTGTGTCCACAGATCTGAAAATTGTTGACCAGGCGCTGATCAACGAAGCCGTAAAAACTGCATCTTCATCTGATGCAGTTATTATATTCGGAGGGCTGAATCATGAGCCGGGGCTTGATTGCGAAGGCACAGATAAACCCGATATAAAACTTCCTTACGGACAGGACGAACTCATAAAAGCAGTGCTAAAAGTTAATCCAAACACAGTTGTTGTTATGATTGCCGGAAGCCCGGTTGATATGGGTGCCTGGATTGCTGATGCGAAAGGCCTGTTATTTACAAGTTATCTGGGCATGGAAACCGGTACGGCCCTGGCAGAAATTATAACCGGTGATATAAATCCTTCCGGGAAAATGACCTATACACTGCCAATCAAATTGGAAGATAATCCTACCTATGTTTTAGGTGAATACCCCGGTGAAAATGGAATAGTTCATTATAATGATGACATCTATGTAGGTTACCGCTACTATGATACCAAAAACATAGAACCATTATTCCCTTTCGGGTTCGGACTTTCTTATACCTCCTTTACATACGGAAACTATGAAGTAAATATTTCAGGCAAAGCCGAATTTTTGAATTGTTTGCTGTCGTTCGATATTACAAATACCGGAAAAACAGAAGGGAAAGAAATTGCCCAGGTATATGTGAGGGATATGGAATCTTCTTTGCCACGCCCAATTAAGGAACTAAAAGGTTTTGCAAAAGTAAACCTGAAGCCCGGGGAAACTAAAAATGTAAAAATTTCATTGAACCAACGGGCCTTTCAATACTATGATCCGGTTAAAAAACAGTGGGTGTTGGAACCTGGTAAATTCGAAATACTTGTTGGGTCGGCTTCTGATCATATAATGCTTACGCAGCAAGTTGAGTTATAAGAAATATGTATTTTTTGGTTTTGGGTAATTGATTGAAATTAAAACAAACATAAAATGAAATTTATCAATAATTGTGTTAGAGTTGCTTTACTGATCGTATTAATCTCGGCTACTTCAAAAGCCCAATCAATCAATTTACCCAAAGAAAGCAAATTCAGTTTTGGCGATAATCCTGAATGGGCAAACCCCACTTTTAACGACAACGATTGGGCAACTCAGCAATTAGGGAAAAGTTTTAGAAAAGATTCTTCTTATGCATGGTATCGGATTAAAATAGTAATCCCATCAAGTTTGAAAACAACCCAGGGAAAAGGCTTAAAAGTAAACCTTGGAAAAATTGATGATGCTGACCAAACATTTTTCAACGGAAAATTAATTGGTGAAATGGGCACTTTCCCTCCCAATTATACTACTCAATGGGACAAATCCAGAACCTATACTATTCCCGAAAAAGAAGTTCAGTGGGATAAAGAAAATGTAATTGCTGTAAGAATTTACAATTTAGTTGGGGGAATGGGAATGTGGGCAGCAGACCCGCATTATACAATTGAACCTAAAGGCTGGATTGATGAAGTTACCGTTAAGCAGGGTTACCGGGATGATGCCGGCAATGGCTTTATTGCAGATTTTTCTTTATCAAATAAAACGGATAACCCTTTTAACGGAACTATTAAATACTGGATAAGCAGCAAAGACAAAACTAAAATTTTGTTTACCGAAACAAAGCCTGTTCAATTAAAGGGAAAAATTGGGAATGAGGCGGTTGTTACATTCTCCAATTTTAAGTCAGAAGATGAAAATGTATTTCAGGTTGGTTATCAAATTAATGATAATAACAGTAACCTGTTTTTGAAAAAGGAACAATTATATATTGCTACCTATAATCTTACTATCCCGGTTTTAAAAGAAGTAAAACCTTTAGTTCAAAATAAAATTCAAAATAGTTTCAGTTCAATCTCTTTTCAACAACAACAGTATAGTGGCTATCTGGGTAAAAGATTTACCCAAAATTTAGAACAACGTTTATTAAAAGTTGATGAAGATGGTTTAATGGGTTCGTATTTAAACCGGCCGGGTATTCATGCCTGGCAAGGCGAACATGTAGGTAAATATTTAGAAGCCGCTTGTAATGTTTGGAAACTTACCCATAACCCTGCATTAAAAAAGCAAATGGACAGAATGATGTTTACATTGATAAACACTCAACTGGAAGATGGATATCTCGGTACGTATACACCTGACCAATACTGGACAAGCTGGGATGTGTGGAGCCATAAATATAACCTGCATGGATTGCTAGCCTATTATTCTAATACTGGTTACAAGCCTGCATTAGAAACATGTAAAAAAATGGGTGATTTATTATGCAGAACGTTTGGAAAAAATGCAGGGCAAAGAGATATTATTTTAGCAGGCGAACATGTTGGAATGGCTGCTACCAGTGTATTGGATGCGATGGTAGAGTTATACAAATACACGGCTGATAAAAAGTATTTAGATTTCTGTTATTATATTTTAGATGCCTGGGAACAGGATAATGGCCCGCATGTAATCAGCGCTATTTTAAAAACCGGAAGGGTTACTGATGTAGGAAACAGGAAGGCTTATGAAATGCTTTCCAATTATGTTGGCCTGGTAAAATTATATCAACTTACAGGGGATAATAAATTCTTAAAGGCAGTTGAACTGGCCTGGCAGGATGTAAAGGATAAACGATTATATATAACAGGCAGTACAAGTGAACACGAACATTTTCAGGAAGACGATTATTTACCTGCTGCCAATACAAACAATATGGGTGAAGGTTGTGTAACCACTACCTGGATTCAGTTAAACCAAAATTTATTTGATATAACCGGCGATNNGTGAGTTATTACACACCGCTGATGAATAAAAAACCTTTCACTTGCTATATAACCTGTTGCCAATCGAGTGTGCCAAGAGGTATTGCGCTGGTACCCAATTTTACTTTCGGAAATATCAATAAAATTCCAACTGTTTTATTTTATGAACCTGCTGTTTATAAGGAAAAAATTATAACATCTGCTAAAAATACTATTGAAGTTACTTTTAAATTGGCAGGAAATTTTCCTGAGAACGGAAATTTAGTTTTATCAGTTACCTGCTCAAAGTCCGGCGTTTTCCCTGTTGCATTACGGGTTCCTGAATGGTGTATGAATTATACTGCAAAAGTTGGAGGTAAAGTGTATAAAGGAATACCCAATCAATTTGTAACGATAAATAGAAATTGGAAATCGGGAGAAAAAATAAGTATCAGTTTTGATATGCCGGTTCAACAAATTGCAGGCGGAAAATCTTATCCCAATCAAATTGCTTTTCAAAGAGGGCCGCAGGTTTTGGCGGTTGACAAATCGTTAAACTCTGAACAGGCATTTGATTTAATTGCAAATTCAAAAGAAAATATTGCGGCAGGAAAACCAAACCTTGCAAACCAATCAAAAATTTTACCTGAGAATTGGATTGGAAAGCAAGCGTATTCAATTGATATTTTAAACAGAACAGAAAAAATAATTTTAGTGCCATTTGCAGAGGCCAGCCAAACCGAAGGCGATATGAGGGTTTGGTTGCCTTTGAGCATTAAAAAATAAAAAGATGAAAATATTCGGCATCATATTTTTTACCATAGCCACCATCTATTCTTCCTTTGCACAAAGCAAACAGGAAAACAGCTTAAGCTTTTTACATACTTCTGGTCAGGATATTGTAAATGAAGCAGGTAAGAAAATATATTTAAAAGGAGTAGGGCTTGGAAATTGGCTTTTACCCGAGGGATATATGTGGAAGTTTGGAGGACTTGGGGACCGGCCACGTAAAATTGAAAAATGTGTTGCTGATTTGATTGGAAAAGAAAAAGCAATACATTTTTGGAAAGCATTCAGGCAAAATTATATTACAGAAGCTGATATAAAACGAATTGCTGAATTGGGATTTAATTCTGTAAGGCCAGCATTAAACTCAAGATTGTTTTTAACTGAAGGAGAAAATCCTGTTTATGTTGAGGAAGGATTTCAATTACTTGATTCTTTAGTAGCATGGTGTAAAAAATATAAGCTGTATGTTATTATTGATATGCATGGCGCACCAGGCGGACAAACAGGTGCTAATATTGATGATAGCCCTAATGATATTCCAGAACTTTTTATTGAAAAAAAATACCAGGACCAACTGGTTGGCCTCTGGGTTAAACTTGCTCAACGGTATAAAGATGAACCCACTGTTGCTGCTTATGATTTATTAAATGAGCCTTTACCAAAAGGGACTGGTGTTGCTGATAAATACAAACATTTACTGGTGCCGCTTTATCAGCGGCTCACTTCAGAAATACGCAAAGTTGACGAAAAGCACATGATTACATTGGAGGGTTTTGATTGGAGCAACGATTGGTCACTTTTTGATAAGCCTTTTGATAAAAATGTTTTTTACCAGTTTCATTATTATTGCTGGGCCAGGCCCGATAATTTGAATAGCATAGATGAATATTTAAAAAAGAGAGAAGAACTGAATACACCAATATGGGTTGGTGAAACAGGCGAGAAAGGGAATGCAATCTATTGGGCAACTTCTCAACTTTTTGCAGCGAATAACATAGGTTTTTCTTTTTGGCCATGGAAAAAATTAGATACCCAAAACACGCCTTACTCAATTAAAAAACCCAATCATTGGGATTTAATTTCGGAATATACAAAAGGAGGTGCAAAGCCTGATAGTTTAATTGCAGAGAAAATATTGAACGACTTTCTCGAAAATATAAAAATATCCAACTGCGTTTATTTCGAAGATGTATGCAATGCGATATTAACAAGAATCCCTGGAAAAATAGAGGCTGAAAATTATGGACATGATGGTTTCAACCATTCTTATTTTGTTGCAGATACAATTACTAAATCTAAGTATTACAGAAAAAATGAACCGGTACACATAAGGCTTGATAGCAAAGACGAAAAACAGTTTTGGTCTGAACAATCTGTTGAACTTCAAAAGTCGGAATGGGTGGTTTATAATTTTGAAAGTTTGAAAAAAGGAAAAAGCCGTTTAAAGTTGCGGGCATCTGCTGTTGTTAAACCAGCCAAATTAATTTTTGTTATCAATAAAAAAAAGGTGAATATAGAAATATCCGGTTCAGATTTCAGCGAAGTGACAATAGGAGAGTATAAAATTAATAAGGAAACAAACTCAGTTAAAATACTCGTAAGGTCTGGCACAGTTAAATTGGATTGGATAAAATTTGAGTGATTAAAAATTCTAACTTAATAAATTATATAACATGAGTACAAATAAAATAATCGTAATAGGCAGCGCCAATATCGATATGGTGGTAAAATCAAAAACACTTCCCTTACCCGGAGAAACAATACTGGGCGGCGTATTCCTTATGAACGCAGGTGGTAAAGGCGCTAACCAGGCTGTTGCAGCAGCAAGGCTGGGCGGCCATGTTACATTAGTTACAAAAGTGGGTGATGATATTTTTGGAAAACAAACTGTTGATGGTTTAAATAAAGAAGGTATTAATACTGATTATGTTTTTGTTGATGATACAGCACCATCGGGCACGGCATTAATTATGGTAAATGAGGACGGGGAGAATTGTATAGTAGTTGCCCCCGGCGCAAATGCAAATCTGTTGCCTGCAGATATTTCAAAAATAAAAAACATCAACGAAGCAGAAATCATTTTAATGCAATTGGAAATTCCTATGGAAACAATTATTGCAGTAGCAAAAATTGCAAAAGCAAATCATCAGAAAGTAATTATCAATCCGGCACCTGCACAGGTATTAAGTGATGAATTGCTGAAGGGTTTATTTCTTGTAACTCCAAATGAAACCGAAGCAACCTTACTTACAGGTATTAAAGTAGAGGATGAAGCAACTGCATCACAGGCAGCAGAAGTATTTTTGAACAAAGGTGTACAGAATGTGATTATTACATTGGGCAGGCAGGGTGCATACTTTCAAAATGCTGATGTAAAATTAAAAATTCCGGCACCGGTTGTAAAAGCATTGGATACAACTGCCGCTGGTGATACCTTCAGTGGTGCAATATCGGTAGCCCTCACAGAAAATATGAATTGGGAAAATGCTATAAAATTTGCAATAGAAGCAGCTTCCATTTCTGTAACAAGAATGGGCGCACAAGCATCTGTTCCCTATAGAAATGAAATGGATTTACAATTAATCACCGTTTAAAACCAACATTATGTTTATTGTAGAAAATTACGGACTTGCAATTATGCTTTGTGTTGTAACCATGTTCTGCTGGGGAAGCTGGGCCAACACAACAAAACTCACCAGCAAAACCTGGCGCTTTGAACTTTTTTACTGGGATTATGGCTTTGGTATTTTACTTACAACATTGCTGCTTGCTTTCACAATAGGAAGTAACGGAAGTGAGGGCAGAGGTTTTCTTGCAGACATTAACCAGGCTGATACAGGTAATATGATTTCTGCTTTTGTTGGCGGCGTTATTTTTAATTTGGCAAATATTTTATTGGTTGCTGCCATTGCTATTGCAGGCATGAGTGTTGCTTTTCCTGTTGGTATTGGTATTGCGTTGGTGTTGGGTGTAATTGTAAATTATATTGCTGTGCCACAGGGAAACCCGGTTTTAATATTTGGCGGCGTTGCATTAATTGCGTTGGCCATTTTACTCAATGCAAGGGCTTATCAAAAATTGCAGGCATTAACTTCAGGAGGTGTTTCAAAAAAAGGATTGATCCTGTCGGTAGTAAGCGGATGTTTGATGGGATTGTTTTACAAATATGTTGCAGGTTCATTGGTTACCAATTTCAATATACCGGAAGCAGGAAAGTTGACTCCATATACAGCGCTGGTTATTTTTGCCGTTGGTATTGTGGTAAGTAGTTTTCTATTTAATTCTATACAAATGAGGCGTCCGTTCATTGGCTCTCCCGTTTCATTTTCCGATTATTTCAAGGGAATAACAAAAGACCATTTCATTGGCATTTTAGGAGGTGCAATCTGGAGTATTGGTATGTCATTAAATATTATTGCCTCAGGAAAGGCCAGCCCGGCTATTTCTTACGGATTAGGCCAGGGAGCAACAGTGGTAGCAGCACTTTGGGGTATTTATGTGTGGAAAGAATTTGATAAAGCGCCAAAGGGTACAAAATCCTTGTTAAATATTATGCTCCTGTTGTACATTGCAGGATTAGCAATGATTATACTTTCTAAATAATTTATGTTTAAGTGTAAGGTTTTACCGTTTTTTCTACCCGTATTTCTACTTTTTTTCTGTGCAGAGTGTTCCAGGAAAAAGGAGAATAATCCTGTTCCCAACCCTGTAATTCCTGCTAATGATGTCGAATTTTGGTTGACGAAGCCCGATCAATCGGTATTACTCCAAAAACAGCAGGCAGTTCTTTCTTTTGCAAATACTGTTAGCAGCTATCCCAATATCGAAGTTGATTCGGCTATAACGTATCAAACCATTGATGGATTTGGCTACACACTGACGGGTGGCAGTGCTTTCCTGGTTAACAGGATGGGAGTTGCAGAAAAAGCAGCGTTGTTGGGTGAGTTATTTGGGAATGGGGATAATTCAATTGGCATCAGTTACCTCCGTATAAGTATTGGGGCATCCGATTTGGATGCTGCTGTATATAGTTATGACGATATGCCGGCCGGACAGGCCGATCCTCTTTTGGCTAATTTCAGCCTTTCTAAGGATACAATAGATTTAATTCCGGTTTTAAAACAAATTCTGGCTATTAACCCCGGTATAAAAATCATGGGTTCGCCCTGGAGCCCTCCTGTATGGATGAAAGATAATGGCAGTTCTGTTGGCGGCAGTTTGCTGCCTCAGTATTATAATGTGTACGCACAGTACTTTGTAAAATATATTCAGGCAATGGCTGCAAAGGGAATCAGGGTTGATGCTATAACTGTGCAGAATGAGCCGCAGCATGGAGGAAATAATCCCAGCATGTTAATGTCGGCAACACAACAGGCTGACTTTGTAAAAAACCATTTAGGACCTGCTTTCCAGGCTGCTGGCATCAGCGCAAAAATTATAATATGGGATCATAACTGCGATAACCCCAATTATCCCATTAGCATACTGAATGATGCAGCGGCAAAATCTTTTGTTGATGGTTCGGCTTTTCATTTATACAATGGGGATATCAGTGCATTGTCGGCAGTACATACTGTTCACCCCGATAAAAGTCTTTACTTTACGGAGCAGTGGACAGGGGCAAATGGCAGTTTTAGCGGCGACCTGAAATGGCACCTTAAAAACGTAATCATAGGATCTATGAGAAACTGGAGCAGGAATGCATTGGAGTGGAATCTTGCGAATGATCCTTCTTACGGACCGCATACGCCGGGTGGTTGTACAGAGTGCAAAGGTGCTTTAACTATCAGCGGCTCATCATTCAGCAGGAATGTAAGCTACTATATAGTGGCACATGCATCCAAATTTGTGCCGGCCGGTTCTGTACGGATCGACAGCAACCCCGTTGCCAATCTGCCAAATGTTGCATTTAAAACTGCATCCGGGAAAAAAATATTAATAGTGATAAATGAAAGTGCAAATGCAGAAGTTTTCACTATTGGCTATAAGGGTAAGAAGGTTTTTGCCTCATTGCCCGCTGGTGCAGCAGGAACATATATCTGGTAAATTAGTTTAATAAATATGCGTATGAAAAAGATCGGGTTTATTTTTACAACAGTTATTTTATTTTCCTGTTCAGGCAACAATAAAGAGGGTAATCCTGTTAGAGATACCCCAGCATTTCCCACTGAGGGGAAAAAAGTAATAGTTTATACCACTGCCGACAGCAGCAACTACAGGCTTTCTGTAACTGATACACTGGAGTTCAGGGACAAAGGGCAGCCTTTTGAAAATGAAGTCAGTGTTTTTGTGGATCCTTCAAAAACATTTCAAACTTTTTTTGGCATCGGTGGGGCAATGACTGATGCTTCAGCGGAAACATTTTACAAACTGCCGAAAGACAAACAGCAGCAATTCTTAACTGCTTATTTTGATAAAGAGGAAGGTATTGGTTACACCGTAGCAAGAACCAATATCAACAGTTGTGATTTCAGCAGTGATATGTACACTTATGTGCTGGATGGCGATACCGCATTAAAAACATTCACCATTGAACATGACAAAAAATATAAAATACCTTTTATAAAGGAAGCGATGAAAGCTGCGGGTGGTAAGCTGAATTTATATGGCAGCCCCTGGAGCCCTCCGGCCTGGATGAAGGACAACAATAATGTTTTGCAGGGCGGAAAGTTGAAGCCGGAGTTTTATGATAGTTGGGCATTGTATTTTACCAGGTTCATTAAGGAGTATGAAAAGGAAGGTGTGCCGGTTTGGGGCATCAGTGTGCAAAATGAACCGATGGCAAAGCAACGTTGGGAAAGTTGCATTTATACAGCAGAAGAAGAAAGAGATTTTTTAAAAAAATATTTAGGCCCCACCATGCATAAAGAAGGGTTTGAAGATAAAAAAATAATTGTATGGGATCACAACAGGGATTTGATCTACCAACGGGCACAAACTTATTTTGATGACCCCGAAGCGTCCAAATATGCATGGGGTATTGGCTTTCACTGGTACGAACCCTGGAGTGGCGGCGAACCTATGTTTGATAATGTAAAACTGGTGAATGAGGCTTACCCTGATAAAAACCTTTTTTTTACAGAAGGATGTAAAGAAGCATTTAAATTAGAGAATGTAAATGACTGGAAACTGGGCGAAAAATATGCCATGAATATGATAAGGGATTTTAATAACGGTATGGTTGGGTTTACAGACTGGAATATTTTATTAGATGAAACCGGCGGACCGAATCATGTACAGAATTTTTGTTTTGCACCAATTCATGGAAATACAAAAACAGGGGAATTAATTTTTACCAATGAATATTATTACATAGGCCATTTTTCAAAATTCATCAAACCTGGGGCCAGGCGTATAGTAAGCAGTGCCAGCCGCAGTCATTTACTTACTACCGCGTTTAAAAATGAAGATGGGAAAACAGTGGTAATTGTTATGAACCAGGGGAGCATTAAAACGCCGTATTACTTATGGATTAATGGCAAAGCTGCTGAAGTAGTTGCTTTGCCACATTCCATTGCAACTCTAATTTTCTAGAAGCGGTGGATATAAAGATAAATTGAGACTTATTTATAATTACCTGTCATCAGGAGTCTATGAAAAAGCGCATATTAATCATTCTGTCTGGATTACTTTTTTTTGGGCCTGTCATTTCTCAGGAAATAAAAGTAATGAGCTATAATATCCGCCTCGATGTAAAATCGGACGGAGAAAACTGGTGGGAGAAAAGAAAAGATAAAGTGGCAGCCCTGATGAATTATTACGAAGCTGATTTTATCGGTGGGCAGGAAGTGCAGCATCATCAGTTACACTACCTGCTTGGTGAACTGAAGGGCTATGATTACATCGGTGTTGGCAGAGATGATGGTAAAGAAGCCGGTGAATATTCCTGCATATTTTATAATAAAGGGAAATTTACTGCCATGCAGCAATCTACTTTTTGGTTATCGCCAACTCCCGATTCTGTTTCCATAGGCTGGGATGCGGCATTTAAAAGAGTTTGCACTTATGGTTTGTTTAAGTCAAAAAAAACAAAACAATTATTTTGGGTGTTCAACACTCATTTTGATCATATAGGTAAAACAGCAAGATTGGAATCTGCAAAACTAATCTATAAAAAAATAGCTGCATTAAATACCAAAAACTTTCCGGTAATTTTTATGGGCGATTTTAATTCAAAACCAGAGGATGCGCCTGCTCAGTATTTGAGCACTGTGTTTCAAAACAGCCGCACCATAAGCAGGCAGGTATATGGGCCGCCTGATACCTGGAGTGGATTTAAATTTCATGAGAAGTTAGACGGATGTATTGATTATATATTTGTTGGAGATGACAAACGTATCAGTGTATTAAAATTTGCCACCATTACTGATTCGTATGACATGAAATACCCGTCAGATCATTTGCCAATTTTAGCCACAATTAAAATTAACAGGTAAGATGAGAAATTATTCAATAAATAGCTGCCCTGTAACCTGCCTTAAATCAATCACAAAAAATATTTTTATAATGAAAATTATAATCACCCTGCTGTTTAGTTTCCTTTGGGTATTTGTTACTGCACAGAGCATTTATTCTCCCGATAAAAACCTGCAATTAACTTTTTCAATAAATGAAAAAGGCCAGCCGCAATATGCTTTAACCTATAAGGGAAAGGAAGTTATAAGAAAATCTTCTTTGGGGTTTGGATTAAAAGATGGAAAAGATTTGGCATCCAATTTTAAGTTTATAAGTTCAACGGTTAAAAATGTAAACGAAAAATGGCAACCAGTTTCAGGCGAACAAAAAAATATTATTAATAATTACAACGGGCTGGTAGTTGCCATGCAGCAGTCATCAGAAAACCCAATCGGAATAAATATTCACTTTAAATTATTTAACGAAGGGCTTGGGTTCCGCTACGAATTTCCAAAACAAAAAAATCTGAACTACTTTATTGTAAGCGATGAGCTTACCCAGTTTAATTTAGCCGGCAATCATAAAGCCTTCTGGATTCCCGGCGACTTTGACAGCCAGGAATACGTTTACAATGAAACCAAACTTTCAGAAATTGACTTGAGTAAAATTAATATTGACAATGGAGTTTTTTTGAAATCCATCAGGTCCAACACCATGGTGCAATCGCCATTAATGATGAAGTCGGATGATGGCTTGTATATAAATATTTTTGAAGCTGCAGTTATTAATTACCCGGTAATGCACTTAGATGTTAATACTGCAAATAACAGCCTTACCTCTTATTTAGTACCCAATGCAATAGGCGATAAAGCATATTTACAGGCGCCGTTTAATACACCCTGGCGTACCATAATGGTAAGTGATGATGCGAAAGATATTGTTGGTTCTAAAATGATTTTAAATTTAAACGAGCCTTCGAAAATTAAAAACACTTCCTGGATAAAGCCTGTTAAGTATATAGGTATCTGGTGGGAGATGCATGTGGGCAAAGCCAGTTGGGATTATAGTGGGGAGCAGGTAGGCTCTCAGCAACTAACAAAAGTGCCGCATGGAGCCAACACAGCCAATGTAAAAAGATATATTGATTTTGCCTCAAAGCATAAATTTGATGGCGTATTGGTGGAAGGCTGGAATACGGGATGGGAAGATTGGTTTGGAAACTGGAAAGAAAATGTTTTTGATTTTGTAACACCCTATCCCGATTTTAATTTAAAGGAAATAACGGCTTATGCAAAATTGAAAGGAGTTAAAATGATCATGCATCATGAAACATCCGGCTCTGTAGCTAATTATGAAAGAAGATTAGACAGGGCATTTGAGTTTATGAAGAAAAACGGGTATGATGCTGTTAAGTCGGGTTATGTGGGCAGAATTATTCCACGGGGCGAATACCATGATGGACAAACTATGGTAAATCATTATAACTATGTAGCGCAACGGGCGGCTGATTATCAGATAATGGTTAACTCGCATGAATCATCCCGGCCAACAGGTGTACACAGAACATGGCCTAACTATATAGCTGCAGAAGCTGCCCGGGGAAATGAATTTAATGCCTGGAGCAATGGTAACCCGCCGTCTCATGAAACCATTTTGCCTTTTACCAGGTTGCTGGGAGGGCCAATGGATTATACACCCGGCATCTTTGAAATTAAAATGGATATTTATAATCCGGATAAAAAGGAACAGGTACACACTACATTGGCAAAACAACTGGCTTTATATGTAACCATGTATAGCCCGTTGCAAATGGCTGCTGATTTGCCGGAGAATTATGAAAAATATCCAGATGCTTTTCAGTTTATTAAAGACGTAGCAGTTGATTGGGATGATACTAAAGTTCTGGAAGCAGAACCCGGCGACTATTTAACCATTGTGCGAAAAGCAAAAAATAAAAATAACTGGTTTCTCGGCGCTATTACAGATGAACATAAAAGAAGCACGACGATAAACCTGGATTTTTTAGATACCGGAAAAAAATACAAAGCCACAATTTACGAAGATGCTGCAGAGGCTCATTGGGAATCAAATCCAAAGGCCTATAAAATAAGAACTGTCATCGTTGATGCCAGCAGTAAACTGGATTTGGCATTGGCTCCGGGAGGCGGCACTGCAATAAGCATCCTTCCTTTGTAATACAGTATATGAACAAATTGGTTTTATCGTCCCGGTTGGCTATTCGCAAAGACATATTGCTGCTTGAATGAAGTTGTTGATGAAAATAGTATTTACAAAGGGTATAAAACCTTAGAAATTAAATAAATTTCTTATGAAGCTATGGGCTAAACATACCGGATTAGGCATTTTATTCATTGTAGTTGCTTCCCAAATATTTGCACAACCATTTGCTGCTGATATAGCAGCATTTAAAAAACAGGATTCGCTTTCCTTTCCTGCAAAGAATGCCATTTTGTTTGCGGGCAGTTCATCTTTCACTAACTGGAGAGATGTACAGGATTATTTCCCGGCATATACAATTATCAACCGTGGCTTTGGTGGATCCTCCCTCACAGATTTGATACGGTATCAGTATGACATTATCTTCCCCTATCAGCCAAAACAAATAATTATTTACTGCGGAGAAAATGATATTGCCGCAGCAGATACCATATCAGGAAGAATAGTTTTTGAAAGGTTCAAACAATTTTTTTCTGATGTACGAAGCCGGTTCCCGAATATTCCTTTGGCATATATTTCCATGAAGCCCAGTCCCAGCCGATGGCACATGAAAGAAAGAATGATGGAGGGAAACGAACTGATAAAAAAATATCTCAGAAAGAAGAAACGGACAAAGTTTATTAATGTATGGAATGCCATGCTTGGGTACGATGGTAAGCCAATAGAAGATATATTTACAGAAGACAGCCTTCATATGAATGCCAGGGGCTATGCCATCTGGAAAAGGCTGATTGAACCTGTTTTGATCGAATAAAAATGAAACGAATACTAATTCCATTGCCGGACAATGACTTTGACCTTACGGAGGTGGCAGTGCCGTGGAAGTTGTTTGCACAAAAAGACTATAGTATCACATTTGCAACTGAAAATGGAAACCGGGCTTATTGCGACCCTAAATTAATTTCCGGGGTCATTTTTGGGCAATTGGGCGCAGAAAAAGAAGCCATTAGGTTTTACAGGGAACTGGAACAAAGAAACGAGTTTTTAAATCCGATTACATACAATGATATCCAACCGGAAAATTTTGATGCATTAGTATTGCCAGGCGGCCATGCACAGGGAATGAAACAATACCTTGAGAGTAAAATATTGCAACAAAAAGTATTGCAATTTTTCAGCCTGAATAAAATTGTTGGAAGCATTTGCCATGGAAGCATTGTATTGGCAAGAACCATTGACCCTGCAACAGGCAAATCTATTGTTCATGAAAAAAAACTAACCGGGCTTACAAAATTTTTAGAACGTATTGCTTATTATATTACATGTTGGAAGCTGGGTAAGTATTATAGAACATATCCGGCGTATGTGCAAGACGAAGTGAAAGCTAATCTTGCTGATAAAAATAATTTTAAAACCGGCGGCAACCAGTTTAAGCCTTATGTATGTGCAGATGGAAATTTAATAACAGGGAGATGGCCAAAAGACGCTTACCTGTTTTCAGAAACAATCATAACAAAACTTGAAAATTAATACCTCAGACTCCACGTTGGAGACGAATTGAAGATGGGACTGGCAAAGGTGTATATAGGTACCACGGGTAGTAAAAAGATATTCTTTGTAGGATGCACAGTAAAATTTATCAGGCACATAATGTTCAGATTCTTTACTTGTTTTATTTCTTTGCTCTTTGCTTGTCATATTTTCAATCTCATACAAGCACTCTTTGTTTAATTTGGGAAAAGAATAATTTTCAAAATCAATGCTCAGGTATTCTGACGTATGGCTTAATGCCATAACCTCAGAGTCGGGGGATCTTGATCCTTTGTCCTGCCGTAAACAATTGCCCACTTCATTTATTTTCTCTGAAATATTACCGTATACAACTCCGGGTATTTTATCAGAATTTACTTTGATGTTGTGCATATTGAATGAATTGGTTTAGTTACTCACTTAAATAACCTCACAACATTTTTTGTCAATTTTTATAAGTAAACTCTACCAACAGGTTATTAATAAATATTGGCCCCCTTTTTTCTGCTGCCAGTTTGCAGGCGATAACGATTTGAAAATAAACCCGGTATTTGAAAACTTTCACCAGTTGGTTTAAATGCCTGTAACGATGAAATAGACGACTATTTAAACTATGGTTAAAAAACCTACCTTTATTTTTTGGACGATTGTGATTTCGAATAACCATATTAATAACTTGCTCTGCGCAATTTCTTTAAAAGATTGCGAAAAGTCTTATAGAGAGCTTTTCATGTTAATGCATGGAAAACTGGTGCATTTTGCAAACTCCATTCTCAAATCAAATGAAGATGCAGAAGAAGTGGTTTCCGATTTTTTTATTGGTATTTGGCAGAAAAGAAGCAACTTGAGATCACTTGAGAAACCTAAACTTTATTTCTTTGTGGGGGTTAAAAATGCTGCAATTAATAAGTTGAAATTAAATCAACGTCAACACATGCCCCCGCTGGAGCAATGGGCAACAAAACTGGAAAGTGTTTTTTTTAACCCCGATGAATTGTTATTTTCAAAAGAGTTCACCCAAAAAATAATGGCCTGTGTTAATGAACTTCCTCCTAAATGCAAGGTTATATTTAAGTTGATAAAAGAAGAGGGGTTTAAATATGCAGAAGTAGCCCAGTTACTGGAAATTTCAGTAAAAACCGTTGAAGCACAAATGGCTATAGCCATGAGAAAGCTAAAATCCTGCCTCGAATTTAAAAATGCCTTTCCCGAGATCCATTCTATCCTCGCTATTAAAAAATAAATTTTCTCCCTTTTAGGGGTATTCCCTTCTTTTCGTTGTCCTTATGTTATATTACCATTAATTTTTTGAATGAAAGAGGAAACGTATTGGGTATTATTAGCAAAAAAACTGTGTGGAGAAGCCACTACCCGGGAGATGGAACAATTGCAGGAATTGAGCAGTGCTAATCCGGAATGGGGTAACATTAAGGAAAATATGCAAGAATTTTGGAAATCTGAGCCTCTTACTGCTGATTGCCCTCAAAGCTGTAATGATGTTTACTTATTGCATATCAACAGATTAAAAGAAAAAGCCCCTGAATTTGAGATACCTAGCCTTGTGTCTGAAACTCCAAACCAATTTGTTTTGGCACCGGCTAAGAAACCGTTTTATACCCGTTGGACTTACTATGCAGTAGCAGTTTCTTTTATTGCTGCCATCTTTTTCGTATATACCTTGGTAGAAAAGAGTAGTAGCCACAGCCTCATAAGCAGCGAAACTGTATTGGCCAAACCCATTAGTGAGGTAAATGAAATTTCCATCAGCCAGGGTTCAAGGTCAAAAATTCAATTGCCAGACGGATCCCAGGTTTGGATTAACTCAGGTAGTAAACTAACCTATGGCAATTCTTTCAATGGAGACAGCAGGGAGGTACAGCTGGATGGGGAAGCTTATTTCGATGTGGTGAAAGATGCTAAGCACCCTTTTATTGTTCATACTTCTGGTATTGATATTAAAGTTCTGGGTACAGCTTTTAATGTAAAAGCCTATAATTCCGAACCTGTTATTGAAGCAACACTCATACATGGCTCCATCGAAGTCACAAAAAAAAATCAGCAGGATGCTTCCAGAATTATGCTGAAACCTCATGAAAAACTTGTGTATAACAGGTTTTCAGATACAGACATAAAAGATCAACGGGCATATATAAAGCCAGTACTCAATGCCTCATCCGTCATCATTAAGCCGTTAAAAAAGAATATAGCGGACAGCGCCATTGTAGAAACAGCATGGGTGTATAATAAATTGATATTTGAGGATGAAAAATTTGTGGACGTTGCCCTGAAAATGGAAAGGTGGTATGACTTAAAGATCAGTATTGAAAACGAAAAGGTTAAGAATTACAGGATAAATGGCTCATTTGTAAACGAAACGGCAGAAGAGGCCTTGCAGGGATTACAATTAATGATGCCATTTAATTATTCATTTAAAAACAACGAAATAAAAATTAGTAAGAAATAAAAACGGGAAATGTTGCTGCATTTCCCGAAAAATTGTCACAAACAACTGCCGGTTTTTGAGCCAGAGGTTGTCTGTATTTTTTAACGCCAAAACCAAAATTATGCAAAAAAGTGTACTTCGGGGCCATAAAAAGTGGTCTGGGAGGCTTCTAAAAACGCTGCTTGTTATGAAGCTTGTCATTGTCATCATCTTAGTCACAACATTACAGGTAAAAGCCACCCCGATTATGGGGCAAAATGTTAACCTGAACTTGAGTCAAACAGAAATTAAAAAGATTTTAAAGGCCATTGAGAGCGACGGGTACTACCGGTTTCTTTACATTTCTGATTTAAAAGGGTTGAAAAATAAAGTTGATTTTTCTGTTCAGGATCTTTCAATTAATGAATCGTTAACCACTTTATTTACAGGGACAAACCTGACATACAAGCGGTTAAATAATAATTTAATTGTTATTCTTTCATTGATTGAGGAAGAAAATACTGAAATAAAAATAACAGGTAAAATTACCGGTGAAAATGGGGAAGCAATAGCCGGTGCTTCGGTATTGGAAAAAGGGACTAGTAACGGAACCTCTACGGACAATAACGGAAACTTTACCCTTACTGTTGGTAATGATGCTACACTGGTTATAAGCAGTGTAGGTTATGAACATCAGGAAGTAAAAGTTAGCGGAAGGTCAGTAATAGATGTAAAGCTCACCATATCTGTAAAATTGCAGGATGCCGTGGTAGTGATAGGTTACGGTACTGCCAGCAAAAGGGATTTGACTGGGTCTATTGTCAAAATAGCGGGTAAAGAAATAGCTGATAAGCCAAATACCAACCCGGTAGCTTCTTTACAAAGTAAAGTAGCCGGGTTGTCTGTAGTAAATAATGGCACTCCGGGCAAGGCTCCGGATATTCGTATCCGTGGCACAAACAGCCTGGGAGAAGATATTCACCCTCTCTATGTAGTGGACGGTATTTTCAACGACAATATCGACTACTTAAATCCTACTGATATTGAGTCTATTGAAATATTGAAGGATCCTTCTTCGTTGGCCATCTTTGGAGTTCGCGGCGCCAATGGTGTAATAGCTATTACAACAAAAAGAGGAAAGACCGGGCAGACAGTTATCAACTTTAATACCTCTTTCGGCGTAAAAAAATTAGTTGATAAAATTGCGATGGCTGATGCCGCAGGGTTTAAAACATTATATGATGAGGAAAAAACTAATGATGGCACTATTTTAACCTCTCCGTTTGATTATTCTAAATGGGGTGCCAATACAGACTGGGTGGATGCCGTAACACGGACCGGAAAATTTAATGCCAATAATTTAAGCATTTCCACCAGCACCGATAAGAATAAATTTTATATGGGTGTTGGGTTTGTAACGGATGAGGGGATAATAAAACATCAGAAATTAGAAAAAATCCTTATTTCCATCAGCGATGAACTTAAAATAAACAAGTTCTTTAAGCTTGGGTTTAACCTTAACAGTATAAGACAAAAAAACCCTTATCCTGCTGAGCAATTTTTGGACCAGGCCCGGAAAGTGGCGCCAATTGTAAGCGCAGGAACCAAGTCTGTAAGAACAAAAAACCCCTATGGACTTGACAGTACAATCCAAGATTTATATTACGATTTGCCATCCATCCAAAACTCAGGGGTTGTTAATCCGCTTTTGGAGCTTGAAAATGAGTGGAACAAAAGGATCAGTTATGAATACAGGAATGTGGCCAGCGTTTTCGCAGAATTAAATTTCCTGAAGAATTTTAATTTTAAATCAACATTCTATGCTGATATCAGCAATGTAAATAGCAGGAGATATACCCCGCTATATAATGCATATGATGCATCTCTTGATAAGGCATTTTTATACAGCCGTGAAACAAGAGTGAATGAGAATGATGAGACGTACAGGAAGTTCCAGTCTGATTATATTTTAAATTACAAGAAAAATTTTGGTGACCATAACCTGGCTGTTATGACAGGCTTCACCACTTATTATTTTGGATATTTTGGGCGTTCAGCCTCTTCAAAACAAAGCGCAACAGGTGCGGCTATCCCGGATAATAAAAGGTTCTGGTATGTGCATAACGGATTTGAAGATCCCAATTCTCTTTTGTCAAATTCTGACCAGTATGAAAGAACAACAGCTTCTATGTTAATGAGGGGTTTGTATAACTATAAAAGCAAGTATTACCTGAATGCTTCTTTCAGAAGGGATGGTTCATCTGCTTTCCCGGACAACCGTTGGCAGAATTTTTGGGCAGTTGGCGCCGCCTGGGAAATAACCAAGGAAAGTTTTATGCAAAATCAAAAATTTGTTGATTTCTTAAAACTGAAAGCTTCTACCGGTGTGCTTGGTGTTCAAAACACACAGGGATTCAGGTACCCGGCCTTCCCGATTTTGTCAAGTGGATCAGCTGCCGTATTTGGCGACCTGATCTATACTGCTGCAAGACAACAATATCTTGCGGATCCAAACCTCAGATGGGAAACAAGCCATTCAAACGAAATAGGAGTAGAATTAGATGCTTTAAACCGCAGGTTGCATTTTGAAGCCAATTATTACTCGAAAACCACCAGGGATTTGTTATTATATGTTTATTCAGGTTCTGGGGCAACAAGCGACGGCTTAAAGAATAAAGGTGCTTTAAAAAATTCAGGATTTGAATTCAGTGCTTCCTGGAATCAAAAACTTGGAAAGGATCTGACGTTAACGGTTGGTGGTAACTTAACCACTTTTAAAAATAATGTTGAAGAACTCGCTACAGAGGGGTTAGCAATTTTTGGAACAGGTTCAAAAACACAAGTTGGTTCTCCGGTAGGAGCTTTTTATGGTTATATAGTTGAAGGCATTTACCAGTCTTATGCCGATAAATTAGCTTCTCCTGTAAATACCGAATTTGCTTATGGCCCGGGTGATTTAAAGTATAAAGATGTAAACGGGGATGGTGTAATAGATGCCAAAGACAGAACCATGATTGGTAACCCTACCCCCGATTTTGCCTACGGTGGATTTGTATCTTTAAAGTACAAAGGCTTTGATGCAGGGTTTGATGTAGGCGGTGTTTATGGTAATGAGGTATTCAGGACATGGGGTGGCACAGAGTCCCCTTTCCAGCGAGTAAATTATCCTGCTTTTAAAATAAACAGGTGGCATGGCGCCGGCACTTCCAACTGGGATCCAATTTTAGGACAAGGCCATCGTATTAATTATGAGGCTTCAACTTATAATATCGAAGATGGCAGTTATATCAGGTTAAGAAATGTTCAGTTAGGGTATAATATCCCGCCGACATTTATATCAAAACTGAAAATTAAAAATGCCAGGATTTTCATGAATTTACAGAACCCGAAAACCTGGAAAAGAAACCTGGGCTATACACCTGAGTTTGCCGGTGATGCCGTTTCTTTTGGAGTTGACCGTGCAGGCGGAGCAATACCATCCGTAACAACATTTGGTTTAAACGTAACTTTTTAAATAGAAAAGTATGAAAAAGATAAAACAAATTTTTATAAGTCTTATACTGGCACTCCCCTTTTTGATGATGTTTAGCGGGTGCAAAAAATTTTTAGACAGGCAACCGCTTGGGGCCACATTGAGCGACCTAAATCAAGGTGGTATTGAGGCCGAAGTATTTGGTATGTACAGCAACCTTAGAAATAGTGCCGGCTTTACCAGTATTCCCTGGTTGGCAGTTCATGACTTCCGTTCAGAAGATTCTGAAAAAGGCAGCGACCCTGCAGATGGTGCAGAATGGGTGGCTCCCTTTGACAATTATGCCTATGTAAAAGACCTATGGGCAACAAACACTTATTGGGACGATCATTATTCATTAATAGCAGACGCAAACAGTGCATTACAAAAAGCAGATTCGCTGAGCCTCACTTCAGACCCGAATACAGTAAAGAATATTGCTGAAGCAAAATTTTTAAGGGCATTTGCTTATTTTGATTTGGTAAGAACTTTTGGGGAAGTGCCAAAGATTGATTTTAAAATTTATAAAGCAGCAGATCTCTGTAAAGCTAAAGCAACTGTTCCTCAAATTTATGCCCTGATTGATGCTGACCTTCAATTTGCGGAAGCCTTTTTACCTACCAGTTGGGGTAGCCAATACCCGGGTCGTATATCAAGCGGGGCGGCTAAGGCACTTCATGCCAAGACATATTTATACAGGCAAAATTGGGCTATGGCTCTTGGTTTAGCACAGCAGGTAATTACTACCGGCACTTATTCATTGCACTCAAGTTATTTTGGGGTATTTAAGGATGCAGGTGAGAATAGCAGCGAATCCCTTTTTGAGATACAGGCTTATGTAAGCCCGAATGGTGCAATAGATAAGGGTTGTATTTTTGCAACTACACAGGGCGTAAGGGCTTCCACAGCAAGCGGCTGGAACTTGGGTTGGGGTTGGAACACGCCAACACAAAATTTAGTAGATGCTTATGAGCCTAATGATAAAAGAAAACCTTCTTCTATCTTGTTTTCGGGTCAGTCTGATGATCCTACCTATGGTGGTTATGGTCGCACCCTTCCCAACCATGTAAGTGCCGGAGGCCCGCTACCAAGAAAATTCTGGAATAAAAAAATATACGCCGATCCTGCATACAGGGCATCTACAGGGCATAGCGATAACCCTAACTGGATAAATAAGAGGATTATCAGGTATTCTGATGTTTTACTTATTGCCGCTGAGGCAAGCAATGAAACAGGCGGGGGAGCAACAGCAATAGCCTGGGTAAACCAGGTAAGGGCAAGAGCTGGGTTGGCTGCACTTACTTATACCACACAGGCACAACTGAGAGCAGATATCAAGCAGGAAAGGAGGGTAGAGTTTGGTGTAGAAGGCGAACGGTTCTTTGACCTGGTAAGATGGGGCGATGCACTTTCTGTATTGGGTGGCATGGGTTACACTGCCCGTTGTAATTATTATCCTATTCCCCAACCTGTTATTGACAGATGCGGTGGGGTAGTAGTACAAAACCCATTATGGTAATATTATTATTAAAAGACAAGTTTCTTTCACCGGAAAATCTAAAAGGATAAATATGAAAAAAAATATTCAACAATTGTTTCTTGCCGCAACAGTAGTTTTATTGGCTGCAAGTTGCCAGAAAATGGATAGGCCGGCTTTAGGTGATTATCCAAAAGATGTTAACCCTCCCGGGGGACCGCTAAAGTTTTATACAGCTTTTGACGGAACTACTGCAGACCCTTTGAGAAATGCGGTGGATAGTATAAAAGCAAACTTCGCTGCATCTAATCCACTGGCATCTGTTACCGGCATTACCGGCAAAGCAATAAAAGGAGCGACGGCTAAAGACAAGGCAATAAAATATCAGAATGCGAATGATTGGGCCAGTTCCACCAGCTTTACCATAGCTTATTGGATGAAAAACTCACCAGCTACAGATGGCGAGCCTGAATTTCATTTCTCTTTGCCCGGCAAAGATTTCTGGCATAATAGTGCCTTGTTCTTATTAGTAGAAAAAGGAGGCACTGCTGCCGGCAACAGTACACCTACACAAATGGCCTGCAAACTCGCTATTAAAGATCAATGGGTTGAGTTTATAGGTGTAAACCGGCTTCCCAATTTATTAAACGGTAGCTGGCATCATTTGGTTTTTACTTATGATCAGACAAATTCTAAAGTAACGGCATATGTAGATGGTGTCGCGTTTAACTATACAGGATCCGGTAATATAGTAGGCGGGGGTACCCCAATGGGGCCTGCCAATTTCCTTAATACTCTACAGGATAACATAAATGGTTTTGTTATTGGCGGATGGAACAAGCATGCTGCCGGTTTGCCTAATGGTTTTAAGGGTCCGCAAGACGGCTGGATTCATTCTTATTCCGGCGAAATGGATCAGTTTCGTTTGTACAGTAAGGCTTTATCAGCATCAGAAGTAATGGCATTATTCAATAGCAGGTTATAAAAATTAGTCTCATATAGCAGGCAATAGAAGCAATCAATAGAAAAGGGGCTGAACATTTTGTTTCAGCCCTTTTAAAGTTTAAAGAGTCTTTAATATTACTTTCTTATGCTTAATAGAAAAGCAACATTGTTTTTTATCTTCCTTTTTGTTGTAACTGGGGTTAGCTTATTTTTTACTTCCTGTAAAGATAAAAATGTAACCCTGTTTGAAAGTCTCCCTTCTTCCAAAACAAATATTCAGTTTACCAATAAACTGAAAAAACACAAGCTGTTTAACATACTCTACTACCTCTATTATTACAATGGTGGCGGGGTGGCCACTGGTGATGTTAATAATGACGGGTTGCCGGATATTTATTTTACTGCAAACAATAAAGGGGGCAATAAACTTTATTTAAATAAAGGCAACTTTACTTTTGAAGATATAACAGAAAAGGCCGGTGTAGCAGGAAAATCTGACTGGTGTACCGGCGTCACTATGGCTGATATAAACGCCGATGGTTTTTTAGACATCTATGTTTCTACGGTGAGTGGTAAATATGATTTGAAAGGGTCTAATGAATTGTATATTAATAATGGCAACAATACTTTTTCTGAAAAAGCTGAACAGTATGGATTAAATACTTCCTGTTTCACCACCCAATCTGCATTTTTTGATTACGACCGTGATGGGGACCTGGATTGCTATATACTGAACCAGTCACATCATCCCCATGCTAATATCGTTGATACAAGCAATCGTAGAAAGTATGATACCTTATCCGGCGACAGGCTTTACAGAAATGATGGCCCGCCTGTTTCCCTCCCTTCAGGGGGGTGGAAGGGGGGCTTTACAGAGGTATCTAAAGATGCCGGTATCTTCCAAAGTAACCTGGGGTATGGCCTGGGACTTGCTGTGGCTGATATAAATAATGATGGATGGGATGATATTTATATCGGTAATGATTTTCATGAAAATGATTATTACTTCGTGAATAATGGAAACGGAACATTTACTGAAAGCAGTGCAAGACATTTTAAACATTACAGCAGGTTCAGTATGGGGAATGATGTGGCCGATTATAACAACGACGGGCAATTGGATGTGATTACAGTTGACATGCTTCCACCAGATGAAAAAATACTGAAAACATATGGAAGCGATGAAAACCCCGATATCTACAAAGTGAAGCTGGAACTCCGGGGGTATCAAAAACAGTATTCTAAGAACTGCCTGCAACGAAATAATGGCAATAGTTTTAGTGAAACCGCATTGATGAGTGGTGTGTCTGCTACCGATTGGAGTTGGTCGCCCCTGTTTGCCGATTTTGATAATGACGGGAATAAAGATTTGTTCATATCAAGTGGTATTGTAAAACGCCCTGTTGACCTTGATTACGTTCGGTTTGTTTCAGACCTTGAATTGAAAAAAGGTATGAACAACACAGATAAATATGATGATGAAGCAATTGAAAATATGCCCGATGGAAGTTCCCATCCATATTTTTTCAGAAATGAAGGCGGGCTGAGTTTTAAAGATGTCAGCAAAAATTGGGGTACCGGTAAAATGAAAGGATATTATACCGGGGCTTCCTATGCAGACCTTGATAATGACGGCAACCTTGATGTAGTAATTAATTGTATAGACGCTCCTGCAGTGATATTAAAAAATAATGCCTCTTCAAAAGAGGTTATGAATATTTCTTTTAAAGGTGAGAAGCCCAATACATTTGGTATTGGCGCTAAAGCCTGGCTGTTTGCCGGAGAAAAAATACAGTATCAACAACTCATGCTAACCCGGGGCTTTCAGTCGTCAAGCGAACCGGGGCTGCATTTCGGATTAGACAGTTTGAAAATTATTGATAGTGTTCTGATAGTTTGGCCTGATCAGAAATACCAGGTATTAAAAAATATTAAGGCTGCTGGCCAACATGAGGTTAAACAAACTGAAGCCAGTGGAATATTTAATTATAATGAATATTTTCCGCAGGCGATACAAAAATTTGAAAATATAAGCAAAGAAGTTGACTGCAACTGGATACATACAGAAAATGATTTTTTAGATTATAATAAGCAATACCTGATTCCGCACATGCAGTCAACCCGCGGGCCCAAAATTGCAGTAGCCGATATAAACAAAGATGGCCTTGATGATTTTTATGTATGCGGGGCATCGCTTCATCCCGGTGCCCTTATGATTCAAACGAAAGACGGAAAATTTAAACAGGCAGCCATTACAGTTTCAGATAGAATAAAAGCAACTGAAGAAACAGACGCAGTTTTTTTTGACGCAAACAATGATGGCTTTCCTGATCTGTTTGTAATAAGTGGCGGCAATGAATATGACGATGGTAACCCCGCCCTTAGCGACAATTTATTTTTAAACGATGGCAAGGGAAATTTTGCACAGGTTCTTAATTCGTTTCCGAAAATACTTAAAAACAAATCCTGTGTAAGCGTTGCAGATTTTGATAAAGACGGCGATATTGATTTATTTGTTGGGGGACTCGCCGATGCAAAACAATATGGCGTAGCCCAACCCTCATATTTGTTATTGAATAGCGGGAAAGGAAATTTTCAATTGGCTGGTTCTTCTGTAATAAAAACGGATAATTTGGGAATAGTAACCAGTTCTTCTTTTGCTGATGTAAACAAAGATGGATGGCCCGACCTGGTTGTAACCGGCGAATGGATGGGAATAAAAATATTTATTAATAATAAAGGGATATTTACCGCAACAGAAATACCCAACTCGACAGGACTTTGGCAAACTATAAGCACTACCGATGTAAATGGGGACGGCTTTACCGATATATTAGCAGGCAATTGGGGACACAATACAAAACTGTGGGCAGGAAAAAACGGCCCGGTAAAATTATATATAAAAGATTTTGACAAAAACGGTTCAGTGGAGCAGGTAATGTGTTATACCATCGATGAGAAAGAATACACTTTTCTGGCAAAGGATGAACTGGAAAGATCGCTGCCGGTATTAAAAAAAGCATACCTGACGTATAGCGAGGTGGCAGGGAAGGATGTAAAATATATGTTTTACGATTTGTTTAATGATTATACTGAACTAAAAGCTGAAACATTGAGTTCATCCTGTTTTATAAATGATGGCAAAGGGGTTTTTATAAGAATGGATTTGCCGGATGAATTGCAACTGGCGCCTGTTATGTCATTTTCCACTGATGGCTCCGGATTGGCAGGTGCTTATATTGCTGTTGGAAATTTTTATGGAGTCATCCCATATGAAGGAAGGTATGATGCATTGTTGCCAACGCTTTTTTCTTTTGATAAGAATATAAACAAATTTACCAACTATAGTAGTATTCCATCATTTGATGGTGAGGCAAGGGATATTAAATGGCTGAATACATTTGGTGGCAATAAAATACTGGTAATAGCCGGTAATAATAAAGGATTGCAGTTTTATAAAAAAAATCATTAATAATTTATTTGCCCGGTATAAGTTATCGGCAAAACAAATACATTTTTTATGAAGACGCTTATAACCGGAATAACAATCAGCATTTTGGTATTGGCAGGGTGCAAAGGAAAGCAAAAAGAATATGTCAATGCTTTTAACGACCCGTTGCTTTTCTCCAAAACGGTAAAAGAGCTGAACAATGTGGTGATGCAGAATAATTTTCCACCCATCATTGCCAGCAGAAATTATACTTATGCAACCATAGCTGCCTATGAAGTGATGGTTCTTGGCGACAGCCGGTTTCAGTCATTGGCCGGACAAATAAAACATCTGTCAGCAATTCCTCAGCAGGATACTACCAATGTTAACTTTCAGTATGCATCATTGCTTGCATTTTGCAAAGCAGGAGAAGCAGTTACTTTTCCAGAGGGCAGCATGAAGGATTACCTGAGCAAGCTTGATTCAATTGCTGATGAATCAGGAATGAGCAGAGCCATGAAGAATGCCACCAGACAATTAGCTGATTCTGTTGCCGGCCATATTTTACGCTGGAGCAAAAAAGATAATTATGCCGAAACCCGGACTGCTGAAAAATATAACATCACACAGGAAGAAGGCCGCTGGGTGCCCACACCGCCTGGATATGCACAGGCATTGGAACCGCACTGGAGAGAAATAAGGCCTATGGTGATGGACAGCGCCAATCAATTTACTCCGCCCCGCCCGCCGGTATTTGATATGAAAAATAAAAACAGCAAATTTTATAGAGAGGTAATGGCAGTGAAAAATGCAGGCGATAGTTTATCCGATGAACAAAAACATATTGCTGAATTCTGGGACGACCTCGGTAACAGGGTAATATCAGAAGGACACATAATGTTTACGGCTAAAAAATTTTCACCACCGGGGCATTGGATGAATATAGTAGGCATTGCAGCTCAAAAGGCCAATGCCGATTTTTCAACTACTGTTTATGCTTATGCAAAAACGGCTATCGCCGGATTTGATGCATTTATTCAGTGCTGGGATGAAAAATTCAGGAGCAATGTTGTTCGCCCCGAAACGGTGATTAATAAATACATTGACCAGGACTGGCAGCCATATTTGCAAACACCGCCTTTCCCGGAATATACCTGCGGGCACAGTACCGTTTCGTCTTCAGCAGCCGAAGCACTGACGGATGTATTTGGTGATAACTTTGCTTATACAGATACTTCAGAACTGGAATTTGGTATCAGGAACCGTTCATTTACCTCATTTCGCCAGGCCGCATTTGAAAATAACTGGGCAAGGTTTTATGGGGGCATACATTTTCATCATTCATGTATCATAAGTACTGAGTATGGTAGAAAAGTAGGAGAACTGGTGAATCAACGGTTGAAAATGAAAAAGTGATTATTGTATGATTGTAGAAAATAATTATTTACTCCTTTTTTCTGTATTCACTTTTTTCTTTTGTGGAGATTGCTCCAGGAAAAACAATAATAACCCGCCTGGGTCAACCCCTATTATCCCGATAAATGAAATGGATATGTGGATGACAAAAGCTGACCAGTCAGCATTGCTTCAAAAACAGTCAACCATACTTTCTTTTGGTACTTCGGCCAATAGCTACACCAGCATTCATGTGGATTCAACAACAACTTTTCAAACCATTGACGGTTTTGGATATACATTAACCGGCGGCAGCGCTTACCTCATTAACAGGATGGGGGCATCTGAGAAATCAGCTTTATTAAATGAACTCTTTGGAAATAGTAATACCTCAATTGGAGTTAGTTATTTAAGATTAAGCATTGGTGCATCTGATTTAAATGCATCGGTGTTTAGTTATGATGATATACCTGCAGGGCAAACAGACCCTACACTTGCCAACTTTAACCTTTCCCAGGATACGGTTGACCTGATTCCTGTGTTACAGCAAATCCTTACCATCAATCCCGATATAAAAATCATGGGCTCACCCTGGAGCCCCCCGGTATGGATGAAAGATAATGGAAGCAGTATTGGGGGCAGCTTGTTACCCCAGTTTTACAATGTATATGCACAGTATTTTGTAAAGTATATACAAGGTATGAAAGCAAAGGGAATTACCATTGATGCCATTACTCCGCAGAATGAGCCGCAGCATGGCGGCAATAATCCAAGCATGCTGATGTCAGCTTTGCACCAGGCGGATTTTATCAAAAACCATTTAGGGCCTGCATTCCTTAATGCAAGTATATCAGCAAAGATCATAGTATGGGATCATAACTGCGACAATCCCAATTATCCAATTACAGTTTTGAATGATGCTGGCGCCAAACAATATATTGATGGCTCTGCCTTTCATTTATACAATGGCGACATCAATGCATTATCCACAGTGCATAGTGCCTATCCAGATAAAAACTTATATTTTACCGAACAATGGACAGGCGCCAACGGCACTTTCAGCAGCGATTTTAAATGGCATATTAAAAACGTAGTTATCGGCTCTGTAAGAAACTGGAGCAAAGTTGCTTTAGAATGGAATTTAGCCAATGACCCTTCTTATGGCCCACATACACCAGGAGGTTGTACAGAGTGCAAGGGGGCTGTCACACTCAGCAGTTCAACTTATACCCGGAATGCTGGTTATTATATTATAGCACAGATTTCTAAATTTGTTCCGCCGGGTTCTGTGAGGATTGAAAGCGGATTAGCAGCCAACTTGCCCAACGTAGCTTTTAAAACACCAGCAGGTAAAAAAATATTGATAGTATTGAATGATGGCGCGGCTACTGAAACATTTAATATTCATTTTAAAAATAAATGGGTAACTACGTCATTGGTTTCAGCCGCTGTTGCCACATTTATATGGTAAACAAATATGCGGTTAACATGATTGATGATTTCAATTATACAATCGGGGGCTTTACTAACCGGGATATTCTGTTAGACGAAGTTGCTGGGCCAGGGTATTTACAGAATTGTTGCTTTACACCCATACCTGGTAATACCAAAACCGGCAAACTGATTTTTACCAATGAATATTATTGCGTCGGGCATTTTTTAAAATTTATTCAACCCGCGGCTAAAAAAATTACAGCTTCGGATGACCGCAGCCAGTTGCTTACAACGGCATCTAAAAATTTCGTTGGTACGGTTGCTGTTATTGTAATGAACGGGAGAAATACTAAAACAGATTTTTATTTATGAATAGATGGTAAAGCCGCTGATGTAACCGCATTGCCGCATTAATTTTTTAATTCTTAAGTATGAAAAAGGAAGCCCGATTTTTTTTATTATTGTTATTATTACCGGTATTTTTTGCTGCAAAGTGCAAAAAGGATCCGCCCCCCCCGCCGCCACCCCCTCC
>CXWL01011226.1_pt1 | contig 193690 bp, 173 predicted proteins | sample 590931 | NCBI WGS metagenome assembly CXWL01 (sample SAMEA3498368, study PRJEB10139) | groundwater metagenome | biome: water well; material: biofilm material | place: Germany | collected 2015-04-27
GATGGTCTCGGTCAGTTGCGCCACCGTGGCGTTTGAATCTTCTTTCAGTTGGCCGAATGTGCCTTGGTAATCACCGCTTATGGTCTGCGTCAGGTCGCCATGTGCCAGCGCCCCCAGCACCCGTACAACTTCGTTCAACCCGACCTCGCTCGTATGTAGCAGACGGTTCATGTCTTCGGCCAACTTCAGAAAGAAACCCTCCTTCCCCGTTACGGCTATGCGGCGTGCAAAATCACCGTTCGCCGCCGCTTCAACGATGTTGGATATTTCCGCCTCGGCCAGCAGTTGATCGGTCACATCGATCCATTGACCCACCGTGCCCAGCTTGTCCCCCCCCTCGGTAAGGATGGGGGTGGTCACCACATCGTAGTTGCGCCCACCCAATACCAGCCGCGTGCGCACCGTCGAAGACAGATTACGCAACCGGGTGATGGCAACCTGCGGATCGGCATAGAACACACCGATGCTGCCCCCGACCACCTTGTCAGCCACGAATGCCGGATTTTCCAGTTGGAATTCCTTTTCGTATTTATGCAGGACATCGCGCAAAGCATGATTGATATAGATCACCTTGCCGTCGCTATTCGCAACCCGCACACACATGCTCACATTGTCCAAAGCACATTTCAGCCGCGACATCTCGCGTGCCGCGCGCCTGTCTTCTTCCTGGCGTTCCAACAACTTGGCCTGCATCGTCTTCATCATCGCCATCATGCTGGTCGTGTCGCCCGTTTTGACATTGACCGTTTGGGAAAAGTCATACGCCGCGATACGGCTTGCGGCTTCTGCCGCCTCTGCCGGTTCGCCACCCAGCTGTTTGAGCAGACTGCGTGCGATCCAAGTCCCGAAAAAAAATACCGCGACGGCGCTTGCCAGCATGAGCAGCACCATCCACAGGGTTCTGCCTTGAATGACTGCGGCCGCTTCGGCTTCATCGCGCAAGGTTTTTTCATTGACCTGAACCACCAGCTCATCGATCACCTGGCGGTGCGCGCGATATTTTTGTTCAAGCAAAACGAGCGTATTGGCGACAGTGGCCTTGTCTCCGCTTTGGATCGCGGGAATATAGCGTTCGTCGCGTACATCAAGATATTCCCTGCCCGGTTTGTACGAATCGACCAGCATTAATTCCCGGATCTTTCCCGGCGGCAAATTGTCCGCCCAATATTTGTGGCGCAACTCGTAGTCGTCTCTCAACTGTTTGCTTTTTGCGAGCAGTGCCGGAATCTCTTTAGCGGAGGCCTGGTTCAATTCCAGCACGACAAAATGCGCTTCGAGCAGATACTCGGGCGGGGGCAGGATGTCCGCCACCAGGTCTTTCTGCAGAATGACATTCTTGTAGATCGGCCCGTTCACTTTGGCCAGATTCAGCGTGCTTAACGACACCCAGCCGACTGCCATAAAGCTGGCAGCAAACACACCTAACAGCAGCACAAAACGTCGATTGACCCGCATCGTGTTCATTTTCATATTCTCCCTAGGCCGCTATCGGCTGACCACCTCATCCGTTAATGCCATTTCAGTGCTGGACATCAGTTTTTCGATATCAACCAAGATCAACATATGCTCGCCCACAGTTCCCAGACCAATGATGTAGCGCGTATCCAATGCAGCGGAAAGATTGGGGGCCGGGTGAATTTGATCCGGGTTGAGTGTCAACACATCGGATACGCTGTCCACCACGATTCCGACGACACGTTTGCCCAGATTCAAAATAATCACCACGGTGAACTGGTCATATTCAACAGAAGACATTTTGAATTTGATGCGCAGATCGACGATGGGAACGATCGTGCCGCGCAGGTTGATCACTCCCTTGATGAAGTCGGGAGTGTTGGCAATGGTCGTGACCGCGTCGTATCCGCGGATCTCCTGCACCTTGAGGATGTCGAGACCGTATTCCTCTTTGCCCAAGGTAAAGGTGAGAAACTCGTTGTTGGCGAGGCCCGCTCCGCCTGCCGAATGCTGTTCTGTCGTAGCCATCTGATTCTCCTTGTGCCGTTTCCTCAATCCTTGCCCGCCAGCGGGCGGGAAAGCGAACGGGAAAGACGATCTTTAACTTTTCCCTCTCTCCAACTTTCTCCCCCAAGCGAGAGAAAGTACCAACGAGAAAATCAATTACCCCTTCATGCAGCCAGACGATTCTGCTGCGACGGGGTCATGCTTAACGCCGCCACATCCAGGATCAATGCGACCTTGCCATCGCCCATGATGGTCGCACCGGAAATACCCGGCAGTTTGCGGTAATTCGACTCCAGACTCTTAATCACCACCTGGTGTTGGCCCAATAGTTCATCCACCCACAGCGCGACTTTTCTGCCTTCCGCCTCGACGATGACCACCACATTGCCCACCGATGTGTTGTTGTCTATCGGCAGATTGAACAACGCTCTCATCGACACCAGCGGCAGATACTCGCCGCGCACATGGATCATGTGCCCTTTGCCACTCACGCTGCGCGTATCGGCTTCGCCGATGAGCAGCGACTCGATGATGTTGGTCAGCGGAATGATGTAGGTCTCGGCACCTACCGATACAGACAGGCCATCAAGAATCGCCAGGGTGAGCGGTAGGCGGATGGTGATTCGTGTACCTAACCCCTCGACCGAATTCAATTCGATGCGCCCGCCAAGTGCCGCGATGTTGCGCTTGACCACGTCCATTCCGACGCCGCGTCCGGACACATCGGTGACCACCTCAGCCGTAGAGAAACCCGGCTCAAAAATCAGCATCCAGACTTCCTGGTCGGGGATGTCATCGCGTACCGGCAAGCCGCGTTCGATCGCCTTGCTCAAAATCCTGCCGCGATTCAGGCCGGCACCGTCGTCGGACACTTCGATCACCACGTTGCCGCCCTGGTGTGCGGCTTGCAAGGTGATCGTGCCTTTGGCCGGTTTGCCTGCCGCGAGACGCTTCTCCGGATTTTCGATACCGTGGTCGAGGCTGTTGCGAACCAAATGGGTGAGCGGATCGGCGATTTTTTCGATCAACCCTTTGTCCAGCTCGGTGCTTTCACCGATCGTTTTCAGCTCCACCTGTTTGCCCAGCTTGCCAGCCAAGTCGCGCACCACGCGCGGATAGCGGCTGAACACGAAAGAGATCGGCAACATGCGCACCGACATCACTACTTCCTGCAGGTCGCGCGTATTGCGTTCCAGTTGGTGCAGTCCGTTCTGCATCTTTTCATACATGGCATCATCCATCTCGGATGCCGACTGCGCCAACATCGCCTGGGTGATGACCAATTCGCCGATGAGATTGATCAGCTGGTCAACCTTCTCGACATTCACTCGGATCGAGGTATCGGCTGCGGGAACGGCCTTGTCGCTGCTGCGGCGGCCCACTTGCTCGGCTTCATCCGCAGTATCTGTGGCACGCCGGCCCGGATTCTGCGTTTCCGCGCTGCTGTCTTGCACGGCGGGTTGAGGTTTGAGTTTTTTGAAGAATCCGTAACCTTGTTTGGCTTCCTGCCTGGCGGTCACTTGTGCTGGCAGTTCCTCAACCTCGGTAAAAAAACCGTAATCCTCTTCGCTGAGGATGATTGGTGTGGGGCTGATCGTTGTGCTTGCTTCCGGTGCGTCCACGAAAAATCCGTAAGCATCGTCCATAGCCGGCTGCACCTGGCTCGGTTCATCCTCAAAGAATCCGAAAGCCGGCTCTTCTCCGACCACCGTTTCAGGAACCGCCGATGTTGGCTGTGCGGTGCCTTGCCTGTTCAGCTCGGCCAGCTTGTCGCAAGCCATCTTGACTTCGATCGGCTCGACATGGCCTTCGCCGCGATGGGCACTCAATTGCATATGAATAACGTCACCCGCCTCCAGAAATACGTTGACCATTTCGTCGGTCAGTTGCAATTCATGTTTGCGCAGCTTATCCAGCAGATTTTCCAACACATGCGTCACTTCCACCATGTCGTGAAAACCAAAAGTGCCGGCACCGCCTTTGATGGAATGGGCGGCACGAAAGATGGCGTTCAGGTCATCGTCACTGGGTTCGGCGACATTCAACCCGAGTAACAGCGACTCCATTGAAGCCAGATGTTCCGCCGCTTCCTCAAAGAACACCTGATAGAACTGGGAGATATCGATGGACACGATTTTCTCTCGGTTATCCAATGCACTTTTTCACGACTTCCAGCAACTTGGCCGGATCGAATGGCTTCACCAACCAACCGGTTGCACCCGCCGCTTTTCCCTGCGCCTTCATCGTGTCTCCGGATTCGGTGGTCAACATCAGGATCGGTGTCGATTTGTAGCTGGGCAAACTGCGCAGCGTTTTGATCAGGGTGAGACCGTCCATGCGCGGCATGTTCTGGTCGGTCAAGACCAGATCGGCATTCTTCGCCTTGGCTTTGTCCAGCCCATCCTGGCCGTCCACCGCCTCGATCACCTCGTATCCCGCACCTTTAAGCGTAAAGGTAACCATCTGCCGGATAGAGCCGGAATCGTCAACCGTCAGTATCGTCTTTGCCATGTCTTTCTCCTTCTCTCAGTCAACATCCAAATCAGGGGTTTCCCGCCACCTAGAACAGCTCCACGTCACCCGAGGTCATGCTTTCCTGGCGCACCGGATTTTTTCTGCTGGTCGCATTGGCGCGTATCAGCAGTTCGTTAATCTCGTTCAGCATCTGCTCTTTCGTTTCGCGGGACGCCTGTTCACCGTGGCGGGAATTTTCCGACCACTCGCCAAGCTTGTCCCATGCCGCATGGATACTCTCCATGCGTACCGATGAGTGTTGCAATAACTGGGTCATCATGTCCTGGAACTGAAGCGAAGTGACCGCCCTGCTCACCACGGCATCCACCTCTTCGGTGATCCTGGATTGTTCGGATAAGGAGGCTGCCATGTCACGATTGATGTCTTGCGCATGTGACATGGTGGTGGCCAAGCGCTCCTGGGATTTCAAGGCGAACTCCATGTCCAGCGACGCCATTTGATTGATGGATACTTCGGCATCGCTGATCGAGGTGTGCATCAGATTGATGTTGCCACGAATCGCTTTGCTGAAATGTTCGGCCCTGGCAGAAAGCTTGCGCACTTCGTCTGCCACCACCGCAAAGCCACGTCCCGCCTCGCCGGCACGCGCTGCTTCGATGGCCGCATTGAGCGCCAATAAGTTGGTCTGCTTGGAGATGGAATCGATCTCACCCAGCCCTTCCAATACTTTCTGCACTTGCTGGCTGACTGTCTCCATTTTCTCGACCAACTCCATGCCTGCTTTACTATTGTTAAGTATGCTACTGACCAGCGATTGCAGCGTGTCCGCCGTCTCCGCCATAAATTCATGCAACAGTGAGTCGGAGTTCTCCTGATTATTGCTTTGGCGCTCCATGACTGCATTGGAAGAGTTTCGTTGCTCCTCGATCAGTTTGTGCATGCCTGAGAAACTTTCCAGCAACTTCTCAATCGCGTGCCCCATCAGGCTCTGCGCCTGTTCGATATCCTCATTGGCGCCGGCAAATTGCTGGGAGAATTGCGGATGGGTCTGCAGCACCACGATTTCCACCGCACTCTCGAATTTCGGTTGTTCGTTGGCTTCGGCACTCGCCTGCTGATTCCCGCGTGTCATGTTCCAAGCCGCCACAACCACCAGCACCGTAATAGTCACATGCAACATCAGGCTGCCCATCCCCAAACCAACCCACTGTGCCAGCCAATGCGCCAATGCCGCCACGGCGAATATCGCCAGCATCTTCGGGAAATAGTTTTTGGTCATATCGTCCTCCTAGCTCCCCATCCGTTCCATCAGCAATTCTTTAATATCGAGTATCAGCACGATATCGCCTTCGCTGGACATGGTGACACCCGCCACACCCTTGGGTCTGAAGGTGTCCAGGGATTTGATCACCACATCGTCGTGACCCGCAAAACCATCTGCCGAGAGGATGAAGTTGTTGTTGCCGATCTGCATCAGCACACCCACCTCGGAAGTGCCCTGCTGTTCCCATCCGATGAGTTGTGCCAACGGCAACACGGGTAACACCTCGCCGCGCACGACCATGGTGGCGCGGCCGGAGACTTGTTGCAGCTGTTCCGGTGTGACAGAAAGAATCTCGCGCACCATGGAAAGGGGCACCGCAAAAGATTGTTCGCCCAAACGCAGGATCAAAACAGGCAAAATCGCCAGCGTCAAAGGCAATGAGATCGTAAGAAGAGTTCCTTTGCCCGGCTCGGATTGAATCGCCACATTTCCGTTGAGCTTCTGGATGTTGGTCCGCACCACATCCATTCCCACGCCGCGTCCGGATACACTCGATATCTCATCTTTCGTCGAGAATCCCGGCAAGAAGATCAATTCCAGACACTGGCTCTCGTCCAGCGTGTTCGCCACCTCATTGGTGATGAGTCCTTTCTCGATCGCCTTGCTGCGGATCATTTCGGGACGCATGCCTTTACCGTCATCGGCAATGGTGATCATGATGTGATCACCTTCCTGCCTGGCAGAAAGTTCAACCAGGCTTTTTTCCGGCTTGCCTGCCGCCAATCGGGCTTCCAATGTTTCCACGCCGTGATCAACGGCATTACGCACCAGATGCACCAGTGGATCGTTCAAGTCCTCGATCATGGTCTTGTCCATCTCGGTCTCTTCGCCGGACAAAACCAATTCGACGTCCTTGCCCAAGGAGCGCGCCAAATCTCGCGCGAGTCGGGGATACTTTTTGAACAGGCGACCGATGGGTTGCATACGTGTCTTCATCACCGCGTTCTGCAGATTCACCACCAGCATGTCCAACTGTGACACGGCCTGATCCAACTCGCGTAACGTGTCCGCATCTTTGCGTCCCTGCAGGATGTCGGAGCGCAAATGGGTCAATCGATTCTTGGTCAGTCCGATCTCCCCTGACAGGTTCAACACTTGATCCAGCCTTTCGGTATCCACACGAATGGTGGTTTCTTTGGATTCCGCAGTGGGAACGTCACCTCCGCGACGGCCTACCGTTGCACCCGGCACATCGGTGTTGCGACGCCCGAATGCTTTCTTGGTGGATTCCTCCTCATTGATGGCTTGCTTGATCTGCTCCGGATCACGCTTCACACCTAACTGCTCGACGATGTCATTGCCCGTGATCGCTTTATACAGGGCATCCCAGTCCACACCTTCCGATCCAGGATGTTCAGATCCCGAAGGTACAGTGATGGAAATAGGTTCGGATTTGTTCTCGGCTATCGGTTTTGAAACGGGAGGTACTTCAGGCGACTTTTGCGCATGTGGACTTTTGAGTGCGATGGGTTTGCCATCGAGTATCGATTGCAGCGCTGCAATGATGTCGTCGGGTGCGGCCGACGGTTGTTGGCTCTTTTGTAGTGAACCAAACATGCGACGCACTTCCGAGGTGGCGGCGAAAATCACATCCATCAATTCCGCACTCAAAACAAGTTGCTTGTTGCGCAATTTGTCGAACAGGTTTTCAGTGAGATGGCACAGCGTGACCAGTTCGTTGGCATTCAAGAATCCGGCCCCGCCTTTGATGGTATGGAAACCGCGAAAGACCTCGTTCAGCAATCCCGCATCCTGTGGACGTTTTTCCAACTCCATCAATTTGCTGTCAACGTCGGAAAGCATATCCCCCGCTTCCATCAAGAAGTCGCTCAACAAGTCTTCCATTCCGGCGAAATCATTCATGACTGCACTCCTCCTTTACTCCCGTCATTCCCGCGAAGGCGGGAATCCAGCGATCTGAAAAGGCTCGTGCGAAGCGCGACAACGTTGCAATATTGTCCGCTACGCGGATAGTGTGTTTTGCTGGATTCCCGCCTTCGCGGGAATGACGATATATTTGTTTCATCTAAAATCCCAAACTTTCCAGCAGATCGTCCACCTGATCCTGGTTCGTCACGACATCATTGCGCCCGGCGGTATTAATCACTGGCCCGTTCAGCAAACCGGAATTAATCTCTGCTTTGACGGAGGCCGGTGCGTTCTCCAAGAGGAGTGCCAGTAGTTGTTGTTCCATTTCCTGCGTCACCTGAATGATCTTTTTGATGACTTGTCCGGTGAGGTCCTGGAAATCTTGCGCCATCATGATCTCCAAAAGATAGGCATTGGTCGCCTTGGTCTGTTTGGGGGTCTCATGCAAAAACGCATGCGTCTTGGTTACCAGATCTTTGAATTGATGGACGTCGAGCTTTTTCTCGAACAACAAGTCCCATTGCGAGGCCAACCGATGCGACTCCTCTCCCAGCTTATCCACAACCGGCTGCGCGGCCTCCGTGGCATTCAGCACACGCTCTGCAGCCTGTTGCGTCAAGGTCGCCACATAGTTCAAACGGTCACGCGCATCGGGTATGGTCGCCGCCGCCCTTTCGATCTCTTTGTGTAATCCCAACTCGCGCAAGGTGTCGTGTAGTTTGCGCGCCATATGTCCTACCTGATTGAGCACTTTTTCCTGCTCGGTCTCGGCGTTGAACGCGATCACTTTGGCCGACTCCGGTTTGGATTGTTCCGAATTTGCCGCGATGATGCTGTCGAACAGTGCCTCTAGATCATCCGAGTCTTGGGTTGCCGGGTTGGTTGCCATGTTCGCCTCACTTGTTAAGGTGCGGAAATGCCGCAAAGATCTTCTTCAACTTCTCATCCAGAGTAGCTGCCGTGAACGGTTTCACGATGTATCCGGATGCACCGGCCTGTGCCGCTTCGATGATGTTCTCCTTCTTGGCCTCTGCCGTCACCATCAATACCGGCAGTTGCTTTAGACTGGCGTCGGCACGTATTCCACGCAACAATTCGATGCCGGTCATATTGGGCATATTCCAGTCGGTCACCACAAAATCGAATTGATCCGAGCGCAATTTATTCAGTGCATCCACCCCGTCCTCGGCTTCTTGTACATTGGCAAATCCCAGTTCTTTGAGAAGATTGCGCACGATGCGGCGCATCGTGGAAAAATCATCCACCACCAGAAATTTTGTATTCTCTATTCCCATCTCGATCTCCCGCTTCCAGTTCGCTATCCGCCGGCCGCCACGAGCCGCCGCGCCGACCGCATTCCACCAGTCAAGTCAGCAAAGGCCTGATCGTTGACGACAACACCGATGAATCGAATTTTGGAACGTAATAATCCACTCCCACCCGTTTGCCCATTGCGCGATTCGCTTCCGACGACAGTGACGAATGCATCACCACGGGAATCCCTTCGAATCGAGAATCCATCTTGATGTTCTGTGTCAGAACATATCCATCCATCTCGGGCATTTCGGCATCGGTCAGAATCACCTGAATCTGGTTGTGCAAATTGTCTCCGGTGCTGTATGCCGCATCCGCCATCGCCTTTAATCTCTCCCACGCTTCGCGCCCATTGTTGGTCTGAATATGCTTGACACCCATCTTGTCCAGCACCTCCACAATCTTACGGCGCGCGATCAACGAGTCATCCGCGAAGAAGACACATAATTCATGCCCATATTCGACGGGTTCAACATTGCCCACCACGGCTTCACCAAAGGCATCGGACAAGATCTGTTCGACGTCGAGGATCGAGACCAGCGTTCCGTCCGGTAATTCTGTGATCGCTGTGATCAGCGCGCCTTTGTCTGAAAGCATGCCTTCGGTCGCGCGAACCTTGTCCCAATCCACCCGGATGATGCGGTCCACTCCTTTGACCAGGAATCCGAGGATATGGGTGTTGTATTCGGCCACCATCATGGTCTGATGACGCACTGTTATATCCATGCCCATGAAGCTGGCGAGATTCAGGACTGGCATCACATGTCCACGCAGGCTCACGATGCCATCCACGCCTCTCGGCATATTGGGCGTGCGGGTGATCTTGCCGGCATTGCAGACTTCTTTGACTTTGAACACGTTGATGCCGAACTTCTCCTCGCTGCCCAAGCTGAACAGCAATATCTCCATCTTGTTGGTACCGGCGAGATTGGTGCGAGCATCGACCTGATCCAGCAGTCCGTCCTGGCTGATGCTCAACATGTCTTCGGTATAAGTCATTTCTATCTCCTCGATCAGGCCAATAGGCGGGTCAAAGTCTCGGCCAGTTTTTGCGGTTCGAACTTGGGAACATATTCATCCACCCCGACCGTCTTCCCCAATTGTTGATTGGACGAACTGGACAAGGAGGAATGCATCAACACGGGTATTCCATTGAACCGTTTGTCTGCTTTGATCTTTCTGGTCAACATGTAGCCGTCCATTTCCGGCATCTCCACATCGGTCAAAATCACCTGCACCATTTCCTTCAGGGGAGTGTGCGATGCAACCGCAAAATCGGCCAGCTTGGAAAGTTCCAACCAAGCCTGGCGTCCATTGATCGCCGCAATCGACTTGACTCCCATGGCATCCAACGTGCGCTGGATCTGATGACGCGCCACGGTTGAGTCATCCGCGAAGAAGACGGTGCGGTTATCCTTCCCGATATTTTTGACCGCTTTAAAGATCATGTCGTCGGTGCCAAAGCGGCCGGTTTCCGAGAGGACTTTTTCCACATCCATCATCATCACCAGGCGGCCGTCTTTCAACTCGGTAATGGCTGTCACCAACCCGCCCATCTCCGCCGCGAGCATTGCCGGGGGAACGCGCATGGATGACCAGTCCAGACGCAGAATGTTGTCCACTGCCTTTACCAGGAAGCCTTGAGTATGCCCGTTGTATTCGGTGACGATCATGATCTCGGCTGTTTCGGCGGTCTGAATCCCCGCGTATTTCGCGAGGTCGATCACCGGCACCAATACTCCGCGCAGACTCACCATGCCTTCTACCGATTCCGGCATCTCCGGCGCGCGCGTGATCTGGGGAATACGCATCACCTCACGCACTTTGAACACGTTGATGCCGTAAGTCTCCTGTCTTCCGGTTCGGTTATCCAAACCCAGAGTGAACATGAGTATCTCTAACTTGTTCGTGCCGGCCAGTTTGGTTCTGGCATCTATGTTCTTTAATAAGTCAGACATGACTGTCCTCCAAAATTACACCTTGAATCGGCCAACCGCAGTTTGCAATTCAGTGGCCAACTTCTCCAGCAATATGATCCCCTGCTCGGATTGGGCAATCGCCGTATGGTTTTCTTCTGCCATCCGGGCAATGCGCTCCACATGCCTGGCAATTTCGTTGCTCGCTTTGCTTTGCTCTTCCACGGCTGCGGCTATGTCATTTACCCCCGATGTGGCATTTTCGACCGACTGCCCCGCTTGCCCCAGCACAACGGAAACTTCATCCACATGACGCTGAGTTGATTGCAATGAACTGAGCCCAGCTTGTACTGAGCGCTCAACTTGCGTCGAACGTTCTTCCAAAGTTTGGGTGATACGGTCGATCTCATTGGCCGACTGGGCAGATTTCTCGGCCAGTTTTCTCACCTCATCGGCGACCACGGCGAATCCGCGTCCCTGTTCTCCGGCACGCGCAGCCTCGATTGCCGCATTCAATGCCAGCAGATTGGTCTGTTCCGCAATATCCTTGACCTGCTGGGTCATGCTCGCAATCGAATGGGCGCTTTCGATGAACTCGTTCACCGACTTCGCAATCTGACTCACGGTGCGCTCAATCTCCCGTATCTCAACGATCATCTCGCCCGTACTCCGGTTGCCCTCGCGGGTATGCAGCAGGCTCTGTTCGGATAACTGCCTTACAGAGGCCGTGTTATCCGACACCGAGTTGATACTGACGGTGACTTGCTCAACCGCCGCCGCCGTCGAAGTCGCCGCTTCACTTTGCGCCAACGAACTGCGCGTGATCTGTGTCGAAGATGCCGCCAGCTGTGCGGCTGTCCCACTGACGCTGTCCGCGTTGTTGCGCACTTGTGCAACAACTTGCCGGAGATTGTCCATCAGCGAGTTGAACGCGAGACCTGCCTGTGAGACCTCATCCCTGCCGATGACATTGACGGTGCGTGTCAGATCGCCGTCCTCGACAGTGCGCATCATCACATCACGCATTTCACCGGTTGATCGGGCGATCCCAGTGATGATCGAATAGGCCAATAACGCACCACCCACCAAACCCAGCAGCAGGATCGTAATGGCAACTATGCGCATGGTTGCAGCGACTTCGATCCCATCGTCGTATAAATTTTTCGCTTCGCGTTCCTGAAGTTCGATCAATGCGTCAACTTGCTCTTTGAGCTGCTCAGACAACGGTCTGATATTTTGACTTTGGATGAGCTTCACTCTTTCGATATCGCGTTTCCCCATTGCAGCCAAAGCAGGCGTGATCCCTTCTTCGACGAAACGCTGCCTGGCTTCGGCAAATTTCGCCGCCAGGATTTTTTCTTCGTCGGTCAGATACGTTGCCATGTACGCTTCCCACAGCGTATTAATCTGCTCCCGGTTAGTCTCGATCTCACGCATCAAGCCGGGAATTTCTTCGGGGTGGATTACACCATTGGCGATTGCGAGTTGATTGCGTAGATTTTTTCTGGCGATGTCATTCAATTGTGCGACCGGAATCAGCCGGTCGTTATAGACCGAGCGCATAGATTGATTCGAGTGATTGGCGGCATACATCCCCAACAAGCCGGTAATGACAGACAGCACTACCAGTGTCAGAACCAAGCCGATCAGCCTTGCCTTGATTGTCATGTTACTCATCATTTCAACTCCCGATCCGGTGTGCGTAGCCGATTGGTTACCATTTTTATATTTTGAATTTCGCAACTGAGTTCTGCAGCTCATTGCCCATTCGACCCAGTTCAGCGATATCGCGCGAAGACTGCTCGATTGCTGCATAGTTACTTTCCGCCATCCGCGCTATCTGTTCGACATGCTGTGCAATGTCAGCACTTGCTTTACCCTGCTCGCTGACCGATACGGCGATCTCTGCCACACCAAGATTGGATTCCCTCACCGCCGCACCGGCTTCCGTCAATACGGCGGACATCGCTTCCACGTATTTGTGTGTGGACAACAATGACTGTTCTCCCGATGCGATCGCCTGCTCGACTCTTGAGGATTTCTCATCAAGTTTGCTGGTTACCTTGTCGATCTCGCTGGCGGATTGGGCGGATTTCTCGGCGAGCTTTCTGACCTCGTCGGCCACCACGGCGAACCCGCGCCCCTGCTCTCCCGCCCGAGCCGCTTCGATTGCCGCATTCAATGCCAGAAGATTGGTCTGGTCGGCAATATCTTTTACTTGTTGAGTCATGCTGGCGATGGTGCGCGTACTTTCCACGAATTCATTTGCAGCCAATGCGATCTGTTGGACCGCACCTTCGATGCTGCGGATCTCTTGCACCATCTCGGCGACACTGCTGTTGCCTTGTTCAGTTTGCTTCAGGCTCTTTTCGGAAAGTTTCCTCACGACATTGGTGTTCTCAGCGACCGAGTTTATGCTTGCTGTCACCTCTTCGACCACCGAGGCTGTCGAAATGGCCGCTTCGCTTTGGGCGCGCGAACTGCTGGTTATTCCTGTTGACGTCTCCGCAATATGTTTCGCTGTCTCGTTCATGCGCTCTGAATTGGATAAAACATTGCGAATGATTCCGGTGAAGCTATCGATCAATGCATTGAATGCCACCGCTGTCTGGCCCACTTCATCCTTGCTTCGAATCTCGATCCTGCGGGTTAAATCTCCATCTGCCTGCATTGCCAGCATGACGTGCTGCAATTCACGCGTCGGACGTGTCACTTGGTTAATCAGCCAGCCGATGACAAAAAACAACATCACCTGGATAACCAACTGACCTCCCCACAGCAGAGCACTGGCTCTTTCCATAGCCTGATACTCAGACGTCATATCCAGCGTCACGCTGACTGCACCGATCACTGCTCCATCGAGTACCGAATGGCATTGCAGACAATTTGTACCTGTCCCACGAAAGTCTTTTGCGGCGGCAAACGGTTCGACCACCCGCAACAAATGTTTGCCGTTGGTTTCGCTTGTATTGCTCTGCCTTTGTCCGGTCTGCAATGTCAACCGATCCAACTCATCCTGAGCTTGCTCTTCACGCGCGCCCTCGCCGAACTGTTGCTGGACTGAAAGACCGCGTATCAGTCGCAATTCGCTGGCATTACTTGATACGGCCATCTTCTTGACGAACAAGCGTCGCTGGACGGCATCACCGATGCTACCGTTGAGCATCATCATGTTCAGCCCGTTAAAAACACCGTCCGCAGGAATTGCAGCACGATTTTTTGCATCTTCCAGAACTCTCACTTCGTATTGCTGGAAAGCCCAACGCTGTGCAAAAACCAGCACTACAAGCAGCAACAATTGGATTGGTATCTGCAACTTGTTCTTTATTGACAGTTCACTCCACCACTCGCCCATTTCGCTCACCTTTTTGTTCGGTTATCTCATCGTTCAGACTTTAAAGCGGCCGACCGTCTTGCTCAGATTCTCCGACAACGTCTCCATGGATTTGACTGCCGCCACGGTGCGTTTGACGACGATGTTTCCTTGACTGGCCATCATTGCGATCTGTTCAACATTGCGTGCGATCTCCTGTGTCGAATCACGCTGTTTGTTGACGGATTGCGAAATCTCTTCCAGGCCATGATTGACTTTTTCGACCGATGTGTTTGCTTCAGTCAGGACACCCGCAACTTCCCTGATGTGCTCCTGACTGCTTTGCAATGCCACCAGCCCCCGCTGCACGGTTCGTTCAACCTGGTTGGATTGCCCTCCCAACAGTTGCGTCACCTCATCGATCTGAGAAGCAGAGTGCGCAGATTTCTCGGCCAATTTGCGCACTTCATCCGCCACCACTGCAAATCCACGCCCCTGTTCACCCGCCCGAGCGGCCTCAATAGCGGCATTCAAAGCAAGAAGATTGGTTTGTTCTGCAATATCTCTGACCTGCTGGGTCATACTTGTAATACTTTGAGTGTTGTTCACAAATTCACCCACCGCAGTTGCAATTTCCTTTACGGCGATTTCGACCCGCTCGATCTCTTGCACCATCTCCTGCAAACTGGCCTGTCCCCGATTGGCGCGTTCCAACGTTTCAGCAGAAAGTTTTGCAACCTTATCTGCACTTTCCGCAACCATGGCTCCGCTACTGCTGACTTGCTCCACCGTACCCGAGGTCATGTTCGCGGTATCAGATTGCCTCTGCGAACTATGCGAAAGTTCTTCGGCGTCATGCGCAAGAGAATGCGCTGCACTCGCCACATGTTTGGCATGCCCTTCCACCTGACTGACGATCACCTGAAAACTATTGGCGAGATCATTGAATGACCGTGCTGTCTTGCCAATCTCGTCCTGACTCCTGACCGACACCCGCTTGGAGAGATCTCCGTCAGCTTGCATCGTCTGCATCACTTTTTGCAGTTCCTGCGTGGGACGGATGACGAGGCTAATCAGCCATCCAATCAGAAAATATAAGACCACCTGCACACCAATCTGTGCCGTCCAGAGAATGATATTGGCTCGCTTCATCACGGTGTACTCCTCGGTGATATCCACTGTGATACTTGCCGCACCATTCACCGTGCCTTCCGGAACCGTATGACACATCAGACAGTTGGTGCCTCTAAAATTCTTTTGCGCGATGAATGGAACCACGACACGCAATGTGTTCTTTCCATTCGCTTCCAACAAACTGGTTTGCTCTTTTGCTGATGACAGTGCGAGGCGATCCATATCATCTTTGGCCTGCTCAGAGGGCAGACCCGGGCCGAATTGATCCTGTACCGGTTTGTTTCGGATCACCCTGAGATCGAGCACGTGTTCAGAGGCACCCATCTTGTCCACATACAACTTGCGCTGATCGGCATCGCTGATAATGCCGTTGAGCATCAACATATTCAGACCATTCAAAACACCATCCGCAGACACCACCGCTTTTTGGCGTGCTTCTTCCAACACCCGCTCCTCGAACTTATCCAGAGCCGTACGCTGGGCCATGATCATGATGACCAGCAAAATTAACTGGATAGGTAATTGCAGTTTGTTCTTAAGCGAAAGCTTGCTCCACCAATCATTCATGATCTTCCCCTGTCCGGTGTGTTTGTAGCGACAATCAGTATCCGTATGCCATTCATAACGATATTGCGGCAATACAACCTTGTTCTTTAATGCGACTCTGGCTGTGGANNCCCCGTCAACAACTCCATTCTCAGCATCGATCTGCACTGTTCCACCATCTTGCTGCGCCGCCTCTTCCGCTTTCTTGTTCATCACGATGATGCTAATTCGGCGATTGATCGGATTGAGTGGCTGCTCCTTGTCGAACAGCACTGCCGACGACAAGCCAACGACTCGAACGATTTTCTCGTCCCCCAATCCGCCTGCGATAAGTTCGCGGCGGGAGGCATTGGCACGGTCCGCAGACAATTCCCAATTGCTGTAGCGTCCACCCGCAGTGACATACGCCTGTGAGTCGGTGTGACCGGACAAACTGACCTTGTTCGGTATTTCGTTCAACATCATTCCGAGCTCACGCAAAATATCGCGCGTGTAATCTTCCAACTTTGCACTACCGCTCTGGAACATCGGACGATTTTTTTCATCCACGATCTGAATGCGTAACCCTTCGGTCGTCAGATCCAGAAGGATCTGTTTTTTGAATTGCTGCAGTTTTTTATTGTTCTCGATTGCGGCTTCGATGTTCTTCTTCAATTCCTTCAGGTGATCGATTTCTTTCTGGGTTTCCAGCCGTAGAAACTCTTCATTGGCGGCTTTTAAATTGATGGTCTTCTTTTCCGAAGGCAGCTCCCCTTCCTTAACTTGGCCTTCTGTGCGAGTGAGATCTTTGCCACCTCCCTTAATGATGCTGGAACTGTCGCCGCTCCCTGAACCACCCATCAGCGCCACCTTCAGTGGTGTTTTGAAATATTCCGCGATCCCTTGCAGATCACCTTTGGCAGTCGAACCCAACAGCCACATGAGCAGAAAGAAGGCCATCATCGCCGTCACAAAGTCGGCGTAGGCGATTTTCCAAGCGCCTCCGTGATGCCCCCCTGCCACCTTCTTGATGCGCTTGATAACGATGGGGCGTTTGTTTTTGTCGTCAGCCATGACTCTACGAATTCAATTTTTAACGTTTTTGTTTGACGTGCTCTTCCAGTTCGGCGAAACCCGGACGATCAGTTGAATTCAACACCTTGCGCCCAAACTCCACTGCCATCGCGGGTGCATATCCGTTGAGGTTTGCGAGTAACACGACTTTGACCGCCTGGAACATCTTGCTACCTTCCTCGGCTTTCTGTTCCAGGGTCGCCGCAAGAGGTCCGACGAAACCGTAGGCAAGCAATATCCCGAGAAATGTGCCCACCAGTGCATGGGCAATCAATATTCCCAGTTCAGCAGGGGGGATGCCGACGGACTCCATGGTGTGCACCACGCCCATCACTGCGGCGACGATACCGAAAGCCGGCATGCCATCTCCCAGCTTGGCAATGACGTGCGATGAAACCATTGCTTCATGGTGATGTGTTTCGATCTCGACATCCATCAGGTTCTCGATCTCCATTGCGTTGAGATTTCCACTCACCATGATGCGCAAATAATCGGTGATGAACTCGACCACATGGTGGTCTGAAAGAATTTTGGGATACTTGCTGAAGATCGGGCTGTCTTCGGGCTTCTCAACATCGCCCTCGATGGACATCATGCCTTCCTTGCGCACTTTGCCCAGCAGTTCATACATGAGTGCCATCAATTCCATGTAGGTCTCTTTGCTGTATTTGGCACCTTTGAACACGTTTGGCAGGTCTTTAAAAGTTGCTTTGACTGCTTTCATTGTGTTTCCCACCAACAGCGCACCCATGGCTCCACCGCCAATCATCAACACCTCAACTGGCTGCCAAAGGCCACCCAAGTGACCTCCGGCTATGGCGTAGCCGCCAAACACCGACCCCAAAACCACTATATAGCCAACGATCACTAGCATGATTCACCCCGTCGCTTTTACTTTTGAAATTGCACCACTGAATCCTATCAGCCAAAAAAATCGCTCATCCCGCGAACAACTGTATATTTCCATTACTTTTCATGTTTTGTGTCCGGTAACGAAAACGCCGCCACTGCTGAGATGACACTTCAGGAGTAGCGGCGTTCTGGATTCTTTCTTTAGGCTGCAGCTAATTCGGCCAATGCTGCTTTTTTGGTTTTCCCTGCACGCGAGGGAGGGCGGCAGATTCCGCAGATATACCCAGCACAGAGTTCGTTGGTATGTACAACAAACTGCCCCCCGCAATCCTTGCAGGTTGTGAGTTGCAACATTCCCGCATCAAAAAAACGTATGAGAAACCAAGCCCTGGTAATACTCAGCACCGGCTCTCCACCGCTCACTTCGATCTGTTCAAGGTACAAGCGATAACTTTTGATCAGTGCTTCCACACCCAGCAGATTGGCATTCTTCAATAAATATCGGTGTACACCCATGAACAGGGATGAGTGAATGTTCGGCAGCCAGCTCATGAACCAATCCGTTGAATACGGCAACATGCCCTTGGATGGAGACTCACCTTTGACTTCTTTGTAGAGTCGAAGGAGCCGCTCCCGGCTCAGATGGGTCTCTTCCTGCAACAACTGCAAGCGAGCACCCAATTCGATCAGCTCAACCGCGATTTGAATTTCACGCGCCTCGTTCACCACACTCGTATTCCGCATGATCGTCTCCGGCTATGCAGCAAGCAATTCTGCAGGCTGACCGGCCATCAAAATGGTGGTATGGGTCTGCGACATCATGCGGTCTTTGTTGTAATCGGTGATCATGTTCAAAAGCAGACGCTCATCAAAGCGAAATCGGCAAAGAAGCATGTTGGATGCAGCCATCTTTAACAACTGCGCCGGTGAAAGCCCTAAGATCAATTCGGCCAGCTCATCACTGACTCCCAAACGAAAGATCGCAGTAGCTTTGTCGTCCCTGATCATTTGTTGAGCCAACATCATGTATGAGAGATTGGTTTCCTTGATTTCTTCGTGGATTTGATTGGTGTTCATTTCAGTCCCCTCGCTTAAACAGTTTGGTGTCTCATTTCGACGGTCGCATTTTGCGAGAGGCTTGTGTTTAAAAAAATCGGTGATTTTCTGATATTCATGTAGGGAAATAACCTACAAAAAAATGAGCCGCCCCTGTATGCAAGCAGGAGCGACTCGGGGGGAGTGCCAATCACCGCGAGGGGGCACGGTCAGAAGCACAAGTCACGTATCGGCATTGTTTGATATAACTTTAGTTTAATTTGAAGAACGACAGGGGAATTTCCATTCCATTGAATAATATGCCGATTTATCACTCCAAGCTGTGAGTTTTCATTTCCTTGGCGGTGCCGCCATTAAACAGGCAGCAAAATTATTCCGTTTGCAACTTAGCATCATTTCAGCTCTGGATTCTTCTTTGCGTCCCAACTGTTTCAATACCATGCCCTTGCCAAAATGATACCGATCATCCTTTCCATTGATGGAAATGGCTGTTTCAAACTGCGCCAGCGCTTCTTGTAAACGCCCCGAGTTTCTGTACGCCTCGCCCAGCAAGTAATATATCGGGGCCAGTTGTGGGCTGATTGCAACAGCGCGCTCGAAATCACTGGCTGCGTCTTCCCATCTTTTTCCTGCCATCAGTGCTTGGCCCCGGTTGTAATAAATCCGGTCAGCACCGGCTACACGTTCATGTTTTAACAACATCGCCGCGTCATTCCATAGGCGATAGTTATCCGCAAAGACCCACAATCGATTCCATGCCAGCGGAATGAGCATCACAACTAGGCAAACAAGAATCCATTTTGGATTAACTCTCTGAAATTCCATCACCAACAACGGAATCAGAAGCAGAAAACCTGGCATCCATAAATAACTGCGATACAGAACGAATGGCTCTTGCACACGAATCCCAACCAACTCAACACCAAACTGCAACCAAGGGTAGAGCAGCGCAAATCCGATCAAACCCATTTTCCCGCCACGAAATAAACATCTTGTCGCTAAGATTCCGTAGCTCACAAAAGCGGCTAGGCAACACCATCCGTACCAATCCCCCCAAGAAGAAATAAAGGGTTCGCGTATATCGACCGACATCCAAGAAACATTCGGAAATATCCAAAGAAATATGTAGTTGAAGAACAACCCGGCCTGAGTCAGCGCATTCAGTAGATGTAGCATCGGGGTACTTGCCAACAGTCCTTGTTGCTCAAACAATTCTGCCGCCATGGGTTCATAAGCGAACCCCAACACTCCGCGCGAACGCAACGTCACCAGCACTGCAACCGCGAAAAATGCGCTCCAAGTCAGCCACAGAGTCCGCTTAGACACGGCATATTTTGCGCGTAGCAATAGAGTTAACGCTGCCAGTATTGCGGGAGCAAGCACACTGTGCTCTTTGGAAAATGCAGCCAAGAAGTAACACGCTACAGCGAGAACCAACCAGCGTATTTGGCCTGTCAATATTCCGCGCAGGTAGGCCATCTGCATCAACAAAACAAACAGCGTCGCCATCACGATGCTGCGCTGTATGGTGTAACCAACCGCATACACGGCGACGGGATGTACTGCGAATATCAGTGCTGCAGCCCACGCGCCCAGGATAAGTTGGGGGGAATCTTGGCGAACTGGAATGACCCCGCCGATGATCTTGCGCAACAAGTAGAAAAGCAAAATGGTGTTTGCTGCATGCAACAGCAGATTCCCCAAGTGAAAAAAATGAGGCACTGCATCACTGAATATTTCTGCTGTCCAACCAAAGGTGTAGTAGGGAAACCAACGCAGGTCTAATTTGAATGACGATTGAGCGTACTGGTCTAGTATTACGCCAGTGAAAAAATGTAAGTCATCGAAGAAAAACGGATTGCCCAGAAAAGGCAAATAAACACAGCAGCAGGCAGCCAACAGTGACAACACCCAACCACGGTCATGCTGGTGAAAGTAGCGTTTTATTTTATTCATTTGTTGAGGTACAAAAAACAAACCCCTCCGAAGAGGGGTTTGTCCGGCAAAATTTTTATTAACAAGTAAAGTACTTGTGAATCACTGTTTCAGAGGCTGCTGCTGAACAAGTATTAGTCCAAGTGATACCTGTACCACCAGCACCTGGAGTCATCGCCACTGTGGTTGTGTCAATACCAGATGCTTTGATATTTTGAAGAGTAACCGTAATTACGCCACCTGACGACAATACCAACTGGCTAATTTCAGCAGGCAAAGTTGGCCCCGTAGACAGACCCAATGAAGACCAGATGTCACCTGGAACTACTGCTGTATTTGAAGTCGTAACTGTTACTGATGCCGCTCCTGACTCAGGAAGGAATGTTCCGTTTTCTTGGTTGTACATGGCCAACGCCAACTTCAGTGGATCCATAACCGAAGTCACCTTTGACAACTTAGCTTTCACGACATAATCCTGATAAGCAGGAATCGCTACCGCTGCCAAAATACCGATGATCGCAACCACGATCATCAGCTCGATTAGGGTAAAACCTTTTTGAATTTGCTTCATAATTTATTCTCCTTGGAGGATTTGAAATTTGCCCTTAACGGGATACACACAGGGTGTGCGGGCGGATACTAGCAGGTTGCATGCCAACGTCAATATGCCCTGATAGCCAGAGCATCCGCTGTTAGACATAGCTATAACCAACAATATGCGTTAGGCGACTGACGTTTTTTGTCAGTCAGGGAATGTATCCGGGAATTTTGCTGTCATCGACTTCATCAATCTGCTCTGTTGCCAGAAACCGGTGCGCGTATTCCAGATAAACTTTCTCGCGGATAAACACATCGAAAAGATCCGGGTCGATGTGTCCATTTTCCTTGAACTTGCCCAAAATATTGAGTGATTCCGTCAACGTTTTGCCTTCTTTATAGGGTCTGTCTTTGGCTGTGAGCGCCTCAAAGATATCCGCGATGCCCATCAACCTCGCCTGCACTGACATTTGTTCTCGCGTCAGGCCTTTGGGATAACCCTTGCCATCCATGCGCTCATGATGCCCCCCAGCGTATTCCGGCACGCGCTTCAGGTGATTCGGCCAAGGCAGTGATTCCAGCATCTTGATGGTGACTCTAATGTGGTGATTGATGATCTGGCGTTCATTCGCCGTCAGTGTGCCTGCCCTGATCGTCAGATTCTCGACTTCTTCAGCATTCAGGAAATCAACCCGTTCGCCCTGCACGTTTCTCCATTGGTACTTCGTGATATTTTGCACCCGTGCCACGTCGGATTCGGACATCTTCTCGGAGCCAATATTGCTGTGTCGCAGGAATTCACGGTCTTCATCGAGTTGCCGGATAGTGCTCTCAAATACATCCTGAGTTTTATTACCCCGTAAATATTCGATCTCCGCGTCTCGCTTGAGCACTTCAAAGCGCGTATCAACCAAATTGATCCGATCAAAGATAGTTTGCAATTTGGTTGATTTATCTACCACGTGCACAGGCGTCGTGATCTTGCCGCAATCGTGCAACAAACCGGCGATCTTCAGTTCGTAGCGATCTTTGTCGGTCAGATTAAAATCTTTTAAGGAGCCATGCTTGGAGCGGTTCGCCGCTTCGGCCAGCATCATGGTCAGTGTCGGCACACGCTCGCAATGGCCGCCGGTATAGGGCGACTTGTCGTCGATCGCGGTATTTATCAGACTGATGAACGATTCAAACAGGTCTTCGAGTTGCTGGATCAGTCTGCGATTACTGATTGCGATGGCGGCTTGGGAAGCCAGTGATTCCAGCAGTTTTTGGTCGTCATTCGAGAAGCGTAATACCTTGCCGGTAGCCCTATCTGTTGCATTGATGAGTTGCAACACGCCGATGATCTCGTTCTCGTGATTGCGCATCGGCACAGCCAAGAACGAGCGCGAATGATAGCCGGTCTTGGCATCGAACTTCTTGGTACCGGAAAAGTCGTACCCCGCCGCAATGTATGCGTCCGAGATATTCACCGTCTCCCCGCTCAATGCAGCATGGCTGACCACCATCGCGTTATTGGGCTGACCTTCGACGTACAGTTGTATCGGATAAAAAGGAATAGGGACGCCCGACGTTCCACCCATGCGGATTTTTAGCGAATCGTTGCTGAGAATTTCAAAGGTCAGTACCTGTTTCTCGGCATCCACCAGATACAACGTTCCGGCATCCGCATTGGTGATTTTCTTGGCGGCATCCAGAATATTTTCCAGCAGGCGATTGATATCACGCTCGCTGGACAACGCCGCACCGATGGCATTCAGATTGCTCAAGCGGTTGAGCAGTCCCTCCACCATGGCGCGCTGCTCTTTTTCTTGCGCCTTGAAGGAAATCATTCTGGTGTTATCCATGTTTCATTCTCACCGAATCACTTGATACAAACCGCACGCACTTGATGGATATCGGTAATGCCGCTTAATACTTTTTCAATCCCGTCCTGCTTCAATGTGCGCATACCCTCTTCAAGCGCAATCGCAAAAAGCTCGGCCACACGGGCGTGTTCCTGTATGGCTTTTTTTACCGGGTCGGTGCCAATCAGCAGTTCATGTAGGCCGACTCGTCCCCGGTAACCGGTGCCTGAACATTTGTCGCAACCGACTTTTTCGTAGAGAGTGATCTGCCCTTTATCGTCGCTGAATAACTTGACCCACTCCGCATAAAGATTTTTGTAGGCAGTGTTTGGATCGACCTTCCACGTCGCGGTATTCATCAATTCAAGTGCATATTCCGAGAGCAACGCCTTGATCTCGTCCTGGGTGGCCACGTGCGCTTTCTTGCAGTCTTTGCACAAGCGTTTGGCCAAGCGTTGCGCCAGGATGCCCAGCAGCGCATCGGCAAAGTTGAAGGGGTCCATGCCCATATCCAGCAAGCGGATGATGGATTCCGGTGCACTGTTGGTATGCAGGGTGGCGAACACCAAGTGACCCGTAAGGGAAGCTTCAATACCCGTCGCCACCGTCTCCTTGTCACGCATTTCACCGACCATAATTACATCCGGGTCGGCACGCAAAAATGCCCGCATGATGGTGGCGAAATCCAGTCCGGCTTTCTTGTTGATCTGGACTTGGCGCAATCCTTTTTGGGTGATTTCTACCGGGTCTTCCGCCGTCCATATCTTGGTGTCCGGCGTGTTGATGTGTTTCAAAATTGAGTGCAACGTAGTGGTCTTACCGGAACCGGTTGGACCGCAGACGAAAAACAGGCCGTATGGCTTGGAAACGGTCTGTTTGACCAGCTTGAGGTTGCGCTCGGAAAAGCCCATCTTGTCCAGCGGGATCGGATCACCGGAAGCCAGTATGCGCATCACCACATCTTCCACTCCGCCTTGCGAAGGGATGGTCGCCACACGAAGCTCGATGTCCAACGGACCGTATTTCTTGAACTTGATCTTGCCGTCCTGCGGCTTGCGCTTCTCTGAGATATCCAAGTCGCACATGATCTTGAGACGCGTCACCAACGCATTGCGATACGTTGAGGGAACCTCGATGTAATTCAGCAGCGATCCATCCTTGCGCACGCGGATCAGCGTTTTTCCTTTGCCGGGAGCGGGTTCGATATGAATATCGGATGCGCCCATCTTGTAGGCATCCACGATGATCTTGTTGACCAGCTTGACCAGTTCGTTGTCGGCAGCCGCGCTGACATCGTCCTGATTCAGACTGCTCATCTCCTCGTCTTCATCGCCGCCCAATGAAGTGAGCAAATCATCAACGGATCCTTCCATATCGGAAAAGCTGCCGGTGATATCGCCTACTCCACCGCTTCCACCTCCATAGAATAGATCCAGCGTGGCTCTGAATTCACGCAACGTGCAAACTTTGTAGATCAGCCTGTTTTTGGGGAAAATATTATTGACGACGCGCGATGCCTGAATCCGCTCCGGATCGGTGGTCAATATCACCACCCCTTCGGGGCTGTCATCAATGGGTATCCAATGACTGCTCTCTACGTATTCACGTTTCAGATTCCGCAACAATTCGGTCGGTTTGATGCGATCGCCCTTGTGCGGCTCGTAGGGAACGCCGAAGAAATTTGAGAGCGCCTTGCCCAGCGCATCCGGTTTGACCTGAAATTCGTCCAACAGTACATCTTCAACATCCACGCCTTTGCGTCTTGCCGTGCGCGTCGCCAATTCAAACTCTGCCGCAGACATCACTGCGTCCGACACCAGATAATCGTATTTGGTCTTGACCGTCCCGGACTGCTGTTGACGTTGGCGTAATGCCACAGCCAAGGTTTGCGCCAACTCGCGCGCACCTTCTTCCACCATGACCGGGAACGGCAATCCCGCTTTGTTGTTGATGACCTGCATCACCCCGACCAAGTCACCGTTTTCCTCCACGACCGGGGCGACCAGCATCTGTTTGGTACGGTATCCGGTGCGCTTATCCACATCCTGCAGAAAATGCAACGTTGCGCTGTGTTGGGACAATTCTTGTGCGTCGTAGACATCCTTCAGATTGAGCAGCTTTTTATTGAATGCGGCAAATCCCGCGATGCTCTGTTCTGCGATTGGAAGTTTTAGATCTTTAAAAGAATTCAGGCCGGTCTTGACCTTCGAAACCAGTGAAGCCTTGTCGTCACCCACCACATAGATGGTGAGACGGTCGGCATTGAACAAGGCGCAGATGTCTTTGCTGACATCCAGCATGATCTCGTCTATGTTGCTGGTCGCGTGGATTTTGTTGGTGACATGATTGAGGCTGCGTGTGAATTCCAGCCTGACGCCCATCTCACTCGCACTACCCTGCACTGGACTGTTCATCTACTCTCCCTGCCTTTATTGTTGTTGCGACTTGGGTACCGACCACAAGCCGTTTTCCAAAACATACGTGTCATAACCCGCCTGTGCCAGGATAAAAGCAGCCGCCGCACTGCGGCGACCGCTTTGGCAATAGGCAATATAGGAATTCGATTTATTCAACACGTTGATCGCATTCCGAATGTCATTGAGTGGCACATTCATCGCGTTGGGCAGTTTGTCATATCTAAACTCGGGTGGATGGCGCACATCCAGCCAAATTGCCCCCTGTGCGACTTTTTCCTTGGCTTCACTGAAACCGATGCGGCGCAGCAACGGTTCTTTCATCAATTCCTGAAAATCCTGCTTCTTCAAGCGCAACAACACGCCGTTACTTTTCATTGTGACTGTTGCATTGCGCTTCGAATCCGAAATGAGTGCTTCTTCTCCGAAAACATCCCCCGCCTTGAGTTCAGCCAATACCAGGTTCGCCCCACCCACCAATCGCGATACGAGCGCCCTTCCGCTTTCAATGAGGTAATAATAATCGCCTTCCTCACCCTCGCGGACGATCACATCTTTTTCCCAAACCGCTATCGCATCTACTCTGCCCAGCAACTTACCTATGTTCGCCGGTGGCAAATGCGCAAACGGGCCTGTATTCAAATTCTCGGCGCTGAACATTCCCGAATTGAGCAACCTGCGCACCGAAGCTTCGGGCCCTTCCCGGTCCAACTGCAGCTTGGTATCTTCCTGATTGGAAAACTGGTCCCACGTCACCATCCTGTCGAGCAACTCATCGTCCACCCGCATCAGCTGAACCAAACTCAACGCTTTGGAAGAACGTATCTCGGGTTGGCGTTTGCCGATGGGATGCCTGGCCCATTCAGAATCCGCACGGATCACAACACGATTCCCATCAATGTAGTCCACTTCCAACTCACCCCTTAACAGGTAGACAGACTGCCCCTTGAGTGATCGCTGCGCGAAAGGATCCTGCCCCGGCAAAATGCTTTCAATATGACAATAGTCCAACAACTCTCTCAGGCGCACCGGACTGAACAAGGAAATGGGTTCCAATGCAGCCAGCACACGAATATCCAATACGTCGTTCATTTTCTGTGTTCGATCAAAACTCGAATTCCTGGCCGTTTTGCAAAATCTTAGTAGGCAGTTTTCGCACTTGTTCGGTGATCTCGCGCATCGTCAACTCTACTTCCCCTGGCTTCAAGTGCGTGATGTAGATCTCGGGGCGCAAACGAAGTTTGTCCAACTCGGTTGCCAGCAAACTTGGGCAAAGATGCTTGGACAAAATTGCCAATTCTTTTTCGGCGTCCGAAAAAGCGGTTTCAACAATGAGATACCGCAGATTGGCGATCCGGTTCACTGCCACCCAGAAGGCATCGCACGTGGTGGTGTCCCCGCTGAACACCAAGCTGGACTTTCCGCTGTCCAGATGGAAACCGACTGCAGGCACAACATGATTGACTGGCAAGGGCGTCAGCATTCTGCCCGCCAAATTCACTGACACACCAAGCTGGATTTCTTCGTAACGCATCACCGGCTGATTGAGATTGGGAATCGCGGCAAAGTCAGGCCAAATCTCCCAATTAAAGATATGTGTTTGCAAGATGGCCAGCGTCTCGGCAGTGGCGTGAATGATTAAAGGCTTGTCGCGCAAGAACCCAACACTATCCACCAGCAATGGCAGGCAGGCGATGTGATCGAGGTGTGAGTGTGAAATGAATATATGATCGATCAGACTCATTTCAGCCAGACTCAACTCTCCCAATCCTGTACCCGCATCAATCAACACATCGTGATCAATTAAAAAGGAAGTCGTTCTGAAATTCCCGCCTATTCCACCGCTGCAACCGAGCACTCTAAGTTTCATCGTGGTGCACTCATTTGGTTTTGAAAACAAACACGCCGTCCCAGTGCTCGCCGGGTGGGTTGTTGCGACAGAAAGCCACTCGCTCGGCATACACCTTGTAGAGTTTGCATTGCGGATTCATGTTGCACAAACTCAGAAGTTGCAATTCCGCTTTATCCCAATCCTGTTTGCGATATAACTTTAATACTTGGTGAAAGAGCTTGAGTTCCTCCAACACTTCCATACGGACTTCCGAGTTCAGTCCGATCGGTTCGAAGATCGTCACGGGTTTCTCTTTGCCCTTAACGCGGACTGAATCAACTTCGCGGTAGGCAAACTCGGGGGCGGCGAGTTTGGTCAATTCACCTACCAGCATCTGCGCTCCGTATTCCTTGGTGATCCCTTCCAATCTGGAGGCAAGGTTCACCGCATCACCCATTACCGTGTAAGCCACACGCACTTCGGATCCCATGTTGCCGACACTGACACGCCCGGTATTGACGCCCACACCAATCTGAATTTCCGGCCATCCGCGCAATTTGAAATGCGGTTGCAATTCGGCAAGTTCTCGTTGCATCTGTAAGCCCGCAATGATTGCGTTATACGCGTGTCGCTCATCCGCCAACGGAGCGCCCCAAAATGCCATGATGCAATCGCCCATGTATTTGTCGATGGTACCGCGTTGTTTGTAGATAATGCGCGAAAGCGGAGTCAGGAATTCATTCATCAGCAGCGACAATTCTTTGGGTTCAAGTCCCTCGGATATGGTGGTAAATCCGCGAACATCGGAAAACAGGATGGACATCTCGCGGCTTTCGCCCTCCATCGAGACAGTTCCAGGGTTCTTGGCCATTTCATCAACCAATTCGCCCGGAACATATTGTCCAAACAATCCAGTGATCTGTTTCTTTGCGCGCGACTCCACAAAATAGCCAAAAGTCATGTTCAAAGCAAACAAAGCCAAAATCATCAGGATGCCTCCTGCCAAAGGCAATGCGATATCTCCACTTGTCCACAGCCACTTATTCAACACGACATCAGCTGCGATTACTCCCAACGTGACAATCATGCCTCGCACTGGAGCCAAAAGTGGCAATACCAAACTCAAAGACACGCCAATGAGCAGCAACAAAACAACGTTCGCACCCATAACATACGGCGGATTCTGTTTCACGTTCTGACTAAGAATGCCGCTGACCATGTTCGCGTGGACCTCCACTCCGGGGTATACCTCGCCCACAGGTGTGGTTCGCATATCCATCAATCCGGGTGCTGAAGTACCGATTAAAACGATCTTGTTTTGCAGGTCTGCGATTTTTGTACGTTCACTTAACACGTCCGAAACTGAAATGTAGCGAAACGTGCCTCGCCCACCACGAAAGGGAACCAATGCGCTGACTTCCCCATCAACGGGAATATTCAGGTTGCCTTGTGGGGACTCCAGCGTGAGCCATTCCAAGCCGCCATAGTCTTTACTTTGTCCCGTTGCGAAGCCGGGTGCCAACTTGGGCATGTCCAACACAGAGCGCACCACAGCCAACGAGAGCGATTCGTAATAATTACCGTTGTGTTCAACGATCATGGGAATACGCCGAACCACGCCGTCAAAATCCACAACGGGATTGAAATGTCCCGCGCTGGCAGCTTTTGTTTGCAGTTCCGGAAGGTTGGCGCCAAAACTGTCCCACTTCATGAAATTGATCGAACGTCCTTTGAACGAACCGGCAGTGAACGCCGGTTCCGGAAGTGCGCCGGAGGTGCTGGCTGGACTGCCTGTTTCACTGTTGCTGAAGTAATAACCCAACACCACCTTGCGCTGCTCCAGCTTGCTGGCAAATAGCGCGTCATATTCAAGATGCGGCTGCACCTGGTTCAACACCGTTTGGAACTGCTCCACATCCTTGAATTGTTTTCGCCCCAACTCCTGCAGGATATTCAGCCCGGAGCTGGTGTCTTTTTCAGCAAAAACCACGTCGAAACCCACTACGGCTACATGGTAGTGATCGAACAACTCGTCCATCAGTTTGGCAAGCTTATCCCTGCCCCAAGGCCAGCGGCCTTCCTGTTTCAGGCTTTTTTCATCGATGTCCAGAATGACGATACGACTATCGGAGTCGCGCGACATGGTAAGCCGCATCCTGTAGTCATACAATTTCGCATCCGCGAATTGTACAAAACCAAGGTTGTAGAATTTGGCTGCATCACCAATAAAAAGCAGAACTGCCAAGACCCCTAAGACGATGAGAAGTGCGTGCTTTTTCATGTACCCCTCTTCTCCTCAACTCAAGGCTTGTTCAGTGTAATGGTCAACTTGCTTGCTCTGAATCAGGCCTTGAAATAGAACTCCATCTTGATGCCGGCCAGTTCAATGATGTCATGGTCATGCAACTGGTGAGGCTGTTCTCCCGCAGAGGAGCCGTTCACCAGAGGGAAACTTCCCCCTTCAACATGCGTGATGAAATAACCATGAGGGCGACGCGCAAGCACGGCAACTTGCACTCCGGGTTTGCCCAGAGTGGTCAGATTTTTGCTGAGCTCCAACTCCTTACCCAAATTGGGGCCATTCAAGATTTGGATCACCGCTGCCGGTGTTTGATTGGCCGCTTGTGCAGGTGAAGCGATGGCGGCATCGACTTTGGGGGCCGTCGCATTGAATTTTGTAGTCGACTCATGCTTGGACACACCACTCACCACATCGACTTGGGTGCGGTTAAAACTCTCCTCTGCCTTGGGAGCGGATGCCCCCTTGACTGGCGCACGCAACACCATGGTTTTTTCGAAATCGTCTGCCGAAGTTTGGGTAGGCTGATCGTTCAAATATTTAAGTTTATATTTACCGATCTCGATGATGTCGCTGTTCTGCAGGAAATGTTTCTGGGTAGACAATCCGTTGACGATGGAGCCGTTGGTGCTGCCCAGATCTTCGAAGAAGGAATCATTCAGAATGGTGATGATGGCTGCATGCTCGCTGCTCACAGCCAGATTGTCTATGACGATGTCATTGTGCGGCTTGCGCCCTATGGTGGTCCGCTCTTTGGTAAGCGGAAACTCTTTGATCACCGCCCCGTCCATACTCAGTATCAGTTTTGCCGACATTTCATTTTTCCTGTATTAACTTGTTGCAGTATCAACTCTTAAACCAAGATTTCAGCTTCGCCCACCATCCCCGGGGGGCTGCATAACTCGCCTTGACCTTAACCAAGACCACGGACACATTATCGCGGCCACCATTATCGTTCGCCTGCTCGACCAACTGGCTGGCAGCCAATGTCAGATTACCCTGCAGCATCTGTAGGGTGGAACCGATATCTTCATCCTCCACCATATCGTTCAATCCATCCGAGCAAAACAGGTAGATGTCGCCAACCTCAACCTGATGCACATGCAATTCCGGAGTCACCTCGGCTTCAACGCCCACCGCGCGGGTCACCAGGTTCTTGTTCTTGGAAAGTTTCGCCAGCTCTTTGCTGATGACTCCGCTATCGATCTGATCCTGCAACAACGAGTGGTCACGCGTAATGGTTTCCAACACCTCTCCACGCAGACGATACAACCGGGAATCACCCACGTGTGCTACCGCCACCCGGTCGTCATAAAACAATCCGGCGACAATGGTGGTTCCCATTCCCGCGTATTGTGGTTGGCTCTGTGCGGCGTTAAAGATGGAAAGATTGGCTTTCTTTACATTGTCACGCAACACCACCACGCCGATCTCGTCACCCGAAGCCTCGTCCATTTTCGCCGGATCAACTTCTGCGAGACGATGCCGGATCTCACTGGTCAGCACCGAAACCGCAATGCCGCTGGCGACTTCACCCGCGTTATACCCGCCCATCCCGTCCGCTAGGACAACCAAGCCGTGCACCGCATCAAAGGCCACGCTATCTTCATTATGCGAGCGCACCATACCGGAATGGGTTTGGCTTACTATCTCCAGCGCCTCAATCACGTTCACGTCCTAATCCTCGCCGTTGTCTGTCACTTCAAAGTCGCCGCACATTGGCGGATCGCCTCTGCCATTGCCGCACCATTTTCATACCGGTCTTCCACCTTCTTCGCAATCGCCTTTTCGATGATGGCGACCACACAGGGCGGGATATCTGGATTAATCATCAGGATGTCCGTTGGGGGGTCGTTGGCGATCCTGAACATCAGTTGCGCCATCGAATCGCCCACGAAGGGGAGCTTACCACACGCCATTTGGTAGAGGCTCACTCCCAGCGAGAACAGATCGGATTGCCCGCCGATCTTGGCTCCGGACAATTGTTCCGGCGACATGTACGAAGGTGTTCCCAGCACCATACCGGTTTTGGTTTTGCTGGAATCGGTGATGCGTGCGATGCCGAAGTCGGTCACTTTAACGGTATCGCTTTCCAGGTCGTACATGATATTGGCCGGTTTAATATCGCGGTGCACCACATTCAATGAATGCGCATAACCCAGCGCCTCGGCCACGCGCGCCACGATGCTCAGCACCTGGGGTAAAGGCAGCAGGCTATCCGGCTTGGTGTACGCCACCAGATCCTTGCCTTTGAGGAACTCCATGGCGATATAGGCCAAATCATGTTCTTCGCCCGCATCGTACATGGTGACGATGTGAGGATGGTTAAGCCTGCCGGCCGTTTCGGCCTCACGGAAGAAGCGGGCTTTCACCTCCTCCAATTCATCGGCCTCAAACTCCTGCGCCAACGCCATGGTCTTGATGGCCACGACGCGGCTGATCTTGGGATCTTTACCGAGATACACCACACCCATGGCACCTTTGCCCAATTCCTTCTCAATCTGGTAACGCCCCAACATCGGCTTGGTCATCCCGACCTGGTCCAGTTTCATGGTGCTGTCATTGCCCCGACCGGATGAACCGCCAAGGATGATCGTTTCTGCCATGGCCTTGGATTGCGCGGTGCGCGCTTCCAGATCGCGGAATTTTGGATTGTGGTCGGCCATATATTTGAACACCGACTCTGCCTTGTTGAATTGGCGTTTGCGTTCAAAATCCAATCCCAGGTTGTACAACACGTCCATCAAACTATCGTCCAGCGGCACCTTGCGGAATTTGTCGAACGCCATATCAAGTTGACCCTGCCCTTGAAAGGCCAGACCCAACATGCGATTGCTTTCCGCCGAATCGGCATCGGATTTTTCTTTGCCTTTTTCGGTCATCAGGAAGCGTTTGGTCGTCAGCAACAAATGGCCAACCAGCAGAAGCGCGGCAGGCAACATCAACTGCAGCCACATCGCCTGCGTTGTCATCAGCACAAAATGGATCACCAGCAAGGCCACAAAAAGCCCGCCCGTGATTGCGGCGCCCAGGCCTGCGCTCAAGCGCGGCAATAGCAGGATCAGATACAAAGCGACCAGCAGAAACACGCCCAGTTCAGCCCACGCCCCCCAGCCGGGTGCGGTGAAAAAATCCTGTTTCAGAATGCTGGAGACGGAATGGGCCAAGGTCAGTACCGGCGGCGTCGCCGCCGAGATGGGGGTGACCTGGGTCGCCCCCACCCCCGCAGCAGTTGCACCGATCAGAACGATCTTATCCTTGTATTTTTCTGCAGGGATCTTTCCGGTCAGCACATCGTAAAAGGAGTCCACTTGAAAAGCGGGTTTGCCATCCTGGTCAGCATAAAAATACGTAAACATACGCAGCGCCGGATCGGTCGCGATACTCAAATTACCCAACTTGACCCCTTCGCCGAGGGTCACATTAATATCCTTCGGCTCTAGATTAAGACTCTTGGCTGCAATCAATAACGAGAGGGAAGGGTAGTACTGGTCGTAATACCCCACCACCAGCGGCTCGGTGCGAATACCGCCGTCCACATCCGGCGTGGCGTTCAGGTGGCCGATCGCCATCGCCTGCTGCCCCAATACAGGAATAGGGAACAGGGCATTGAACGAGGGTATGGGCAATGCCGCTTCGGCAGAACCTTGGACATTCACCAAATTATTCTTCAGGACAAATTCCGGGAGTGGCGAATCCGGATTGCCCTGGGGTTCGCCCAATTCAAAATACAGACCCAGCAACACGTTATTGACCTTGGCCATGCTTTCGGCCAATTTCTGGTCATTGTCAAGATGCAGCAGGGCTTCCTGCATCAAGCCTTGCAACTCTTTCCATTCAGATGGATTGGTATTCTTGAGTGAAGTTTTTTCGAGGACACTGGCGATATTGAGGATGTAATCCAAGCCGGCATCAACTTGCGGTTCAAAGAAAAGCGCGGTCTGTCCAATTACTTTTGGGTGGCCTTCAGCCAATACCTCCAGCAACTTTCCCTGGATTTCGCGCGGCCAGGGCCAACGTCCCAAATTCGCGATACTGTCTTCATCGATTGCAATCACAGCAATTTTGTCACTGGGGGTGCGCGATGAGAATAACACTCCCCAGTCATAGGCCTTGCGCTCCAAGCTCTGGATAACACCCGTACTGCCGCTGAATAAAAACAACACAACAACCACCAACGCGGTGAACCAGTCTGCTTTATGAAACGTAGTTTTTCTCATATGCGCCCTGCTATGAATTTAGTGTTCCCGGGGTTTTCTTTTCTCATGCGGCGCTGATACTAAAACATTTTTCAATCCCAGACCATACCCGATTGATTTATTAGAAAATTGAACATTTATCGCCGCGTGATCGTGACGGGAACTTTCGCCAGATTAGCCACTTTGCTGGTCACCGAACCCAACAACAATTTGGCCAGACTTTCATGACCTTGAGCGCCGATGACGATCTGATCCACCTGCTGCTCTTCGGCATATTGCAAAATGGCCTCGGCGGGTTGGCCAATGCTGATGTGGTATTGATAGGGCAGATCGGCCGCATCCAGAGCGGCTCTGGCATCTTTCAAAGCCTCCATGCCCTGCTCACGGTAGTAGTCATTGATCGTGTCCTGGTTGATAAACAGTTTGACGTTACCCGCTGCCACATTCCATTGCACATTCAGCAAAAACAACTGCGGAATGCTCGTAGTCTCCCGCGACAACTTGATGGCGTAGTTCACCGCACTGATAGCGTTGTCAGATCCGTCGACCGGAATCAAAATTCTCATTTTCTAGCCCCTGTCATTTATTTTTCGAAGTATCAACCCGCACATCCACCAGATCCACGACTTTAATCTCGGCTTTTCTTTGCATTGCCATAAGTTTTCCGACCGCAAGAACCAACACGGCACACAGCAACGGAATCAACCAATGCAACGCATGGCTCGATTCCAAAAGTGGCTGTAACAAAGGCTCCCCGACCAGCATCTCACCGGCCACATAACCCAACAAAGCTCCGCCCGCCAAAATGATCAAAGGGAAACGGTCGATCATCTTCAACACCAGTTGACTGCTCCATGCGATCAACGGAATGCTGATCAACAACCCAAATACCAGCAGGAACACATTCCCCTTGGCCGCTGCGGCAACCCCGAGCACGTTGTCCAAACTCATCACAAAATCGGCGATGATGATCGTCTTCACTGCGCCCCACAATTGCGTCTCCGCCTTGATGTTGCCCTCGCTATGCCCTTCGTCTTCCGGCAGGATCAGCTTGATGCCGATCCACAACAACAGCACCGCACCCACCAGCTTGAGGTAAGGCAACGCAAGCAGGCTCACCGCAAAGAACGTCAGCACGACGCGCAAGCCGATCGCCCCGCCGACCCCGTACATGATGCCTTTCCGACGTTGCGCTTCGGGCAGGTTGCGGCACGCCAGCGCGATTACCACCGCGTTGTCGCCCGACAACAACAGATCGATCAGGATGATCTTGAATACATCCACCCAGAATTGGGTGCCGGACAACATCTCTAACATCTAAACTTCCTTTAAAAATAAACACGGCACAGCTTGGGATCGATGCTCACGTTTAGGGTTTTTTGGTTTGAACAGTGAATAATTGTTCCGGCGATTTCTAAAACTTCAACACTTTTTGCATGGTGCGTCCCATCTCGGCCGGATTGCGCGTGATATGGATCCCGCATTCTTCCATCACTTCCAGCTTCTCGTTCGCACCACCCTGGCCGCCCGAGATGATCGCACCGGCATGTCCCATACGCTTGCCCGGCGGTGCAGTGACACCCGCGATAAACCCGACCACCGGTTTGCGCATATTGTCCTTAATCCAGCGTGCGCACTCCTCTTCATCACTGCCGCCGATCTCGCCCACCATCACCACCGCATCCGTATCGGGATCATCGTTGAACAATCTCATCACCTCAAGATGCTTCAGACCGTTGATCGGATCACCGCCAATGCCCACACATGACGACTGTCCCATCCCCAACGCAGATAGTTGCCCAACTGCCTCATACGTCAGCGTGCCGGAACGCGACACCACGCCGATGCGCCCCTTCTTGTGGATGTGTCCGGGCATGATGCCGATCTTGATTTCATCCGGCGTAATCAGACCGGGGCAATTCGGCCCGAGCAGTATCGTCTTACTACCGCGCATCTTGTCGCGGGTCTTCAACATGTCATGCACCGGAATCCCTTCGGTGATACAGATCACCAATTCCACACCGGCTTCCACAGCTTCGTCGATGGCTGCTGCGGCGCCGGAAGGCGGCACATAAATCACCGACACCGTTGCGCCGGTGGCCAATTTTGCATCAAGTACGCTGGCGTACACCGGTATACCTTCGAATTCTTCGCCGGCTTTTTTCGGATTCACACCTGCCACAAAACAATTCGCACCGTTTGCATAACTCTTGCAGTGAAATGTATGGAACTGACCGACTTTCCCTGTCATGCCTTGGGTAATGACCTTTGTATTTTTGTTGATGAGGATGCTCATTTTTGACCTCCTGCTGCGACAACTACTTTTTGCGCCGCATCCGCCATATCGCTCCCGGAAATAATGGGCAATCCGGATTCGGCGAGGATCTTCTTTCCCAACTCCACATTGGTCCCTTCAAGCCGCACGACCAGAGGCACTTTCAGACTGACCTCGCGCGCTGCGGCCACCACGCCCTCGGCGATCACATCACACTTCATGATTCCGCCAAAAATATTCACCAGAATCGCTTTGAGATTGGGATTTTTCAGCATCAGCTTGAACGCCTCGGTGACTTTTTCCTTGCTCGCGCCGCCGCCCACATCGAGGAAGTTCGCCGGATTTCCACCATAAAGTTTGATGATATCCATGGTTGCCATCGCCAGTCCTGCACCGTTCACCAGACAGCCAATATTGCCGTCGAGTTGTATATAAGCGAGGTCGAATTTGGAGGCCTCGATCTCGGCCGGATCTTCCTCATCCAGATCACGCATCGCGACCAGTTCGGGATGGCGGTACAGCGCATTCGAATCGAAATTGAACTTGGCATCCAAGGCGATTACTTTGTTGTCGGCGGTCAACACCAGCGGATTGATCTCGGCCAGCATCGCATCTTTCTCCACGAAGGCACGGTACAAACCCTGCAACACCCTGATCGCCTCGATACTTGCGGCTTCCGGAATTCCAATGTCGCGTGCAACTTTTGCCGCTTCACCCGCTGTCAGGCCGGATTGCGGATCGATGCGAACTTTATGGATTTTTTCCGGCGAATGTTTGGCGACTTCTTCGATCTCCATGCCGCCCTCGCTACTCGCCAGCAAGGTCACACGTTGCGAAGCGCGATCCACCACCATGCCCAGATAGAATTCCCGGGCGATTTGCGCGCCTTCTTCGATGAGTAATCGGCGCACCACTTGACCTTCGGTTCCGGTCTGATGCGTGATCAGATGCATGCCCAGAATCTGGCCGGCGTATAAGCGAACTTCCTCCAAGGACTTGGCCACTTTCACCCCCCCGCCCTTACCGCGCCCCCCCGCGTGAATCTGCGCCTTAACCACCCAAACTTTGCCGCCCAGTTGTTGTGCCGCCGCAACCGCCTCTTCAACACTGAAGCACGCAACACCGCGCGGTGTCGGCACGTCAAACCCGCGCAGGATGTCTTTCCCCTGATACTCGTGAATCTTCATTTAGTCCCCTTCAAGATTTTCGGAATTTACCAGACTGCAATCGAATACGCTCTACCAAAATGCAGCGGGGTCACTGGAAGTGATCCAGCGACCCCGCCGTGAAACTCAACTCGGCATCTCAGAAATCCCAGCGTACCCCGCCCGAGAAAAAGAAACGCGTGGTCTTGTTCGTTTGTTGCCCACCGCCATAGTTCGTAATCTCGTAACCCCCGTCCACATCCAGGGTGATTTGTTCCTTGATCCGATACGCTCCCCGCACCATTGGCGAAAAACGTTTCGTCGTGCCGCCGAATTGATCTTTCTGGTTATACAACTGGACTGAAGAATCGATCGCCCAGCCCTGCTTAAGCTGAGTGTGGTTGTATAAGAACAGCGAGAGCCCATTGACCGCGCTGCTGGTATTGAGTGTAGTGCTCGCCGACCAGATATCGCCGGCCTGCAACAGGTTGCTGCCGATCACCTGCCCTGTAATGCTCTTCTCCGTGCCACGGCTTGCCGAGGCGGGCAAGACGCCCTCAAGTGCCGTTTCTCCACTGGCGCTTAAACCGGTGATGCTGGACAAACGAAAATCACCGCCCACTTGCCATTTATCTTTAAAGGGCAGAGTCACACCCAGTTGCCCACTGTTGGCCGTGGCAGTACGCGCCAGAGCCAGACTGCGCAGACTGCTAGCCGAAGTGGCCTGCAACAACGCATTGATGGAGGATGTACCCGCTCCGTTCAGTGCATTGCGGATACTCAGCGAGGGCGTCTTGCGATGATCGACCATGAAATTGACCATGGCATTCGACACACCGAACGTGCCCATCACTTGGGCGGCGTTTAATGCTTTGAAGTTCGCGTCATAATCCACCAAGGCAAAATATGATTTCTTATCCTCGTAATACCGCCACTCGGCACCCACGGCGCGACGATCCAGCACCCCGTCCACATTCTGATTGATACCGTAGAAGGACATCGCCCCTGCATCGACGCTTGCACCGAAAAAGGTGGGTTTGCTACCCGTGGAATAATCCGCCAACGTCCCTGCCACCCCGTTGAAGCGCAAATCCCGCGAGTCGCCATACGAGCCTGCCAGTCCGTCGAAGCGCCCCATGACTCCACCGCCATACGCCGACTGCCGGCCCACACGCACTATGTAACCCTGTTTACGGCTCTTGATTTCGCCATAGGCTGAACTCACGCGGTTGATGCTGGATTTGTTGGAGAGCAGATTCAGCGTATTCACATCCCGGAACACCAGACGACCGTCATAGTCGTCGCTGAGATAACGCTCGGAAGCGTCCACGCTGCTGATCAGCATGGATTGATCGGTCATCGACGTTGAGAGGGTCTCGGCAGCATTGTTAAAGGTCTGCGTCGTATCCAATTTGGATCGACCGTAATAGTACCGCGACGAGATACTGCCAAAAGTCACCCAGCGCGCCTTTTGTACCTTCTCTTTGGTCTCGATGATGCCAACCTCGGTATCTTTGCCGGACATACTTGCCAAGCGTTGCGCCACTTGCGCGGCGCCTTCGCCCTCCGGATACAGCCTCAAATAGAGTTCATATTCGACCCGTGCCTTGTCCAGTTGCTTGGCGCGTTCGCGCGCTACACCCACCCATTCCTGTCCGTCTTGTGAAAAATCATTGGGCGGTAACAACAGCAACTTATTAAAAGCATCCACCGCCGCTTCGTTATTCTTTGCCACCAGTGCTTCGCGCCCCTGCACCATCAGGGTTCTTGCCTGCATGTTTATATCCAACATGGCCGCCGCTTCGCTGGTAAGCGTTTCTGCGGCCACTGCGGCAGGTGCCGGTTTGATCGAAGGCAACAGCGGCAATGGCCCTGTAGCCATGGGTCTTTTTTCGGGCCGGATAGTGACCAACAAACTGCGATCGTCCTTGCCAACCGCCACGCTGTATTCCGCTTCGCGCGAAAATTGCACGACCAGTTTTGGTTTGGTCTGCTGGTCACGTGTCGTCACGGTAAAGCTCGGAATGAGATTTGAAGGAGGGGATTTCCTGACCTCGTTATCCACCCACATCTCAGTGCTCGTCGCACCTTGCACGCGGTCATAGAAGATTTCCAATGTCTTGCCGTGACTCTCCGGGAAATGTCGCTGATATTGAACCGGCCCGGTCAGGCGGATCGTGGCGACGACACCTTTTTCTTGAAATTCAAGGCTGACGTCGTCTAGGGGTTGCGCACTTGCTGCGGCGCAAATCATCCCTGTCCACAAAACTAACAAGAACCGTTTCAATCTTGAAACCTGACCGATTGTCATTTTAAATCTCCCCCGACGACAAAATGTTTATTCAATATCCACATTAACATGGCCGCGCAACTTATTATTTGCGCGGCCTTTACGACAGACTAATTAATTCCACTTAGTGTAAGCGACACCCTGATTTCCCAAAGGTCTGTGGCAACCGCTTGCGGAACAATCCGTCCCTGGATTGGCAACCTTATCTGGATTATGCAGTCCATTTAACTTCTGCATCCTTCCCAAGTAATTATTTGCCAAATGGCACGTCGTACAAGTAGAAGATACATGGGCATGCAAGGCTGCACCGGTAACCACGGCATTCCCAATTCCTGAAGCATGACAAGCGGTGCAATTCACCGAGGCATTGTAGGGAATGTGGTTAGCCGGCTTAGCACCGAGCGCGCCCGCGAATGATTGAGTGTTTAAGTGACATTGATTACATTCAATGGGCCAACCAATAAAGCTGTTGTGACTGGCGGGCCAACCTTTCGCTACCGATCCATTATGGCAACTTGAACATGCCGCTCCCGTGTTGTGTTTGAATTGAGCTGGTAGCCATGTGTTAAATCCATGACAAGAATCGCATTCAAGGATGCCTTTAAGCGCCGGAGTTGCGTGACTTGCCGGTTTCCTGTTTGGGATAGAAACTTCTGGGCTGCTAATGTGGCAAGTTGAACACGTGCCTGTTGCCACACCCGTGTGATTCCAGCTTGCAGGCAACCAAGCCACGGAACGGTGACAACTGTCACAAGCTTTGGAAGCTTTGTTTCCGCTGTTATGGCTGGAGGGTTTGCTTTTGGAGATCCTGCCGTTATGGCAGGTATCACACTTTCCCGGTTGCGCATTCGCATGGTTAAAACGAGCACCAATGAAAGTCGCCGTGTTGAAGTGACAGGTTTCACAGGGCGCATCGGTCACGATATGTGCACTGGATTTTGGTGTTGCCACAATGCGTTTCCCCAATGCATGACAACCTTCACACGCTTTCGGTGTGCCTTTGAACACGCCGCCGATGTGGCACGTCTCGCATGCCGCCGTAGCATGTCCACCTGAAAGCGGGAAGCCCGTGGACATGTGATTGAAGTCGCGTCCTGCAAGTTGCGATTCGGCGATGGCCTGAAGTGAAAGTACGGTTAGCGCGATGGCAAACAGGTTGCCCATAATTCGTCCTAGTCGTTGCATGATCCACCTCCGTCAGTTGTCGACACGCTGTATTTCAAATTTACCAACTATTTTTTCGTCTTGCATTCGCTCCAAGGAAAGTTACGCTGTTATTGCACCACCCCTGTTAGGAGGATTGTGGCAACGACAATCCATTGCTGAAATTCAAGACTGGCGTAGTGAAAAGTGCAATAGCAACGCCACTACATACTCCTGCCACAACGAGCCAAGAGGCAATGAAGCACTTCATTAATGAAGCCAGATTGGTCAACTTTTTTCTCTCCCGCGCTGCAAATATTATTCTTTGAAACCCAAACCCAAGCCGCGCAATTTTCACTGCGCGGCACTAGGGGAATTCACTGCTTACCAACCTCCATAACTGCCTGAGTTCGAATGTTCATGACATCCCGTGCAGTTGTTACCGCTACTTCCGTCATGCGATTTTCTGGTTTCCTGATTGTTTCCCGTGTAACTATTTGGAGTGATATGGCAAGTTGCACAGGTACGCGAAGCTACACTGTTCGCATGCAACACAGTGACATTAACCTTGGCAGTTCCTGTATGGCAATTACTGCAATTGGCTCCCGCATTGAACGGGATGTGGTTGCTCGGCATAGCACCTAGTGCGCCTAAGAATGTCGTCGTTGAAAGGTGACACTGATTGCATTCAGTCGGCCAACTCGGGAAGCTGCTATGGCTGGTTGGGTAACCCCGCGCCTTGGAACCCGTACTGTCGTGACAACTTGAACATGCCGCTACCGTATTGTGAATATATCGGGCGGGCAACCATGCACTAGTGATATGACAATCCTCGCACGGATTGACACCTTTAATTTTCGGTGCAACATGGCTCGCCGGCTTGCGGTTGGCTACATCAACTGCTGTGGTGGTATGGCAGGTTGCGCAGGTGGTCACGCCAATGTGCTTGTAGCGGGCAGGCGACCATCCGGTGAAATAATGGCAGTCATCACACTGGTTGATGCCCTTGATAAGCGGTGCAACGTGGCTTGCCGGCTTGCTCACATCACTTTGCCCACCCGGAATGTGGCAAGTCGTACACGTTCCCGGACCCACACCGTTGTGATTCCAACTAGCCGGAAGCCAAGTGCTGGAGCGATGACAGCTGTCACAGGCTTCGGTCAATTTTTTGCCGGTGTTGTGGGAGGAAGGTTTGGTGATAGAGAGTCTGCCGTTATGGCATATCTCGCATTTACCCGGTTGCGCATTCGCATGGTTATAACGGGCACCGTAGAAAGTGGCCGTGTTGAAGTGGCAAGTTTCGCACGGTGCATCAGTCACGATGTGTGCGCTGGATTTGGGTGTCGCCACGATGGCTTTCCCCAACGCATGGCAACCGTCACAATTTCTGGGAATCCCTTTGAACACGCCGCCAATGTGGCAGGTCTCGCATGCCGCCGTGGCATGCCCTCCGGAGAGCGGAAACCCCGTGGATATGTGGTTGAAATCACGTCCACTGAGTTGTGATTCGGCGATTGCCGAAAGTGAAAGTACGGTTAGCGCGATGGCAAACACGTTGCCCAGAATTCGTCCTAGTCGTTGCATGATCCACCTCCGTCAGTTGTCGATTCCCTGCTCTACACGTAATTACAAATTACTTCTTCTTGACGACACCCTTGCCGGTTTCCTTGCCTGCGACCACCACACCCAGCTTTATGTCTTTCCAAGTGTTGCCATCGTGGCAACGGTCGCAGCGGTCACCGTAATTGCCGTTGTGTACATCGTCACGGTCATGGCAACTGCCGCATGAGGTGGACAACACCACTTTTTTGTCCATCGGTTTGCTGTGGCATGTATAACATTTGTTCGCCGATTTTTTGTGCGGCCCGTCCAGCTTGAATTTGGTTTTGTCGTGGTCGAAATCCCAAGTTTCCCACGAACGCGTGGAGTGGCAAACTTGGCATTCAGTTCCCAAACGGCGCTTGTGCACGTCATCTTTTTCATGGCACCCCATACATTCTTTGGGGGCATCTTTGAACAGCGGCGTCAGGTGACACTTCTTGCAAGCCACCAGGAAGTGCCTTCCCAGCAGCGGGTATTTCGACATGCGCTGATGGTCGAACGTGGTCTTGGTCCAAGACTCCGCCCCGTGGCAGGTCTCGCATTTCTTGCCTTCTTGCCCTTTGTGCTTGTCATCTTTCTCGTGGCACGAGAAACAGTCCATCGGCAATTTATCTTTGACCAGATCGCCCTTATGGCAGGCCGTACATTTCAGCGGCGAGGGAGATTTGTGCTTGCCGAGCAGCGGGAATTTAGTTTTCTTATCGTGATCGAAGACCGATTTCTTCCAATCATTTTCGTCGTGACATGTCTCGCATTTGGCACCGAATTTACCTTTGTGTGACTTGTCGTCATCTTTCTTGTGGCACGAGATACACGTCATTTCGAGCTTGTCTTTATACAAATCTCCTTTGTGGCAGCTGGTGCATTTCAGCGGCGCACGGTGTTTCCCCAGCAAGGGGAATTTGGTTTTCTTCTCATGATCGAAGGTGATTTCTTTCCAATCTTTTTCGGTGTGGCAGGTCTCGCACTTCGGTCCGAATTTACCCTTGTGAGCCTTGTCGTCATCTTTCTTGTGGCAGGCATTACACAGTTTTGGCGTGTCTTTGTATTTCTTGTCGATGTGGCATTTATCGCACTTCACTTCTTCGTGCTTGCCCAATAACTTGAACTCGGTCTTGTCGTGATCGAACTTGGTCGTTTTCCAGTCTTTTTCACTGTGGCATTTTGCACAATCCGTACCCAGCTTGCCCTTGTGTGCCTTGACGTCATCTTTCTTGTGACATGCAACACAGGTCTTGGGCGTGTCCTTGTATTTGTGCTCGATGTGACATTTGACGCACTTCACATCCACGTGTTTGCCCAGCAATTTGAAATGGGTCTTGTCGTGGTCGAACTCGGTGGTCTTCCAGTCTTTGTCGATGTGGCACTTGACGCAATCCGTCCCCAGACCGCCTTTGTGTTTGTCGTCTTTTTTGTGGCAGTCGTTACAGTAGCTCGGCGCTTGGCTGAATTTCTTGTCCGCTTTGTGGCAACTGGTGCATTTCACCTTTTCCCCGAGGTGTGCGCCTTTCAGAACAAAATCGGTTTGTTTGTGATCGAACTTGGCATGGTCGAATTCCGCGATTTTGGCATCACGACCTTTGTGTTCGGTGTGACATTCCTTGCATTCTTTTGACGTATCAAGACGGCCATGAAAGCCTAATTTGCCTGCCACATCTTTGCCGATATCCTTGTGGCAATCCAAACACAACCTTGGCTGAGCGCCTTTGTCGAATTTCTTGTGGCACTTTTCACAGTCTTGTTCTTCCTTTGCGTGCCCCTTGATAACATCGCCCGGCAATAACAAATTACTGGCTTGAACCTGTACCGGGTTCGCAAACAGCAACAGCAACAGGGCGATGGAACGTATCAGCATAGGCCTTTTTCAGCTTTGTGAATCAATAGGCGTGCACAGCATACACGTGGTAGAAGGCGCTGAAAACCATCATATAAACCAGGGGAATGTGGAAAATGTGCCACCAAGAGAACAGGCGTTCATAGGTGTGGAACTGGGCAGTATCACGCACCGCCCGGATATACACGATCAACTTCTCGCGATACTCCTGATACATTTTTTCCATACCGGCCATTTGTTGTTCGCTGAAATTGTTATCACGCGCTTGTTTGTGCATGATCTGATGGATCTCTTTGGACAACGAATGTGTCAGTGAAGACGCCTCAAAACCCACTTTGATGAAGTTAGAAAACCCATAACCGGATTCTTTGGAATATTTGATTCCACGCTCGTGGAATTGGTCGAGTGCCAATTCCACGGTGGGCGCAAAGTGGAACACCGATTTGACCTGTTCGGTCGATTCCATTTCAGCGCGTATTTCATTCAGGGTGGTTTGACGGCCGTACAGACCGTGGTGGATCTTGGTGTAGAAGAAACGGCCGAATGTCCCGCTACTCGACACCAGCAACATACAAACCAAAGCTACGCCAGCGTTGATGGAACCAATATGGTAAGTGGAGTGGAAAATAATCATGAGCGGACCCAAGATACCCAACACCATGTGCCATCTAAACCAAGTGGGCAGGAAGCCCAGATTCTGCATGAAACCTGCTCGCTTGCGCAGCGGATAGAGCAACAGAATCAGCATCATGATGCCGCCGATCAGGCCTAGGTTGTAGCCGATATCGTCACCGGACTTGAATAACGTCTTCGGTGACAGTACGAAATAGCCTGCGAGGGTGATAACGCCGATGATGCTGATAAAGATCAGCCAATGCGTGTGTTCAGATTGGTTTTTAGCCTTCATTGATAATCTTCTCTTAAAGGTTAGGAATTGGAAGGGACGCGCATTGTAACGGCGAACTCTACTCCTATCAAACTCGGCAATTGTATAAAGTTGGGTTGCGTCATAAAATCCTGCGGCTTGCGACAAAAGAAACTCGATGAAGTTCCACTTGCCCAAGTCAGTCCTGCAAATTTATATATTTTCTGTCTGTAGCTCCGCTTTAGAGGCTGTCTCAGACTCCACATATTGATTGAAAAACTACCATGACCCTGACCGATCTTTCCGTTTATCTCATCCCGTTGGCCGTCATCTTTTTCTTTTATATGAGCGGCAAACGAAAAAAAGAACATTCCTCCGCCGAGCAAATGAATGAGGCTATCGAGGCGGGTTTAACCGAACCTTCCTCTTTGCATCCCGAGATTGATCCGCGTTTGTGTCTCGGTTCGGGCAGTTGCATAACCGCCTGCCCGGAAGAAGCAATCGGCATGATCAAAGGTAAAGCAGTGTTGATCAACCCGACCCTGTGTATCGGCCACGGCGCCTGCGCTGCTGCCTGCCCCCACCATGCCATCTCGCTGGTTTTCGGAACAGAAAAACGTGGCATGGACATCCCCCAAGTTGATCCAAATTTTGAAACCAACGTACCGGGCATCTTTATCGCCGGCGAACTGGGAGGCATGGGTTTGATTCGCAAGGCGGCGGGTCAAGGCACTCAGGCAATGGACTCCATCGCCAAGTTGAAAGGTAGCTCTTTCCCATACGATGTGGTCATCGTGGGTGCCGGCCCGGCCGGCTTGGCCGCCACGTTGGGTGCCATCGATAAGAAATTGCGTTATGCCCTGATTGAGCAGGAATCTTCTCTCGGTGGTGCGATTTTTCAGTATCCACGCAACAAAGTGGCCATGACTGCTCCTGTCAAACTGCCCATCATCGGCCAAATGCAATTCAAGGAAGTGAGCAAAGAAACGCTGCTTGAATTCTGGCTTGGCGTGATCGAAAAGGTTGGTATCAAACTCAACTTGAACGAACGCATGGAAACCATCACCAAAACCGATTCAGGGTTTGTCGTAAAAACCACCAAAGGTTCGTATGAAACACGCGCCGTGTTGCTGGCGATTGGTCGTCGCGGTACGCCGCGCAAGCTGGGTGTGCCCGGCGAAGATTTGCCCAAAGTGGTGTATCGCCTGATCGACCCGGAGCAATACAAAAATATGCACGTGTTAGTTGTCGGTGGCGGCGACAGTGCGCTTGAAGCGGCCATCGCCATCGCCGAGCAGCCCGGCACGACGGTCACCCTGTCTTATCGGAGTGACGCCTTCGGACGTGGCAAGCCAAAGAACCGGGTGCGGTTGCAGGAAATGTCCGACAAAGGAAAATTGACGGTGCGCTTGAAATCCAACGTTAAATTGGTCGAGAAGGACAAACTCGTAATCGAACAGGGCGGAGAGAAATTCGAGATCCCCAACGACGCCATCATCGTCTGCGCGGGCGGTATTCTGCCCACCCCGTTCCTGAAAGAGATTGGCGTAATGGTGAACACCAAGTTTGGTACGACTTGAGTTCAACTTCGAATCCGGTTCACCTTAATCAGGCAAGCCCGAGTCTCCGAACGCTTCGAACACCGATGCAAACTCACCAAAACTGAGACGCCAGCTTTCCCGCTGGCGTCTCAGTTTTTAATAGCAGTGATTGCCTTCCGCCTTCCAACTTAAAACAATGCTTTCGGCTGAAAGTGTGAAATCCAGTTTGCAGAAATAGGTCTTCGAACTAACCGGCAGGCTGCGCTCCCTTTCACTGTTTATCCACCTGCCTCCCACTCCATTCTGATTCGGCACGTAGATCGAGACGGGTATCGGATAGGAACCGCCGCCGGAGATTCGGGTTTGCGAACTTGAATATTCAACGATCTTGCTACCGTCGGACAATTTGGCTTCCCCGCTGGGTACTCCCAGTGTCCTGACCAGATCATCGTAAGTCTTCCCGATCAGCTGATTGTTGTTCGACTCATATTTTGCCTGCTGTTCTTTGATGCGCTGGGTTCCGCAGCCCGGCAGGGCAACAAGCAAACTCAAACAAATCAAAATAGATTTCTTCATGTCAATTTCCTTCACCACATTGCGGTGGATCCAAGATAGCAACACAAGCAGACATGCGCAATATTTCGTTTGAAATAAAGAAAAAGCCCCGCATTCCTGCGAGGCTTTAAATGGTGCGCCGGGCACGATGAGTCCGGGAACTGGGAGTTCAGAAAGACATTACCAAGAAAACACCTTGAGTTAGTTGTGCAATTGCGCGATAGAAAATAATTAAATTGCCCAGGCGTATCATTATTGGTACGATGCCCATATGAACAAACCCACACTCGAAGTTAGATTCTTCAAAACCGATGGTGGCACAGAGCCTGTGCGCGTTTGGTTTCGTGAGTTGTCAGCCACCGACCGTAAAACAATCGGTGAAGATATCAAGACAGTGCAGTTTGGTTGGCCTCTTGGTATGCCGCTGGTGCGTAAATTGGATAAGGATCTATGGGAGATTCGGATTCACTTAGACGGCCGCATTGCCAGAGTGTTATTCACTATAGCGGGAAGCAAGATCGTTTTGCTACACGGGTTTATTAAGAAATCTCAAACAACACCGCAGCCAGATTTGAAATTGGCAAAAGACAGAATGAGGAGCGAAGAATGAAGGCAAAAAATATAGGTAGCAGTTTTGATGATTTCCTGGCTGAAGAAGCCATGCTGGACGAGGCAACAGCAGTCGCTGTTAAGCGCGTGATCGCGTGGCAAATTGACCAAGAAATGAAAGCTCAAAATCTTACCAAGACATCGATGGCCAAAAAGATGCATACCAGCCGTGCGGCACTGAACCGATTGCTTGATACCACAGACACCAGTCTAACGCTCACTACGCTTTCTAGTGCGGCATCCGTACTCGGTAAGAAGCTGCGTATTGAATTGGAGGCAGTTTAATCGGCTAGCATCGTCGAATGAAGGCAAATGCTGTGCAGAGTGATGACGAACTCAGGGTACTTAAATCTGAAAACGCTCGCCTGATTGAGCTCCTCGAAGCGCATCAAATTGAATGGCGTTTGCCGCCAGAGCCAATCCCGCTTCCAATACCCGATATAGAGCATTCTAGGTTTAGCCCCCAAGAAAAAGTAGCGCTCTTTCGTCGCCTGTTCAGGGGGCGTACTGATGTTTTCCCAATTCGTTGGGAAAGCAAGACCACCGGCAAAGTCGGCTATACCCCAGCTTGCGCGAATGAATGGAAAGCTGGCGTATGCAATAAGCCGCGCATCAAATGTTCGGATTGCACTCACCGCTTGTTGCGTCCACTTACCGATACCGTAATCTACGAGCATCTCGCAGGAAGATGCACTATTGGGGTATACCCATTGCTAGCTGATGACTCCTGTCATTTTCTTGCTGCGGATTTCGATGAGGCTGAATGGAAAGAAGATGCGCAGGCATTTATTCAGTCATGCCAAGAATTAGGTGTGCCAGCGGCACTCGAAATTTCGCGTTCAGGAAATGGGGCGCACGCTTGGATTTTCTTTTCTGGCAGCGTGTCTGCCCGCGATGCTCGACGACTGGGTACCGCAATTATCAGCCATACCTGCACTCGCACCCGCCAGCTCAAGCTCGAATCCTACGACCGACTTTTCCCCAATCAGGACACGATGCCCAAGGGTGGATTTGGGAATTTAATTGCACTGCCATTGCAGAAAAAACCGCGCGAGAAAGGTTGCAGTGTATTCGTCGACGCGACCTTTCATCCCTATCCAGACCAGTGGGGATTTTTGGCATCTATCGAGCCAATGCCTGCACATGATATTGAGCCAACTATTCTGCGTACTACCGGTGGCATGCATCCATTGGATGTGACTTTCATTGACGAGGAAGACCTAAAGGAACCATGGAAACGATCTGCGCCAGCCTCCAAAAAGCTGACAGGTGTTATGCCCGCATCACTGACGGTTACGATGGGCAATCTCCTCTACTTTGAAAAAGATCAACTGCCGCAAGCGTTAGCCAATCGACTAATTAGACTCGCCGCCTTTCAAAATCCAGAATTCTACAAAGCACAGGCAATGCGCATGTCGGTATGGGATACACCACGTGTGATTGGCTGTGCCGAAAATTATCCGCAACACATCGCACTGCCTCGCGGCTGTTTGGATGCGGTACAAGAATTGCTGCGGGATAACGGCATACGCTGTGACTTGCGTGACGAGCGATACGAAGGGGATTCTGTAGTTGCCGCTTTTGCAGGAACACTGCGCATTGATCAAGAAGCCGCACTCGCCTCAATGCTGCATCACGACACAGGCGTTCTCTGTGCGCCCACTGCTTTCGGGAAAACAGTGATGGCTGCCGCGATGATCGCAGAGCGTGGCGTAAACACACTTGTCTTGGTGCATCGCACAGAATTACTCAAGCAATGGCAAGAACGGCTGCAATCATTCCTCGGGGTAGGCAAAGGTGTGGTGGGAACCATCGGCGGAGGTAAGGCTAAACCAACGGGGAAGATCGACATTGCGGTAATGCAATCAGTGTCGCGTCAAGGTGAGGTTAATCCGCTGGTCGAGAATTATGGACAAGTCATCATTGATGAATGCCACCATGTCGGGGCGGTGTCATTCGATGCAATCTTGAAGCGGGTCAAAGCGAAATACGTGCTCGGCCTCACAGCCACACCAATCCGCCGCGATGGTCAGCAACCAATAATCTTCATGCAATGTGGCCCTATTCGCCACAAGGCTGCTAAACCAGCGAGTGCGCCGCACGACTTGGAAGTTATTCCGCAGATGCTTCACAAACGGATTGATCTGCCGCAAGAAGCCGGAATTCAGGATGTCTTCCGGCAGCTGGCTATCGATGAGGCCCGCACAGCGACGATTGCAGCAAAAATAGAGAATTCTTTTAGTCAAGGCCGCAAGGTGCTCGTGCTCACCGAACGCACCGAGCATCTGGATGCTATTCAAGCTGCATTGTCCGGAAAAATACCTTCGCTTTTCGTGCTGCACGGTCGGATGACGAAGAAGCTGCGCACTACTTTGATTACTGAACTTAACGCGCTGCCCCCAGATGAACCCCGTGTCTTGCTCGCCACGGGAAAACTGGTTGGGGAAGGATTCGACCATCCGCCTCTCGATACATTAGTACTGGCAATGCCAATTTCATGGACGGGAACGTTGCAGCAATACGCTGGACGTTTACATCGAGAGCACGCAACAAAAACGGATGTAAAAGTGGTCGACTTTGTAGATACAGGCCATCCCGCACTGATGCGGATGTGGGAAAAGCGGCAGCGTGGTTATCGGGCGATGGGTTACAAAATCAATGAGTGATTCAACAGAACTGACTGCGTCAGGTGCGGTTTTCTCGATACTTGCCTCAAAGCAAGAAAGTTCCTAGATTCATCCTGTTGGATGATATTTTGAATTGGAAGAATTCCCTTATTCGATAAGGGAATTCTGGAATATGGTGCCGCTTGTCGGATTCGAACTGACGACCTACCGCTTACAAGGCGGTTGCTCTACCAACTGAGCTAAAGCGGCGGTGAAACTAGAAACTGGTGGGTCGGGCGAGATTCGAACTCGCGACCAACGGATTAAAAGTCCGCTGCTCTACCGACTGAGCTACCGACCCCCTCCCAAAAAGGAGCGCGCATTATACGGGTTTGACTTCGACTGTCAAACGAACTGACAACGAATCACACCCCGCGATAGCGCGTGGAATCGGGCACTCCGGCCGATTCGAAACCTTCGCGGCGCAAACGGCAGGAATCACACCGGCCACAGGCACTGCCGGACGCATCGGCTTGGTAACAGGATACGGTGTGGCTGTAATCCACGCCTAATCGAACACCTTGCCGGATGATCTGTGCCTTGCTTAATCGCAACAGGGGTGCATGCAGTGTCAGTGGCCTACCTTCCACGGCGAACTTGGTCGCCAGATTCGCCATACGTTCGAATGATTCTACATATTCGGGCCTGCAATCCGGGTAGCCGGAATAATCCACCGCGTTCACGCCAAAGAAGATGTCTTGTGCTTCGAGCACCTCTGCCCATGCCAACGCGAGCGACAACATGATGGTGTTTCGCGCCGGAACATAAGTAGACGGGATGCCGGTGCTGGCGTGTTCGGGAACGGCGATTTTGGAATCGGTCAATGACGAGCCGCCGAATGCGGTGAGATCGATATGGATGACACGATGTTCGCGTGCGCCAAGCTCGTTTGCCACCCTTTGCGCGGCTGCCAATTCCGCGTGATGGCGTTGCCCGTAATCCACGCTCAACGCATAACACTCAAAACCCGACTCGCGCGCCATCGCCAATACCGTCGCCGAATCCAGACCGCCCGACAATAAAACCACTGCCCGTTTCATCACTCAATGCCCCGCCTCGTTACCCCACACTATTTTATGCAATTGAAGCTGCATACGAACCGGCAAATGATCGCGCAAAATCCATTCAGCAAGTTCCTTGGGGGAAAGCTGACCTTGTACAGGTGAGAACAGCACTGCACAACGCTGCGCAAGGTTGCGCACCCGCAACAATTCTCTCGCCCATTGGTAGTCCTTTTCGTCGCACAACACAAACTTGATTTCATCGTTTGGCTGCAGATGATCCAGGTTTTCCCACAGATTCTTTTCTGCCTCACCCGAGCCGGGTGTCTTGATGTCCAGCACTTTGCTCACCCGCTTATCCACTGCCAACACATCCAGCATCCCGCCGGTTTCCAGCGAAACTTCATATCCGGCATCACACAAGGATCGAAGCAATGCCAAACAATTCCTCTGTGCCAATGGCTCACCGCCAGTGACCGTCACATAGCGCGGTTGATGTCTGGACACTTCCTGCAAGACAGTTTGCAGAGTCAGAGTCTCCCCGCCGCTGAATGCATAGCTTGTGTCGCAGTAGGTACAACGCAAAGGACAACCGGTGAGGCGTACAAAAACAGTGGGCAACCCAACCCGGCTGGTCTCCCCTTGCAGCGAAAAAAATATTTCGCTGATGCGCAACGTTTCTGCGGTGTTTTGTTTCATGGACTCAGGCTAAATTACTTGAGGGTCGCCAAACGTTTTTTGGCTTTGTCGGCCGCATCGCTTCCCGGAAATTGTGAAATGAGTTGCTTGAGAGTGGTTTTTGCCGCTGCTTTACTTTTCAATTCGAGCTGGCATTCCGCAACATTCAACATCGCCTCGGGCGCGCGTGGATGATCGGGATATTTGCCCAACAGATTCCGATATCCATCCAGACTGTTGGCGTAGTCACGCGACAGAAAATATGCATTCCCCATCCAGTAATAAACATTGGCCTCGTGTACCGACTGCGGGAATTGCAGCAGGAAATCGCGGAAGGCGATCGCCGCATTCTGATAATTTTCAACCTTGTAAAAACTGTAGGCGGTTTCGAACGCCTTGTTCTCACCCACCGGGTTGGAACTCACGTCTTTACTGCCATCCACCGGATTCGTCGGGTTGGTGTGGACGGCAACACTTCCCGATTCCAACTGGCGAATCCGTGCGTCCAGATCAATATAGAAATCCTTTTGACGCTTTTCGGCATCCTGCAGGCTGTGGATCAACTCTTCGTTCTGGCCGCGCAGTTTCCTTAACTCGGTTGCCTGAACCTCCAATTGCGTCTGCAGATCGAGCATGGAACGAACTGCAACCTTGTTATGCTCTTCAGAGTCGGCGATGCGCTGTTCCAGCTTCTCAACAAGGACGATCCGAGCTTCGAGTTGTTGTATCTGTTTGCGTGCGTCGTCATCAGAAAACAGCCCCGCATAAGCGGGGCTGTTGACCAGAAACAAACCACAAAACAGGCAGCGAACTACTCTATTCACAATTTACTTGGCAGCGTCGTAGTTGATGTCTGCACGGCGATTTTGCGACCATGCAGATTCGTCATGCCCGACCGCACGGGGTTTTTCTTCACCGTAACTGACGGTCGTGATCTGGGAAGCTTTGGCACCACCCAACACCAAGGCCTTTTTGGTGTTCTTGGCACGACGCTGGCCCAAGGCCAGATTGTATTCGCTGCTACCGCGCTCGTCCGCGTTACCCTCGATGCGAACTTTCAGGTTTGGATTCTGTGCGAGGTTCTGGGCATGGGTAACGATCTTGTCTTTGTCGGCATCCTGGATCGCATCCACGTCAAACGGGAAGAACACGCTACGGCTGGCTAACGCTGCTTCTGCATCCGCTTTTGCTTGGGCTGCGGCGGCGTCAGCGTCAGCTTGGGCCTGCGCTGCGGCGGCTGCGGCTGCGGCTACGGCGGCATCGGCTGCCGCCTTGGCATCCGCTTCAGCTTGGGCACGTGCTGCTGCATCTGAATCGGCAGTATTTGTAGCTTGTGGCTCCACGACCGCTTCTTTTGGCGCGGGGCTACTACATGCAGCCAACAGATTGATCAACAACACGCTTAAAATTAATTTTTTCATTGCGGTATCCTTTCGATTATCTTTTCAGAAATGGCCCCCACGTCGGCTCACGAATGTCTCCGCGCTGGGCCATCATCTTTTGCTTCACTCTGCCATCACTTGAAACGGTCGCCAATATACCACGACCCTGCGCCTCGGTTGCAAACAGGATCAACTTGCCATTGGGTGCATAGCTGGGTTTTTTCTCCCACCCCCCCGAGGTCAGAATCTGCACCTGTTTGCTCTCGAAATCTTGCACCGCAATGAAAAACACCCCGCTTGAAAAATTCGTGAACACAAAACTCTTCCCGTCCGGACTGAAGCGCGGTGAATAGTTGCTTCCCGGCTCGTAGGTCAAGCGCTCCGCCATCCCGCCTTCTACTGCAACCCGGTAGATCTGCGCACTTCCGCCCCGGTCGGATGTAAACAAAAGAAACTTCCCGTCGGGCGAGAAAGTCGGCTCGGTGTCGATGGTTTCACTATAGGTTATCCGGCGAAAATCACTGCCGTCCGCGTTGACCAAATACAGCTGCGAGTAGTCATCACGCGTTAAAACCAATGCCAACCGTTTGCCATCCGGCGACCACGCGGGCGCGCTGTTGCTCCCCGGAAAATCGGCCAACAACAAACGTTGCCGGGTGCTCAAGGTCTGCACATAGACCATCGCGTGCTCCCTCTCAAAACTGACGTAGGCGATCTGCTTGCCGTCCGGCGACCAAGCCGGAGACATGATCGGCTCCTTGGAGGTCAGCAGCGATTGTTCGCCAAAGCCGTCGCTGTCCGCGACAACCAATTTGTAACTGCCTTGGTCGCGATTGACGTAAGCAATCCGTGTGCTGAACACGCCCGGGCTTCCAGCGAGTTGCTCATACACCATATCGGCGATCCGGTGACCGATGGCTCTGACTTGTTCGCTCTTCGCAGTGACCACTTGCGACACCAGTTCGGTGCGCCGCACCATGTCGATCAAGCGGAATTTGACGGCAATGCCTCCCCCGTCCAATTCCTTGATGCTGCCTATCAATAACACCTCCACACCCGGCCAGTCGGTATATACAACTTCGCTTAACTCGTGTGGTGACCGGCCCGCCGGATCGATCAGTTTGAACAAACCGGTTCGTGTCAGATCGTTGGTCACCAAACTGTTGATGTCTTGCACCACCCGTTCATCCCCGGCGAAGCGAACCACCGAGATAGGCGTCTGGTGCTCGCCTGCTCCGGTGATCTCGATGTTAAGCTCGGCCTGGGACGCGCAACTGGCAAACAACAACCCCAATAAGAAAAATCGACGCATCGCTGGTTCCTTCTACGGCCTGATGGTCAGGCGTAATTCACGAAATAATTTTTGCATATTTGCATCCGCCGGCAACGGTAGCGGCTGCGCTTTATAGATGGCACGTTCCGCCGCAATGTCATACGCCGGATTTCCGCTACTCTTCAGCAACACCACCTCCAACACCATGCCTGCCGGCAACAACGTCACCTTGAATTCGCTGCTCAAACTTTCCGGGACATCGGGCGGCGGAATCATGTCGTGCCTGATCTTGTTGCGGATCATATCCGTGTAGCGCCCTACTTCCGCAGCAGTAGCCGCGCTCACTTCAGCACGAATTCTAGCCTGTTCGGACTGCCGGAGACTCTGGGCATAGGCCTGCAACAAGAGCTGCTCATCGGCTAAGCGACGTGCCCGGATTTCTTTGGCAGTCGGCTTGGTCGGTTCGGTTTTGCCGATCTTTTTCTCACGCAACTCGATGTCTGCCTTGACCTCCTGTGGCGCTGCCGATTTCACTGCCGCTTCCGCCACGGGTTTAACCTCGGGAAGTTGAGAAATTGGCTCGGCAGGCGCAACCGGTATCGGCTCCAAGGCCACCTCGATGGCAGGCAGATCATCCCAAAGCTCGACCGCGAACGCATCGTGTGGAAGCGTTTGCCAACGCACCCCGAACATCAACACTGCAAAAAACGCCGCGTGCACCGTCAATGCCAAAACGCCTGCCGGAAACTTACCCGGCTCCTGGTAATGCAATGCGTAACTCATCTTGGCTTGGTCAGCAGGCCCACTTTTTTCACGTGCTGTTGTTGCAACATATCCATCACGTTAATCACTTCCTCGTAGCGCACGTTCTTGTCGGCAGAAATCACCACCGACTGTTCGGAATTCTTGGCCAGCTTCTGATTCAACACGAGGGTCAATTCATCGCGCGAAACTGGAAACTCCATGCCGCCCAAGCTGTGGTCACGCAACGCCAGCGTGGTGTCCTTTTTTATCATGACTTCGATCGGCGCGACCGGTGGCGCCAGTGACTTTCCCACACTCGGCAAATCGATCTGCCCCGGATTCATCAGCGGCGCGGTCACCATAAATATAACCAGAAGCACCAGCATCACGTCGATATACGGCACGACATTGATCTGGCTGAGCGGCCGATGTGTGGAGCGGCGGCTATAGTTCATGGTTGCACCTCCGACACGTTACTGGTGTAACCAGCAGTTTGCGGGAGGAGGTGCAAGGCAGTCGCTCCCGCACTCGTCGGCTCCGCCGCACCGTGTCGCGACTGCACCTCCGACACGTTACTGGTGTAACCAGCAGTTTGCGGGAGGAGGTGCAAGGCAGCCATTCCCGCACCCGTCGCTGGCGCGCACCGTGTCATGGCTGCCTCTGCAGCACATTGGAGAATTCTTCGATAAAACTCTCGAAGCGTGAAGAAAGTCGGGCCACGTCATGTACATAGCGGTTGTAAGCAACCACTGCCGGGATCGCCGCAAACAGACCCATCGCGGTCGCCACCAATGCTTCGGCAATCCCCGGAGCCACTTGCGCCAAGGTGGCTTGCCCCACGCTGGACAAGCCACGGAACGCATTCATGATGCCCCATACCGTTCCCAACAGACCCACATACGGGCTGACCGAACCGACCGTGGCCAGGAAAGACAAGTGCGATTCCAGTTGGTCCATCTCGCGCTGGTAACGCGCGCGCATCGCACGGCGCGTGCCCTCCATTATTGCGGCGCTGTCCACCCCGTGGGTCTTTTTCAACTTGACGAATTCGGCGAACCCCGCGCTGAAGATATTCTCCAAAGCACCCTGGTCGTGGCGCAGAGCGCTGCAAGCGTTCTGATACAACGAAACCAGATTCGGATTTCCCCAGAAAGCATCTTCAAATTCACGTGTCTGTTTGACCGCCGCCCGCACTGCGAACAACTTGATGAAGATGTACCACCAGGACAACAGAGACACCAACAACAATAAGACCATCACCAACTGCACCAGCAGACTGGCGTTGGCGATCAAATGGATGAACGACAAGTCCTGAAGCATATTCATTAAATTAATCCCACTGTTTACGCAAAACCTCCGGCACGCTCACCGGCTTGAAAGTCTGCATGTTCACACACACCAGATGCACTTCACCCTCGCTCAGCAGCTCTTCGCCTCTGACCACGGTCTGATGCAAGATCACCCGACTGCGCCCGATGTCTTTCACCTGTGCCGTCACTGTGAGCAGATCATCCAGCAGCGCGGGCTTCAGGTAATCCAATTTGAGCGACCGCACCACGAACGCCACGCCAAATTCTTTCATCAAACCCGCATTGCTGTGCCCAAACGTGCGCAGCCACTCGGTCCGCGCACGCTCCATAAAATTCACGTAGTTCGCGTGATAAACCACACCGCCCGCGTCGGTGTCCTGGAAATACACACGCACGGGCCAAGAGAAAACCTTGTGCTTAGTCATTTCAACTCACCTTCATCTCGTGCATTTTCCAACAAAGCGCGGTCACGCTCCAACTCAACACGTAATTCTTCTTCCGTCGGCAACACTAGGCGATATTTGCTGGCAAACAATTGTTCGTTTTCATGCAGCACGGAATAGCGCACCACCGAAGCATCCTTGGTTGCGCACAGGATGATACCCACCGTCGGGTTGTCTTCCGCGCCGCGCTTCAGGTCGTCGTACATGCGCACATACATATCCATTTGCCCGACATCCTGATGAGTCAACTCGCCGGACTTCAAATCAAACAGCACAAAACACTTGAGCAGGTAATTGTAGAAAACGAGATCGACGTAGAAATCCTTGGTCTCCGTACTGACGCGCTGTTGGCGGGCGACAAAGGCGAAACCCTTGCCGAGTTCCAGCAAAAAAGATTGCAATTTGTCCATCAACGCCTGTTCCAGCTTGGACTCCAGCAGTTTGCCCGTGCCGGGCAGTCCCAAGAACTCCAGCATGACGGGATCGCGCACGAACTCTCGGGGTGTCTGTGGCAGTGCCGCGATCATGGCATAGGCCTCGGCAGCCACGCCAGCCTTGTCGCCGCTGAGCAACAAACGCTCGAAGTACAGCGTGCCGATCTGCCGCTCCAGCACTCGGGAACTCCAGTTCTGCGCCACAGCTTCGTTCACGTACCACTGTCTTGCCTCGGCGTTATCGACACGAAGCAACAACCGGTAGTGCGTCCAACTCAATTCGCGACGCAGTGCGTCGCGAATTGGAAAGGCCAGAAAAAAACCGCGCATGTGCCGCAGGTTGGTGGCATCGAACCCCCGGCCAAATTCCGCAGTCAGCGACTCCGCCAGTCGCGGCAACAACCGCTTGCCATATTCCGCGCGCGCGGCTCCGCCCTGCTCGAACTCCACAATATGCCGCCCGATTTCCCAGCAGGTGCGCACCTGAATCGCATCCACCGAACGCAAGGCGCGACCGCGCGCATCACGGATGAGATCGCGGAGCTGGCCGATCAGCGTTTGCAGCAGCGGGTCGTTCTGGGCGGAAGTGAGGTCAATCATCCGTGTCGTCCTCCGCGCCGTTTAGGCATTGCATCTTAATCGCGAGTTACTGATTCTCATCCCACAGCCCCTTGTTATTGCCGCTGCGCGGCTCCATCGCACCGTGTTGCGACTGCATCAAGCCAAAATGCTGGTACGCATTTGCAGTGGCCATGCGACCGCGCGGTGTGCGCTGCAAGTAACCTTGCTGGATCAGGTACGGCTCCAGCACGTCCTCGATGGTGTCGCGCTCTTCGCCGATGGCGGCAGCAAGGTTATCTACTCCAACAGGCCCGCCGAGGAACTTCTCGATAACGGTCAGCAATAATTTCCGGTCCATCACATCCAGCCCTTGGGAATCCACGTCCAACATAATCAACGCGGCATCGGCCACTTCGCGCGTGGCATGACCCTCGGCACGCACGTCGGCGTAGTCGCGCACGCGGCGCAGCAGGCGGTTGGCGATACGCGGTGTGCCGCGCGAACGTTTGGCAATCTCCAACGCGCCATCGGGTGAGATGGGCAGTTCCAACAGGCCGGACGAGCGCGTGACGATGCGTTGCAATTCTTCCGGCGTGTAAAACTCCAGCCGCGCCACAATGCCGAAACGGTCGCGCAAGGGATTGGTCAACATGCCCGCGCGCGTGGTTGCTCCCACCAGCGTGAACGGAGGCAGATCGAGTTTCACTGAACGCGCCGCCGGGCCTTCGCCAATCATGATGTCGATCTGGTAGTCCTCCAGCGCGGGATACAGAATTTCTTCCACCACGGGCGACAACCGGTGAATTTCGTCGATGAACAACACGTCGTTCGGTTCGAGATTGGTCAGCAAGGCGGCCAGGTCACCCGCGCGTTCCAACACCGGACCGGAGGTATGGCGCAGATTGACACCCATCTCGCGCGCGATGATTTGCGCCAGTGTGGTCTTGCCCAGACCGGGCGGGCCGAACAGCAGCACATGGTCGAGCGGCTCTTTGCGCATCTTTGCGGCCTGGATAAAGATCTCCAATTGCCCGCGAATTTTTTCCTGGCCGACATATTCGTCGAGTTGCTTGGGGCGCAAGGCGCGCTCCAACGCCTCCTCCTGATGCGAGGCGGGCGCGGCGGAAAGGATGCGCGGTTCTGCGGTAAGAGCGTCGTTATGGATCATGTTTTGGATAATAACTTAAGCGCCTGGCGGATACCGTCCGAGACGCCCACCTCTTTGGCTAATTGCTTGACCGCCCAGTCGGCTTCCTTGTCGTTGTAACCCAACGCCTGTAGCGCATTCACGATGTCATTGCCCGCTGAAGTAACAGCAGCGCCCTGCGCGGTCGCACCACCACTTGTTACATTGAATTTGCCCTGTAATTCCAGCAGCAAACGTTCGGCGGTCTTCTTGCCCACGCCGGGTATCTTGGTGAGGCGTGCCGCGTCTTTGTTTGCCACGGCATGCGCCAGATCACCCAAACTCAACCCGGACAAAACAGACAACGCGAGCTTGGGGCCGACACCGCTGATCTTGAGTAATTGGCGGAAAGCGACACGCTCCTCGTGGGTCAGGAATCCAAAAAGCAGATGCGCATCCTCGCGCACGATGAGTTGCGTAAACAGCACCACTTTTTCATGCAGCGCGGGCAAGTTGTAGAAGGTGCTCATCGGCACATCCACTTCATAGCCGACCCCGCCCACGTCCACTACGATCTGCGGCGGGTTCTTCTCCAGCAGGATGCCGTTCAGTCTTCCGATCATGCCCGCACCCTCGCTTTCTCTTCAATCATCGCGCTCATTTGATTCCCAGAATTTCACGCACCTTGTTATCCAGTTCGTTGCCGGATGGCAAATTGGGGCCTGAAATAAAACGAGCCGAAAACTCCTCCAGCTTGAACCTCAAGATTCTGTTTCCGACCAAACCACGCATTCGACCTTGCGCAACGCGCTTGCCCAAGTCATATGTAAACACGGTTATCACATCCTTGGCAGTCGCCTTCACGCAAGGCATGTCCGCCCCGATAATTTCCTCAAACCTCCGATAGACCGCCTCGGGAACGATGAAATACAAGCCCTTCTTCACCAATGAAGATCTCGAATAGACCAGTCCCTTGCGAATGATTTGCGGCATGAGTCGCTTGTGAACATTGGCCCAATTCAAGCCGTGCCCGGAAGCGGGAACGTCTTGCTTCATATCTCGTGCCGCATACCACGCATCACGGTAGTTACCCGTTATATCGATACTCTGGACTTCGATACCCACGTATTCGACCAGCGTGCCCTTCCTGATGCGCGCCAACACCCAATCCATGCTCATCCCACGTAGCTTGACTTCCTTGTGCGAGTTTTGCCCCAAGGCGACCACACAATCCTGCGATGCCGATGCTTTCTTCACATACTCATCGAACAGCATGAATGGAAGATCACCGAAGACATCCTGCGATACGCGACGGATTGATTCATAGTTATTGGCATACAGACGATTCGGGCAGATGACGACCTCCTGCCCGGCATTGCTTACGGAACAGGTTCCGTAGCAAATAGTATTGGTGTGATCGTATTTTGTGCAGGCTTTTCCAATAAACGGACACGCCTTCAAAGCCCAATATTTTCTTGCCTTGGGTGTCGCATCTTCCGGAGCGTGACCGAATATTTCAACGAGACTGCGGGAGGTTTTTTTGCTCATATCGTTCACAAGATCATCCGCCTAATGGTTTCGCCCAGCGCCTTGGCCATCAACGGTGGCACCGCATTACCGACTTGCTCAAACTGCTGCGTCAGGTTACCGGCAAACACATAGCGATCCGGGAAGGACTGAATCCTTGCTGCCTCGCGCACGGAAATCGCCCGATCCTGCGTCGGATGAAAAAAACTTCCCCAATGCGGATCACATTTGGTCAGGATAGTTGAACACATCGCATCCGGATGCAGCCGACCATACCGCTTCGTATGGTCGCTCCTGCGCGCGCGCTGCAAACCAGCTGGTAGCATTTCGTGAGGAATATCGCGCCAGCTCCCGCCCTGCGGAATGTATTTCAACCGCTCAAGATTGGCTTGCCCCAGCTTGGCGCATACATGGTTGTAAATTCTTTTCGATCCCTCGCGCAACAAAGACTGCAACTCGGACTGCGGCTTAACTGTGTAGGCGACATCGTGAATGGCTTCGCCCGGCACCAATTCGGGCAAATCCGAAATGGCATCCCATACCGTCGCCTGCTTTTTCAGGTGCTGCTCAAACAAAGGTGACGACTTGATGCACAACTCCTTTGCGCCGGCAAAGTTAGCAACCGCCTGTGCGCTATGTGTGGGTTCCGGGAATTCGACCTTGCCGCCATCACGCAGGGCAATGAAGATCGTCCTGAAACGCATTTGCGGCACTCCATAATGTCCGGCAAATAGAATTTTGTGTGCAACCGTATACCCCATTTTTTCGAGATGCTTGTAAATGGCCTCAACTACCGTCCCTTTTCCCAAGGACACTAGACCAGGAACGTTTTCTATCAGGATCGCCTTGGGACGGAGTATTTCCGCCATCCGCAAATAATCCTTGAACAGATGATTGCGCTGATCGTCCAGACTTCTCACGGGCGCATTGACCGAGAAACCCTGGCAGGGAGGGCCGCCTGCAATCAAATCCAGCTCGCCCGGCTTCAGCCCAGTCAAATTAAGAATATCCTGTTCGCTCAGCTCGCGTATATCTTCGGTAATCACCCGCGTTCCGGAATGATTTTTGGCAAAAGTATCCGCATACACCGGATGGATGTCGGAACCCAGTATCGATTCAAACCCCGCCATTCTCAGACCGCAAGACAACCCTCCTGCACCTGAGAAAAAATCCACTGACTTCAAGAGTTTTATTTTTTCTACTTTCATTTAATCAGTAGTCCAATCGACAGCAACATGCCATGCGCCACCATCGCGCCTATGGTCAGCTTGATCGCGTCGCCCAATTGTTGCGGTTGCGCGGCATGGCGCAACAGCAAACGCGCGGCTTTCACGCTCAGCGGCGAGGCGAAGAATGCGACCAATGCCCACATTGGCAGCCAGTCCAGTACGACGCTTAGCAGCAACCATACATAAGCAATCGCCGCGATCAGCACATAACCCCAGCGCGCATGACGCACTTCCAGTCTGGCTACCCAATGCAGCTTGCCCGCAGCGGTGTCGGCGCGGCGGTCGGGAAACTGGTTGATGTAGAGCAGATTAGACACCAGCAGGGCATACGACAGCCCTGCGATGAAGGGTGCGGCGGTGAATCCTTTGCGTTGCACGAAATCAGTGCCGACGGTAATGGCGAGAAATCCGGCTGCCACACACAACTCGCCCAGGCCGCGACTGTTCAGGCGGAATGGTGGCGCGGAATAGGCCCATCCGATGAACAGCCCGGCGACTCCAACATAGAGTAATTGCGGTGCAGAGCGCGACATCAGCCATAGCCCTGCCGCCGCCACACCGGCCATCAGTGCAAAACCAAAATTGCGCGTCTGCGTCAGCGACAGCACACCGTTTTGGATGAAGCGGCTGCCGCCGGTGAAGGGGAAGATGCGTTCGGTGTTCTGCGCATCGGTACCGTTGAGCGCGTCGTAATAATCATTGAGCACATTCACGCCGGCATGCGCCAGCAGCGCAAACAACAAAGTAGCCAGCGCGAGCGGTATATCGAATCCGCTGCCGTTTTGCCATGAGATCGCCATACCGAGCAGGCAGGCCATCAGACTTGCCGTCAAAAAAGCCGGGCGTGTCGCGGCAACATAGCGTGTCAGCGGATTTCGAAAAATCTCCAATGTGGGTTCCATCGGTTGCGTCATACCAGCCTCCCGCCACGCACCCGAAAGCCTTGGGTCGCCAACGCCCCCAATCCCAAACCGCCATGTGCATGACAGATCGCGCACGCCAGCGCATCCGCCGCGTCCGGACTGGGTATGCCGGATAATTTCAACAAACGTTGCACCATTGCCTGCACCTGCTCCTTGTTCGCGTGGCCGTTGCCGACCACCGCCTGCTTCACCTGTAACGCGGTGTATTCCGCCACCGGCAAATCGGCTTGCACCGCAGCGCAGATAGCCGCCCCACGGGCCTGGCCCAGCAATAAAGTGGATTGCGGATTCACGTTGACGAACACTTTTTCCACCGCCACTTGCTGCGGCTGATGTTGCGCGATGACTTCACCCAACGATTGCAGAATCACTTTCAGGCGTTGCGGCAATTCGCCATCCGGCGTCTTGATGCAGCCGCTGGCAACGTAAAATAACTGCTGGCCAACTTTATCCAACACGCCGAAGCCGGTGATGCGCAGACCGGGGTCGATGCCTAAGATGCGAATGGGTGAAGGGCGCATCATCTGTGCACCACAGGTTTTACCTTTTCCCCTTCTCCCTTATGCCTTCCCATTTATTCCTCAATCACCGCCGTCGTATAAACTTCCTGCACATCATCACAATCTTCCAGGGCATCCAGCAGTTTTTGCATGCGTAGGGCATCTTCACCCGTGAATGAGACTTCGGTCACGGCCTTCATGGTGACTTCCCCCATTTCAGCCTTGAATCCCGCCTCTTCCAAACGCTGTTTGACCACACCAAAATCATGCGGCGAGGTGATGACTTCGATGCTGCCGTCGTCGTTGGTGATGATGTCTTCCGCACCCGCATCCAGCGCCACTTCCAACAGCGCGTTCTCGTCGGCGCCGGGGGCGAAGATCATGTGACCGCAGTGTTTGAACAGAAACGCAACGGAGCCGTCGGTGCCCAGGTTGCCGCCGTATTTGGTGAAAGCATGGCGCACGTCGGCCACGGTGCGCGTCTTGTTGTCGGTCATGCAGTCGACCATCACCGCCGCACCGTTGATGCCGTAGCCTTCGTAGCGCAACTCCATATAGTCCGCGCCCTCCAGCTCACCCGCTCCGCGCTTGATGGCGCGTTCGACGTTGTCTTTGGGCATGTTCTGGTCGTAGGCTTTTTCCATCGCCAGACGCAGACGCGGATTGATATCCGGATCACTGCCGCCCAGTTTTGCCGCGACCGTGATTTCTTTGATCAAGCGTGTAAAAATCTTGCCCCGCTTGGCGTCCTGCGCCCCTTTGCGGTGCTGGATATTCGCCCATTTACTGTGACCTGCCATGATCTTTCCTTGCACTAAAAAACCGCGCGCATGGTAACACTTAGCCCGCAGTTGCCCCAAGTGCAGGGATTCGTGTTCCAGTCCAACAATTCAATTAATTTCGGGAGTAGAATGCCGCAAGAAATTTTGTCAACCACCCGAAGGAGTAGATCATGAAAGTACGTCACGCCCTTATTCTGACAGCCGGAATGCTGTTGGCTAACGCAGCCTTTGCAGACGACGGTGCCGCTTTGTTGAAAAAGAGTAACTGCGTCACCTGCCATCAAGCCGAGAAGAAGACCGTCGGCCCGTCACTCAAAGCAATCGCCGAGAAGTATCAAGGTGATGCAACCGCTGCCGACAAACTCGCGGCAAAGGTTCGCAAAGGCGGTTCCGGCGTCTTTGGCACGATGGCCATGCCCGCCACACCGGCCAAAGTGAGCGACGACGACATCAAAACCATGGTGGCCTATATCCTCAAATAATCGCGGAGTCTCAAATGCAACAGGCCAGCAAATTGCTGGCCTGTTTTGTTTTGCACTGTTGATTATTTCTGCGCAGGCGGGTCGCTTTCACCGCCCTGTTTGGCAGGCATTTTCTCATGCATGTTCTTCATGTTCTCGATCACTTCAAGTTTGGTCATCTTGCCGTCCTTGTTGGCATCGATCTCGTCGAAATGTTTGAATAACATCGGCATCCCGATCTCGGCCTCGTCTTTGCTCAGACCTCCGTCCGCATTGATGTCCACTTCCTCAAAGCGTTTATCGAAGGGGTCGCGTCCGATTTCCTTCATCTTCCCATGCTGGCGTTCCATCTCGTGAGGGGAGAGTTTACCGTCCCGATTGGCATCCATCTGCTTGAACTGCTCGGCGTGAAACGCGGTAAATTCCTTTTTGCTGACGACATCGTCATGGTTTTTGTCCATATCGTGCAAACAAGGTCCCTCATGGTGGCCGTGATGCCTTGCCTCACAAGACTGCGCCAGCGGCGCGAAACAGAGCAGACTTCCTGCCACGATCAAACTTGAATAGATTTTCATGCTTTAACTCCTGTAGGGTTGATTAGCCGCCCCAAAATCAGTCGGTGGCGCAGTGACAGGCTATCACGAACAAAGTTCAGTGCAAGAGCGAAAGGTTATAATCCGCCCCAATTTTTTCAGCCACTCCCCATGAACATTTTTTACGAAGAAGACGGCGGTTTCAAAGTCGGCAATATCCTTGCCGACAACACCACCTCTTTGCAGGTCGAGAACACACACGGCAAACGCAGCAAGATCAAATCGGCCAACGTGATGCTGCGTTTCGCGCAACCCGGCCTGGCCGAATTCCTTGCCCAAGCGGAACAGGTCGCCTCCAATATCGACGTGGATTTTTTATGGGAGGCATCACCGCCTGACGAATTCAACTTCGACGTGCTGGCACAGGACTATTTTGGCCATGTGCCGAACCCGGTTGAATCTGCGGGTGCATTGATCCGATTGCACGGTTCGCCGATGCATTTTTACAAAAAGGGCAAAGGGCGTTACAAAGCGGCACCACCGGAGGCCCTCAAGTCGGCGCTGGCCAGTGCCGAAAAAAAACGCGCCCAAGCCGAACTCCAGGCACGCTATTTTGAGCAGCTTTCCCAATTTCAGCTGCCCGCAGAATTCGCCGACAAGTTGTCGATGATCCTGTACCAGCCGGATCGCAACACCCTCGAAGTCAAAGCGCTGGAGGCGGTCTGTGCGCATACCCACCTGTCCGCCGCCCACCTGCTGGAAAAGTGCGGCGCACTTCCATCCACACACGACTTCCATCTGAACAAATTCCTGTTCGAGAACTTCCCGCGTGGCACGGGTTTCCCCGAAGTAACCGTGGAGGAACATCCCGAGCTGCCGTTGGCTGCTGTCAACGCCTTCAGTATCGACGATGCCAGCACGACCGAGATTGATGATGCGTTTTCGGTCGAACAACTGGCGGATGGCAACTGGCGCATCGGCATCCATATCGCCGCGCCTGCGCTGGGCATCGCCCCCAACTCAGCAATCGACGTCATCGCCGCGCAGCGCATGTCCACCGTGTATATGCCGGGCGACAAGATCACCATGTTGCCGGACAACGTGGTGCAGGCTTTCACGCTATGCGCCGACAAAGTCTGCCCCGCACTTTCTTTATATGTGGACGTGAATGAAAAACTGGAGATCGTGAAGAGCGCGAGTCGCCTTGAGCGTTTGCACATCGCCGCCAATTTGCGCCATGACTCGCTGGAACCGCTGTTTAACGAAGACACTCTGGCGGCGGGTAAGCTCGATTACGCCTACGCCAATGAATTGAAACTGCTGTGGGATTTTGCGCAAAAGCTGGAAGAAGTTCGCGGCAAATCCGCCGACAACAACACGCAGATCGACTACACCTTTCATGTCGAGAATGATCGCGTCAGCATCGGTCAGCGCCTGCGCGGATCGCCCATCGACAAAGTGGTTTCGGAACTGATGATCCTGACCAACAGCAGTTGGGGAAAATTGCTGGATGACAATGCTGTTGCGGGTATCTACCGCACGCAGAACAACGGCAAGGTGAAGATGAGTACCGTGGCCGCACCGCATCAGGGTTTGGGCGTGGCGCATTACGCTTGGTCAAGCTCGCCGTTGCGGCGCTATGTCGATCTGGTCAATCAGCGCCAGATCATCAGCGTGTTGCGCGCAGAACCTGCGGCCTACGCCAAGAATGACACGGCACTGTTCGCCATCCTGCGTGACTTCGACACCGCCTACACCACCTACAACGAATTCCAGCGCAACATGGAACGTTACTGGTGTTTGCGCTGGTTGTTGCAGGAAAAAATGCAGCAAATCGAAGCTACTGTCCTCCGCGAAAACTTGGTCAAACTCGTGTCCATTCCGCTGGTGGGTCGCATCCCGTCGTTGCCGGAACTGCCAAGCAACTCCCCCGTGACCCTGGAGATGGGTGAGATTGATCTGCTTGATCTGAATTTCGAGGCACGCTACGTTCCCAAGGTGGAAGTCGTGGCATGAGAAGACTGATCGCCGAATCTGTCATGTTAAAAAAACGCGTCGCGTTCTCGACGACGTTTTCTTTCGCGTTACATGCGTTCATCATCTTCGGCATTTCCTTCACGCTACCCGACCCGGGCAAATTGAGTCATGCGCTGGAGCCGTTGGAAGTCACACTGGTCAACAGCAAATCCAAAACCAAGCCCACCAAGGCAAGTGCCTACGCGCAACACAATTTGGATGGTGGCGGCAATGTCGAGGACAACCTCCGTGTCAAGACGCTTTTTCCAAATATGGGGAAAGACGATCAATACAGATTAGAGAAAGCCACGCAGCATGTGAAATCGCTGGAAAAAGAAGTTAAACGTTTGCTCACCCAGGAAAAGAGCAATTACAAAGTCGAGCAGAACAAGAAGGTCCCCCACAAAATCGAAAGCACGCGCAGCGGAATAGATTTGGTGCGGCAATCACTGGAGATCGCCAGACTCGAAGCCGAGATCAGCAAGAACATCTCGATGTATGAGAAGTTGCCCAAACGCAAACACATCGGTGCGCGCACGCAGGAATATCGCTACGCCCAATACGTCGAGGATTGGCGCAGCAAGGTCGAGCGCATCGGCAATCTCAACTATCCCGAAGTAGCGCGCCGCCAAAAGATCTACGGCAAGTTGACGCTCTCCGTTTCGATCCGTGCGGATGGCAGTGTGGAAACGGTGGAGATCAATAATTCATCGGGTCAACGCATCCTCGATGCCGCCGCACAACGCATCGTCAAACTCGCCGCGCCGTATGCCCCGTTCCCACCGGACATCCGCAAAGAGACCGACATCCTCAGCATCACCCGCACCTGGACGTTCACCACCAACGATCAGCTTGAATCCGAGTGAACGGACCTGGATGTGCAAACCGTGCTCTTATGAAGCGTTTGTCATGAAGCAATACGTTACCGTTTTACCGCTTTTATTTCTGCTCGGCGCCTGCGGAGGCGGGAGCACTTCAAATTCCACTCTGCCTGCCAATTCGAATACTCAGTCCGGCAATTCGACAATACCGACGGGTCAAACCGGCGCCACGCTGACGCACCTCAATGCGATCAGAACTCAGGCGGGATTGCCTGTCTATGCTTCAAACAGCCAGTTGCAGGCCAGCGCCACGGCGCATTCAAATTACCTGTACACCCACAACCTGATGGGGCACGGCGAAGACCCGCTGCTCAAAAGCGGATTCACCGGCATCAATGCATCCGAACGCGCAAAGGCGGCCGGCTACAAAATTACTTCCGTTTCGGAAAATATCAGCTACAACAACGATTCCGGCGAAGCCTTGATCGACGATCTGATGACGGCGGTTTATCACCGTATGAGTTTGTTGGATTTTGACAAAAACGAGATCGGGATCGGTCTGGTGCAACATACCAAAACCAACACTGGCGCATTGTGGTCGGTGTTGACCACCAATTCAGGGTTAAAGGAATTTAATGATTTGTGCGTTATGGGTGGAGAGGTTATTCAATCTGGAACGTACTATTTTTGTGGTGACGGTTTTTCTAAAGTGAGTGGCGCCCGCTATGACCAAATTCACGCCAGCCAAAGAGTGCAGCCGCCGCTCAACGCATTGTCATCCAGTGATGTAATCGTATGGCCGGCAGCCAATTCGATCGTGCCGCCTGCTTTTTACGAAGAGTCGCCCGACCCCTTACCCGAATGTAAGGTGTCCGGAAATCCGATTTCCGTGCAAGTAAATCCGGCACTGAACAGCCAGATAAATCTGCTGCCGAACACTTTCACGCTCAAGGAAAGATCTACACAAACTCCCGTTGCGCTTTTCCGTACTCTCTCCAACGTAACGGCTCAACCCGATCCGGCGGCAAACTCCTGGCAAACCAACAACGTCGAATGGTTCGCCGCTTTTCCAACATCCCGCTTGAAATGGGGTACAACCTATGAAGCCAGCATCAGTTATAACCACGGCTTTGCAACTCATACCCTCAACTGGAAATTCACCACCCAATCCCTGCCCGCTGTTTCTTTCACTTACGACCCAGTCACCCCAAGCATTTCTGCGGTCGGCCAGTCTCAAGTGGTGCTGTATTTTCCGCCCGGTGATTGTACTGCGGGTGCGTCCCAAGTTTCGACCAGTGCGACCGGCGCATCTGGAACATCGCCCACAGTGGACTTGCAATACATCGACCCGCATACAGTGATGTTGACCACCTCGGGTGTCACCCGTGTGGATGTGAACTTCACCCAATTCACCCAATTGAACACTCCGAAATACACACACAATCTGACGATCAATTATTGACGCGCGGGTTTCACGCGTTGAACTTAAAGCTTACTGAACAAAGTGTAGTGAGGTCGGTCGCGCGCGAACAAGCGATTGTTGCGGAGTGGTGTCAACACACACCGACCGATTGAGGCGTACACACTTATCCACTATCATTCGCGGCATGTCACAGACCCTGTTGTTGCGTATTTTGCTCGTTTGCACCTTGCTGTTCGCCCAGCAAGGCGCAATGTCACATGGCATTTCACACACGCTGGCAGAGCAAACGCATGACCAATCAACACCGCACGATGAACAGTGCGAACTGTGTGCCGCTTATGCACACATTGGGAGCGCAGTCGGTAGTAGCGAAGTTCATTTCGATTGCTTTGCTGGCGCAAACAGAGTCGCTCCCACCTATACACCTTCTTTCCGCTCCGACACTTTCGCCGCGTTTGCGGCACGCGCCCCGCCTCACTCCGCCTGATTTGATTTCAATTTCACGTGCCGCAGGGTGCGTGTTTTTTTGTTCTCATTGCGGAGTAAAAAATGCTTAAACAAATTTCCACCGGCGTGGTGATTGCCAACTTGATGTTCCAATCCGCCACTTCATTAGCCGCCGATACGGGCAATCGTGACAATTCTTTCAACCCCGCCTTCTCGCTCATCCTGTCCGGGACGTATGGCAGTGTGCAACGCGATCCCGGCATACCTGCAACCGGTTTCGCCATGAACCCCAATCCGGCACATTCACGCGGCTTCAATCTGGGTGAATCGGAGATGGGGTTCTCCGCCAACATCGATCCGCTGTTTCGCGGTATCGCCACGCTGGCGCTCGACCCGGCCGGCGGCGTGAGCGTTGAAAATGCGTTCGTGCAAGCCACCGCGTTGGGTGATGGACTCAAACTCAAGTTCGGACGGTATTTTTCCGGGCTGGGGTATCTCAACGAGCACCATGCCCACGCTTGGGATTTCATCGATCAGCCACTGGTGTATGCCAGCCTGTGGGAGAACCAATTGAGTGAGGACGGCGTTCAACTGAAATGGCTGGCACCGACAGAGACGTTCATCGAACTCGGTGCTGAAATGGGTCGCGGTCGCGGCTTCCCCGGCACGGACACAGTGCGCAACGGCAACGGCGCGGGTGTGTTATTCGCCCACATCGGTGACGACATCGGCATCGAACAAAGTTGGCGCGCGGGAGCTTCCCTACACCAGACACGTCGCGTTGATGCAGAAAGCACCGATGTGCCTGACTTGGCGGGCAACGCCGTCACTAATCTGTTCACGGGTGACAGTCAAACCGCAGGCTTTGATTTCGTGTGGAAGTATTCGCCCAACGGTAACGTGCGCGAAAGTTATGTGAAGTTGCAAGGCGAGTATTTCCGCCGCAAGGAGACGGGCGACCTGACTTACGACACAGCAGCGGTCTCCAAGGGAACGACGACCGACACCTTCTCCCTCACCCAAAGCGGTTTCTATGTGCAGAGCGTGGTTCAATTCGTACCGCGTTGGAGAGTGGGTGCGCGTTATGACCGCCTCGATGCGGGCGTCGCACAAGTGGGGGCGCAGAATACAAGCAACGTCATCAGCGACTACGCCTACACACCGACACGCACCACGCTGATGCTGGACTACAGCCCGAGTGAATTCTCGCGTCTGCGCGTACAAGTAGCGAACGACCAGTCGCGCCAAGGCTTGAAGGATAACCAGCTCTTCGTGCAATACATGATGAGCTTGGGTGCGCACGGCGCACACAGCTACTAAATGAACATCCGTCATTCCCGCGAAGGCGGGAATCCAGTCAAATCAAAATAGATTCCCGCCTTCGCGGGAATGACGAAACTAAAAAGGAATCACCATGAAAAACTTACTATTCGCACTCTCGTTGCTGTTATTAAGCAGCCCAACCCATGCCATGCTCAACGTGTTCGCCTGCGAACCGGAATGGGCGGCACTCACCCAGGAATTGGCGGGCGACAACGCCAGCCTCTACACCGCCACCACCGCTCTGCAGGACCCGCATTTTGTCGAGGCGCGTCCCAGCCTGATCGCCAAAGCACGCCGTGCCAATCTGGTGGTGTGTACCGGTGCGGAGTTGGAAGGGGCATGGTTGCCTTTGGTGCTGCGCGAATCCGGCAACAACAGGGTGTCAACGGGAAGCGACGGTTATTTCGAAGCGGCCTTTTTCGTTCATTTGCTGGAAGTGCCGGCTGTGCTGGATCGCGGCGAGGGGGATGTACATGCGCAAGGCAACCCGCACATCCAGACCGACCCGCGCAACTTCCTGCCCATCGCCAACGCCTTGAGCCAACGCCTGTCCCGGCTCGACCCCGGCAATGTCGCGGAATACCAACAACGCCACACGGCATTCGCACAAAAATGGCGCGCCGCGATTGCAAAATGGGAAGTCCAAGCCGCGCCGCTCAAGGGCATTCCCGTCGTAGTGCAACACAAAGGCTTCCCCTATTTGAGCAACTGGCTGGGCTTGAAAGAAGTGGCCGCACTGGAATCCAAACCCGGTCTGGAACCGAGTGCGGCGCATCTTTCCCAAGTATTGAATTCGCTGCAAAAGCAACCCGCAAAGATGGTGTTGCGCGCGGCGTATCAAAATGCACGCCCTTCGTTATGGATAACCGAGCGCACCCGCATTGCGGCGGTGGAGCTGCCTTACACGGTGGGCGGGAATGACCAGGCGCAGGATTTGTATGGCTTGTTTGATGACACCCTTACAAAATTACTACAGGGCTTACATTAACAGTTGCTCCCCCACCTTCAGTCCCTCCCCCGGTGGGAGAGGGAAGACAAGCTTTTCTCCACAGGGCGGAAGGGTTGGAATGTGGAAATCCACCGCTCCATGTACGCAATATTTTAGGCAAACACAATGAACAACCTCGAACTCGGCATCCTCGTCCCGGCATTTATTTGCGGCTTGCTGGTGTTGTCCACACACATCCCGTTCGGCATGTCTGTATTGCAACGCGGCATCATCTTCGCCGATCTGGCGGTGGCGCAGATTGCCGGATTGGGTGTGATTTTTGCCGGCCTGCTTGAACTCAGCCATAACCCGCTACTCGTGCAATTCATCGCCGCCGCGAGCGCGTTGTGCGGGGCAATTTTGCTGGGCTGGATCGATAAACACGGCAAGGAAGTGAAAGAAGCTTATATCGGACTTACCTTCGTCCTCTCTGCCTGCCTCGGCATCTTGCTAATGAGCCGCGATGAACATGCGGGCGAACACCTGAAAGATTTACTGGTCGGTCAAATATTGTGGGTGAGTCACACCCAACTCGTTCTCACCGCGTTGCTCAGTGCCGTTTTGCTTGTGATCTGGCACTTCGTCCGGCAACGGCAAAAAAACTTCGCGTTCTATATGCTGTTCGCGCTCGCCGTCACCGCCTCGGTGCAACTGGTCGGTATCTATCTGGTATTCGCCAGCCTCATCGTTCCCGCACTGGCGACGCATCGCTTTCGGCAAAAGCGTCATCTGTACGCCTTTACCGTGGGAATTTCCGGTTATGTCTTTGGGTTGCTGCTCTCGGTGTGGATGGATTTGCCGGCGGGTGCGGCGATTGTGTGTGTCATGACACTGGCCGGTGCCATCGTATTAATTACAGCACCGGCCAGTGAGTTGAATGTGTCATAGGACAATGCCGCAGACAATTTCGACATTGCCCGCAGCACCTCTGCTTGAACGCGGCAACAACGAAGTTCGTGTTGTCATCCGTTATAATCCGCGAACTTTTTCGACGCCCAAACCAGCATGACCGACTTATACGCCGTCATCGGCAACCCCATCACACACAGCAAGTCGCCGCTCATTCACAGCCTGTTCGCGCAACAAACTAATCAGGACATCTGCTACGAAGCCATTGAAGCGCCGCTCGGCGGCTTCGCTGACACCATCGCGCGCTTGCGTACGGAGGGCTACAAAGGTTGCAACGTCACCGTGCCGTTCAAGTTCGAAGCCTTCAAGTTGGCGACGCAACGTAGCGGTCGCGCCAACGATGCGAATGCGGTGAACACGCTGATCTTCGAAGGTGACAAGATTCTTGGCGACAACACGGATGGCGTGGGATTGCTTGCCGACATCGAGAAAAACCTGCAATACAAACTGTTCCTCAAAGACGCGCTGATCCTCGGCGCGGGCGGTGCAGCAGCAGGAGTGATGTGGCCGTTGTTCAACGCGGGCGTCGGCATCATCGTCGCCAACCGCACGCTGGAAAAAGCGCAAGCACTCGCTGCCGATTTCGAAGGAGCAGGCACGGTGTACGCCAAGTCTTACGAAGACTTGGCGGGGCGCAGCTTCGACATCGTCATCAACGCCACCTCCAGCAGTTTGTCGGATGAACTCCCTCCGTTGCCGGACGGCCTGTTCAAACCCGGCGCACTCGCTTACGACATGATGTACGGCAAAGAGACTCCCTTCCTGAAGTTCGCACGCGCACAAGGTGCGACCGTCATTTCTGATGGACTGGGCATGTTGGTAGAACAGGCGGCGACGTCGTTCGCACTGTGGCGCAAAGTGCGCCCTGATACAAAACCCGTTCTTGAAGCGATGCGCAAGTTATGAAGATGCCGCGCAGCCTCTTCTGGCGCATCGTGTTCGGGCTGTTCGCGCTGTTGGTGTTGTATCAACTGTGGCTGTTCGCGCACATCGTGTGGTGGATTAAGTTTGATCCTGCGAGCAGCTCTTTCATGGAAGACCGGCTGGAAATCTTGCAGGACAAGAACCCCAATGCCGAGCTGAAACACAAGTGGGTGCCGTACGCCAAGATCTCCAAAAATCTCAAGCGCGCACTCATCGTGTCCGAAGACGCGAAGTTCGTNNGATCGTCTCCGGCGGATCCACCATCAGCCAGCAACTGGCCAAAAATCTTTTCCTCACCACCAAACGCACCCCCTGGCGCAAAGGTGAAGAAGCCATCATCACGCTGATGCTGGAAGCGGTGATGGACAAACAGCGCATCTTCGAGATCTATCTGAATGTAATCGAATGGGGCAACGGAGTGTTCGGCGCGGAAGCCGCCGCGCGGCATTATTTCGGCATCTCCGCATCACAGCTTTCTGCCGAACAGTCGGCCAGGCTGGCGGCGATGGTGCCCAACCCGCGTTACTACGACAAACACCGCGAAGCGCGCGGCATGCTGGCCAAAACTTTCATCATCCTCGAACGCATGCCGGATGCCGAGATTCCCTGACATCGCGCGGGCAATTTCCTTACAATATCGCGCAATTCTGCGAGGCGCGCGATGACCGAAAACACTTCCGAGCACCACTACACCGAGAACGTCCAAGACCATCTGCATCAGGTGCAACACCTGTTGGAGAAACAGGCATTGGTGGAAACGCTGGTACATAACCAGGAATTTGCGCGCGACGAACGGCACGAGTTGCTGGACAAGATGCTGCATAAACGCCACTTGGCCGAACTGCGCGAGAAACTGAACGAACTCCATCCCGCCGACATCGCGTACATCCTGGAGTCGCTGCCCATCGAACAGCGTCTGCTGGTGTGGGACCTGGTGAAAGCGGATCGCGACGGCGAAATTCTGATCGAAGTGTCGGATGCGGTACGCGAATCGCTGATCGCCACCATGAGCCGCGAGGAGTTGCGCGAAGCGGCCGAGCAACTCGACACCGACGAGATCGCCGACCTCGCGCCCGACCTGCCGCAGAACGTGATGCGCGACGTTTTCAAGTCGCTGTCCATCGAGGAACGCGAGCAGTTGCGCTCGGCGATGTCCTACCCGGAAGATTCCGTCGGCGCGCTGATGGACTTCAACATGGTGCATGTGCGCGAGGACGTGTCGCTGGAAGTGGTATCGCGGTATCTGCGCCGCTTCGATGTGTTGCCCGACCATACCGACCAGGTGTTCGTGGTGGATCGCGACGACCGTTTCAAAGGTGTGTTGCCGATCAATTTGATCGTGGTCAACGAACCGGAGATGATCGTCGTCGACCTGATGTTGGCCGACACCATCCAGTTGCATCCGGATGAAAAAGCCGACCAGGCGGCGCAGTCCTTCGAACGTTACGATCTGGTTTCCGCACCGGTGGTGGATGAAGACGGCAAGCTGGTCGGCCGCGTGACGGTGAACGTGGTGCTGGATTTTATCCGTTCCGAATCGGAGACCGACCTGCTCAATCAGGCGGGCTTGCGCGAGGAGGAAGACATCTTCGCCTCGGTCTGGAAATCCGCAAAAAACCGTTGGGCGTGGCTGGCCTTGAATCTGTGTACCGCCTTTTTCGCGTCACGCGTGATCGGCGGCTTCGAAAACACCATCGAAAAATTCGTCGCGCTCGCCACGCTCATGCCCATCGTCGCCGGCATTGCGGGCAACTCGGCGAACCAAACCACCACCATCATCATCCGTTCACTGGCATTGGGACAAATCACCCAGGGCAACGCGCGGCGTTTGATGCTCAAGGAATTGGCGATCAGCGGTCTGAACGGCATCGTGTGGGGCGGCATCGCCGGGCTGTTTGCGTATTTCCTCTATCGCAGCGTGCCGCTCGGTCTGGTGATGACCAGCGCGATGGTGCTCAATCTGACCGTGGGCGCGATTGTCGGCCTGCTCATCCCGCTGACCATGCAAAAATTCGGGCGCGACCCGGCCATCGGCTCCAGCGTGATGATCACCGCCATTACCGACAGCGGCGGATTTTTCATCTTCCTTGGCTTGGCGACCATCTTCTTGATCAACTAGGGAAATGCTGGTTTATTACCACACCGCCTTTTGTAGGTCGGGTTTCAACCCGACAGTTTTGTTGATTCTGAACGCGTAGTCGGGTTGAAACCCGACCTACGAATACCAAGCCAACAAATCGGCGACTTACCAAATTGCCCTGTATAAATAACGCCCGCTGCCACACGAATATAATTTCTTTCCAATGAAAAAACTGAGTCCAACCCGTTCTCTCGAACTACTCGCCCCCGCCAAAACGGCTGCCATCGGCCGCGAGGCAATTCAACACGGCGCGGACGCGGTGTATATCGGCGGGCCTGCATTTGGTGCGCGCGACAAGGCAGGCAACTCGATTGAGGATATTGCGGGGCTGGTGAACTTCGCCCACCGTTTTCACGCAAAGATTTTCGTCACACTCAATACCATCCTGCACGATGACGAGTTGGATGCCGCGCGCAAGTTGGCATGGGATTGTTACGACGCGGGCGTGGATGCGCTGATCGTGCAGGACATGGGGCTGCTCGAACTTGACCTGCCGCCCATCGACCTGCATGCCTCCACCCAATGCGACATCCGCACGCCGCAGAAGGCGCGCTTCCTGACCGACGTCGGTTTCTCGCAGTTGGTGTTGGCACGCGAACTCACCCTGCAGGAGATCGCCAAGGTGTCCGCCGCTGTGCCTGCCGACACCGTGATCGAACATTTCGTGCACGGCGCGTTGTGCGTCGCGTATTCCGGCCAATGCAACATCAGCCATGCGTTTACCGGACGCAGCGCCAACCGGGGCGATTGTTCCCAGGCCTGCCGTCTGCCCTACACACTGGAAGACAACAAGGGACAAATCGTCGCCTTTGAGAAACACCTGCTCTCGGTGAAGGACAATAACCAGAGCGACAACCTGCGCGCATTGATCGATGCGGGCGTGCGCAGCTTCAAAATCGAGGGGCGTTACAAAGACGCGGTCTATGTGAAGAACATCACCGGACACTATCGCCAATTGCTTGATGAGATTCTCGAAACCAATCCCGAATTGTGTGCGGCTTCCAGTGGCAAAACCCGGCTGCTGTTCACGCCGGATCCAGACAAAACGTTCCATCGCGGCGCGACGGATTATTTTTCCAACGGGCGCAAGGCGAACATCGGTGCATTCGACACGCCCACTTTCGTCGGACTTGAGTTAGGCAGCGTGACCAAGGTCGGCGACACATGGTTCGAGATGGAATCGAATGAAGACCTCGCCAACAGCGACGGACTGAACTATCTCTACAAACGCGAAGTCATCGGGCTGCAAGCCAACGTGGTTGAACGCAAAGGAAAAATATGGCGCGTATTTCCCAACGAACCGATGCACACCTTGCAAGGATTACGCGCCGGTCTCGTCATCAGCCGTAACCGCGACCATGCCTGGGAGCAAGCACTCACCAAAAAAACTGCCGAAAGGCGCATCGCTGTGAGCGCGACGTTTGCCGAAACGGCGGATGGGTTCTCGCTCACTTTGCAGGACGAAGACGGTATCACCGCCACGACCTGCACCCCCTTCGAAAAACAGGCTGCACAACATCCGTCCGAGGCGGAGGCGAGTGTGCGCGAACAGTTGGCGCGTTTTGGGAATAGCGATTTCGAGCTATTACAAAACACCGGCGACCTCCCCTTCGATACGCCTTCGGCTACTCAGGGCGAACGGCCATCTTCCACTCCGTTCGTGCTGAGTGCCTCGCGCAGCGGGGCGTATCGAAGCATGAATGGGGTGGCAGCCATCACTGTTCAGTGGTCGCAACCGTGGTTCATCCCCAGTTCGCTGGCCAACAAACTGCGCCGTGCTACCGTGGAAAAACTGGAAACCGCGCGCCTCGCTGCTTACGTTCGCCCCGTGCGCAAAGTCGCCGTGCAGCCACCCGCAAACTATCCGGAAGAATCACTCAGCTTCCTCGCCAATGTGTACAACAACTCGGCACGCGCCTTCTACGCCAAACACGGTGTGAAATTAATTGCGGCGGCGTATGAAGCGCACCAAGAAGCGGGCGAAGTCTCACTGATGGTCACGCGCCACTGCATCCGCTATTCATTGAGCCTGTGCCCAAAACAAGCCAAGGGCGTAATCGGGGTGCAGGGGCAGGTGCGCGCCGAGCCGATGAAACTCATCAACGGTAACGAGCAACTAATTTTGGTATTTGATTGCAAGGCCTGCGAGATGCACGTCATGGGCAAGATGAAGAAACATATCCTGAAGACACCGCCGCCCAAAACCGTGCCGATTATTTTTCATCCGCGCCACAACTGAGTGACCTGGCCGCACAAAACTCAACGACGACGAACGATCACCAGCAAGGCAGCAAATGTTTCTCCAATTCCAAGATGGGCAGCGGCTTGGCGTAGAGATAGCCTTGGTACGCATGGCAACCGCGCACCTCCAGAAAATCACGTTGTGCCAGGGTTTCCACCCCTTCCGCGATCACTTCCAATCCCAGACCGTGCGCCATCGAGATGATGGTCTGCACGATGGCCGCATCGCTCTTGACGGACGTGATGTTGCGCACAAAAGACTGGTCGATCTTGATCTGGTCGACCGGCAAACGGCTCAGGTAGGAAAGCGACGAATACCCGGTGCCGAAGTCATCCATGGAGAAACGTATCCCCAGGCTTTTCAGTTCGTTCATTTTGCGTATGCTGTCATCGACGTTGTGCAGTACCAGACTCTCGGTCAATTCCAGTTTCAACACACCCGGCTGGATCGCGCATTCCCGCAACGCCCCATACACCATTGCCACGAATTCCGGCTCTCTGAATTGCACGGCGCTGACGTTGACCGAAATGCTGAGATGACGCAGTGCCGGGTCAGCCTGCCAGCTTGCCAACTGGCGGCAAGCTGTTTCGAGCACCCAGCGGCCAATGGGCAGAATCAAGCCGGACTCTTCCGCCACCGGGACGAACTGTGCCGGCGAAACCATGCCGAATATTGGATGGTTCCAGCGCAGCAATGCTTCCGCACCGATGGGTTTGCCCAAGCTGTTTATTTGCAACTGGTAATGCAGCGCAAATTCGTCGAGTTGCAGGGCGTTGCGCAAGGCATGTTCCAACTGGCTGCGCTGTTCCAGTTCCGCCTGCATGGCTGAATCAAAGAAACACGTTGTATTGCGTCCCTTGGATTTCGCCTGGTACATGGCGGCATCGACATGCGCCAACAGGTCCTCCTGGGTATCCAGATGGCCGTGAAATAACACAATACCGATGCTGCAACTGCTGTGGTATTCACCTTCGCCGAGCGGATACGGGATGCAAAGTTCACCGCGCACCTTCTCCGCGATCTGCTCCGCATGGATCGCCGCCTCCGAACGAATGTTACTCAGCTCGTTCAGCACAACCAGGAACTCATCCCCGCCCATGCGGGCAACCGTGTCCTCTTCGCGCAGACACGCCTGGATGCGGCGTGCGGCCTCAACCAGAATTTGATCGCCCGCACTGTGCCCCAAGGAGTCGTTCAGCTGCTTGAACTGGTCCAGATCGAGCGACAACAATGCGCCATAGCGCCCGCTGCGCACACCGGATGACATCGCCTGCTGTATGCGGTCGGCCAACAACCGGCGATTGGGCAGACTGGTCAGCGCATCGTAGTTGGCCTGCGTCCAGATCAGATCGTCCTGGCGTTTCTTTTCGGTGATGTCGGAGAACTGCCCCACGTAGCGGTAGATGTCGCCGTCCTGGTCGCGGATCACCGAGATGCTCAGCCATTTCACATGTGGCACACCGTCCTTGCGCAGATCAAATACTTCGCCCTGCCAAAAATCATGCATCACGACCGACTTCCACATTTCCTCGTAAAAACTCTTCGTGTGTTTGCCGGATTGAAACAGCCTCGGATTCTTGCCGCGCACCTCGTCCAGGGTATAGCCGGTGATGCGCGTGAAGGCCGGATTAACATCGACGATGCGATTGCTCGCATCACACACCACGATGCCTTCATGACTCGTCTGATAGATCGACGCTGCCAGTTGCACGGCTTCTTCATTGTGTTTGCGCTGCGTGATGTCGCGTATTGCACCGACTTTGTTCACGGCTTGCCGTGCTTCGCCTTCGCCGGCAAAACGGGTACGCACCTGCACCGCCAGCCAGCGTATTGCACCGTCCCGGCGCACGATCCGGTACGCCAGGGCGATGCGCCCCTCCCCCCCGGGTTGCATGGCACTTTTGACCGCCGACAACACGCGATCACGGTCTGCCGGAAAAATGCATTCGGCCAAAATTTCCATGCTCACCGGCTCGTCCGTCCCGAAACCGAAGATCACGCGCATCTGCGGGGAACAATACAACGTGTTCGTGGGCAGGTCATGATCGAACAAGCCAATACCGGAAATACTCACCGCCTGCTGCAGGCGAGACTCGTTCTGCTGCAGGGCTTCCTCGGCCTGCAAACGCCTGACCTCGCCGCGCCAGGATTCGATCAGACTGGCACAGGTCGCCGCCAATGGCGCCAGTTCCACACCCATCTTCGGGTCATAACCGCCCTCACGATTGGCGACACCCAACAAACCGATAAGCTCACTCCCTTTGAAGAGCGGCAATCCCATAAAGCTTTCGATGACGGGATGCCCGGGGGGTAATCCGCCCAACTTTGAGTCCTGCACGGTGTGATTGGAAATTACCATTTTGCCGCTGCTCAATACGGCGCCAAAAAAAGAATCGGGGTTATGAAACTCCACTCCCGACGCCTTGTGCTGGGCGTATAACGCTTGGGTTTCCGCGTTCCAGGCAATATTGGTGATGGCCAGTGAGGTCAGGAAGGGGGCATCCGCCGCATCGCGTTTCACTTCGCCGATGATGCCGAAAGAACTGCCGCTGAAATCGAGCAGAATTTGCAGCAACTCCTCGAATGTCTCCCGGTGTTCGCTGCCCGTGATCAGCCGTGTCTGCGCCTGGGAAATCGCCTCGACCAGGCGTGTTGTCCTGGCCAGTTGATCGGCGTCACGTCTGGATTCGGTGAAATCGTCATACACCCCGAGCACCCCGCTGACTTTACCTTCAGCGTCAAACATGGGAACTTTCGAAGTGCGTGCCCAGTGGAGCTGGCCGTCGGCTGTTGTCACCGGTTCCTCGAAACGCAGCTTCGGTATTCCGCTCTGCATCACCTGGCGATCATCGGCACGGTACAGGTCGGCCTGCTCTTTCCAGGACAACTGGTAGTCGTCCTTGCCGATGATTTGTGATGCCTGTGTCAACCCCGCGTCTTTGGCAAACTCCGCATTGCAGCCGAGATAACGCGACTCCGCGTCCTTCCAGAAAATACGTACCGGCACGGTCTGCAGCACCATCTGCAGCAGTTCATTCGTTTCTCTTACCTTCTTTTCCAACTGCCTGCGCGCAGAAATATCACGCAGGATCGCGGTAAAAATCTTGCGTCCGCCGATCTCCACTTGCGAGATAGAGACCTCCATGTAAAAAACTTCCCCGCTGGCGCGCAATCCCTGGGCTACTCCGGGCACGACCATGCTGCGCGAGGTGATTCCGGTCCTGCCGAACTCCTGCATATGACGGCGGTGACTGGCATGGAAACGGGGCGGAATAATCAGGTCAAGCGACCGGCCGATGACGTCGGCGGCGGCATATCCAAACAGCGCTTCGGCAGCGGTATTAAACAGGATGATGTTCTGCTGTTCATCGGTCGAAACGATGGCATCCATCGCGGAATCGATCAGTCCCGACAGTCTGGCTTGATCTTCCTGTTGGATTTTCTCGATACATTTGCGCTCGCTGATGTCCTTCGCATCACCGGACACGCTTGGCTCTCCCTCGGCAGGGTTGCTTTCAGTCTTCATGATCCGCCGCGCGTTGGCAGGACGAAAATCTCGCCACACGAAACAGCGCAAAAAATGCAATCACAGTTACACATGGCACTACTCCGAATTACCTGACAACCGGTCTGAATAGAAACAGACACGGTTGCGCCCCTGGCGTTTTGAGGCATACATGGCGATGTCGGCCTTGTCGGTCAAACTGTCCGCATCGGCGGCATCGCCCGGATACAGGGCGATGCCGATACTCGCGGAGATATGTACCTTGATTCCGTTCAATTGGAACGGCTTTTCCAACGCATCACGAATATTCGTTGCGACGGTTTCGACCCCGGACGTGTCGGCAAGGTTGGTCAGGATCAAGGTAAATTCGTCCCCGCCGAGGCGGGCCACCGTGTCCGTACTGCGCACACAGTCGTTGAGCCGGCGTGCCGTCTCAACCAGTAATTGGTCACCGATATTATGTCCGTGGGTATCGTTCACTTCCTTGAAACGATCCAGATCAACAAAAAGTAGCGCCAGAGATGTCGTTGAACGGCGGCATTTTTTTAACTCTTGCTCGATGCGGTCAAGGAACAGGCGGCGATTCGGCAAATTGGTGACGGAATCGTAGTTCGCCTGGCGCCAAATCAAGTCTGCTGCCTGCTTCTTTTCGGTGATGTCGGAAAAGATGGCGATATGCCGGTGCACGCTGCCATCCTTGTTGACAACTACATTGATGGTCAATTGCTCGGCAAATATTTCACCGTCCTTGCGTCTGTTCCACAGTTCGCCCTGCCAATGCTGGGTGCGCTCAAGGCTTTGCCACATGTCACGATAAAACTCTTTGGATTGTTTACCGGAACTCAGGATATTGGGATTGCGGCCGATCACTTCCGCCGCTGCATAACCCGTGATCGTGGTGAACGCGGGATTCACACTGACAATTTTATTGTGCTGGTCGGTGATCACGATGGATGCGCTGCTGGCATTAAACACCGAGGCGGCCAGTTTCAATTCTTCTTCCTGGCGTTTGCGCGCCGAGATGTCGCGCACGAACACGAAAAACACCCCGCCACGACTGGCGGAATAACTGACGCTGGCCTCGATCTCCACCCGATGCCCGTCTTTGTGGCGGTGTTGGGTTTCGAAGAAGTCATGTCCGGCCATCATGACTTGCCGAATATGTGCCTCTGTTTCGACGCTGGATTCGATCGCCTCCAGATCAAAAATGCGCATGGCCAGCAACTCTTCACGCGAGTAACCGACCATGTCGCAATAGGCTTCATTCACGTCCAGAATGCGCGCGTCGTGGACATCGGCGACCCAGAAACCGTCGGTGGTGGTCTGCACGATTTGCTGGTATTCGATCTCTTTCTGCAGGCGCTCCGACACATCGCGGCAGATATTCAAGGTGAGCCGTTTGCCTTCATGTTCGATCATGCGAATGTGCATCTCGACCGGCACACGCGTGCCGTCGCGGCGTACATGCACCGCGTTGAACGTACCCCGCCCTTGCTGCCGCAATTGTGCCAGGCGTTGCGGGATCTGCTGTTGCGATTCCTCATCGTCGAGGTGTTGCGGACTCATTTGCAACAGCTCGTCCCGGCTATACCCCGTGTGTTTACAGGCGGCCTGATTGACCTCGATGAAGTTCCCGTCCATATCCAGAATGAAGATCGGATCGGCCGCATTTTCGAAGAGCAGGCTGGACAGTACCGCCGAGAATGGATGATTCGCGCAAACGTTCATCGTCGTGGTCCACGAACAAGCGTGGACGATGCGGGGAAAATATTCGGGTGAATGGAGAAACCGAGCGCGTACACAAAACCCCCTTTTGGGCTTTACTTCATCAACAACATTCGGGCAACGGGGGTTGGGTTGCGTACAGCCCGCAAACTATCAAACATCGCCAAGCCATGTCAAGAATAATGGGGACTCCGTCCAGGCCGGCATTTGAATTCACTCACCGTTGCATTCCGGCTGCTGCATAATTCACCAAGCCATCGCCCAGTTTTGTTAACCGAACCTATCCAAGGGGAACGGAACTCATGAACAAAAAGTCAAAAGCGCCGATCATTCCGGCTCATCAGGGCACCACACAACCCCTACACAAGCAACGACCCGGGAAGCAAACGCCCTCTGTTGACGAACTGCTGCACGAACTCAGTGTGCATCAAAATAATCTGGAAATGCAAAACGAGGAACTGCGACGGAATCAGCTGCTGCTGGAAGAGTCGCGCGATCAACTGGCCAACCTTTATGAGTTTGCCCCCGTCGGTTACCTCACGCTCGGCCGCAACGGTCTGATCGAAAAAATCAATTTCTCCGGTGCCGAACTGTTCCGTTTGGAGCGCGGCAAACTGGTGGGCAAACAGCTGGCAACATTTGTCGCGGAAGCGGACAACGAACGCTGGCACGTGTTTTTCATGCGCCTCCTGAAAAGTCAGGAGTGTTCGAACTGCGAACTGTCACTCCGGGTCGGGGGAGGTGCTGCCATAGAGGTCAGATTGGACTGCCGGTCGGTGACCGCCGGGGGCGTGTCATCGTTGCTGATATCCGTCACCGACATCACCGAACGCAAGCGATTCATCAAAGAGCTCATCCAATCTCGGGAAGAGTACGAGAAACTTTATAACAATGCGCCCTGCGGCTTCCATTCGCTGGATGCTGACGGCAGGATCATCGGTGTCAATCAGACCGAAGCGGATTGGCTGGGGTACACGCAGGATGAACTGATGGGGAGAAAGATCACGGATTTTCAGGCCCCCGGCAGTGCCGCAGTTTTTGCGCAGGATTTTTCCCGTTTCAAGCGCGACGGCAATGCGGAGAACATCGAGGTCGATTTGCTGCGCAAGAACGGTACGCCGTTGACCGTATTGCTTTCCTCCAAAGCGGAATATGACGGAAGAGGCAACTATGTGAAGAACCAGACCTCGCTGATCAATATCACCGCGCGCAAGAAGGTCGAAAACGAGTTGCGCAACAGCGAGGAGCGGTTTCGCCAGTTGTTTGAGAAAGCCCCCATCGGGATCGCCATCGCCAAACAAGACCAGCTGCTGTTCACTGCCAACGCGGCCTTCTGCAAGATGTTTGGTTATACGGCGGAAGAATTGACGCACCTGACCATCAGCGACCTCACCCATCCGGACTCTCTCGACAAGACGCGGCAGTTATCGCAAGACCTGCTCGCCGGCCAAATCCCGCTGTACACGTTCGAAAAGAAATATCTGCGCAAGGATGGCAGCAGTTTCTGGGGCAAGGTCATCGCGACTGAAGTCCCCGAGCAGACGCCGCCGTCGCGTTTGATCATGGGCATGGTCGAGGACATCACCGAACGCGTCGAGAAGGAAGAGCTGCGTCTGCACGAAGTCAGAGTGCAACGCGATGTGCTGGTACGCGAAGTGCACCACCGCATCAAAAACAATCTGCAAGGCGTAGTGGGATTGTTGCGGCAGAACGCGAGCGACCATCCCGAGCTGGCCGGGGTGATAGCGACCACCCTCGGCAGAATTTATTCGATCGCCCTCATCCACGGTTTGCAGGCGGCTTCCGTTTCCGAAGCGGTGGACATCGACCGATTGCTGTTGAGCATCGTCGATGCTTCGGAGCAGTGCATCGATTACCACAACAATTTGACTTGTTCGGTGCTGCTCAACCAGGAAGAGGCCGTGCCCATCGCGTTGGCCTTGAACGAACTGTTGACCAATGCCTGCAAACATCGCACGACCAACAGCCGGGTCAAGCTTTTGATCGGAAACAACTCAGGCCACACCCTAATCGAGATTTCCAACCAAACGGATGAAAATCTGCACCCGCCCGAAAATAAAGGCCAGGGATTAAATCTGGTGAAGTCGCTGCTGCCACGAAGAAACGCAGATTTGTTGCTGGTGCGCGCCGGCAATATCTATTCGGCAGAACTCAAACTTTCGCCGCCGGTGACGATAGGTATTCCGGACGATGTTTTATAAGGTGCCTGGGCTATGGATGTGACGATACTGCTGGTGGAGGATGACCGACTGGTATTGCATACACTCGCGCGCGGGTTGCGCGATGCCGGTTACCGCATTCTGGAGGCCAATTCGGCTGAAACGGCCATGCAACTTTGCACCGCCCAACAACCTGATTTGGCGCTGCTCGATATCCGCCTGCCGGGCATCTCAGGCATCGATTTTGCGCGCTGGCTTAAATCCACGCCGGGTGTGCCTTTTCTGTTTCTCTCCGCTTTTAATGATGCCGAAACCGTCAACGCCGCCGTCGAAATGGGCGCCCTGGGTTATCTGGTCAAGCCGCTCGATGTGCTGCAGGTGCTGCCTTCCATCCGCACCGCATTACAACGGGCTGCGGAATTAAAGCAACTGCACAAATCGGAGCTCGATCTCGGCATCGCCCTGAAAACCAGCCGCCATATCAGCATGGCCATCGGTTTGCTGATGCAGCGGTTCGGAACAAACGGTGACGAGACATTCGAAGCGTTGCGTGCCTATTGCCGCAGTCACCGCAAAAGAATGAGTGATGTGGCGGAGCAGGTGGTGGAACACAGACAAGTAGTGGACTTGGCGCCCCATTTCGCCAAACACTGAGGCGAATTTTAGTCCGGTTGGTATCCTTTTAAAATTTCAACAAAGCGGCATTCTTTGGGCATAATGCCGGACGAATTTTTACTTGGAATGGTGGCATGAACGACGGCAAGATCGTGGTGAAAACACCCAAGGGAATCGAAGAGATCGAAAAGCGCACGCTGGGCTTACCCGCCAGAGCGCGACAACTGTTGATCATGGCCGATGGCAAGCGCGATATCGCAACGCTGACCCAGTTGGTCAATGTCCCCGACATTGATGACCTGCTTATCCAGTTGATGAAGGGGGGCTTCCTCACCTTTGTCACCCATCAAACGTCAGCCCCGCAAGCCACTACCCGTGACGGTATTGAGATACCCTCCGATCCCAGGGAGCGTCTGAATCTGGCGCGCAACTTCATCATCAATACGACCGAGACTTTTGTCGGCGTGTTTGGCTCGGCACTGATCGAGAACGCCAACAAGGCCAAACATTCGCAAGACCTGCAAAAACTCATCCCGGATTGGGAAGGCGCCATGATCTCGGGGGCGGGGAAAAAACGCGCCGCCGACTTGAAGACAAGACTCACCGAGCTGCTCTGACGCCACAACCCGCCCCCGGAATTCGCGTAGGTGGGTGCTGGATGCAATGAAACACAACAAAACTATTCTGCCTTTCCTGTTGGGCTGCGCTGCGCTTAACCCAACCTACAATTCAAAACCAACCCGCCATCCATAACCTCAGCCTCAATCCCAATTCTGTCGTGTAACCGACTTCGATGAAGCGAATTTGCCCGTCACGCGCAATGATGAAACTGGCGGGCACCGCATGTACTCCCCACGCCGCCGCGAGACTGCCGTCGGGGTCGTTCACCACCGGAAAATCAATGCCCTGTTCTTTCATGTAAGTCACAACGTCGTTGGTGAGTCCGCTGGTCATGGCAACGGTGATGACTTGCGGATCACGTTGCGCAATGGCTGCGATGTTGTCCTGTTCGGTGCGACAGATCGGACACCAGGTCGCCCAAAAATGCACGAGGATCGGTTGCTGCGGATGCGTGGGTAATTGAAAGTGCTGGCCGTCAAGGGTAACGCCTTTGAGTGCGGGGGCACTGCCGCTGACCATATCGCGTTGTTGCCAGGCGCGGATTCCACCGACCACGACAAGAATCAGCAAAACGTTGAAAGCATAGCTGCGCCATTTTGAAGTCCGCACTTGCTTGCCGGTATCGTTGGTCATGAGATGCGTTGTGATAAGTCGGGTGACTACAGGCTTATTCGAAATCACCCCAAGGGCTTTTCGATTGGCCTTTGCTTGTGGTCTCGAAGCGTTCGATGTCGCGCCGGTCGCGTTTGGTGGGGCGTCCTTTGAACATGGGCAGCGGCAGGGCTTTGTTTTGTTCGGCGATCAGAGCACGGCGCGTTTTGCTCGCGTCACTTTCCCGGTACAACTTTTGCGCTTCGGGTGCGCCGCCACGTTTGTTGGAAAGCCCCAACACCTCGATGTCGAAATGATATTGACCCAGGCGGATGACCAGCCTGTCTCCCACGCCGATGGCTTTGGCCGGTTTGATGCGCGCCTCAAACATCGTCACCTTGCCACTCTCGACGGCATCGGCAGCGAGGCTGCGTGTCTTGAAAAAACGCGCAGCCCACAACCATTTGTCGATGCGCAGTTTGTCAGCGGAATCCGTCATGCTTGCTTAGTAACCCCGTCATTCCCGCGCAGGCGGGAATCCAGCAGTTTGATTCAACTTGCCTCGAAGATTTGTTTTTGCTGCGCAAGATAGAATTTTCATGACTGGATTCCCGCCTGCGCGGGAATGACAACTCGGTTTTACTTCACGCAATCCACATAATAAAAACGCGACCCATCGCGATTCTCGGCCACGAGCCCGTGGATGTCCGTTTCGAAGCCGGGGAATTTCTTGTTGAAATCGCGCGCGAACTTGAGGTAATCAACGATGGTTTTGTTGAAACATTCGCCCGGAATCAGCAGCGGAATGCCCGGCGGATACGGGGTCAGCAACACGGCGGTGATACGTCCCTCCAGTTCGTCGATAGCGACCCGTTCGATCTCGCCATGCGCCATCTTGGCGAAGGCATCGGACGGTTTCATCGCCGGCACCATGTCGGACAAATACATCTCGGTGGTCAATTTCGCCACGTTGTTGGTTTTGTAAATGCCGTGGATCTGGTCGCACAAATCGCGCAGGCCGATCTTTTCATAACGCGGGTGTTTGGCGATAAATTCCGGCAGGATGCGCCACAGCGGCTGGTTCTTGTCGTAGTCATCCTTGAACTGTTGCAGCTCGGTCACCATGGTGTTCCAGCGCCCTTTGGTGATGCCGATGGTGAACATGATAAAGAACGAATACAGGCCGCACTTCTCCACCACCACGCCGTGCTCGGCCAGATATTTGGTGACGATGCTGGCCGGGATGCCGCTGTCGGCGAAGTCGCCATCCACGTTTAACCCCGGTGTAATAACCGTAGCCTTGATCGGATCCAGCATGTTGAAACCTGCGGCGAGTTTGCCGAAGCCGTGCCAGCGATCCTCGGTGCGCAGCACCCAGTCTTCGCGTTCGGCCATTCCTTCCGCCGACAGGTAATCCGGGCCCCACACTTTGAACCACCAATCCGCGCCCCACTCCTCGTCCACCTTGCGCATGGCGCGGCGGAAGTCGAGCGCTTCGGCGATACTTTCTTCCACCAGCGCGGTGCCGCCCGGCGGCTCCATCATCGCGGCGGCCACGTCGCACGAGGCGATGATGGCGTATTGCGGCGAGGTCGAGGTGTGCATCAGATAGGCCTCGTTGAAACAGTCCCGGTCCAATTTTTTGGCGTCGCTATCCTGCACCAATATCTGCGAAGCCTGCGACAGACCAGCCAACAACTTGTGCGTGGATTGCGTGGAGAAGATCATCGACTGCTTGGCGCGCGGCCGGTCGCGGCCGATGGCGTGCATGTCTTTGTAGAAATCATGGAACGTGGCGTGCGGCAACCAGGCTTCGTCGAAATGCAGGGTGTCGATTTTGCCGTCCAGCAACTGCTTCAGTGTCTCTACGTTGTACAACACGCCGTCGTAGGTACTTTGCGTAATGGTCAACACGCGCGGCTTGCGCTGCTTGTCTTTGATAAACGGGTTGGCGTCGATCTTGCGCTGGATGGTTTCCGGCTGGAACTCACTCAGCGGGATGGGACCGATGATGCCGAAATTATTTCGCGTCGGTGTCAGAAACACCGGCACCGCGCCGGTCATCATGATCGCGTGCAGAATGGATTTGTGGCAGTTGCGGTCCACCACCACGATGTCGTCAGGTGCCACGGTGGAGTGCCATACAATTTTGTTGGAAGTGGACGTGCCGTTGGTGACAAAAAACAAGTGGTCGGCATTGAAGATGCGCGCGGCATTGCGCTCGGACGCCGCCACCGGGCCGGTGTGATCGAGCAATTGCCCCAACTCGTCCACCGCGTTGCACACGTCGGCACGCAACATGTTCTCGCCGAAGAACTGGTGGAACATGCGCCCCACCGGAGATTTCAAAAAGGCCACGCCGCCGGAGTGTCCGGGACAGTGCCAGGAATACGAACCGTCCTGCGCGTAATCCACCAGCGCGCGGAAGAACGGCGGGGCCAGCGAATCCATATACGATTTCGCCTCGCGGATAATGTGGCGCGCCACGAATTCCGGCGTGTCCTCGTGCATGTGGATGAAGCCGTGCAACTCGCGCAGGATGTCGTTGGGGATGTGACGCGAGGTGCGTGTCTCGCCGTACAGATAAATCGGGATATCCAAATTTTTGTAACGGATTTCTTCCACAAAAGCGCGCAAGGTGCGCAGCGCCACTTCCGTCTCTTCATCGCTTCCCGCACCGAACTCCTCGTCGTCGATGGACAACACGAAAGCCGAAGCGCGGCTTTGTTGTTGCGCGAACGAAGTCAGGTCGCCGTAACTGGTCATGCCGACCACTTCGACGCCCTCTTTTTCCAGCGCCTCGGCCAAATCGCGAATGCCGTGACCGCTGGCATTCTCCGAGCGGTAATCTTCGTCGATGATGATGATGGGAAATTTGAATTTCATGAAGAGCTCCCTAAAGGGGATTACAGATTAAAAGTGGCGCGAATTGTCGCAGGTTTAAGTTCGGATGTGCATTGATACCGGTGAAGGTCGAGGTCATCGCTGTAACGGATGCTCACTCTCGGGGAAACGTCAAACATACAACATCTTCCCGCCTGCCATCAGCAATACGCCACTCAATAGCAGAACGATGGTTTTGCTCTGCAACTTGTGACTCCCCATGCGCGCACCGATCAGACCTCCGAATACGACTGCGGCGGCATATTCCACGAATTGCTGCGGAAGAACGATTTCCTGTGCCATCCCGAAACCGGCCAATGCGAAGATTGAGTTGACGAGGATAAAGGGGGCAGAAACGGCAGCAGCCTGCTTCGGGATAGCCCACCCCATCAGCAATAACAACGGTGTCAAAAAGATGCCTCCTCCGATACCCAACAGGCCGGAGAGCAGACCGATCATCGCGCCCAATGTAAGCGCAGGCAACAGGGGGAGCTCACGATATCTTGCCGGTTCGATGCGTTGCGCCATCAACCGCCATGCGCTGAACAACAGCACGATACCCAGCAATATTTTGAAGGGGGTCGATGGCAACTGCATCGTACCGCCCAGCCAAGCCATCGGAATGGAGCCCAGCATGAAAGGCAGGAACAAGCGCCAACTGAAGTGCCCCGCTCGGGCAAATTCGATGGTCGCTATCGTCGAGACCAGCACGTTCAATACGAGCGCAGTGGGGCGTATTTCTGCCAACGACTGACCCGCCAACACCATCACCGCGATGTAACCCGAGCCACCTGCGTGCCCAACGGTGGCGTATAGCAACGCCACCATGAAGAAGGACAGCCCCAGGACCAACGTGATGTCCATCTCAGATCTTTGGAAGAGTCACACCGACCTGCCCCTGGTACTTGCCACCACGGTCTTTGTACGAGGTCTCGCACACTTCGTCGCTCTCGAAGAACAACACTTGCGCCACGCCTTCGTTGGCGTAAATTTTGGCGGGCAGCGGCGTGGTGTTGGAGAATTCCAGTGTCACATAACCCTCCCATTCCGGCTCGAACGGTGTGACGTTGACGATGATGCCGCAGCGCGCGTAAGTGGATTTACCCAGACACACGGTCAGCACACTGCGCGGAATGCGGAAATACTCCACGGTACGCGCCAAGGCAAATGAATTGGGCGGGATGATGCAATAGTCGGCCTCGACGCTCACGAAGGAACTGGGGTCGAAGTTCTTGGGATCGACGATGGTGCTGTTGATGTTGGTGAACAATTTGAATTCGCGCGAGCAACGGATATCGTAACCGTAACTCGACGTACCGTAAGACACGATTTTCTGACCGTTCACTTCCTTCACCTGATTCGGCTCGAACGGTTCGATCATGCCGTGCTGCTCACACATACGGCGAATCCATTTGTCTGACTTGATGCTCATTGCAACTTCCCCGGTGAATTTGTGCGGGCGCGATTTTACCCAAATTCCTCGGTGGCGCGTGGCTTTTGCTACAATCGCGCCTCGTTAAAGGAACCTTGCAATATGTCGAGAAAAATCTTAGTCACCTCCGCCTTACCCTATGCAAACGGCAGCATCCACCTCGGCCACCTCGTCGAATACATCCAGACCGACATCTGGGTACGTTTCCAGAAAATGCGCGGCAACACTTGCCACTACGTATGCGCCGACGACACCCACGGCACACCCATCATGTTGCGCGCCGAAAAAGAGGGCATTACGCCCGAACAACTGATCAACCGCGTGTGGCAGGAACACTTCGACGACTTCGCCGCGTTCCACGTGTTATTCGACAACTACGGCTCGACCAATTCGGACGAAACCAAAAAATCCGCCCAGAACATTTACCGCACCCTCAAGACCAACGGCCTGATCGAAGTGCGCTCCATCGAGCAGTATTTCGATCCGGTCAAAAACATGTTTCTGCCGGACCGCTTCATCAAGGGCGAGTGCCCGAAATGCCACGCCAAAGATCAATACGGCGATAACTGCGAAGCCTGCGGCGCGGCGTATGCGCCGACCGATCTGATCAATCCGTTCTCCGCCGTGTCCGGTGCCAAACCGGAACTGCGCAACTCCGACCATTACTTCTTCAAACTTTCCGCCGATACCTGCCAGCAATTCTTGCGTGAATGGACACGCAGCGGCGCATTACAAGCCGAGGCCGCCAACAAGATGCAGGAATGGCTGGGCGCAGAGGGAGAAAACAAATTAACTGACTGGGACATCTCGCGCGACGCACCGTATTTTGGTTTCGAAATTCCCGATGCACCGGGCAAATATTTCTACGTGTGGCTGGATGCGCCGGTGGGTTATATGGGTAGCTTCAAACAGTTGTGCGACAAAAACTCCCCCACCCCAACCCCTGATGGAACTACTAGCCATTCGACTAAGCACGATAAAGCCGTGCAAGTCGCTGGTTATCCCCCGGCGGGAGAGGAGCTAAACCCGAAGCCTCTCGACACTAGCTCCCTCTCCCACCGGGGGAGGGCGGGGGGTGGGGGAACGCCTTTGAACTTCGACGACTACTGGAAGCCAGGCTCCGATGCCGAGCTCTACCATTTCATCGGCAAAGACATCCTTTACTTCCACGCGCTGTTCTGGCCGGCGATGTTGCAACATGCGGGCTTCCGCACGCCGACCAAACTGTTCGCACACGGCTTCCTCACCGTCAACGGCGAGAAGATGAGCAAATCGCGCGGCACGTTTATCACCGCGCGCAGCTATATCGACCACATCAAGAACACCGAATATCTGCGTTACTACTACGCCGCAAAACTCAACGGCTCGATGGAAGACATCGACCTGAATCTCGATGATTTCGTGGCAAAGGTGAACAGCGATTTGATCGGGAAATACATCAATATCGCAAGTCGCTGCGCGGGATTCATCAGCAAAAAATTCGACGGCAAGCTGGGCAACACCGATTCGGCTGCGACAGCTGAATTCAGATCCGCTTTCGACAATGGTGAAATCGCACGCTGCTTCGAAGAACGCGACTATGCGCGGGCACTGCGCGAAATCATGCGACTGGCCGATGTGGCGAACCAGTACATCGCCGAAAAGCAACCGTGGGCGATGGCCAAGCAAGAAGGCAAAGAAGCGGAGTTGCACGAAGTCTGCTCGACTGCGCTGACGTTGTTCCGTGACCTCACGCTGTATCTGAAACCCGTATTGCCTGAATTGGCTAAGCAGGTTGAAAGCTTCCTCAACATTGCGCCACTCACTTGGAGCGGCACATGGCAAGCTTTGCCGGCTGGACACGCCATCAATACCTATCAACATTTAGCCACCCGCCTCGACCCCAAGCTGATCGAGGCGATGGTCGCCGCCAACCAGGAAAGCCTGAAACCCATGCCAGAAACACACTCGCAAACTCGCCATGCAGAGGCACAGCAACACACTACTTCACCAAGCGCTGGGACTGCACAAACTTTACCCTCACCCCAACCCTCTCCCACAAAGGGCGAGGGGGCGAACGCCAGCGCTATCGCGCCGACCATTTCGATTGATGACTTCAGCAAGATCGATCTGCGCGTGGCGCACATCGTCAATGCGGAACATGTGGACGGTGCGGAGAAATTATTAAAGCTGACGCTGGACATCGGCGAGGCGCAACCGCGCACCGTGTTCGCGGGCATCAAGTCGGCTTACGACCCGGAAAAACTCAAAGGCCGCATGACGGTGATGGTCGCCAACCTTGCGCCGCGCAAAATGAAGTTCGGTTTGTCGGAAGGTATGGTGTTGGCGGCTTCGGGTGAAACACCGGGATTGTTCATCCTGTCACCGGATGACGGGGCGCAACCCGGGATGCGTATCAAGTAAAAGCGTGGTGTTAACAACCTATTCGGAATCTACGGCGTAATTTCTCGCTGACCCAGTCTGCAAAGGAGCAAAACCCTATCGGATTGCGGCTATTTGCTCCCGCCCAATACTTGGGAGAAAGCATCCCTCAACAACGCCGACTTGATCGGTTTATAAAGAATAAATAGCCCGGCATCTTTTGCCGCTTGGAATATCTCTGTGCGAATATCTCCCGTGATCAGAATCGCGGGGATTCCACTGCTCCAAAGTTGGCGCATCAAGGCGATCGCTTCGATTCCATTAATCGGACCACCCAGACCATAATCCGAGATGATGATGTCGATGGAATCATGGTGTCGATCCAACTTCTCCATCATGCGCTCGGCGGATTCGGCGGTGACTACCGAGCATCCCCATGCCGTCAACAATTCACTCAAACCCTCCCGAATTGCATGTTCGTTTTCGATGACTGCAACCCGCAGGCCCTGTAATTCCACAGCGTGCATTTGAGTGTTCGGTTTCGACGGAGAAACAACCTCCGCACCGAAGGCGCGAGGAAGAAGCAAAGTGAACGTCGATCCTTTACCCGGTTGCGAATCCACCCTGACAGAGATGCCCAGCAACTCGGTGATGCGCCTGACAATTGACAGCCCCAGTCCCAAGCCGCGTTCCCGGTCCCGTTCCTTGTTGCCCACTTGATAGAACTCATCAAAGATTTTGTCGAGCTGATCCGCAGCAATGCCGACACCCGTATCGTGCACCGCGATCGCCAGCTGGCCTTGACGCGGGCGGCATCCCACCAGAATACGACCTGACACTGTGTAGCGGATCGCATTGGCGATTAAGTTGCGCAGGCTTTGGGCCAGCAGCGCCTTGTCACTCTTGACACATGCGCTGCACTTTGAAAAACGCAGTTTGATGCCTTTACTCGCGGCAAGATTTGCGAATTCATTTTCCAATTCTTCGAAAACCTCGCGCACTGCAAACGTGTCCATCACGGGCTTCACCGCCTGGCCGTCGAGTTTGGAAATATCGAGCAGATTTTCGAGCAAGTTGTGTAACGAGTGGGTCGCCTGCAGCGACCGGTCGAGCAGACGATTGCCTTTGACGGTCAATTTTTCAAATTTCATCTGTTCGAGAAACAACATCAGCGCGGCCAAAGGCTGGCGCAGATCGTGACTGGCAACGGCAAGGAAATTGGTCTTGGCCTTGCTGGCCATCTCCACCACTCTTTGCTTTTCGGACAACTGTTGAACCAGGAATTCGTTTTGGAAGCGCAGATGCTGCGCCTCGGTGAACATCGCATTTTTCTTGTTGATGATGGCCATGGTGATCAGAATCAAAAAGACCAGCATGATGCCGAGTACGGTGTGCATTCGGTCGCCTAGTGTGAGAACCCAGATCGTGAGCGGAGTCAGACTGCAAAGGATAAAGGCACGCGGCGGATATTTAAGTGCAAATCCTTCCGAGGATGAAGTCGCGGCGGCCGTACCCGCGACGGTCAAAACGAAGAGCTGATGGTAGATGGGCAGATATGCAACCATCATGCTGTTGGCGACGCCCCAACAAATGCCTGCCGCCCCTCCGCTCAGTGTTTGCCTCACGATCCATTGCTCTGAAACACGCGCCTCCGGAGCAGAGCGGTATTGCGAAAATAAGTACGCCCGATAAGCGGTGACCAGATAAACACCCATCAATGCCGGTACCCATGTCCACCAGGGCGTATTGTCATGCACCACGTACACCAGCAGGGAGAACACCATAGCGCCCCCCAGATTGAGGTCATTCGCGTCATTGAAATACGCTCTGACGCGCGCCGCATCGATTGCGGTTTGCTCTACCTGAAAGATCGCCTGGTCAGCCATTTTTGTTGACCCGGAGGTTCTGCTCCAGCACGTCTGGAATGGATAAATACAAATGACAGTTCATGGGTACACGTTAGTGGCTATGTTTTCTGAGGTGCGCCAACAGACGCGGGAAAACATCGCGGTCTGCGTGTTTTCCCATGAACACATCCTGATGGCCGTAGTTGGGAAACACATGCAACTCATGCAATCCCGGTGCGGCTTTGTTCATGTGTTGATAACACTCGATATTGGAATCGGAAAACACCCGATTCTGCTGGCCGGTGATGAATAGAATCGGCGTCTTGATTTCATTTGCCTTCTCCAGATAGTTGTCCGGCAGAGTGTTGTATTGGGGATCGTCGGGTGCGAATTTTACCGCCGAATGTTTTGCCTTGACCATTTTCAGGACATGACGGTAGTAATTCATGCTGACACCGCCGAATAGGTCGCCACTGCGGCGATGCGTCTGATCCGCCATATTCTCGTGCTTGTACAAAGCAGGTGAGCCGCTGCCCCACATGAAGCAGAGCATGTGGCACTCTGGCGAGTCGCATTCCGTGTGGAAAAGTGACGCCAACCATCCCATAACTTTGCCAATCGACCAACCCGGTTCACGTCTCCACCCGGGGTTCAAATATTCGATGCCGAGAATGTTCTGGCATATCCACGGCCCCACCGTCAGTTTCATTCTCGACCAGGGCGGTATGCTTGGGGTCAGCGCTACACTGTTCGAGATGGCACTTCGAATGCCGGTTACTTTCTGCGCCGCAAGACTCATCATGAATGACAGCGACCCTAGGCAATGGCATATCACGTGGATACGTTTGCCCTCGCCGATCGCACGACGCACCGTTGCGACGGCTTCAGGGTGGTCAAACAGGGCGATGTCGTCCAAGTTGAAACGGTTGCGCTGCAGATTGTAGGCATAGCGATTGCTCATTCTAAAATCCAGCGACCATACATCGCCGTAGCCATGATCGAGCAAGTACTGCACCAGGTTGTTATGTTCGGGCATGATGAACATATCGCTGGAGAGGGTCAGCCCATGCAGAATGAGTACAACATCGTCGGTTGAAACACGCTGAAAACGAAGCAGGCTAATTCCCAAACCATCGCCGGTGCTGAAGGGGTGAACAGTAACCCCGGCGTCGTGTACACCCTGCGTGGTGTAGAGCGGAATTTCCCTTTCGAATTTACCCATCTTAGTGTGAAGATTCGGCCGATAACATTCCCATAACGCGTGCAAAAAGAGTCCCCCGAATCGGGTCAGCGACGCGACCCTTGTGAAAAAGGTCGGTGCATCGACATGGAACGTGGTCAGCTGGCGCAGGAATCCCCCCGGAGTTATACGCAAAATACCCGTGGCAAATATTGTTGCCCCTGACTCTTCTTCCGCCCGCAAGTGGCCCTGATAGAGATTGGTAAACAGTGTCGTTGTATCCCGCCAAACATGCGGCCCAAATGCACTCTGGATGTTTTTGAAACCGCTCAGAGTGAACGGCTTGCCCTGTGCATCCTCAAACATAAGGCGGTAGCGCATCTCCTTGCGACTTCTATCGGAGGTGTCGACCAACAAATTGAAAGTTCCTTGCAATACCGGGCGTCGCCCACCCATCAGACTGCTCTCGACATACCCGATGGCCTGCGCTTGGTGCGAAGGGGATTCAAGGAATCGATCCAAATCATTCGTGCGGATCGTCAGATGGACCTTGAATTGTTTGTCTGCGCTTTTTCCCAGCCGATAGCCGTTCTCGAACAACGTTTGTTGGTCAGTGAGATACCCCTGCATCTCCTCGGTGAATTTCAATCCAATAGGCGGGTGTCGATTTGTGTTCATAGCAGGTCTCGCGTTTGTGAGCGGATCGGGCGATGCAGGTCATCGCCCGGTAAATCAGGATCTTGGGTGATGCCGTGCGCTATCCATTCCGCGAGTGCAGAAATAGTTGCGGCAGGATTGGCGCCTATAGCACTCGGCACGATCGAACCGTCGGTGATATACAACCCTTTGTAGCCAAACACCTGGCCGCGATCCTGTTGATGCGCACTGACCACCCCGGTTGCAGGACTATCTGCCAGGATACAACCGCCCAAGGCATGCACCGTTATGTTGTTGCGGAAGGGCCATAACCAGGTTGGCATCGCGAAAAAGAAGTGGGACTGCACGAAGCTCCGGAATTGTTTGCCATTCGCCAGAATAGCCTGATACAAAATCATGCTGGATCTCTGCGGCCAAACCAGTTTCAAACTGTCGTCTCCACCGAGTTCCAACACGCCGTCCGCCTTATCCAGCCCCATACACAGCAGAACGCTGCTCCGATAGGACATGTCCCCCTTGAGTATGTGTGAGAACAGTCCACCCAGCGAACCCGTCCGTTTGCCTCCGCAACAGCTCTGAACAAAATAATTCCATAGGGTGGGTAATTTCCCAATCATTCTCTTCAAAAATCCCAACACGTTCAGACTGGGGCGCAAACCTTCTATGCACCACGCAACGAATGAGGGATAACTGGCGTCCTGAAGAATGAAGGCACGCTCCCGGTCGTGCTGCTGGAACAGGTTGTAGTCAATGTATTGGGTGATGACCGGACCATAATTGGGATCGGCCGCTTTCTTTCCCTCCGCCACGAACGAAACGAAATCACCATTGCCCGAAAAACCATGCCCCAGTTTTTCGCTGATACGGGGAAGCGAGCCGAACTCATCCCGGCAGCGCAGCAATAATTCATTGGTCCCCAATGTGCCGGCAGCAACCACAACCCGGCGTGTATCGACGTGGCGCTTGCCCTTATCCAGTTGGATGTAATGAATCCGGTAACCGAAAGTGCCGTCCGCCTTGGCATCTTCTTCACCGAACGCATTCAATGGGACGATGTTTTCGACTTGGCTATCGGTGTTTATCTTTGCCTTGTGCACCTGCTCGGCCACATGGAGATAATTTAAATCCAAAGAATTTTTGGAGTGGGTGTTGCAGCCCACGTCGCATTCCCCGCAATACGTGCAAGAGGTTTGCGTGACTCCATAATGGTTCTTCTCCTGAATGCCGATGGCGGTGGGATGCTCGAAATCGTTGCCGAAGAACACGCAAAGGTCGGCAAGGGTCGAGGTGCGGTTCTGACTGCTGGCAAATTCCCGGAAGAGTTCCGTGCGCACGATACGGCGACGCGGATCATGGTTCCAGGATGGGATCGGCCGTGCCCCGAGAACCCGTCTGGCCACTTGATAATAGGGATGAAGGACTTCACGTCCGAGTCCGCTTGGCCATCCACGGTTGAATATCTCTGCGGGCGGCTCCAGAAAAACGTTGGCGTAGATCAGTGATCCGCCCCCCAGTCCGGCAGCAGCAACAACATCCATGCGGCTGAAATTACGAACATCGTACAACCCGCGCAGGTCTTGTTCGCGGATCGCTTTCGGACGCCGGGTCCGATCACCTGCCGGGCTCCAGAAATTTGTCGCCATGGCATGCGGTGACCGCGGAAACGCCCCCATCGGGTAACGTTTCCCGCGCTCCAGAAGTAGCACTTTGTCCTGCCATTTCTGCGCCATCCGGCAAAAACTGATGGCACCGCCAAAGCCGCTTCCAATAACCACGGCTTCAAGTAGTGTGTTTTCGGTATTCACTGGCATTCACTCCACCCAACTTAATGAAGATCGTATCTGAATCCAATGCGATCTTGCTGATTCTTTTTCTGCCTTGTCGCCGTAATAAGGCCATTCAGAAGCTGTAGCTTATAGCCTATTTAGTCGGGCACCTGCTATGCACCGCAGTCAATAGCCCCTCTGGTTCATCACACCCACATTGATGGCCTCAATCAATTTTCTGGATTTGGCATGAAAATTCAGCGGATGGATCTGCGACAGAGTATTGACATGTTTTCGCACGGTACCGGGAGTTAAAGGCGTCGTAGAATTTTTGACCGCCAGTACGATCTTGTTGGTGCTGTCGTCAGAACTCACCACGACGATGCGTCCCGCAAAACTGGTTTCAATACGCGAAATAAACGCGGGATATTTGCCGGTGCTGCCCCAAAGGTTGGCCACCAAAATGCCGGTGTCGGCCAACGATGCAAAACAATCGTCATAAAACGGTTGGCTGCATAAAACTTCCGGCAATCCGGCCACATCGAATCCATCCACCATCAGCACATCGTAGCGTTCGCTGCGCTCTTTGACGAACTCGGCGCCGTCGCCAAGCAAAACCTTGAACCGGTCATCGTCTTCCGGGATGGCGAATTCGTTGCGCAACGCGATAACGTCGGGATTAATTTCGACAACGGTAATTTCTGTCTGCGGCAAATAACGGTAACAATATTTGGCCAGCGAGCCGCCACCCAAACCGATCATCGCGATGCTTTTGGGTGACGGCTCCAGCAACAAAAAACTCATCATGGCCCGGGTATAGCTGAAGACCAATTGTTCCGGGTCTTCGATATTCATTTCACTTTGCAAACACAAGGCATCAAATTGCAAAGCAAGTCGCCCGTCCCGCTCGATCACATAGGGTTTGCCTGACCCGGCATTCCCTTGCGGATTGGCCGACACGGAGAGCATCTGCCCCAATTTTTGGCGCAAGCCCCCGGCAAAACCTTGAAAGTGTTTAGGGCTGCGCGGCATGGCGGGTAATTGCGGTGAGAATCCCCTGCAATATTTGCGTTGGCGTGGGCGGGCAACCCGACACCACCACGTCCACCGGAATGACGTTGGAGACGCTGCCGCAACTGGCGTAGTTATCAACCGCCGCGTCCGCGCCCTGTGAACAAAATATGCCGCCGTCTCCGGCGCAGTCGCCAATCGCCACCACCAGTTTGGGTTCGGGCGTGGCGTCGTAGGTGCGTTTCAACGCAATCTCCATGTGGCGCGATACCGGCCCTGTGACCAGCAGCAGGTCGGCATGGCGCGGACTGGCGACGAATTTGATGCCGAGTCCTTCGATGTTGTAATAGGCATTGTTGACCGCGTGGATCTCCAGTTCGCAACCGTTGCACGAACCGGCATCCACCTGGCGTATCGCCAACGCACCGCCAAAGACATCCAGTATCTCCTGCTGCAAACGTTGCGTGGCGAGGCGCATCGCCTCGTCTGCCTGCGGCGGGGCTTCGCTTTTGATGCCTGTTTTTACAATCTGTTTGAGAATTTGGTACATACGGGCCCCTACAAATCCTGTGCTGAATAACTCAGATTGAACGATTTATTGATGAGCGGGAAATCCGGCACGATGTTGTCGATAACGGCGTGTTCCAGCAACGGCCAGTTTTGCCACGAAGGATCGTGCGGATGTACACGCGCGAGATTGCCTTCAGCATCGGTGTGTATCGCCACCAGCACCTCGCCGCGCCAGCCTTCCACCATGCCCACACCGAACTTGTTCGCGGGCAGCACTTCGAACAACGACGGGCTCTCCTCTTCGTGAATCAGGTTGACCAATATCTGGCGCTGCAATCGCAAGGATTCGAACAGTTCCTCGAAACGCACGATGACCCGTGCCGCCACGTCGCCGTTGCGATAGGTGGACATATGCACGTCCAGTTTGTCATACGGCGCACAGGCGAAAAACACGCGCGCATCCCAGGCTTGCGCGCTGGCACGGCCGGCAAGTCCGCACAGACCCAGCTGCGCGGCCAATTTTGGCTCGACCCGTCCGGTGCCGATGAAACGGTCCTGCACCCCCGCGTGTTCGTCGTAGATACCGCGCAGGATGGTGACCTCGCGTTCCAGCAGGACGCATTCCTCCGCGATAAGACGTTTGCCTTCCTCCGACAGGCTGGCTTTGATCCCACCCGGCACAATCGTGTCCATCAAATAACGGTGGCCGAACAGCGTGGCGTTGTTGCGCAACACCTGCTCTTTCAATATCCAGAATTGCGCGAAGCCGAAGCTCAACGCGACATCGTTGCCCAGATAACCGAGATCGCCCAAATGATTGGCCACACGCTCGCGTTCCAGCAACAGCGCGCGCAGCCATACAGCCCGTTCAGGTGGAATGATGTTTGCGATGCTTTCCGCCGCCATGGCATACGCCCAGGCATACGCCACCGTGCTGTCGCCGCTGACACGTCCGGCCAGTTTCGCGCCCTGCTGCAAGCTCATATTTTCGAAACGTTTCTCGATGCCTTTGTGGGTGTAACCCAGACGTTGTTCGAGCCGCAACACGCGTTCGCCGATCACGGAAAAACGAAAGTGCCCCGGCTCGATGATGCCCGCATGAACGGGGCCTACCGGGATTTCGTGAACGCCTTGGCCTTCGACTTGCACAAACGGGTAGTCGTCAAGGTTTTGAATTCCATTCTCCGCAGGAGAATGGGCGTTTGCCTCCCCTCCCTCCGGGGGAGGATTGAGGTGGGGGTCGACGGGGTTAGACGTAGGGTGAGTAGACAGCGTGTTCGTCTGCCCACGCGCACTTTCATCCGCGCGGGCACAGGTGCCTGCCCACCCGACCTCTGTTACAAAATCCTTGCGCAACGGAAAACTCCCGCTGGGCCAAGCGGCATGGCGCAGCCATTTGCGCTGATCCGCCGCGTCTAACGCTGTAATGCCGAACAGATCATACGTCGCGCGCTGCATGCGGTTGGCGGCGGGAAAGATGCTGCTGATATCGGCATAAACCGGCTGCTCGGACGCCAGCGGCACATGCAGACAAAGCAATCCCTTTTCGTTGAACAGTGCCACATGCAACATAAACCCGCGCCCCGACATTCGGACATCACTGCCCCACAGCGCCACCAATCTGCCGCCCGCGTCGCGCACCTGTTCGCAGATAACGTGCAATTCATGCACTTGTATCTCGCCCGACCACGCCGGAACCGCGTCGTTGAGCCGGGTAAATTGCAGATTAGGGAAAAATTTATTCATGTTAATTTATCCCAGCAGTGCAGCCGCCTGCCGATACCAGTCGGCTAGATACGGCGGCATATAAACCCCGAGGATCAATACCAGCGCCAAGTGTACGAACACCGGAATAAGCGCGGGCGGATGCGGCAACGGCTTGGCGTTGGTCTCGCCGAACACCATGGGCTGCACCTTGCCAAAAATGGCGGCAAAGGCGATGCCCAACGCGATCAACAGAATCGGCGTGGTCCACGGGTATTCATGCATGGCGGTGGTGATGATAAGAAACTCGCTGGCGAACACACCGAACGGCGGCATACCGAGAATGGCGAACGTACCCAGCGCCAGTCCCCAGCCCACCGTCGGACTGACTTGAAGCAGGCCGCGGATATTTTCCATCACCTGTGTGCCGGATTTTTGCACCGCATGGCCCACCGCAAAAAAGATCGCCGATTTGGTCAGCGAATGCACCGTCATATGCAACATGCCGGCGAAATTAGCCACGCCCCCGCCCATGCCGAAGGCGAACGTGATCAAGCCCATGTGTTCGATGGAGGAGTAGGCGAACATGCGCTTGATGTCTTTTTGCCGGAACAGCGAAAGTGACGCGACCACCACCGAAAGCAGGCCGAAACCCATCATCAGGTTGCCCGCAAAATGCGTGCCGAGGGAACCGTCCACCAGTATTTTGCTGCGCACCACCGCGCACAAGGCGACGTTGAGCAACAGCCCGGATAACACAGCGGAGACCGGTGTCGGACCTTCCGCGTGGGCATCCGGCAACCAGCTGTGCAAAGGCACCAACCCAATCTTGGTGCCGTAACCCACCAGAAGAAAAATGAAAGCCAACTTGAGCACGGTCGGTTCCAGTTCGCCTTTGACCTGATTCAAATGTGTCCACAACAACGCCGTGCCGCCCTCGCCCAACACGCGTTCGGCGGCGAAATACAGCAGGATGGTGCCGAACAGCGCCAACGCGATGCCCACGCCGCACAGGATGAAATATTTCCACGCCGCTTCCAGGCTGGCCGGCGTGCGGTACAGGCTGACCAGCAACACAGTGGTCAGTGTCGCCGCTTCCATAGCCACCCACACGATGCCCATATTGTTGGTGGTAAGCGCCACCAGCATGGCGAACGTGAACAGCTGGTACATGCTGTAGTAGAGATGCAGCATGGACGTGCTGAGCTTGCCGTGATGCTGCTCGATACGCATGTAAGGGCGCGAGAACAGCGAGGTGGTGAAAGCGACGAAGGCGGTGAGCGCGACTAAAAACACGTTGAACTGATCGATAAAGAACTGTTCGTTGAAGGCAACCTGCGGGCCGGAGCCAATCACGCGTGCGGCCAAAATCACCGCTGCGGCAAAGGTCAGAAAACTCATCGCCGAATTGAGCTCTGCCGCCCAATTACGCGAGCCGAACACGGCCAACAACACACCGCCCAGCAGCGGAAAAACCAGCAGAGCCAGGAGATGCAGGTCAATCATCTTTGAGTTTTTCCATGTGCGTGATGTCGAGGCTGTCGAAAGTCTCGCGGATCTGGAAGAAGAAGATGCCGAAGATAAACGTGGCAACCAGCACGTCCAGCGCGATGCCCAGTTCGACCACCAGCGGCATGCCCTGCGTGGCGCTGGTGGCGGCGAAAAACAAACCGTTTTCCAGCGACAGGAACGCCACCACTTGCGACACCGCCTTGCGCCGCGTCAGCATCATCAGCAACGACAACAACACACTGGCCAATGCAATGCCGATCAGCCCGCGTGTGATGCCTTCGGCCAACTGCGAGATCGGTGCCGCCAGATTGAACGAGAAAATCACCAGCGCGATGCCGACCAACATGGTGGTGGGAATATTGATCAGCGTCTCCACGTCCCAGCGCACGTTTAATTTGCGGATCAGCCGGTGCAGCAACCACGGCAACAGTAGCGCCTTGAGCAACAGGGTCAGCCCCGCCGAATAATACAGATGATGTTGTCCGGTGGAATACGCCACGATAAACGTGCTCAGCGCCAGTAACGCGCCCTGCCAGGCAAACAGATTAATCAGCGACAAAATCCTGCGTTGCGCCAGCATGGCGAACACAATCAACAACAGCAGCGCGGCCAGCAGGTTGATGAGTTGCAATGTGAACGGGATTGGCACGAATTACGCCCCGAGTAAAAAGTGGATGAGCAGACCCAGCACCGCCAGCAGGAAGGCGGTCCCCAGAAATTCCGGCGCACGGAAGATGCGCATCTTGGCCATCACCGTTTCCAGTACCGCCAAGCCCGCACCCGCCAGCGTCATTTTCAACAGCAACAACACGATGGCCAGCGGCAGCCCCGCCCAATTGCCCACTTCGACGATGCCGTGCGGCAGAAACAGCGCGATGCCGATGGAGACGTAGGCGAACAGTTTCAAACTGCTGGCCCATTCGATCAATGCCAGATGGCGCGCCGAATATTCCAGGATCATCGCTTCGTGAATCATGGTGAGTTCGAGATGCGTGCTCGGGTTGTCCACCGGGATACGCGCATTTTCCGCCAGCAACACGATGACGAAGGCCAGCGCGGCAAAAGCCAAGCTGGGATACAACACAAACTGGTGGTGCGCCAACGCTTCGACGATACGCGGCAACTGTGTGGAGTGACTAATCATCGAGGCGGTGAACAGCACCATCAGCAACGCCGGTTCGGCGAGGAAAGACACCAGCATTTCGCGCCGTGCGCCGAGTGAGCCGAACGAAGTTCCGATGTCCATCGCGGCCAGCGAAATAAACACCCGCGCCAGGGCGAACACCCCGACCAGCGCAATCACGTCGGCGGCCTGCGAGAACGGCAAATCGACCGCGATGATGGGGATGATGGCGGCGGCCAGCCACATGCAACCGAACACGATGTACGGCGTGACACGGAACAACGGCGACGCGTTGTAGGCCAGCACCGCATCTTTGTGGAACAATTTGCGCAACACGCGATACGGCTGCAACACCCCCGCCCCGGAACGGTTCTGCAACCACGCCTGGCACTGGTTGACCCAACCGGTCAGCAGCGGTGCGAGTAACACTACCAGCATCAGTTGTGCCAGCTGGAATAGGATCGCGAAGAGTAGCTCGTAGTTTTCCATCACTGACTTTGCATGGAGGGCAAGATTCCCCCCTTTAGAAAAGGGGGGCTAGGGGGGATTTGAGCACTGTTCGAAAGTGCAAAATCCCCCTCAATCCCCCTTTTGCAAAGGGGGAAGGTGATAGGTGTATCCAGCAAATATTGAACGCTTGGAATTTGAATTTGTAGGTCGGGATTTATCCCGACGCGAGCCTGTCGGGATAAATCCCGACCTACGCAACCTGCACGGTAGTAGGGTGGGCACACAAACGTGCCCACCCTACTCAAATAGTTTTGTATTGGCATCTTCACACGAACACCAGCAACACAACCAGCGTGACAAAGGTATAGGTCAGGTACAAATGGATGCGCCCGTGCTGCAATAACGACACCCATGAAGAAAGCTTCTCGGTCAGCCGCACAATCGGCTGATACAGGATGAACCACAGCCGGTCCTCACTCTGGCCGTGGTAGCGGGGATGTCTATCGAACGGGCTGGGCACTTCTCTTTCGATGCGGAAGAACGGCTCGAAGATGCGCCGTATCGGTTGTCCGAAACCTTCGGCGGTGTCCTGCATGCGTGACGTCTGGGCGGGGTAGCCGCAATCCCACGCGGGTCCACGGCGCAAGCGCCCGTGATAAAAATGGCGCACCAAGATCGTGGTGAGCAACATCACACCCAGCACCGCCAGCAGGAAATACAGCGGACTATAACTGGCACGGGTCGTATCCACCGGTGCCAAAAACACCCAGTTGCTGGCGGCGTTTCCCAGCCCCGTCCCCAGCAAGAACAACGAAACGAAATCGGTGTGCTGCACCACAAACACCGGCGCCAGTCCCAGCGCCACACACGCGAGCGCCAGCCATCCCATGCCGAACCGTTCCCAACTCCCCGCGTCATGCGCATGTTGCAGGTTTTGCTCGCGCGACTGACCGAGGAAAATCACGCCGTAGAACTTCACCATCACATACGCCGCCAGCGCCGCCGCCAGCGCCATTACCGCTGCCGCCACCGGTACCAGCATGTTGATATAACTGTTGGGCAGACCCGGCGACAACAGGAAAGCTTGCAGCATCAGCCATTCGGAAACAAAACCGTTAAGCGGCGGCAATCCGGCAATCGCCAACACGCCGATCAGCATCAGCATTGCCGCCCAAGGCATGCGGTGGATCAAGCCGCCCAGTCGCCCCATATTGCGTTGGCCCGTGGCATGCAGGATGGAGCCGGTGCCGATGAATAAAAGACTCTTGAACATCGCGTGATTGAGACTGTGGTACAGCGTCGCGGTGAGCGACAACGCCGCCAGCGCGTCTTTACCGTACACGTGAAAAATGAGGGTCAGCCCGATGCCGACCAGCAGCAAGCCGATGTTCTCGATCGAGGAATATGCCAGCAGGCGCTTCATATCCCCCTGCACCGCCGCAAACATCACACCGAACACGGCCGTCATCAAACCCAACGCCAAGGCCAGCACACCCCACCACCAGATCTGCGTTTGCAGCAGATCGAAAGTCACGCGCAGAATGCCGTAGATGGCGGTCTTTAGCATCACCCCGCTCATCAGGGCGGAAACCGGCGAGGGCGCAGCCGGATGCGCTTCGGGCAACCACACATGTAACGGCAGTACCCCGGCTTTTGCGCCAAAGCCAAACAAAGCCAACAGGAACGCGGCCGATGCCCAGAACGGATCCAGCGGTGCATCGCGCATGGCATCAAAAGTGTAGGCACCGATGCCGTTGCCGCCCTGCATCACCCCGAAACACAGCAGGATGGCAATGGCGCCCACATGCGCGATCAGCAGATAGAGATAGCCCGCTTTGCGGATATCGGGAATCGTGTGATCGGTAGTGACCAGGAAATAGGACGCCAACGCCATAGTCTCCCACGCCACCATGAACATATAGGCATCGTCCGCCAGCAACACCAGCGTCATGCCTACCAAAAACAGGTGGTATTCGAGGCACAACAGACCCAGCGTCTTGCCGTCCATGCTGCGGAAATATCCGCTGGCGTAAAGCGAGATGCCGAACGATGCCGCGCCCAGCAGAAGCAGAAAAAAAGCGGACAAAGCATCCAGGCGCAGATGGAACGGCAGATCGGGCAAACCCATGACCAAAACCTGTGTTTGCACGGGATGACCGAGAGCGAATAAAGAGGTGGCCGCCAGCACGAGAGAAGCCAGTGCCCCCAGCGGAAAAACGATAGCCGAAATGCGCTGCGGCGAACGTTGCAATGCCAGCCCGGCCAGGCCGAGCACGATCCACATCAGGATCACGTAATTCACCCATTCCAGCGTCGTTAGACTCACTGCATTTATCCGGTGTTATTGATGACTGGCCAATTCGGCAAGCGCGCGATTCTACTCCCGCATCTGGCCGAACTTCAAATACTCAATAGACCACTTGCACGTTGCCCGCGCCGCACAGCTTTCGCAATTCATCCAGAAGCTCCTCCGGCAAGGTGACTTGCCAGGCCTCGCCCAGATGCAGCGGGACGCTGCCCACGAGATTGCGGTAGTTTATCTGTACCGGGCACTTGCCGCCGCTGTAGGGTTTAAGCAGTTCGGCCAGTTGCGGCACGCGCAACTTGTCATCTATAGAGCAACTCAGTTCCAGTCGCTTGGCGAAGGCGGCACGGGCCGAAGCAAAATCGAAAAGTGCATCGGCGGTGATGCGCATGTTGCCGGAATATTCGTCCATGCTGGCGCGTCCCTGTACCACCAGCAATTCGTCGTCGCGTATCCAGGGCCGGTTGGTTTCGTAGAGGTCGTTGAACACGGTGACTTCCATCGGAGCACTACCATCGTCCAGCGTCACCACCGCCATCTTGCCACGCCGTGTCTGCACAATGCGCACGCCGCTGACCATGCCCGCCAGAACCAGCTTCACCTCGTTGCGTCCCCGTTGGCCGTGATGGCCGTTGCCGCCATTCTGCGGTTGCACCCTCTCCGGCGTGATATCGGCCAGCCGGGTCTTGACGAAGTTCGACAGTTCCTTGTCGAATTCCTGATAGGGATGGCCGCTCAGATAAAAACCCAGCGCGGATTTTTCTTGCGCCAATTGCTCGCGCATCTTCCAGCGCGGCACATCGGCCAAATGCACCGGCATGTCTTGGGTTTCGTCTTCGCCAAACAGGCTGTTCTGGTTCGCCGAACGCGCTTTCTGATCGGCGCTGCCCATCGCCGCATCCAGTGAAACAAGCAGTTGGTAACGGTGCGTGTTGATACTGTCGAACGCACCGGCACGGATCAGTGCCTCAAGCGCGCGCCGGTTGACGATGCGCTTGTCCACGCGGTGGCAGAAATCGAACAGGTCTTTGAACGGGCCATCCTTGCGCGCCAGTACGATGTTCTCCACCGCCGCTTCGCCCGTGCCTTTCACTGCCCCCAATCCATACGCGATTGTTTTCTCATCCACGGGCTGGAAACGGAAGCACGAGGAATTGATGTCCGGCGCCAAAATGGTCAGCCCTTGCTGCAGCGCATCCTGGTAGAAGAAACTGACCTTGTCGGTGTTCACCATTTCCGAGGTCAGGGTCGATGCCAAAAACGCGGCAGGGTAGTGACATTTGAGATACGCGGTCTGGTACGCCACGAGTGAATACGCGGCGGCGTGCGACTTGTTGAAGCCGTATCCCGCGAACTTTTCCATGACGTTAAAAATCTCGTTCGCCTTCTTCTCGTCGATGCCGTTCTTCCCCGCTCCCGCCACAAAAATGCCGCGCTGCTCCGCCATCTCCTCGACATTTTTCTTGCCCATCGCGCGGCGCAGCATATCGGCGCCTCCCAGCGTGTAACCCGCCACCACCTGCGCCGACTGCATCACCTGTTCCTGATACACCATGATGCCGTAAGTCGTGCCGACCACCTTCTCCAACAGCGGATGCGGCAGGATGACCTGCTCTTTTCCGTGTTTGCGGTTGATGTAATCGGGAATGAAATCCATCGGGCCCGGACGGTACAGCGCGTTCAAGGCGATGAGGTCTTCCAGGCAATCCGGCTTCGCCTTCACCAGCGTGTCCTTCATGCCGCGCGATTCGAACTGGAACACGGCGGTCGTATTCGCGTTCTTGAAGATGGTGTCGTAGGTCTGCTTGTCGTCGAGCGGAATGGTCTCGATGGAGAAGGGAGAAGGGACCGCGCCTTCGGCGCTCAAGGGGGAAGGGAAAGAACCCTCCGCTCCGCCGTTACCCTTCCCCCTTCCCCCTTCTCCCTTCTCCAGTTGCCTTACATAACGCACCGCCCAATCAATAATCGTCAGCGTGCGCAGCCCCAAGAAGTCGAACTTCACCAGACCGACCGCTTCCACATCTTTCATATCGTATTGGCTCACCGTGCTTTCGCTGCCTTCGGCGCAATACAGCGGGCAAAAATCGGTGAGTTTGCCTGGCGCGATCAACACCCCGCCCGCATGCATACCCACGTTGCGCGTCAGATCTTCCAGACGCTCGCCCAGCTCCATCAACTCATCCACGCCGTCTTCATTGGCAATAATGGCGTTGAACTCCGGCTCCATCTCGCGCGCCTTGCGCAGCGACACCGGCTTCACGCCCTCCAACGGCACCAGCTTGGAGAGCCGGTCGCACAGGCCATACGGAAAATCCAGCACGCGCCCCACGTCGCGGATCACACCTTTCGATGCCATGGTGCCGAAGGTGGCGATCTGCGTGACGTTCTGCTGTCCGTATTTGTGGCGCACATATTCGATCACACGCTCGCGTCCGTCCTGACAGAAATCCACGTCGAAGTCCGGCATAGAAACACGCTCGGGATTGAGGAAACGTTCGAACAGCAATTCGTAACGCAGGGGATCGAGATCGGTTATCCCCAGCGAATATGCCACCAGCGAACCCGCACCCGATCCGCGCCCCGGTCCCACCGGCACACCGTTGGGGAATTTGTTGTCGCGGAAAGATTTCGCCCAGCGGATAAAGTCGGCCACGATGAGGAAATATCCCGGGAACTTCATGTTGATGATGGTGTTGACCTCGAATTCCAGACGCGCCTGATATTCGGCCAACTTGGCCGCGCGTTTCGCCGCGTCGGGATACAACTGCAACATCCGCGCCTGCAATCCGCGTTGTGCCTCGCTACGCAGGAAGTCATCCAGCGTCTCGCCATGCGGCGTGGGGAAATCGGGCAGGTGCGGCTTGCCGAGTTTCAAATTGAGATTGCAGCGCTTGGCGATTTCGATACTGTTCTGCAAAGCTTCAGGCAGATCGGCAAACAGCGTAACCATCTCGGCCTGGGTCTTGAAATATTGCTGCGGAGTGAAAGCGCGTTGTCTGCGTTTATCGTTCAGTACGTAACCTTCGGCGATACACACGCGCGCCTCATGCGCCTTGAAATCGTCGGGTGTGAGGAACTGCACCGGATGCGTGGCCACCACCGGCAAGGCCAACTCCGCCGCCAGCTTCACCGTATCGCGCAGGTGACCTTCCTCGCGGGCGAAGCCGAAACGCTGCACCTCCAGATAAAACCGCTCGGGGAAACAGGCGGCATATTCCTGCGCGATGCCTTTTGCGCTGGCCAAATTGGCGTTCAACAGCGTGACACCCACCTCGCCGAACTGTGCGCCGGACAAAGCGATCAGACCGTCCGTCCCCTCGCGCAGCCATTGCCTGCGAATCTCCGGTCGTCCGCGATATTGGTTCTCCAGATACGCCCGGGTAAGCAGATCACACAGCCGCAAATAACCGGCATGCGATTGGCACAACAACAGCAAACGGAAAGGCTGGTCGCGCGCCGCATCGTTGCTGACGAATACATCGCAACCGATGACGGGCTTGATGCCCGCGCCGCGCGCTTCCTTGTAGAACTTCACCAATCCGAACACATTGGACAAGTCGGTGAGCGCAAGCGCCGGCATGGCATCGGCCTTCGCCGCAGATACGGCCTCGCTGAGGCGCACGATGCCATCGGCGATAGAATATTCGCTATGCAGACGCAGGTGGACGAAGGAGGGTTGCATGGTGTGCTTGAGAAAAATCCAGGACGGATTTTAGCATCGGAGGTACTTCAAATCGGGAACAAATTTCGCCGCACGCGAACCGCTCAGACGTCGCTCAAACTGCCGTGTTTATTGACCTTCAGGCTTGTTTCGCTCGCGAAACACGCGTTGCAGCGTCGCCGACAACAGCGCAATGTCCTGCTTGTGCAAGTTTGGGAATTCTTCATGCAATGAAACATGCAGAAAATGCACCGATCCGCCGGATTGACTATCCATTATCGAATGCAGCAAGGGAAATTCGACGTCGTAGGCGCGGTCGAAAATATCGCGCAGATGGCTTTGTGTTCGCCGCTCGATTGCGCCAAATTTCAAGGTGGAAGCCTGTTCGTTCGATCCAGTCATACGCCCCCAAAAGTTGCAGGATCCCTGATTGAGAAAAAAAACTGCTTCCCTAATTCTGGCGGAGAGGGAGGGATTCGAACCCTCGATACCGTGAGGTATGCCTGATTTCGAGTCAGGTACATTCGACCACTCTGCCACCTCTCCGAGACTCGATTCGCTTTGGACTGAAGCACGTGTGCCTTGCCCATCGCGAAGGGCGCGCATTTTACCAGCAAGCTTCGAATTTCGGGCAGAATGATTACATGCGGAGTTTATTCCCACTGCGACTTGCCGTTGTGATCGGGTTGCTGGCCTGGATGGTGGTCAGGCTGTCGACGACACATCCCTTGCCCGACTGGCACAAGGGCGAACTGGTCATCGTCGTCCCTGCTGCCGAAATGGAAACCGACTCGGCGTTCGATGCCGAACTGGCTGCCTTGTTCGCTGCCCACCTTAACGTCAAACTCAAGCTGCTGCGCCAGACTGCGGACGAGGCGATACTCAGTTTGAATTCTGATCGTGCCCATCTGGCCACCGGGTTACGTGCCAAATCCAACCTGGCACTTCGTTTCAGCAGCAGCTACCAGACGTTGGATGAGCGGGTGATCTGCGGGGGCAGTACCCCAAAGTCGATTGAACACCTGTATGAAAAGCAGTTGGCCATCGCACTCGATTCGCCGCAGGAAGCCGTCCTGCGTGAACTGCGCGATGAACACGATGATCTGGAATGGACGTCCCGCAAGCGTTCGTCTCCCGTTGAATTGTTGCAAGAAGTGGCTGAAGGAAAGCTGGAATGTACGGTGGCCAATGCAGAGCAGATCGCCACCCTGCGCAATTATTTTCCCGAGCTGAACGCCGGCAAAAGTTTGCAACATCCGTCGAACATGGCCTGGGCGATCACGGCTGACGGCGATTCCGAATTGCTGGATCAAGTGAACCTGTTTTTTTCCAGGGTCGAACATGACGGGACCTTGCGCCGTTTGATCGACCGCTATTACGGCTACAACGAGCGTCTGGGCACGGTGGATACCGCGACGTTCATCAGCCACACACGCAGTCGACTGCCGCATTTTCGCCAGTGGTTTACGGATGCCGCCGACCTGACCGGCCTGGATTGGCGCCTGCTCGCGGCACTGGCGTACCGCGAATCGCGCTGGGACCCGAACGCCACTTCGTTCACGCATGTGCGCGGCATGATGATGTTGACGGAAGAGACGGCCGACCGCATGGGCGTGGAGAATCGGTTGGATGCGCGCAGCAGCATCATGGCGGGGGGACGTTATCTGCAATTGCTGAAAGAACAATTACCGCTGCGCATCGCGGAACAGGACCGTTTATGGCTCGCACTCGCCGCCTACAACCAGGGCATGGGCCACCTCGAAGATGCGCGCATCCTGGCGGTTCAAGGCGGTTTGGATGCGGATCTGTGGACCGACGTCAAACGCACGTTGCCCTTGCTTTCCCGCAGCACACACAGCGATAAAACGAAACACGGCAAAGCGCGCGGGGGTGAGGCCGTCATCCACGTCGAAACGGTGCGGCTGTATTACGACATGCTGAAACGACTGGATGAGCAGAACCAGTTACGCGACACGCCCGCCGCTCTGCCCCGGGGCTTCTTCAATTTGGTCAGGGGGAAACTCGGCTTGTCTGCACACGGACATTGAGCGCAATCGCCGCGAACCCCCTTCCAATATAACCGTCACGTGTAAGTTTTTTTGGCCCACTCTACCGTAGCTTTCGCCGCTTCGACTTCTGCCACAACACGGTCACCAAACTGCCTGCGGAAACGGCTGTCATCCACGATGAACGGTTCGTCCCATTGGTAAGCCATCTCTTTTAACTCGCGCACCATGGGCACAAACAACCCGAGCAACTTCATGATCCAGCGTGGCATCACATTGAGCGGGAGGGTGCGGCCCAGGGCGGATTCAAAGCGAGACACCAACACACGCGTTGTCACCGCAGGTTGGCACGGCAACATCCACAAAACTTGACCCGCGAGCTGCTCTTCCGTTGCACAACCGAGAGTTGCGAGTCCTTGCGCGACATCGGGAATGTAGTGATACGTATGCCGCGTGTCCGCATTCCCCAGCGCCATGCCGGCCTTGCCTGCCAACACCGGCTTCCAGAAATATTCGCCGAACATCGTGAGCGATCCGCGCGGGCCGTAGAAATCCGCCGCACGACCACACACGGCACGCACTTCGCCCTGACGTTGTGCAGAGAACAACCGCTCGGCAACCTTCGCGCGTATCGCACCTTTTTTACTGCACGGGTTGGTCGGCGTGTCCTCATTCATCGGCTTACCGCCCGTGTCTCCCAACATATAGAGATTGTCCAACACGACAAGCCGCGCGCCGACCTTGCCCGCCGCCGCGATGAGGTTGTCCATGTAACGCGGCAACGTGGCCGCCCACAACCGGGTGTCATACGCCGGGTTCAAACAGTGATAGACCACACTCGCACCGGCACAAGCCGCGTGACAGAACGCCTCTTGGGTCGCATCACCCAACAGCGTTTCCGCGCCTTCGGGAACATCGCTTTGGCTGCGCTTTACCACGCGCACTTTTTTACCCGCCGCGAGCAATATTTCCGCCAGCGGATAGCCGACTTGACCAGCACCAAAAATCACATGCAACTCTTTGTCCATTCGAATTCCCCCTATGCAAAATCTCAATAGATCACATCTGCCGAAACAAATGCGCATAACTCCTGCTCACCGCCACTTTCTCCGTCCTCTCCTTCAATGAAAGTGTGACCTTGCCCAACAGGTCGTGATGCGCGGAAACGATCTGCTTCACATTCACCAGCGTGCCCCGATGCACTTGCCAGAATTGTCCCGGATCAAGTTGCCCGATCAAATCTTTGAGGGGAGTGCGCAACAACAGCTCGGCGTCACGCGTCAGCAGCGTGGTGTATTTGTCGGCGGACTGGAAGTAGCACACCTCCTCCACCGCGACCATGCGCACCGTCTGCCCCACCTGCACACGCAGCCAGCGCAAGTGTTCCGGCTTGGTCGGCGTCGCCAGTAATTGTTGCAGGCGCGTCAACAAGACATCCGGCGCAAACAAACTGCGCTGTTGCAAACGCTCGACGCAACGCTGCAGCCGCTCGTCCGATACCGGCTTCAGCAGATAATCCACAGCCGCCTGTTCGAAGGCCTGCACCGCGTGGTCGTCGTAGGCGGTGACGAACACCACACGGCAATCCGCGCCAACCCAACGCGCCGCATCCAAACCACTTTGGCCCGGCATACGAATATCGAGAAAGGCAATGTCGGGTTTGAGTTCTTGCAGTGTTTGCTGCGCCGCGATACCGTCAAACACCACTGCCACAATCTGCAACTCCGGCCATAAACTCTTCAACCTGCGTTGCAGGTCGGCAGCGAGATGGGGTTCATCGTCGGCGATGATGGCCCTCATCGCGGCAACTCCAAACGTGCCGTCACCCCGGCCTGCGGGTTATTCTCCAGCACCAACGTGCCCGCATCACCGAACAAGGTGGCCAAGCGTGCGCGCACATTCGACAAACCGGTGCCGCCACCTTCGTCGCTTTTCAAGCCCACACCGCTGTCCCTCACTTCGATGCGTATGACTGCCTCTTCCAGACTGACAAGAATGACGATTTCGCCACCGCCGATTTTGGGCTCGATGCCGTGCCGCACCGCGTTCTCCACCAACGGTTGCAATAACATGGGCGGAAACAAGACCAGGCGCGCCTCTGCAGGCACTTGCATATTCCAGCGCAAACGTTCGCCGAAGCGGATTTTCAATATCTGCAAATAGTTATCCAGCATCTCCAGCTCGTCGCCCAGCGTGGCATGGTCACAACGCGCACGCAGCAGGGCGATGCGCAACCAGTCGTTCAATCGCTCCAGCAGCTTTTTCGCCAGTGCCGGATCGCTGTCGATGAGACTGCTCACGTTGGCCAGTGTGTTGAACAAAAAATGCGGCTCGATCTGCGCCTGCAACATCTTGAGTTGCGCTTCCATCTGGCGCTTCTCGTTTTCCATCTCGTGCATGCGCCGCTGTTTAACTTCGGTGTCCAGTTGTTCAATGCGCTGGCTGAGGAAATAGGTGATGCTGCCGATGCCGCCGAAAAACAGGCCGATCACCACTGCCACCCAGGCTTGGGGGTTGCTCCAGTCGCCGGAATCGGTGAGCCACGCCGCCACAGTGACCCCGAACATGATGCTGCCGGGAAAACTCAGCGCGAGGATCGCCGTGCGCCAACGTATGTTGCTGACGTGGCACATAAGCGTGGCGTTGATGGAATAGATGGACAAGCCGATACACTGCGAGAACACCAGATTGACCCAGAAACCGTCGCCGAAACCGACCGCCGTGAGTAATCCGGCGATGGCGGTATTGAACAGGATATTGATAAATGTGGTGACAAGGATGTTGTTGCGCATGGCTCGATTATGTCTGCCACCTCAGTGCAGGGCAACCTTTACACCGAGTGTGACACTTCGCGCTATAAGTGCCGATACTTCCTGACGCGGCGTGCCGCTGGTCACCAGCGCGGCGGCAAAAGCACTGATACGCTCGCCCAACGTAGTCTCGCCATAGACACCCAACTCTTGCCCCGCATCGGTCAGGCTGCGCGTGTACATCATGCGCCAGAATCGCTGGTTCTCCATCAGGTTGCTCTGCCACACCAAATGCAAATAATCCCGCCCCAGCAAACGCGGCGCCAAAGCAAGTGCTTGCCCGGCCACTACCGGCGCACTGGCCGCGCGCGTGAAATACGCGGCTTCTTGTGTCGTGGTGAAACCGTGGTTGTCACGCAGATATTCGCCCGTCAGCGATTGACCATCCGGCAAGGTGTAAGTGGCACCGAGCAACACGGTGTTGCGACGCGGCGATGCGGGGAGGACGCCGAAAGGTTGTGCAAGATCGCTTGGCGACTGCAATGCCTCCAGCTGTTTGGACGAGCCAACCTCGGCATACAGCAATGTCTCATCGCCCACAGATACCTGACCCTGCGCGCCATAAAAGGGGGCACTTGACGCAGCTTTTGCAACAACAAATCCAAATACAAATGAGTCGCCGCGCTGGTCAACTTTGAGCAACCACGTGTTGCGCCACACATCGGCGGATGAAGCAACACGTCCCGCGCCCACAACGCGCGCCAGGGTGACACTGCTCGACATATCGGGAGTCCAGGTAAGTTTGGCCGTATCCATGCCCACCAGCTCGCGCATGGGATCACTGCGCCCGTTGTCGAAATAGAACGGACTGGAAGGCGAACGGAATTGCGCCGCGCCCCAGTTCAACACTTCGCGCCCGGCCGCCACGTTCCATCCTTCGGCGGCAGACACACGCACTTGCCACTGGCTCAGGTAGCCTTCGGATTTGAGTGTCGTATTCAAGGCTGTGTGTTGATAACGCGCGGAGAATATCGGACGCGCGGTAAAGCGAACTGTGTCGTTCCCGGCTTTAATATTCAGGCGCATCTCGCCACTATCGGTCCGCTTCGCCAGGTTCGCGATCTGATTACCGGGATTGAGCACACTGTCATCGCGCAGCGTCAAAGCGTTGGAATAGACGTGCAACGTGCCATCCCACGAGCTGCGCCAGTCCGATTCTTCAGCGTGAGCAACACTGCAGACCAGCAGCAATACCGAAGCCGCATAAACACTTCGTGACAATTTCACAATCTTCTCCACTGCTTCAAAAGACCAGCAAAAAACCCGCACTCAGCGCGTATCCAACCCGGGTAGTGCTGCCGAACAACACATCGTTGCGCAAGGTCACGAACGGCTTGAACGCATCCCGGGTGTCCGGCTCCCATCCCAGATTGCTCACCAGACCGGGGAGATTCTGCGCTCCCTCCCGCCCAAAATATCCGATGCTACCGATCGACATGTTGAACCCGCCAAACTTGCGTTGTTCCAGTACGATGCCCAGTGCGAGATAGTCGCCTAACGGCGTATTCAGCCGACTCAACTCCAATCCATATTTCTGATTGCCGTTCGCATGGAGCAAAACGCGCGCACCGGCGTGGCGGTAACTTTTTCCGTCCAGCGAGCCAATACCTATTTGTGGCCTCAGAGCGAAATCGTCCCCGGCCTGAACGTTGCCATTCACACCGAATAGCGCCAGCAAAAAGAACGCGACTTTCATCGGGTGAAATGCCGCTGTCATTGCATCTGCCCCAGATCGAATTCCGCCGCAGACACTTTCTTTACTTTCACAGAGCCGAATTCCATCACCGTCTCCGCATCAATGAGTGCATCACGAATCATCATCTTGCTGATGAAAGGGATGCGCTTGCCGTCATGCTCGATGCTGCCGTTGTATTCGAAGCGCGCGGTCTTCAGCAGCTTGCCGCTCACCGATTGGAACTCTGCTTTGACACCGACCAGTCGCTTCACCGACACCCAATAACGGATCTTGTCGTAGGTGGCGCGTTTGTGTTTCGCCTTCAGGTCGAGCACGTAGCACGACTCGCCATCGACACTCTCGTTGCCGCTCATCTGTGCCGCGTAATCGCCCGCGTAGTTGGTCGCCGCGATGTCACCGTTGGAAGCCTGCCCGCTCATGCGCTGACGCGGCGAGATGGGAATGGGTTTGGACAACCCCGGTTTGGTGAGCCACATGTTGCGCTCCACCTGCAATATCTTGGAGCCTTTGGAGCGTACCGGCTCCAACACTTCCGCCACGCTCGATTCATCCACCGCCTTCACGATCAGACGTTGTGTCTCATCCACCTTGTCACCCTCGCGCGAGTTGAGCTTGATCTCCCACACAATGCCGGGCAGCCCGCCGCCGCGCGCCTGGTCCGAGCTGGTGAGGATGTTGTACGCATCAGGGGCGGCGAACGCGCAACTTACCCAACCTGCAAAACTTAACGCCAAAATGCTGCTGAAATTTTTCATGGTCGCTCCTTTACACGTGTCCCAGCGCATCAATGATGTCTTTGTTTGCCGCACGCCGTGCCGGCATGTACGCGGCCAACGTTCCCACGATCCCCATCAGCAAAAACGTGAACAGGGTACGACCTGTGTCCATATCCACCAACAGCGGAACCGCGCCCGCGCTGTTGGGTGGCACGTAGGAAATATTGGCGACATTGATCCCCCAGCGCACGACCAGGGTAATGAGCAAACCGGTGACGCAGCCGATCAGTGTCAACAGCATCGATTCCAGTGTGAACAGGCGGATCACCCCGCTGCGTTTCAACCCGATGGCGCGTAATGTACCGATCTCGCGTGTGCGCTCCACCACGGTCATGCCCATCGAATTTGCCACGCTCATTACCACCACGGTCAGCACGATGGAAAAAATGAATCCGAAAATCATGTCGAACATGCCGTGCACCTGGGTGTAGAAATCCGACAGGTCTTGCCAGGTCTTGATCTCGACATCAAACCCGGCCGTGTTCAATTTCGCCAGCAAAACATCGCGCATAACTTCGGTGTGTTGCACGTCATCCAACAAGACGGTCAGCCGGTCCGCACGCCCCTCCGCATCTAACAGGGATTGCGCCAGCGCCAGCGAGACAAAAGCAAATTTGTCGTTACTCCCCGCGTTTCCTGTATTGAAGGATTTGCCCAACGTGATATCTGCCGCATTGGCTTGTCCGCTGAGAGTATTCACCAACACTTGCGCCTGCTCGCCTTCCTTGAGATGCAACAGCTCGGCCAGCCCTTCACTCAATCCGACCACTTCGGGACGGTCACTCTCCAAGCGCATGCGCATGTTGTCGAACATGCCGCTTTTGCGTTCCTCTTCGGTCAGCGCGCCTGCTCTCAGCTTCACCACCGCATCGGGTTCGATACCCTCGGCAATAAAGATGGTGCTCGAACGTCCGTTACTCGCCAAGCCGCTCAAGCCAAGGCGCGGAGCCACCATCACTACAGAGGCTTCGTCTTTCACCAGCGTGCTGATCGCTGCCACCTCGGCAGCAGTAAGCAGATACTTCTCGGGATCGAGCTTGCCTTCCGTGCGCATACCGCGCTTGTACACCGTCAAATGCCCCAGCATCTCACCGTGAATCGATTGACGACCGAGGCCGTCGTACACGTTGTGCGTGTAACCGGCGAACAGCGAAATTGCAGCGAAGCCAAAGGCGATCGCCAGCAACGTCACCATGGAGCGGCGGCGATTGCGCATCAGGCCGCGCAGTGCCAATTTGAATAAGTTCTTCATGCTGTCACCTCATCACTGACGACGTCCCCGTCGCGCAAAAGAATCTTTCTATCCACATGTTCGAGCAAACGCGGATCGTGTGTGGTAAACACAAACGTCACCTTGCGCGCGCGGTTCATCTCGCGCATCAACTCCACCACCATGCGGCTGTTCTCGGAATCCAGATTCGCCGTGGGCTCATCCGCAATGACCAGCCTGGGATTCACCACCAATGCGCGCGCGATGGCAACGCGTTGGCGTTGACCCCCGCTCAATTTGTCCGGCAGCGAATTTTTGAAACGCTCCAAACCTACATCGTCCAGGGCGGATGCGGCTCGTTCACGCGCTTCTTTCTCGGCCACGCCTTGTATCTGCAAGGGCAGCATCACGTTCTCCAGCGCCGAGAGCACGGGCACAAGATTGAAGTTCTGGAACACGAAACCCAGCTTCTGGCTGCGGAATTCGGTGAGCGCGTCGTCCGCCAACAAATGTGTGTCCTGACCGTCGAAACACACTTCGCCCGCCGTCGGCGTGTCGATCAGTCCGATGATGTTCATCAGTGTCGATTTACCGCTTCCGGAGGGACCCCACACGGCAAGGAACTCACCGGCGTGGATATCCAGCGAGATGCTGTTCAACGCGTCGATGGTGGTCTCGCCCAACATGAAGCGGCGTTTAATATTGCGCAGTTTGAGAATGGGAGAAGGGGTATCGCTCATGATTGCCTCACTTGATCTGAATGGTTTGTTGCGTCAAACCTGTGCCCACTTGGAAGGCGGCATCGGCAAACTTGGGCGGGCCGAATTTGCCTTTCGCATCCCGCGACATACCCACCGGTTCTTTCGGAATACCGATGAAGTTGTTGTCCAATTCACCGTTGCCATTCACATCGGCGAACACCGCAACCGCATATTCGCCCGGCGCGATATTCGGGATCAATAGCTCGGTCGAATGGCCGCTTGCGACGACGGTACTTTTAATCGCTTTGTCGTCCCGAACCGGGAAATCCGCCGCCGAGGAATGTACGGCCACATACAAGTTCTTCCCGCTGAATCCTATGCCATTCAGGGTCAGTTGCAAATCGCCCGCATGACTAAATTGCGGCAGCAGCAACGCCGTCAAAATCGCGAAATGTTTCATGTTTCCTCCTGTGTTATCGATGGGAGACACTCTAATTTAGCAACGGGAGAAGGGAAAGCCTGTTGAGACGAAATGCGGAAATCAGGGAGTGAACGGCGGGTGCAACAACTGCGCGCGTATTACTCAGTCGTGCCGATTATTCTTTTGCTCTTCCAGCAGGCGCTCGATGCGTTCCAGACGGGCCGACATCTGTTTCAATAAGCGGTCAGCTTCGCGTTCTTCGTGCTCGATCTTTTCCACATCGCTGCCAATGAAGAAGGCCGCCAGGTTGGCGGTAAGCAAGGACAACAACACCACACCAAACAAGATGACCAGTGACGCGAACAAGCGGCCGGCGCCGGTTTGCGGCACAACGTCACCGTAGCCCACGGTCGCCATGGTGACCCACGCCCACCACATGCCGTCCCATGCCGAGCCAATGGAAGGGTCGATGCGCGACATGATGATGCCGGACAACAGCATGGTGACCAGAGCGACGATCAGCGTTGTGCCAAGCTTGTGCTGCGACAACAGTTTGCGCGCCGACTTCGACATGCGCAGCAGCAGGGCGATGACCAGAATCAAACGGAAGCTACGCAACAAACCGATCAGCGGGGCGAACTCCCAGAACCAGGGGAAGCCGCCGATGACGATAATGAGGTTGAGCCAGTTGCCGCGCAGATAGGCACGTTTGTCTGCAACCTGTGCGGAGAGCAGCGCGGTCTCCAACAGGAAAGCCAACCACACCAACCAATCGGCCAAGCGTGCCAAGCCGGGGGAAATTGCCAGCGTCTCTTCCAGATACCACTGCACCACGATCCATAACGCCACACCGACCATGGGCCATTCCAAACGCCGCGCCCATTCTTTGGCCTGCACACGTTCATGCTCCGCGACACCGGCGATGCCGAGCAGATGGACGACTTTCACTTGGAGAGTTTCTCCAGCCCGCCCATGTAGGGGCGCAAAACTTCGGGGATGAGTACACTGCCATCGGCCTGCTGGTAGTTTTCCAGCACCGCGACCAGCGTGCGACCGACTGCCAGGCCCGAGCCGTTGAGGGTATGCAGCAATTCGGGTTTGCCTTGGGCATTGCGGAAACGCGCTTGCATACGGCGCGCCTGGAACGCTTCAAAGTTGGAGCAGGAAGAAATTTCGCGGTAGGTGTTCTGCGCCGGCAACCACACTTCGATGTCATAAGTGGTCGCAGCGGAGAACCCCATATCGCCCGTACACAACTTCACCACACGGTACGGAAGACCGAGCTTTTTCAAAATGCTCTCGGCATGGCCGAGTAATTCTTCCAACGCGTCGTAGGAGTTTTCCGGATGCACCATCTGCACCAGCTCCACTTTGTCGAACTGGTGCTGGCGGATCATGCCGCGTGTATCGCGCCCGTAAGACCCGGCCTCGCTGCGAAAACACGGTGTGTGCGCCACGAATTTCAGCGGCAACTTTTCCAGCGCCACAATCTCGTCGCGCACCATGTTGGTCACGGGAACCTCGGCGGTGGGGATGAGGTAGAAATTCTTTTCTTCACCGTTTTCACTCACCACGCGCGGCACTTTGAACAAATCTTCTTCGAACTTCGGCAACTGCCCGGTGCCGCGCATCGATTCCGCGTTCACCAGATACGGCACATAGGTCTCGGTGTAGCCGTGTTTTTCGGAATGCGTATCCAGCATGAACTGGGCAAGCGCGCGGTGTAATCGCGCCAGCGGGCCTTTCAATAACGAGAAACGCGCACCGGCAATTTTGGTCGCGGTCTCGAAATCCAGCCCGCCCAGCCCTTCGCCGATACTGACGTGGTCCTTCACTGCATAGTCGAATTTTGGAACCTGACCGACCTTGCGCACTTCGAGATTGTCGGCTTCCGATTTGCCGGCCGGCACGCTCACATGCGGCACGTTGGGGATGACTGCCAGAAAGGTGTCCATGTCCAACAACACCTGCGGCAAATTTGCTTCCAGCTGTTTTAACTCGTCGCCCAGCGCGCCCACTTCGGCCATGATGGCCGTTGTGTCTTCACCTTTGGCTTTGGCTTGACCGATTTGTTTGGAAGTCGCGTTGCGTTTGGCCTGCAACTCCTGTGTTCGGGTTTGGATAGTCTTGCGTTCGGCTTCCATCTGCTCGAACTTGGCCGTGTCCAAAGCATATCCGCGCGTGGCCAAACGCGTCGCCACTCCGGCCAGATCGTTGCGCAAAAATTGAATATCTAACATAACTTCCTCAAGATTTTTTTCTCAACACGTAAATGATGACTTCGCCGTAGTAGGGAATGACACCGCGCAACTCACCGGGCAACTTGCGCGTGAACAGCGGGCGCAACATCTCGCTCAGCATATTTTTCCCGTGCAGTCGGTTCACCGCGACCTCGACAATTTCCAACCCCGCTTTGCGCAACGCGCCGCGCATAAACGTCATGTCGATGGGGTGCAAATGCCAGGCCATTTTATGTTCGGCACTGAGCGGTTTGAAATATTTATGGAAGCCGTGCACGTGGGTGGAACGGCGCGAACGGTAGCTGTCCACGTTGGGCGTGGAGAGAAAAACTAGCCCGCCCGGTTTAACCAGACGCGCGCATTCACGCGCAAAAAAAGACGGGTTCTCCAGATGTTCGATGCCTTCGATGGAGATCATCGCGTCGAACTCGCCATCGGCGAACGGCAATGTCAGATTGCCATCGGCCAGCACACGCCGTGACTTGTCAAAATAGAAAGGTTCGACCGCTTCGAGATCGACCGCCGTGACGTGCGCGCCGAGTTGCGCCAGCCGCGCCGAAAAGGCGCCCGCGCCGCACGGCAGATCGCACAACTTTTTGTCCTTCGCATTGGGCAGATATTTCTGCACCAGTTCGAACACACGGTTGTGCGTGTTGGGCGCGGCGGCATGTTCCGGCCATTGGTCTGAATTGGTCTGGTAATCGCTCACTGGGTTTCCTTTATTCGTTGTGTTTTTTCGCTGCGTCCAGCGTGCGCAAGTGCGCCAATTTTTCCGAAATTTTCGCTTCCAACCCGCGTTCGGTGGGCTGGTAAAAACTCACCTGCGGCATGCCGTCGGGGAAGTAATTCTCGCCCGCCGCATAACCTTCTGTTTCGTCGTGGGCGTAGCGGTAGGCCTTGCCGTAATCCAGCTGCTTCATCAATTTGGTCGGCGCATTGCGCAGATGTAGCGGCACTTCACGCGAACCGTCCTGAGCGACGAAAGCGCGGGCGGCATTATACGCGACGTATCCCGCGTTCGACTTGGCCGCGACGGCGAGATACAACACGGCCTGTGCCAGCGCCAGTTCGCCTTCCGGCGAGCCGAGTCGCTCGTAAGTTTGTGCGGCATCGTTGGTCAGTTGAATCGCGCGCGGATCGGCAAGCCCGATGTCTTCCCACGCCATGCGCACGATGCGCCGCGCCAGATAACGCGGATCGGCACCGCCGTCCAACATGCGCATGAACCAATACAACGCGGCATCGGGGTTGGAGCCGCGCACCGATTTGTGCAGCGCGGAGATCTGGTCGTAGAAGACTTCGCCGCCTTTGTCGAAACGGCGCAGGTTTTGCGCCAGGGTGGCATCAAGAAACGGAATGTCGAGACGCGTAATATGGGCGGTCAACGCGGCAGTGTGTAACTGCTCCAGGACATTGAGCAAACGGCGCGCATCACCGTCCGCGTAGCCGATGATGCGTTCTTTGGCTTCATCGGTAAATTCCAAACCCTGCGCCTGTAGGTCGGGGTTTAACCCGACGCTTTCGTTAGCATGAGCGGCCGGCTGTCGGGTTAAAACCCGACCTACAAAGAACGTCTGCGCACGCTCAAGCAACTGCCCCAGTTCAACTTCGGACAGTGATTGCAGTACATAAACCTGTGCGCGCGACAGCAACGCGTTGTTCAATTCGAAGGAGGGATTTTCGGTCGTGGCACCAATGAAAGTGACCAATCCCTGCTCGACAAAAGGCAGAAAAGCATCCTGCTGCGATTTGTTGAAACGATGCACTTCGTCCACAAACAAAATGGTGTGGCGGCCATGTTGTTGCAACACTTGCTGCGCCTGTGCAATGGCCTCGCGGATATCTTTCACGCCGGACAACACCGCCGACAACGGCACGAACTCGGCATCAAAAGCCGACGCCATCAAACGCGCCAGCGTGGTCTTGCCCACACCCGGCGGCCCCCACAAAATCATCGAATGTAATTTGCCGGACTGGAAGGCGAGACGCAACGGCTTGCCTTCACCCAACAGATGCGACTGTCCGATGACCTCGTCGATATGCTGCGGACGCAGCAACTCGGCGAGGGGGGCGGCGGGTTGGTGGGGGGCGAATAAATCAGTCATTCATCGCTCGATTTCTTCTTACGCTTTGTTGGTGCGACTTTTGGAGTGGCGGTTGATTTTTTCTTAGGCGCGGCCTTGCTGACTGGTGGCACCAAATAGCGCAGCTCTCTCCGCAACTCATTCTCCAGTTCTTCAACCGTCGGCAAATGAAGCTGGTAACGGCTGGTGAAAATATTGCGCTCTTCTTGTTCGCCCAAGGTGTACTTCACCACCGCATCGTTTTTGTCCGGGCACAAGATCAAACCCAAGGTTGGGTTGTCTCCCTCGGTACGACGCTCGCGGTCGTAGTAATTCACATAGAACTGAATTTGTCCAAGGTCGGCATGAGTGAGCTTGCCCACCTTCAAATCAATCAACACAAAGCACTTCAATACCGTGTGATAGAAAACCAAATCAATGTAGAAGTGATCGCCATCCAGCGTGATGCGTTCCTGCCGCGACACAAACGCAAAGCCTTTGCCCAACTCCATCAAGAACGTTTCCAGATTACCAATCAGCGCCTGTTCTAATTTCGATTCCTGCAATCGCGGCGACTCGGGCATATCAAGAAACTCCAACACCACGGGGTCTTTCAAAACATCAATCGGCTGCGCCACTTCATGCCCATGCGTCGCCATGCGCATCAACCTTTTCTTGTCTTTGCTTTTTGCCAAGCGGTCAAACAACAGACTACTAATCTGCCGTTCCATTTCGCGAGCCGACCACGCATTTTGCGACGCTTCGATCTCATAGAAATTGCGCGCTTCCGTGCGCCCTACCCGCAACAAAATTCGATAGTGTGTCCAGGAAAGATTGGGGTTAAGTTGACCCGGCTGCCACGCTTGAGTGTCTTCATCACCACTCATTGAGAGCTCGTTAGCCCCCACGCCAGATTCCCGTGTCACCGTCTCGGATTTAACACGCAGTGCGTGATGAATTACCTCTCCTGTTACCCCAAGTTTCAAAACAGATTCATCACGCACTGCGTGATGAATCTCGATCAGTGTGGGAAACTCCAGATAAAACTGCCGAAACCAGCGCAAGTTGGTAGCCGAATACCCTTTTCCAAAATCAGCTTTAAGCGAAACGGATAAATCGTTGAGCAACTGTTCACCATAGCCCGCCTTGCTTTTTCCTCGCTGCTCCTCCTCCACAATCTCCCGACCAATCAACCAATTTGCAATCACCTGCGTGGTATTCACCGTGCGCGCCACATTGCTACGCGCAGACTCCAAAATCTCACGCACTCGACTGTATAGCGGCGCACTAGCAGCGGGAGAAGGAATAGATTTTTTAGTCTTGCTTGCCATCACTCAAACCCCTTTTCAAACATACAGGCTGATTTTTAATTATGGCGAAATCGCCGTAATTAACTTTCACCACCGCCCAATTTCCAAATCCCTCGAATTCGAGGGATTTAGAAAACGTTGCCTTTGACCTTGAGGATGCGATTTTCATGCGTCATCTCCTTCCAGCGTGGCGGGCACTTGCACCGCCTTGCCTTCCACGATGGCGATCTCTTCGGGGGTTAAGTCATACAGGGCATAGACGAGTTGGTCGATTTTGTTTTCGAGTGCGGAGTTGTCTGAGCTTGGGTTTTGCTTTTTGAGCGCGAGGATTTGATTTACCTTGCTATGAATGCTGTTCGATATTTCACCAAAAGGCTCACGAGGCAAGGGAAAGTTATTGATGTCATAAACCAGTATTTTAGGGAATGCACCCTTGGTTGCCTTGGGGGATGAGTTGAAATGAAAGAATGTTGCAAATCTTGAATTCAAAATGCCTAAAAGTGTAAACAATGAAAGAGCACTCGCTTCATTATTCAGCACAACGATTACAGATGGATCGTTGTATAACTCTTCATTCGTGAACCCAGCATAAATTACAGGGCTGGTTATTTCCCGCACTAGTATTCGTTCACCACGGAAAAATATTGGATCCCGAGGGTTTGCTATTCCATCACAATAGTTCACATATTCGCGTCCATTCCACCTTACGCCGTATCGGGTTACATCTTCGCCATACAGCCAAGGCTTGTCATTTTCATCACGCTTGATTAAGGAATGAAAAATCCTTTTCTTGATAATTTCATCGCTTTGACCTGTATGTTTATCGTAAGCAATTAGTCCCTGACTTGTTCGCGGAAAATAATTTGATAATGGCACACAAGTGCCCTTAAGCCTCCCCACCATCTCCAACACATCAACTGGTAATTTGAAAATCAATCCCCAGTTTTGGTTATTGAGATCAACCGTCGATCTTTCAACACGAAGCGATGGCCTGCTAATTAACTCTTGGAATGAATTTATGTTCTGCGTTTCTCGGTAACTGAGACTACCATCGGCTACGTTATTTGATAGTCGGAAAACTACGTTTCTGACTGTAGCATCCGAAAAAATATCAAACTCTGTGCAATCAAGAATTTCTTCAATGCCCCATCGTCCAAGCATTTCATCTCTATAGCTTTGTGCAAACACGTTAAAGAGGAATGAGTTGGGTGTTATGTACGCAAGCTTCCCTTTAGCGCAAAGAATTTGCATGCCTCGATTGATAAACAGATAGTAGATTTCATAATCTGGCACCTTCCCGAGCGCATTTACTAAACACTCTCTTTCCTTCCCCTTGATTGCCACACCATACGGCGGATTTCCAATCACCACATCGAACCCGACAAACGCGCCCTCGTCATCCAGCACCTCGGGGAATTCAAAGCGCCACTCAAAGGCGTTCTCGTAAATCTTGTTGTGCTTTATTTCTTCAATCTCAGCATTCAGCTTGTCGAATTGCAGCTTGAGCTTAGCTTGTTTTTGCTTGCGCTCATTTTTCTCTTTTGCCGATTCTTCTAACAAGGTTTGCGGCAGCTCCAATACTTTCAGCTCTGCGCCCAGATGAATCAGATTTTTAGCTTTTTTGTCGTGGTACAAAATCTCACTGCGGAAATCATTTTTGATTTTCTCAATCAGCTGCTCCATCTCTCGCTTCTGCTCTTTGCTGCTGGCGTTGCGATAGGTATCCACCGCCTTGCGATAATCGGTTAGCGATAGCTTGCTCTTTTTGAGCGCGTCTTTTAAGTTGGCATCCAGCGCGAAGCGGCTGATGAGTGAGTTGCCCACTTTGATGTTGATGTCGATGTTGGGCAGGGTTTCTAGCTGACCATCGGCGTTGTAATAGGCGTTCTTTAGCAGCTCGATCCACAGGCGCAGTCTGCATATCTTGACGGAGTTAGGGTTGATGTCCACGCCAAACAGGCAGTTCTCAATGAGCGTCTGCTTTTCGTTGAACAGTGTTTTTTGAATGCGCGCGCTTTCTGGGCTGCTCGGGTTGTAGCTGAATTCATCGCCCTCTTCATCCAACACCAGCAATTCGTCATTGATGATTTCGACGGAATAATTTTTGAGTCGCTTGCCCTCGGCATCTTGAAGTACGCCCAGCTCTGCCTTGATGGCAATCAATTCATTGAGGGCGGATACCAGAAAGTGCCCTGACCCTACAGCGGGATCGCAAATCTTTAGACTGTTGATGATGGTGTTGGCTTCGGCGCGGTTTTCAATTTGGTTGTATAGCTCGGTGATGTCTTTACAAGTCCACCCCTTCACTTGGTTGAATTTTTGCACCACGGCGCGGCGCAATGTCTCGCGGCACATGTACATGGTGATGAAGCCGGGGGTGAAGAACGAGCCGTCTTTGTAGCCGTTGATCTTTTCAAAGATCAGCCCCAACACGGAAGCATTGATGAGGGCTTTGTTGTCGTCTTTCAGTTCGTCTGCACCTTCGCTGGCGAAGTCGTATGCCTCCAGAAAGGCGAAAAGATATTCCAGCGTATTCAGCTCGCCCGTTTTGCGTTTCCCTTTGTCGTCTTTGAGTACCGTCGAGCTAAAAATCGGCAGGGTTATCTCGCCTGACAGGTTGCCGATGTTGAGTATTTTTCGCTCTATCTCGGTCGTCTCAAAAAGTGAGCTATTCAAATACGGCACTTTGGCGAATGTCTTTTGGATATCTGCTTCACGCTCTGCGGGCTTGCGCGCCAGCACCTCAAAGAACAAACCATCTAAATCATCGAAGCTTCGAATGCGTTGAATGTTGAGGAAGGCATAGCTTTTATCATCCTTGTGATAGGTGATTAGCTGTGCTTCAAGCAATTTAAGGAACAACACTCGGTTGACCCAAGTGATTGCCAGCTCTAGTCCCACATTGAACAACTGTTCCTGAGTTGTACCGCCGTACAGCGTTGGCTTTTCAAAATTGCGCAGCTTGTCCAGCGCGTCCATTTTTGAAATGGCGTTCTCCAACAATGATGCTCGGTTGCGCTCACCTTCTTTTTTGCGCTGTATAAGTTTCTTGCTGCCATCTTTGACTTCGATCAAACCGATGATGTGCAGCAATTCCGAATAGAAATCTTTGTTTAGGCTGTTGCTGTCATTGACGAAGGGGAGTTTGAGTAAATGCTCGGGTGAAAACAGCTTGAGCAAACCAATGGTCTGTTTGTCGCTGCACTTTTCACGCAGATCGAAATGTGCGAATTCAACCTCACCCATTTTTTCAATCGCGGGCTTGGCGATTTCTTTGTAGAAGAAGTCCGTTTTATTGCCAGACAGATGTCCTGCCTCAAACTCATTGAATTGCTTTACCAGCGCAGCGTTGTTGGCGAACGCCTTTTCAAAAACCTGCGCATCAAATATGAACCACTCGTAACCGTTGGTGATGATGAGGTGCTTGACCGAGTAATTCTTACCCATTATGCGCAGACGTTCGCGCANNCCAAATCAATACGTTCGCTGGTGTTGATGAAGTAGGCGGGAAACTTAAAAGCGTATTTCAGAAAGTCTGAAATGTGATTTTTGTGATGCTCTTCGCTTTCACTGGAGCTGCTTTTTATTTGCCCAACAAGTTCGGATAGTTTTGTTTTGAACTGATCGAATTGAGCTTTACTCGGCTTGGCCTTCAACCATGCAGGAGAAACAGATTTGCTGGGTGTTAAAGGTATGTAGCTCATTTTGCGTTATTCACCCAACACATCGGCACCTTTGGGCGGCACGAACTTGAACAGTTGCGTAGGAAGCGGTGGATTGTTTTTCAATTCAGTGAAACGCAACACGGTGTGATGACCAAACGCATCGTGCAACTCCATCACCATCAGTTCCGACTTGGCATTGAATCCCATGAGTATCTTTTCAAAAGTCGTTTCGGGTGATTTGGGTGAGGCTTGCAGCCATTCCAACCCGTCGCGAGCTTCGATGTCTTTCAAGGCAAATCCGCGCTCGATTTCGTTGCTGCCGGAGAGCAATGCCGCCGGGCTGCTACCCAATGCGGCATCCAGTTTCTTCACCGTGACCTGGTTCAAATCAATGTCGTACATCCAGAATTTATTGCCATCGCCCACGATGAGTTGTTCGTAAGGCTTTTGATACACCCAACGGAATTTACCCGGTCGCACGAACATCATCACACCGGAAGCGTTTTGGATGCGTTTGCCTTTCTTGTCCCGCACTTCCTGGGTGAAATTGGCTTGCGCGGAATGTGTGGCGGCGATGAAAGTTTTTAGTTTGTCGGTGGCGGCGGCATGCGCTGTTAGTGGCAGCAACATCAGAGCAACCGTCATTCCCGCGCAGGCGGGAATCCAGTTGTTTGAATAACTCCCGCGAAACGGGACAACATCAAGATTTTGCTCGCTTCGCGGAATGTTTGTTTTGCTGGATTCCCGCCTGCGCGGGAATGACGGAAATAATTTATTCAACTTCATATTATTCAGCCCGATTCGGTGCCAACACTTCGCGATTGCCATTGCCTTGCATGGGTGACACCAGTCCAGCTTTTTCCATCTGCTCGATCAGCCGTGCGGCGCGGTTGTAGCCGATGCGCAGATGGCGCTGCACCAGCGAAATGGAAGGGCGGCGCGTTTTCAGAACAATTTCTACGGCTTGGTCGTAAAGCGCATCGGCTTCGGCATTCGCACCGCCGTCCAGTTCGCCGCCTTCCGCACCCGGCTCATCCAGCGAATTCAGCACGCCTTCAATGTAGTTTGGTTCGCCCTGCGCTTTGAGGTATTCGGCCACACGGTGCACTTCCTGGTCGGAAACAAAAGCGCCGTGTACACGTTGCGGATAGCCGCTGCCCGGAGGCAGGTAGAGCATGTCGCCCTGCCCCAGCAACGCCTCGGCGCCCATCTGGTCGAGAATCGTGCGCGAGTCGATCTTGCTGGATACCTGGAACGCCACACGTGTCGGCACGTTGGCCTTGATCAGACCAGTAATCACATCTACCGAGGGGCGCTGCGTTGCCAGCACCAGATGGATGCCGGAGGCGCGCGCCTTCTGCGCCAGACGCGCGATAAGCTCTTCCACTTTTTTGCCCACCACCATCATCAGGTCGGCCAGTTCGTCGATGAAGATCACGATGAAGGGCAATTCTTCCAACGCCTCGGGATTTTCCGGCGTGAGGGTAAACGGATTGGTCAGCGGCTCGCCGGCCTTGATGGCATCACGCAGTTTCAGGTTGTAGCCGGCGATGTTGCGCACGCCGAGTGCGGACATCAGCTTGTAACGTTTGTCCATTTCCTGCACGCCCCAGTTGAGGGCGGAGGCGGCTTGGCGCATGTCGGTGACCACCGGTGCCAGAAGATGCGGGATACCTTCATACACCGACAGTTCCAGCATCTTCGGATCAACCAGCAACAGGCGCACCTGCTGCGGTGTGGACTTGTACAGCAGGCTCAGAATCATGGCATTGATCGCCACCGATTTGCCCGAGCCGGTGGTACCGGCGACCAGCACATGCGGCATTTTGCCCAAGTCGGCGACGACCGGTTTGCCGGAAATGTCTTTGCCCATCGCCATGGTCAACGGCGAATTCATGTCGGCGTAGACCTGCGATCCCAATATCTCGGACAAGTGAACGATCTGGCGTTTCGAGTTGGGCAGCTCCAGCGCCATATACGTTTTGCCGGGAATGGTCTCAACCACGCGGATGCTGACCACCGACAAGGCGCGCGCCAAATCGCGCACCAGATTGGTGATCTGGCTGCCTTTCACGCCGACGGCGGGTTCGATCTCGTAACGCGTGATGACCGGCCCCGGATACGCACCGACCACTTTGACTTCCACACCGAAATCGTTAAGTTTGCGTTCAATCAGGCGCGAGGTGAATTCCAGCGTCTCGGCAGCCACCACTTCGATTTGCTGTTTTGCTTCATCCAGCAAATGCAACGGCGGCAGCATCGAATCCGGTAAATCGGCGAACAGCGAAACCTGCTTCTCTTTGTCCACACGCGTCGAACGTGCCACCTCGAAATTTGGTATCTCGATATGGATGGGCTGATGGTCTTCCACGCGTTTCTTTTCTTCTTCGACCACAGTGTTGCGCTCTTGCATCGCCAGTGCGCCGATACGTTTGTCCTGGCGCGTCTGCCAGGTGTTGTGCATCCACAAATACGACGATTCCAAAGCGCCGCCCAACCAGTCCACAAAACGCAACCAGGAGAGCCCGGTGTACAGACTGAAACTCGCCGCCATCAACGCCAACAACAACAGGGTCGCGCCGGTGAACCCGAGATTGTGCTCAAGAAAATTACCCAGCAGGACGCCGACCATGCCGCCGTGATCGGAGGGTAAAGACACTTGCCATGTATGCAGTCGCAACGCTTCCAACGCACTGCTGCTCAAGAGCAGCACGAAGAAGCCACTCAGGGAAACCCACAAGGCACGCGCATCGAAAAGACTGTCGCTGCGCATGCGCCGATATCCCGCCCACACCCGCTGCAACATCAGGGTGACCCACCACCAGGCGGAGAAGCCGAAAAAATACAGCAACACATCCGACAGCCATGCGCCGAATACACCGCCGGGATTACGCGTGACGGCATCGCTCGCGCTATGCGACCAGGAGGGATCGCCCCGGTCAAAACCGTACAGGATGAGGATGAGGTACAACGCCAGCGCCACCAGCAGCAACCAGCGGGTCTCGCGCAGCAGGCTCAACAGCCTTTCCGGTAACGGCACGCGAGGGGATTCGTGTAATGCCATCAGTATTGCCTGGCGTCTGCGCGCGTATCGCCCGGCTCGTCGGTGCCGACGAAACCGAAGCGGCGGGCGGTTGCCACGGCCTCGGTACGTGTGCCCACATGTAATGCCTGATAAATCGCGGCGACGTGGATCTTCACCGTGCCTTCGGCGAGCCCGAGTTTCTCGGAGATGTCTTTATTGCCGAGCCCGATACCGATGAGCTGCAACACTTCCAATTGGCGCGGGGTAAGACCGAACTTGCTGGCGCGTTGGCTGCGTTTGTCCTGCAACACCTGTCCGCTGTCCAATTTTGCCACTGCTTGTTGCAGCAACTGCGGCGGTACGTAAACCCCGCCGTCCATCACGATACGCAATGCGGACAACATCACTTTGCTGGGTGACATCTTGGAGATAAAACCCATCGCCCCCAGGTTCATCACACTTTCGATGTCCTCGCGCTGGTCCGATCCCGAGACCACCACCAGCGGCACCTCGGGGAAATTCTGGTGAAATAACTGCAAGGAGGGGATGCCTTTGCTGTCCGGCATATTCAGATCGAGCAAGGCGAGATCGAAATTCGAATTGGCGTTGGCCAGTTGCAAAGCCTCGGAGAAATTGCCGGTATCGACGATCTCCACCTCGTCGGCCAGTTGCTGCAGAACATAACGCATGCCGTCGCGGAACAGCGCGTGATCATCTACCAGCAGAACTTTGATTTTCATTCCGGTCACCTCAAAAAATCCAAATTCCGTCGCAATACAGCGTTGCTCACAATAAATTACTCCTTACATATAAGACATATGCCGCGTCGCAATTTATTGCTCGCGCCTTGTCTTGCTTAGCACTTTGAATTTTTTGAGGCGACCTTCCGACTCCCCTATTTCCAAGCGGCGCAATCATACCATTCGTTATTGGGCTGTCGCAGACCCCTGCATGGCAAAAAACATGGCGGTGCGCAGCCGCGTCGGGGCGATTGGCTTGTGCAACAAGCTTGCTCCGCTTTTCTGGATGGCTTGCAACGTTTCCGCCGCCGTATCGCCGGTGACAACCAGTACCGGCAACTCCCCGCAGTGTTCGCGCATCTGGCGCATTACGTCCAGCGCAGTTTGGTTATGGGGCAGGCGATAATCACAGACCAGCATGTCCGGCCGCATCGCGGCTTTATCCAATTCACGCAACACACTTCCCACATCTTCCCCGGCGAATACCTGACATCCCCACTCCTGCATAAACTCGGTGGTGAACTCGCGGATATCCGCATCGTCTTCGACCAGCGCGATGACCTTGCCGCCGATATCCTGCCTTGCATAACTGATCTCGAAGGGTCTGGCCACAGCGGACATTTGGCCTTTGTTCAGGCTGAAGCGAAAAACCGAACCTTTTCCCGGAGTGGACTCGACCTGCACACGATAGCCCAGCAATTCCTCCACACGGCGCACGATGGCCAGGCCCAATCCCAAGCCCTTGCGCCGATCGCGGTGGGGATTGTCCACCTGATAATATTCCTCGAAGATTTGCTCCAAAACCTCCGGGCGGATGCCGATGCCGGTGTCATGCACAGATATTTCGACTTGGTCTGCGAAGCAGGCACAGCGCACCGCGACTTTGCCCTGATCGGTGTAACGGATTGCGTTGGAGACCAGATTTCTCAACATACGCTCCAACAAAAAGGGATCGCTGAAGACCACCATTTCGCAACACATCACCGCTTCATAGCTCTCTTGGCAATTGGGGAGTTCAAGTTGCAATCCTTTGGCTTGAGCCAAAGGCGAGAAATCGACATACAGCCGGTCAAACAAGTCGTTGAGTTGAAAGTTCTGCCAACGCGGCTGGATGATGCCCGCGTCCAGCCGCGAAACGTCGAGCAGGTCGTCGAACATCTCGACCAGCGAAGTGACGGATTTGTTGATCTGCCCGGCGAGACGCAGACTTTGCGGTTCTTTCGCCACCTCTTGCAACGCCTCGGTGAACAGCCGCAACGCCTGCAGCGGTTGGCGCAAGTCATGGCTGGCCGTGGCCAGAAACTTCGATTTGGCCTGGTTGGCTTGTTCGGCAGAATTCAATGCGCAGGCAAGTTCTTCTTCGCGCGCGCGCAGCGCGGCCAGCAAAGCTTCTTTCTCGAAACGCTGTTTGAGTGAACCTTCATAGGTGCGCATCAGGCCGAACGCCGCTTGGCTGACGTACACAAAATACAGGACGAGCATGGCAAAGAGAATGAGGTGGGGTGCGTCTCCTTCCCACAAATTGCGCAGCATCAAGGGCACGATGAGTGCCGTCACATAGATGATGAGGGAGGGCGGGTGTACCGGATTGCTGGTGACCGCCCCGGCAACCATGCCGAACACGGCACAGATCAGCATCGCCTGCATAGCCATATCGTTCGGGACATACCACACCAGCGCCGCGCCCAATCCCCAGGTGAGTCCTCCCGATAGCGTCAGCCAGCGGAATCGTCTATCCCATTTGCCGCATTGGACAGGTGTCTGAATGGCGTTGCCGCGATTGAGCTTCCACTGCAAAATTTCGTTGCAATGCACAACAATGACCAACCCCATCCAACCCAACAAGAGCGGGTGCGGCAAATACTCCCAGAGTAACAAGGTGAGCAACAAGACCAGAACGATCTGCGAGAGGGTCATCGACAGATGCGCGTTGGAACGCGCGCGTAGCTGCCTCAAACGCACCTGGAAGTTGTCATCGTTGATCTCAAAACGCCAGGCTTCGCGCCAAATATCCAGCGGGGATTGATTCGGTTCGGTTACGTTCATTTTCATCATCTCAATGCCAACAATACGCGGATATCCTGCGCCAATACTTCAGGCCGCTGACCAAATGTTGATAGTAGAACTGGCTTGCCTGCGGGCGCGATGAGGAAGGTACCGGCGGAGTGATCGAGCGTATAGCCGCCGCTCTTGCTCGCTTGTTTTTGGTACACGATACCGAATGCCTTTGCCGCTTCCGCCGTCGCCTGTGCACCTGCGGATAACCCGATGAACGCGGGATGAAACGCGGGGGGATATTGGGCAAGTTGCTCGCGGCTGTCGCGTTCAGGGTCAAGCGTCACGAAAATCACCTGCACCTTTTCGGCGTCTTTTCCCAACATGTCCATCACCCGCGCCAAGTCGGCCAGGGTGGTGGGACACACATCGGGACAATGCAGGTAGCCGAAGAACACCGCGACCACCTTGCCTCTGAAATCGGCCAGGCTGACCGGCTTGCCTGTGACATCGAACAAATGAAAATCGGCCTGCGCATATTTTGCGCTGACATCACTGGCCTTGAAAGGCGAGGGCAATTTCGGTTCACCGCACGCGGCGAGAAGAACGATCAGCGAGAGCAACAGCAGATTACGCGGCCACATGACACGCTCCCGCCCAACCGTGAACCGCGAAGGTGTAGCCCACTTTCAGCAGCCCGTAGACCCCCAACGTTACCACCAGCGATCCGGCAACCATTCGCACCCGGCGCGACTGCACCCAGTGCTTGATACTTTCCCAGAACAGCCCGATGGCCAGCAGATTGGGTAACGTACCCAAACCGAACACGAGCATGATGAGCGCGCCGTTTAAAGCACTGCCGCTGGCCAGCGCCGTGAGCAGAACGCTGTAGACCAACCCGCACGGTAGCCAACCCCACAGCGCACCGAGACCCAAGGCGCGCGGTACGTTGTTCACCGGCAAAAGGCGGGTTGTGAAGGGTTGCAGAAATTTCCAAAGGACACCGCCGGCACGTTCGAGTTGTCGCACTGCGCCCCAGATTCCCGCCAGATACAAGCCGAGGGCGACCAGCATCACACTGGATAAGGCGAACAACACATGCTGCACCGGAACCGCGTCGCGCATCAGCAATCCCGCTTGGCCGATGCTTCCGACCAACGCGCCCGCTATCGCATAACTAGTGATGCGCCCGAGACTGTAGGCCAGATGGAACGGCCAACGTGTTGCCCCATTGAATCCAATTCTCTCCCGCAGGGAGAGTCGTTCGCCCTTTCTTCCCCCGGGGGAAAGCTGGATTGGGGGAGGCACTTGCGCAGTGAATACGCCGACGATGCTGCCGCACATACCGAGGCAATGCACACCGCCTAGCAGGCCCACCAACAATACGGCGATGAGGCTAAATTCAGTCATTCCTGAAAAAGCAGTCTCACGCGGAGACGCGGAGAACGCGGAGTAAAATCAACCTGCTGCATAAAATTGAGCTTCAAGAATTGGGTAATAATTACTCTAGTCATATCTCTTTGAACTCCCCCGCGTTCTCCGCGTCTCCGCGTGATCAATTGCTATTTTTAGTATCAAGTGTTTCATGTCTACTCAACAGATCCAGCTGCAAATACCCTGCTGTTTCCTGAACATCGGGTTGCGCTTGATACGGAACGATACCCAACAACGGCGCGTCAATACGTTCGCGCAACGCGTCAATATTTTCCTGCAATGCAGGCATGTCGGCTTGCAGCACGTTGGCCACCCAACCCGCGCATTTTAGATGGTAATCGTCCATCACACGCAGCGTCAGCAAGGCATGATTGAGACAGCCCAGGCGCATTCCCACGGTGAGGATGACCGGCAGATTCAGCCGCACAGCGAGGTCGCCACTGTCCTGTGTTTCATTCAGCGGCACACAAAATCCCCCCACGCCCTCGACGATGACCTCGTCGGATTGCCCGGACAGTTCCTGAAAGGAGGCCAGAATGCGCGCGAAATCGATCCGTGATCCGGCGTGGCGTGCCGCCAGGTGCGGCGCGATGGCATGGGGGAAACAATAGGGATTGATCTGGCCGTAGGTTGCCTGCACGTTACTTGCAGCGCGCAGTTGTTTGGCATCTTCGTTGTGGTCGTTGTCATCGCAACCCGCAGACACCGGCTTGAATCCGACGACACGTTTTCCCTGTCTGGCGAAGGCGTGCAGCAGCGCACAACTGACCAGCGTCTTGCCCACGCCGGTGTCGGTGCCGGTAATAAAATAACTCACAGTTTGAAATCCGTTTTAATGATGGCGCGTCCGTCCTGCAATTTTTTTGCTTCGGGTTTCCAGGCATGGCCGTAGATAATCTCGAAGGTCGCCGGCAGCTTGCCGTCGCGACGCAACATCTCGTAGTTCTCAATGACCCGCTGCCATGCCTTCTTGCCCATCAACCCCGTGGCGCGGCCGGCCGTGGCGTTGTGCGCACCGATACTTTTCAGGTCTTGCATCACCGCGCGTACATCATCGTAGGTCAGCGTAATCTTTTCCATCTCCATCACCGGATCGGCGAAGCCCGCAGCCACAAGCATGTCGCCGATATCGTGCATGTCGGTAAAACGGCTGAGATGGCTGTAGCCGTCCACGTCGCTGAAGGCGATGCGCAATTCTTTCAGCGTATCCACACCGAAGCTGGAAAACATCAGCAGGCCCTCTGTTTTAAGAACACGGTGCAGCTCGGTAAAAGTGGCGGGCAAATCGTTGCACCATTGCAACGCAAGATTCGACCACACCATTTCCACACTGGTCGAGGCGATGGGTAAGTCCTCGACATCCGCACACAGAAAACTCTCGCGTTTTCCCGCGAACAGTTTCTGCCACCATCCCGACGTACCCCGCGCTTTTTGCAACATGCCGATAGCGATATCCAGCGCGGTGATTTCGGCTTTCGGATAACGTTCGCCCAACTGGCGCGTGCCCCATCCCGTGCCGCTACCGACATCCAGCAGACGGGACGGTTTCAGCTTGATGTAATCCAGCTTCTCCAACATGCGCGAGCACACTTCACGCTGCAGAACAGCGGCCGCATCGTAATCGCGTGCGGCGCGGCTGAAAGCCCTGCGCACCTGGCGTTTGTCTATTTCAAATTCATTCATGCAGAAAGTTCTTTAATTGTTCAACAAAAAAATCCGGGTGCGACAGAAACGGGGCATGCGCCGCCCCTTTCACTTCCACCAATCGGGCATGGGGAATGGCCTTTGCCAAATAATACGAAGCTTCAGGCGGTGTCAGTTTATCGCGCTCTCCGGCGATGACCAACGTGGGTTGTTTTATCTGTCCCAGTTCACTTCGCTGATCGGCATCACGCAGGATATTCAAACCGGCACGTAACGTCTTCATCTCCGGTTCGCCGCGACTAAACAAACGTTCGCGCAGCAGAATCGACAATTCGCGTTCGTTCTCGCTACCGCGCAATTGCAGGGAAATGAAGCGGCGCAGCGTTGTCTGATGGCTCTTTTCCAACTCGGCAGCAAATTGCGCGAGCACCTCACCTGCCATTCCGTTCGGCCAGTCCGGCCGGGTCCTGAAACACGGTGTGCTCGTCACCAAAATCAGGCGCCGCACTTTAGCAGGTTCCCGCGCTGCCCAGCGTTGCGCAATCTGCCCCCCCAGCGACCAGCCGCAAACAGCGAGCGGCGCGTTGAACTGCGCTGATAGCTGCCCGACGACGGCATCCAGAGTCAGGTCTGGACTCTCACCATTATCGCCAGCACGCCGGGATATATTCCGTCCAACACTCAGCCCGTAGCCCGGCAGATCTACACAAAACACCTGAAAATTTGCAGCCAGTTTTTGCGCTACATCTTCCCAAACACCACCATGTAAACCCCACCCGTGGATCAGCAGTAGCGGTGCACCGTTACCCTGTGTCTCAACGTGCAAGGCGGCCATTGATTACTCCGGTTGTTGAGGCAGCCTTGCACGTTCCCCTCTCCACAATCCTCTCCCGCAAGCGGGCGAGGAGGCAAACGCATCGCTTCGCGAATTTACATTTACTGTGCAAGTTCATGCAACGCTCCAATAAGTTGCTTTACATCCGCCTCGCCATGCGCGGCGGACAACGTGATACGCAGCCGGGCCGTGCCCTGCGGCACGGTGGGCGGACGGATCGCCGCGACCCAGAGTCCGCGCTCACGCAAATCCTGACTCAACTGCAGTGCCTGCTTGTTGTCGCCGATGAATAAGGGCTGGATGGCTGTCTGCGACGGCATCAACTGCCACGGAAGATCGGCCAAGCCTTCACGCAACTGAGCGATGAGTTGTTGCAAATGACTGCGCAGCGTCTCGCCAACCTCGATCAATTGCAGGCTCTGCGAGAGTGCCGCAGACAGCGCTGGAGGTGAGGCGGTTGTATAGACATAACTGTTGGCAAAATTGACCAGCGTGTCGATGACGATCTGTTCCGCCGCCACGAAGGCTCCGGAGACTCCGGCTGCTTTGCCCAGGGTTGCCATATAGATGATGCGCTGTGAAGAAATCCCCAAATGTGAAAGTGAGCCCCTACCCTGTTCACCCAAAACGCCGAAGCCATGCGCGTCATCCACATACAGCCAGGCATCGTGTTGTTCGCACAAAGACAACAGTTCACGCAACGGCGCGATATCGCCGTCCATGCTGAATACGGCATCGGTGATGACGAGTTTTCGGCCTGCGGGGGTCTGTTGTAGAAGTTGCTTCAACTGCTCCAAATCGCCATGGCGGTAGCGCTTGGTATCGGCACGGGAAAGCAACATCGCATCATTCAGCGAGGCGTGATTGAGCTTGTCCGCGAACACCGTATCACCTTTGCCAACCAAGGCCTGCAGCACGCCGAGGTTGGCCATATAACCGGTGGAGAACATCAACGCGGCGGGTTTTCCGATGAACCGTGCGAGTTCCTGTTCGAGTAAGTGGTGCGCGGCAAAATGCCCGCTCACCAAATGCGCCGCGCCTGCACCGACACCCCAGTTTTGGACGCCCTGCTGCAACGCGGCAATGATTTGCGGATGATTGGCGAGTCCCAGGTAGTCGTTGCTACAGAAAGCCAGATAAGGTTTTCCGTCCACGATGATGTGGGGTGACTGCGGGCTGCCCAACGTGCGGCGCGAACGCAACAAGCCCGCTGCAGCCCGCTCATCAAGTTGATATTGAAGTTCGGAAAAGGGCATCAGGCAATTACGCGGAACGGGGTGCGTTGTTGCACCGAATCCCTACCTGCATTTTTCAGCGAAAGGATACATCCCCAACTTGTCCATCAACGCACGATCGCGTTGCACATCGGGATTGCCGGTGGTCAGCAACTGGTCGCCGTAAAAAATCGAATTGGCGCCGGCGAGGAAACACAGCGCCTGCACGGCATCGGACATTTGCTGGCGTCCGGCGGAGAGGCGCACCCGCGCCGTCGGCATGGTGATACGCGCCACGGCGATGGTGCGCACAAAATCCAACGGGTCGAGTTCTTCGATTTGCGCCAGCGGCGTGCCTTCCACTTTGACCAGATTGTTGATCGGCACACTCTCCGGATACGGCTCCATGTTGGCCAGTTGTGCGATGAGTCCGGCGCGCTGGGTGAGATTTTCGCCCATGCCGACGATGCCGCCGCTGCACACATGCATGCCCGCTTTGCGTACCCGGTCCAGTGTGTCCAGCCGATCCTGGTAATCGCGTGTGCTGATGATGTCTCCGTAAAATTCCGGCGACGTGTCGAGGTTGTGGTTGTAGTAGTCCAGCCCGGCAACACGCAGTTGCTCGGTCTGCTCGTCGTTCAGCATGCCCAGCGTGGCGCAGGTTTCCAACCCCAAACCGCGCACCGCTTTCACCATTTCCACCACGCTGGCCATGTCTTCTTTTGAAGGTTCGCGCCATGCCGCACCCATGCAGAAACGATCCGCTCCGGCGTGCTGCGCCGCTTTGGCGGCCTTGACCACTTCGTCCACATCCAGCATCTTTTTGTTTTCCACGCCCGCAGTGTGAAACGCCGATTGCGGGCAGTAGCCGCAATCTTCCGAGCAGCCGCCGGTTTTGATCGAGAGCAAGGTGGAAAGTTGTACCGCATTCGGATCGAAATGTTCGCGATGGACTTGTTGCGCGCGGTACAGCAGATCGGCGAACGGTAATTTATATAAAACCTCGATTGCGTCGATGCTCCAACGCGGGAAGGAAGGCTCGTGTTTGACGGGCCGGATGAATTCGATTGCTTGGGTTTGCAGGTTCATGTTGGAGTTATAGCGCAAAGGCAGTAGATTGGAGAGCGCGCATCTTCAAGTAAAGGCTATCGACTTGTCAATTTTATCCACGGCACTCGTAAACATCGGCCCAAAAATTGGGCGCCTATTGCCTGCGCAACCCTGCTTCCTGTGCGGTGCGATGAGTCACAACGGTTTGTGTTGCGCGGCCTGTACTGCCGACCTCGTGCAACTGTCGTCACAACACTGCCCGATTTGCGCCCTGCCAACCCACGGGGGTGAAATATGCGGCAGATGCCTGAGTTTTCCGCCCCGCTTTGAACACACCGTTGCCGCTTTCAGTTACCGCTTCCCCGTCAACGAACTCATCAAGGCGCTGAAATTTCGCGAGAGTCTGATCCTGGTCAATTTTTTGTCGGACGCTTTGGCCCAACGTATCGAGATCCGCCCCGATGCTGTACTTGCCATGCCGTTACATCCGCTGCGAATACGCGAACGCGGTTTCAATCAATCGCAATTGTTGGCGCAACGAATCACCCGCCGGCTTGCGATCCCGCTGCTGACAGGAGTCATCCAGCGGGTGCGAAATACACCGTCGCAATCCTCGTTGCCGTGGAAAGAACGCGACAAAAATATACGTCACGCATTTGCCATCACAAACAATACCAACATCGCGGGCAGACATATCGCGATCGTCGATGACGTAATGACCACGGGCGCCTCAGTAGATGAAGTGGCGGGAGTGTTGAAGTTGGCTGGCGCTTGCAAAGTCAGCATCTGGGTTGTGGCTAGGACCTTGCCACATCCCTGAACGCATCAGGGGCTGCCGAGTTTCTGCTGCACGAAGGCGGTCAATTCCGGACTCAACGTTTGCGTCTCGACCGCCTGTTGGAAAACCTTCTTGGCCTCTTCGTTGCGCGCCAGCGCCTGTAACGAGATGCCATACCCCATCAACCAGATACCACTTTGCGGGACGATTCTGAGTGCGTTTTGGAAATTTTTAAGGGCTTCCACATGCCTGCCCTCGCGCTGCAAGAGTGCCGCGTAAAAAGCCTGGTACTCGGCCCGGTCGTCCGCCAGTTGCAGATTCGCCTGCAACGTCGCCAATGCCTCGGCACTGGCACCGCGTTCAACCTGGACACGCGCCAGAAACATGGAGAACTCGATCTGCGCCGGCTTGAGAACTAATCCCTCTTGCAACACACGCTCTGCCTCCGCGATGCGTTTGTTTTCGACCAGCAATGCCGCCATCGACATCCGCGCAACATCCAACTGTGGCTCGATGTTCAACGCCGCTGCGTAACCGGCGAGCGCCTCGGTGTGATTGCCCTGCTTTTGCAAAGTGAAAGCTTTGCGGTACTCCGCGTCGGCGCGTTGTGTGCTGCTAACTATCTTGAGCGGCTCTTCAGCTACCGTCGCAACTTTGCTGCTTAACGTTTTGTCCTCTTTCTGAACTTGACTGGGCACTTCCGGTTTAGCCGGCACGTTGACTTTAGCTTGAGCTTGCGCAAACGGGACTTCCACGTGTGTCCGCAACGGTTTGGGAAGGAGAGGTGTGACCTCAAGCTCAAGGCTCATCTTCGCGGCGGGAGCCTGCGCCACGGCTGTATTTTCTGCGGTTTGCACAAGAACTGAAGCGGGTGTTTGAGCGAAATTTGCGGTACTACCGCTCACTGTACTTTCCTTGCCTTGCGTTTGAAACTTGATCCAGAGCAAGGTCGCAACCATAAACAACAGTACCGTTGTGCACACCATCAGAAAAATCTTGATCCAGTTGCGTTCAGCCCGAACCGGCACGGCACGCAATAATGTCTGATGGGGCGCACCTTGCACGCCGCGCTGCTCCAGCTGGGTCAATACTTGATTGATCAGACTCATGACCAGCTCAGCCAGAGTGTCGCCAAGATCGCCAACCCGGCCAACACACCGGCAAGCGCCCAGGGCAGCCAATCCCGCCGCACTTCGGGCGTATCCGCAGCGGCCAAGGCGATATGTTTGCCGGTGACTTGCTGCCGCCCTTCGGAATAGGCCACCAACATAGCTTTGTGGGCGACGATATTGATCAAGCGCGGGGTGCCTCCGGTAATGCGATGCAACTTGCTGACGGCCAATTTTGAAAACAAGATGTCTCCGGTATAACCGGCCACGATCAGGCGATGGCGCAGGTAACGGTCCAGCTCGTCGCGCTGCAATCCCTTCAGGTCATATTGGAAGCTGATACGTTGGCGCAATTGGCGCACGGAATGGTGACGCAAATGGTCGTTTAATTCCGGCTGTCCGAACAAGACAACCTGCAGCAGCTTGCGTTTTTCTGTCTCCAGATTGGTCAGCAGGCGCAGCACCTCCATACTTTCCAAGGGCATCGCCTGCGCCTCGTCCAGACACACCAGCACACGTTTTCCCTCGCGCGCAAAAGTCAGCAACGCGCGGGTCAATTCTTTCAACAACACATGCTGGTCGTATTCGCCTTCTTTTAATTCGATGCGAAATTCGTCGGCCAATGCCAGCAGCAGACTGCGCGGTTCGAGGTAGGGATTGGGCAAATACGCGGTGACGAATTGTTGCTCGTGTTTGATATCGGCAGCTTCATTGCGTGTGCCGATTGGCGTGGTGCTGTCGCGTCCCTGATTCAGCGTGGCGAGGAATTTTCGGCACAGCAGCGTTTTTCCGTTGCCCACCTCGCCGGTGATCTTGATGAAGCCCTCGCCGTTGCGCGCCGCCACCAGCAAGGTATTCAATCCGTCCTGATAGTTCGAGCAGGCGAAGAAAAAACTGGTATCCGGTGTCAGCGAAAAGGGCGGTTCATGCAGGCCAAAATGTTGCTGGTACATTTTTAGCGGGTCATTCCGCTAACTCGATCCCGGCTGCGGGAAATGTCATCCGACCAATCTTTGTCACTGTTCACCACTGTCGGTTTGATCAGAATGACCAATTCACGTTTCTCGGTGCGTTTGTTGGTTTGACCGAACACGGATTTGGGCAATCCCGGCAATCCGGATTGATCGTCGAACGAAGCTTGCCGCATCAAGCCGCCTATGGCCACGATTTGCCCGTCGCGCGCGCGCACCACGCTGTCCGTCTCGGATACGGAACTGGAGGCCAGCGGCAAATTGTAGATGCCCATCGAAGTCCCCAAGTCCAGCGTCTTGTTGACGGTGGAGACCGTGCTGACGGACGGATGCACATGCAGGATGATCTCGTCGTTTTCGTCGATACGCGGCGTTACATCCAGAGCGATACCGGAGAAAAACGGCTGAACTTTTACCGTCGGCGCCGTGCCGGCGATTGCGGTCGTGCCTTGTGTGCCGCCGCTAATCTCGGTGACGAAGAACTCATCCGTGCCGACCTTCAGCACCGCTTTCTGATTGTTCAAAGTCGCGATACGCGGGCTGGACAATACATGCACGTCACCCTGCGATTCGAGGAAATTCAGCAAGGCCGCAAAGTTGCTGGTCTGGAACGCCAGGCCGAACAAAGTGCCTGCGGCGGCCCCGGTGGGCAATGCGGTGGCCGCAACCGGCAACAATGTTGAACCCGCTGTTGCGGAAAGTACCGAGTTCGACAGGTCCAAGCCCGAGGCAATGGGCGACAACGAACTTCCGGCGCCTGCCATACCCACAGAGACGCGATTTTTTGCGGTATTCGTAAAGGCCGCCCAATTCACCCCGGACTGGAAGGATTCATTGAGTTGCACCTCGACGATTTTGGCTTCCAGGATCACCTGGCGTTCGATGGAGATTTGCGACGCCTTCAGATAGGCTGCAATATTCCTCAGCTCATCCGGCATCGCGCGCACCACGATCACACCCGACATCGGACTAATCACCACACTGCGGCCTTTTTCCGTACCCACGATCGCGACCAGCGCCGCACTCAGTTCCTCCCAAAAATCCGCCTTGGAAGTCATGCTGACTTTGCTGCTGTCGCGATTGTTCGAAGCTGCCGTGGTTGCTGTAGCGGCGACTCCCGTCGCGCCGACACTGTCCGCCACCGAGCCGGATGACACGCGCAAGGAGGATTTGCCATCACGCTGGCCGGTGAGGTAGTTCACCTGAAAGATGCGCGTCTGCAAACCGAGCGGCTGGATGTAGATGCGCGTCCCTTCGACTCTGTATTCGTAGCCGTACATTTCGCGGATGGATTCCAGCGCATCGAACGCGGTGACATCTTTCAAGTTGAGCGAGATGTTGCCGCCCACATCCGGATGCAGCAGCATGCTGTAACGGGTACCCGAAACGATCGCCATGAACACCTGTTGCGCCGGGGTATTGTTCACCACCAGATCGAACTTGGGCTCGGCGGGTTTGCTGTCCACTTTGGCCTGCGGTACCGACAAGGGAGGCAATAATGCGGCGTTCACTTCATCCTGTTTGCTCGGCTTGACGTTGGCTCTTGCAGCGGCTCCCAACTCCCGGTTGATCTCGTTGGCGACATTCTGTTTCGGGCCGCTGCTACTGCAGCCCGCCGCCGACAACAAACACAACAGGATGATTGTTCTTTTCATTTCGCACTCCCATTTTTTATTTCTTCAGCCACACACGTCACAGGGGGCTTTTTTGCCGTTGCTTTTTTCTTGCGTTTGGTAACTTGCTTGGGTTTGACCGCGTGTTGCGCGATCGGCTGCAGCTGGGGACGTTTCACACACGCCAACTGGTTCTTGGTCATATGCACGGTCGGGTACATATGCAACACTTGGCGACCCTCCGGGCCGAGCAAGACCACGCAGGTCTCGTTCACCGTGGTCAATGTCGCATCGCCATATTTCTCTCCCAGCCCGACCTCAATGCCGTTGATGATGGCCGCTTCGCGTTTTGCGGAAATGAGTACGGATTGCAGACCTTGGGGCACGTTTTTTTCAGGCGCGAAGGAATCGGAAACACTACCTGCCACACCCGGCACCAGGTCAATCGCCGGACGGGTCGGGTCGTTGAGTTGTTCTGCCACAACGCCGGAGATACAACACACACAACCCAACACGAACAGTGTCGGGCGCAAGTGATTCGTCAAGCAGCCGATCAAACTTGTAGCCATGTCTCGTCCAAGCTCAAGGTATAGAGGATCAAAGTCAATTCCGCTTTGGGATGCTGCACCACGCTCATCTTTGCCATACCCCAGAACATCTGTGTAGGCAGTCCTTCCAGCGCGGCAAGATACTGCGTCAGGTCGTTGTAACCGCCGCGCACCGTGATCTTCACACCATGTTTGAAGATCTGCCGCTCCGGCAGTGCAGACTTGGTCTTGTCGTCTGTTTGTTCCGAGAAGGGAGACGCGGGAAGCGTGGACAACTCGACCAGTTGCAAACGCGCGTTCTTGTTGAGTACTTGTTCCAGCAGTCGCGCCATTTGTTCCGGCGGAACCAACTTATCGCGGGTAAAGTTCAAATAAGCTTCACCTTGGGCGAGTTGTTCGCGCAGCTGGGCGATACGCTCGCGCTGGGGTGATATCTTGTCCGATTGTTTGGCCAGCAAAATTTCGTTCAACTTGGCCTGCGTCTCTTTCATTTTTTCCTGTTGTTGCACCACCAGTGCCGACAGGCGTTTCTGCTGTACCGACAAGGGTTCGAGCAAGAACGCATTCAACATCGAGACCAGAGTGAACGCGGCAGCACCAAAGATGAGGATACGTTCCCGCAATGACATGCCGTCCACTTTGCCGACGAATTCATGCAGCCGGATTCTCATCACTTCGCCCCTTTCAACTCTTCGCTGGAAAACAGGCTGAACTCGACGTAACCCCGTCCCGTCGATTTTCCTTCCACGGCAACCGGTTGTGTCATGTTCAGTGACGAGAACGTCTTTCCGCGCATCACCGTTTCACGGCCCATGCGCTGAATATAAGCCGGCAACAGTTGCGGGTTGGTGACCGCGCCCTGCAGACTCATTTGCGCACCGTCACCGTTGATCTCGAACCCGGTCAGCCACAACCCGCTCACCGACTGACGCGCGAACGCCTTGAGATATTCGGAATACCCCTTGGTATTGCCGATGGCTCCGCCCTTGAGCGTGTCCAGAAGAATGTTCTGCGCTTCCGCCTGCTTCTCCAAGGTGGCCAGTTCCTCATTCAGCAGTTGCGCCGAACGTTGCGGGGAATATTCATTGGTGTAATTCGCCAAACGCATCTGTTCGGCCTCGTAACGTTTGGTCATCTCGGCGGTCTTCTTGCCAAGCTCCTCGACCTGATACCAGGCAAATACAAAAAACAGGATGCAGCCCAGCGCGATCAGACCGAGCGCCTGCACCATGGTGGTGACAGAGAAATATTTTTTCTGCTTGAGGAAAATCGGATTGAAAAGATTGATCTGCTGGCTCATAGCGATTTCTTTTCCAAGCGCAGCGCCGCACCCAAAGCAAACAGGGCGTTGCAGGCATACACGTCGTCTTCGAGTTCGGGCACTCCCACAATATCCATGCCGAGCTTCAAATCCAATTGTCCGACTTGGATGCCGAGATTATCGGCGAGCACTTTAGCCAAACCCAATGCCGACGGAGCCGAGACCAGCAAACGTGCCACGGGGATGTTGTGGAATTGCCGGTCGAAATAATCCAGCGAACGTTGCACTTCCAATTCGACGCGATCCAGATATTGCTGGCGAATGCCGTCGTCGGCATCCTGCAATTGTCCCAGCGAGATATCCAAGCGGCGCGCCAGGAACAACTCGCCGTCGCAGGTGATGGTCAACAAGCCGCCGTCATCATCGAACGAGATCAGTGCCAGGGCGCGCCCTTCTGTTTCGAACAATGATGCGATGTTGCGCTGCGCCATCTCGGCGATATCGATCACCTCCAGATCGAAGCGGGCTTTTTCGAACAGCGCGATGCGTTTGCGGATCGTCTCGTTGGAAGCCGCCACGGCATACAGCGAATGCGCACGCTCGCTGCCGTATTTGTTGGTGGGAATTTGCAACACATCGATGGTCGCGTCGTCGATGTGGTAACTGAGCGAGTCCTTGATCTTCCAGCGTATCGCCGTCTTCAGTTCATCCACCGGCACACTCGGTGCCTCCACCATCATCAATTGGTACTCGTTGGGTTCCAACAACGTGGTGAAACGGCCACCCTCGATGTGCGCCTCCTTGCGTATCCTTTCCAGCGTGGAAACGTTCACTTCGGAGGAAGGATAAAAAGCACATTTTGTCACTTGCGGACGCACACCCACGTAGTTCGCCTGAGTGATGAAAACGCCGTTGTGATTGAGAGTGAGAGAGACCCAACCGGTGTCCCGGTTGCCGCGTTTAAACAACGAGAGGAATTGTGGTAACCACATAATTGGCGTGAACTTAATTGACTAACTCATTGCTGTCAAGGATATTTCTGCGGTTAGGCGTTGCCATGGGTGTTTCTCAATAATATTTGACCGTTTTCCTTACTTATTACCCACGCCCTAACCTCTGCATTGGGCGCGGGCAATCATAAATTCAATACGCCTCACGTTGATAGATGATCTCGTTGCGCCCCTTGTAGAAATTACCGAAGGAGGCCCAGCCCCCTGTTGCCGGCAAATAGGAAGGCGAGGTTACCGTAATTTCCACGCGTCCAGAGTTGTTTACGCCGGGGGCTGAAAGCCTAAGTTGACCCGCACCATTGGCGATGACCGGCGCAGTCAAAGTGGTTTCGCCCGCATTCAAATTGAGCTGGTAGTTCCCCAAGGCAAACCCAAGCACTGAAAGATTATCGTCTACGCTTTTGAGAAACGACCCGTCCCAATATTCGATGGCTACCGGCAAAGTCAGCGGCAGCAATTCCGAGCCATAACTATTTGTTATACGCGTTCGTCCAAACCTGAATGCTGTGGCGCCGATCAACGCGCTGTCATTTCCGGCAACTGCATTGGTGTTGAGATCATAACAATCGATCGTGTTTGGGTTATTGCACAACCCCGCTACCGCCCCGGCACCTTGCACCCGAGCGCCGTCAACTTCCACCGGTGCAATGCCAATTTGCACCGTTGTGAATGCTCCATCGGGTGGAACATTCCGGCTCAACATAAAGGGCACGTTCACATCAGCGCTACCCGTTTGGAAGCAGGGATTGGAAGCACACGTGATGGCTGGCATACCCGTATTTGAGATTCTCGCTGTTAAATAAAACGGGACGCCCGGTGTTGCGTTGTCAACAGCCGCCAAGTTCAAATTGGCAAAAACGCTGGGGTCAAGCTTGGCAAAATCGTTCGCTGCGGTAGCGGAATCCACGTAGTTTTTTACCACCCCATCATTCAAACTCATGGGCACCAGCGTGAAATTGGCATCAATCTGTTCACCCAGATAGGTGAAAGCCGGTGCGCACGGCGTGACGTTGTCCGCCACTAAAAACCCGCCTTGGCAAAGATCGGCACGATCATCCAGGAGGATATTTTGCAAGGCAAATTTCCCCAAACTGAAACGCCCGACGTTACCGCTGGTTGTACCCGTCACGTCTCCCGCACCAAGGTAATTTGCATCACCCACGCTCGGTCTTAACGTAATGACGCCCACCTCATCCCATTTGAACGAAGTGCCAGTGGCAATCCCCCCTGTGAAATTACCAAAACTTCCCGTCACTCCAGGATTGATGGTGAGCCCTAACCCGCCCACCAAAGCCGACACCAATTTCACGCTTTCCGGCGTGACTTCCGCGCCATAACTCGGCGCGCAATCAGCCGGAGTCGTTGTGCAATTAATCGCCGTGCCGGCAGTTGCCTTGACGACTCCGCTGGCCGTTAGTGCCGTCACCGTTGCACTAAACGCCTCACCTGCTTTTACAAAAGCCGTACCAGCGGCGGTGGTTGCGGCAGGATTGCCGATCGGCGTGCAGGTGGTTGCCGGGGCGACCGGAACACAACTCGTCTGCGCAATATTGCCCAGCACAAAGCCGGCAGGCTTGACCACAAAGGGAATGCTTTCAGCGGCCAGACTGAAGGGAAGGTATCGGAAATGTAAACTGATTTGGCCGACGTTTGGATAGTTCAATTTGAAGGGCGCAAGAGAATTGGCATTGAAATTCAATTGCACAGTTGCGTAAGTCGCCGGAATAGTCCCGTTGTTCACACCGGTGGGTAAAACTGTTGTGGCATTGGTGGCGGTATTGGTGATCGCCACTACCGGCGATTGGCAGACAGCCGGATCGAAACATTTGAATGCCATGTCGATATTGCGTACCACGTTATTGAAAGCAACACCGCACGCGGCGCTGCTCGCTTTGAGGTAATAGGTCGCCGAGGGCAGTCCTGCGATTTGCGTCAAGTCTGCAATCGCCACACCGTTCACATCAGTAACGGTAAAACCACCCGCCGCAAAAGTGATGGTGTTGGCCAACTCGCCTGCGGGAGTCGTGGTCAACAGCGATGTCCCTGTGGCATCGTCTGCCACGCCTACCGTGACCGTCCCCACATTGGTATGGGTCAAGCCCAGCGTCACACTCTTTTCACCGGCAGCAAAAGTGTAGGTTGCGACTCCATCGTTCGCCGCGCCATTATTCACCGAACCCAAACCCGTCACTATCGACCAGTCTCCCTGTCCACCCGTGGTCAAGCGGATCGGCGTTATCGAACCCGGGGGTGCAGCATGCGTTGCCGTATGCGCAGAAATCGTCACATTCGCAGGCACACACGTCGAACCCAAATTGGCGGCGGACACCGCCATGTGCCCTGCGATGGCAGCGTAATCCACTTTGACCCGAATGCTGTCAACGCTGACGGTACGCGCTCTATTGCTGGCGGAATAATTGATCGCCGAGAACGCCACACCAAAATTGCTCGCCGTGATATCCGCCTGCGTCCAGGTCGTGCCCCACAAATTGCCCGCCCCACCATGCGGCGCCTCGACATCAACCGTGGTGTAGCTGGTCGCGGTCGCCCCGTTGAACAAGGTGTTGATGACCCCGCCTTTGATCAGATACACGAACGAATCGCGGATCGTGGTGTTTCGGCTGGCCTTGCGGTCCACGAAAACGGTGATGCCGGTAATGGTGACCCCGACCGGGATCGCTGCAAAATTAAAACCGGTACAGTTCAGATACGTGGTGGACTGGGCACGAATGAGTGACGCTGTGGAATACAACACATTGTCATTGGTGAAAGCATTCGTGGGGTTCAACCAGTTGATGGTTCCCGCGCCGCCGCCCACCGTGCATAAAGTCGGCCCTACCGTTAATGATCCGGTTCCCGCACAAGGATCAGTACCGGTTATGGTATAGCCATGCGGACACGTCACGCCGGTGCCGCCCAAGTTGAAATAAGTGCCNNGAGTATCGTCAAATTCGAATTCGCCGCGTTGACCCATGAACCCGTGCCCGCATTACGACTGATATTTCCCACGGTGACGTTGCCATTGTTGGTCAATGTTCCCGTTGCGCGATACTGGATCGTGCCCGTTGTTCCAGTCGTGATCACACCAGTGCTGCCGACGATCGTATTGCGTGCGTGCAGCCTGAAGAGAGGCGTACCCGTCCCCCCGGTTTGTCCGGTCGCATTCAAACTGCCGTTGATTGTCAAAACCGAACCTGCCACCGTCGCACCGCCGACAGTCCGGCCCGTTCTGATTTGAGCCGTGTTGGTAAAAGACAAAGTGGAACCCGCAGCAATGGAAGGCGCGGCTCCCGAAGTCAGCAAGCGGATACTGCCGGAATAAGTGCCTGTTCCGGAAAGGACGGCTGCCGCGCCGGTCGAGCCGATCTGCCCATTTCTGTTGCTGGTGATGGTACCGTTATTGGTGATGTTGCCTGTAACAGTCAGATCCCTGCCGCCGGTATCCGAAAGCGTCATGCCAACATTCACTGTCAAACCGGCGATGCTGTAATTATTGTTCAACGTGATGTTGTGCGCGATCACCACGGTGTCGGCTGCCACAGGAACATGTCCGCATGACCAACGCGTTGCCGTGCTCCAATTCCCCGCGCTGAGGCTGGTACACACCACTGCTGATGCCTCACCGGCGAATACGAAGAGCGCGCCCAAAAACAGAACGCGCCTAAAAGTTGTTATTCGTATATCCATGATTGCCTCCATCGTTAACTAACCGAGCCACAGAATTCTTAACTGCCGGAGTGTTGAAAGTGTATCGCTTCTGCGTTTATTCAGATTCTAACCTATTGAAACTTCGGGCAGAAGTATTTGATTTTTGAACATTCCCAAGCGAGTGGTGCCAGATTTGAGAGAGGTGTCGCCCCCTTCCCCTCGGCCTCCCGGCCAACTATTTGCCTAATTTCACATTCATGACGCGCTCCACGAAATTCGAACCACCTGCAACACCGCCGGTTTGTGCAACCGCTGACACATCGTAAATCCAGAAGTTGGATGCCCCTTCGACGTGCGAAGTTGCCACACAGTTCACCGTTACGTTGAAAGGAGCGAGCGTCCCGCCCAAGCTGTCTGCTGCAAAATTAGTGGCGCAGTTAGTTGGCCCCGCCGCATTAGAGACACTCGATACCACTTGGTAGGTTGCCCATTCGATACCGGCACGCGCCGCCTGATACGCACGCGAACCCATCACATCCATAGCGGAACTTTGGTGCTGCGCGGTGGAAAAAGACACCATCGCCACACCCAGAAACGACAGCACCACCAGCAGGAAAAGGGCACTGACGAGGCTGAAGCCCCGCTGTGTCATTCCCGCGCAGGCGGGAATCCAATTGATTTTATGATCCTCACCAAGCGAGTCATCAGTTTGGCCTTGACCGCCACGCGTAGATGTTGTGTTGCTGGATTCCCGCCTGCGCGGGAATGACGATAAGAATTTTCTCATGGCGCGTTGTTCACGTGAATTTCGTTGTACAAGCTGACACTCTCGCCGCCGCTGGTAAGTCTCAATCTCACCGTTAGCAAGCCGAATCTCGCAAAGGCTGAAGTTGCTGGATTCGCTGGAATTAGGTATTCAATTGCACACGCACTGATCCTGTCGGCTAGGATGGGCGGATTGGCGGTAGCCGGTAGTGCTTGCACCGTATTAAATCCGTAAGCCGAGTAGCGCACGAGTTGGCAGTTGCCATTGCCGTTAATCGCGGCGCAGGCGCCTCCTCCTGTTGCCACACACGCATACGTCACGGCCTGTTGCGTTCCATCCACCACATCGAAGCGTTGTGACGTCAGCTCTGCCCAAGTTGGAAAACCGACGTTATTGGTGATGGCGACCGATGACTGCGCCCCCGCTACTCCCGCATAGTCGCGCCTAACGCCGACCACGGTCGAGTCATAGGGAGGATTGCCATCAGATTGCGTACTGCCAACGATAATCGAATCATTCGCGGCGAAGTTGATTGTCGATCCGACAATATCGAAGCTACCGTCCGGAACGCCAAAATTCAGCACGTCGCCTGCGCCGAGGTTATCGAGGACGGCGCGATATCGCCCACCGTCTTTGGTGGGCAAAAATTCCACACACGGCGTTGCGCCGCAGTTGGCAATGCGCACGCTGTTCGGCACCGCAGTGCGCACATCACGCGCCAAACGCCGCATGGCCGTGTCGGCGATGTCGGTCAGTTCGGCGCGGCGCGCGCTGTCCACATATCCCTGCACCGGTGCTCTCAAAAACATCGCCACGATGGCGCCGATGATGCCGGTGATGACGATGACGATAATCATCTCCACCAAGGTAAAACCGGATTGCATGTTATTTTTTTTATGCCTCTTAACTATTTTCAGGAAACTGCTTTCCCCCTTTGCAAAAGGGGGGTAGGGGGGATTTGATGTCCGCAAAATCCCCCTCAATCCTTTTGCAAAGGGGGAGGCGGGTTGGCGACACTTATCCTGTGAATTGTTCAGAGGCATGTTATTTTTTGGCGTCATCAGTATTGTGTCCTGTAGCCGGAGATTGCTACTTGCCCGCCTTGCGGTTCGGTCACGGTCACGGTGATCAACACCGCGCTGCCGGCTGCAATAGCCCCCAAAGCCGAGGGGACGATAGCCACCGTTGCACTGTAATTCTCCAGACCGGCAACGGGTGTGCCATCAAGCGCATAAATGCCGGGCGCCGGACCGCCGTTGGGATAACCGTTATAACAACTGACAATGTGATAATCCGTGGATCGATTGGTCGGAGTCACGACGCTGGCTGGCGGGCAGATCGCGAGTCCGTTGTTTAAGTCGATGAAATCCTGCAATTGGATCTCTTCCAATAAAGATTCCGCCGCCGCGATGGCTTGTTTATGGATGAGCGGATCGGCACTGTGCCGGGTCACCGTGTTCATCACCATCAGGATGCCGGTCAGCGCCACGCTGATGACCACGATGAAGATGATCAGCTCGATGAGGCTGAAGCCGCGTTGTCTCAGAGTTGAAATATCAGTGGACATAACCCGTCTCCGCTTCGACTGTAATTGTCGTCGTTCCCACAACCCATGAAGCTGCCGCATTGGGTCGACCCAATGCGCTAAAGGTGACCGCTTGGGGCAATGCCGGTGTTACAGAAACCGTGTCCGAAATTACGCAATTGATATCACCGCCAGTCAAGGCAATTCCACAATTTGAATCTTGCGCCGCAGTGATATTCACCGTCACATTGCGATGCTGTGCCACTGCCACTTTCTGTCCAAAACGAAAGGCAGTTTTGACCTGATCTGCCGCACCACGCGATTGAAAAACATCATTGTCATAAAAACGTGGAAGTGCCGCCATTGCCAGAATGCCCACAATGACCATCACCGTGATCAGCTCGACCAGCGTAAATCCGCGATGGATACGCCGCACGTGTATCCCTGCAAAGGACGACACACTTGGTTTCACAATTTCACCCCTGCACGGACGCCGAAACACAGTTCACTCGCCGGCTTGATCGCTGTGATTTGTTGAGTGCTCAAACGCATGGCTTTTAGCCCTTTATGTCGCTGATTTTCTGAGCCGCAGTGTAACAAAAAGTGCAAAAGACCAGCAAAAAACAAGGGAGGCCGAAGCCTCCCTTGTTAATACCCAACGATGCGCCAGCGTCAACAAATCAAACTCGAGGAACTTGGAGGATTGGCATCCTCTTGAGCATTACGCTGGCCTTGTTTCTCCTAGCTGCATTTTAACATCCAGTAGTATCTGGTGTGACAATGGGACCAGCCACGGCTGTCGCAGCGGTGTATACCACCTGACAAGTTGCAACTGGGCCATTTCGCATCCTTACCGTATTTCCGCCAGCCACTGTCCATTCGGTAGAAACCCCTGCAGCATCTGTAATGTTGGCCGCAAAAAGAATTCCGCCAACTCCCGTGTCCGGATATCCGTTGACCATGGTTATGCTCGCTCCACCCAGTGCAACAGCTGAGCCCGCTCCGAGTCCCGCGACCATCTGTGACGCATGAGCCAAATTAGCTGCAGACGAAATCGCCCCTGCCGCGCCGGTCATCGCAGCTCTACGCGCATCACCTTGGATATCCAAAAATTTGGGCATCGCGGTCGCAGCCAGGATGCCCAAAATGACGATTACCACGATCAGTTCGATCAATGTAAATCCTTGTTGATTTTTCATCTAATCTCTCCTAATTAATGTTGGAGCCGCAGCCCCGTTGGTTTTAGTTGCTTCGCTTGTTTCAAAATACTGCCACAGCCGAACCTTTCACAAGCAGGGGCAATATAATCCAGAAAATGGGAAGTGGGCAAGTCATTCATCAGGGGATTTCAAATCAGGACAAGGTCTTGGCGCGCGAAGTTCATCAAAAAAGACGTGTCGAATGGCAGGCTTCAGTGGCCCAGCCAGAAGATCAAAATGAGCATTGTATAAAGGCTGCCTATGGTCAAAAAGACACCGCTCAAACGTGCGTGGCGCAGAACGTAGCGATCCAGACCGTGACGTGATATCTCCATCGGTTTAAGGGATTTGCGCAAGGATACCCATTGGTTGGCTTCTTCTTCGAAACCGCGCAATAAACTGGGACGGAACAACATGAACAGCGCCACCAAGATGGCGCATAACGCGCCCGACATCGCGGTCAAAACCAAAGCGTCAAGCAATGCTTCAACCAAAAGACGCGGATAAGCAAGCAAGGCGGACAATGTTGCAACGGCCGACTCCCGTTCGATGCGCGCGGTGAAAAAATACAACACATACAGTGCGCCCAGCAGCAGCAGGGTGGCGGCCAAATACCGATAACGGTAGAACCAGAAATCAATATTAAAACTTCGATCCAGCGCCTTATCGAGGTGACGTGTGGAAATCCACACGTTGAGCTTGCTGCTGGTGCGCTCAATCAACTGTGGTCGGAAGACCAGCACCACGCCGACCAACATGCCGGCAATACTTCCCACGATCAGGAATACCGTTGCGGATTGCAGTAACCAGGATTGGACGAAAGACGTCATGTTCGATCAAACCAGCGCAGGGGAACCGTCGGTTCAAATAACGTGGTGACCAACTCTTTGGCCGGACCTGCCCCGCCCAAAGCCGGCTCATACACCAGTTGCACATGGAAACGAATCCACTTCTTGCCGTCCGCTCCCGCTGTGAAGTTTTCCCCGTGGTCGATCACGTAGATCAGCTCGCGCGATTTGAGATCGAACATCCAACTGCCGGGTGCAACAGTACGCAGACCCGGATCGTAATATTCGCCCCGGTAATTGATCGGCGGCTTTTGCAACCAGGTCATCGGGTTGTCCGACGCCAGGACACTGAGTTCCTTTTGCGATGCGGCATTGCGCATAATGAGCGTGCTATAGCGCATCACCAAGGCACTTTGGATGGCGTCCCGCACCTGTTGCATCGCGGTCTTTTCCGCCTGTTCCTGATAGTAGGGAATACGCACCAAAAACAAACCGGCCAGCACGACGATGATCAGGATGACCGCGACGAATTCGATGAGGGTAAAACCCCTCGGAATGTGTGAAACCGTGCGCGAAGGGTGCGCTACACATCGGCAACTTTTTGACATAAGAATCGATTCTGGAAATTTTCCGATTATCGGTGCATCGCCGCTTTGCCCAAGTCCCACATCGGCAGGAAGATGCCCAACGCCAGGACCAATACCAGAGCACCCAGCGCCGTGATCATGATGGGTTCGATCTGCGCACTCAGGGTCTTGATTTCATATTCCACTTCGCGTTCATACATGCCCGCGATCTCGAACATCAGACCGTCCATGTCTCCGGTCTCTTCGCCCACGGCAATCATCTGCAACACCGTCGGGTTGAATACGCCGGTGGCATTGGCGGTGCGCAAGATACTTTCACCGCGCTCGACACCGTCGCGCATCTGTTCGATTTTGCTGCGCATGAATTCATTGTCCACCACCAGACACACGGTATTCAGGGCCTGCACGATGGGGATGCCGCTTTTGAAAGAAAGCGCGAGACTGCGCGCAAAGCGGGAAAGTGTGGCCTTGAAGATGATCTTGCCTGCGATGGGTAACTTGAATTTATAGCGATCCCATTTGTAACGTCCGTCCACGGTTTTGACCCAGGCGCGAAAACCGACGACAAGTCCGACCAACACGGCCAATTGCAACATCCAATAATTCACCATGAAATTGGAGAACCCCATGAGAATTTTGGTCATCAGGGGCAGGTCGGTATGAAATCCCTCGAACACTTTGGAGAAGGCGGGAATCACAAAGACATTGACGATGACCAGCGCGGTAGCCATGGCAAAAACCACGAACATCGGGTAACGCACAGCAGCTTTGACCCGCTCGCGCATGTCTTTTTCAAATTCCAGGTGTTCGTACAGACGCATAAAAGTCTTGTCCAACATGCCGGTCATTTCGCCCACTTGCACCATGCTCAGATAGAACGGGGAGAAAATATCGGGATGACGACGCATCGCGCTGGAAAGTTCGTGGCCACTGTCCAGACTCTCACGTAAATCCTGCAACATGGCGGTGAACAACGGGTTCTGGGACGACTCTTGCAGACCGGCCAACGCGCGCATGATCGGGACGCCCGCTTTGAGCAGGGTGTACATCTGGCGGCTGAACAACATCAATTCCAAGGGATCAATACGACGGTAATGCAACAGCTGTTGCAGGAAACTCGGGCCTTCGTCTTTGGTGCGTGCGTTACGCGAGGCTTTAATTTCGGTCGGTGTGATGCCGTTACTGAATAACTGGTCGGCGACGGCGCCACTGTCCAATCCTTCCAGCGTGCCCTGCACCAATTCGCCGCGACCACTTCTGCCTTTGTAGGTAAAGACCGGCACGCTTAATCCTCGACCTGATTGCTGATACGCATCACTTCTGCCACGCTGGTTCGGCCCAGCTTCATCTCATGGATCGCGGCATCCAGCAACGTCTTGCCTTTCAAATTCTCGCGCGCGGCAAACATGAAATGGGTGTTGTCCTCATGCGTGGCCGCATCGACCAGTGACTGGGTCATTTCCAGCATTTCATATACGCCCATACGTCCGTGGTAGCCGGTGCCATTGCAATGCGAGCAGCCGCGACCATGCTTCAGATCACCCCAGTTGCTCGGGTTCAGCCCTTCCGATTCCAGCCACTCAATCTCTTGCAACGTGGGTTGATGTACGTCGTTGCAACTTTCACAAATGCGCCGCAACAATCGCTGCGCCAGCACCGCCTGCACCGAGGAGGCCACCATATATTTCGGCACGCCCATATCCACCAGGCGGAACAACGTACCGCCCGAATCACGGGTGTGCAATGTGGAGAACACCAAGTGACCGGTCATGGCAGCACGCATGCCGATCTGCGCAGTCTCGACATCGCGCATTTCGCCGACCAGGATCACGTCCGGGTCTTGACGCAAGGCGGAACGCAACACGCGCGAAAAGGACAGCTCGATCTTCTCGTTCACCTGCACCTGGACGATCCCGGGCAAACGATATTCCACGGGATCTTCCACAGTGATGATCTTCTGGTCGATGGTATTGATCTCGGCCAGTCCGGCATACAGCGTGGTGGTTTTGCCGCTACCCGTGGGCCCGGTGACCAGCACCATGCCGTTGCTACGGCTAATGATCTCGCGAAACCGTTTCAGCATTTCGGGCGGCATACCCAACTTATCCAGCGTAAGGAAGCTGCCGCTCTGGTTGAGCAAACGCATCACGACCGATTCGCCGTATTGGGTGGGCATGGTCGAGATACGGATGTCCATGGCCTGGTCGCGTACCCGAATATTGAAGCGACCGTCTTGCGGCAGACGTTTTTCCGAGATATCGAGGCCCGACATCAGCTTCAGGCGCAACGCGATGGAGGAGGCAACCTTGCTGTCGGCCTCGGTTTGCAAATGCAACGCGCCGTCGATACGGAAGCGGATCTGCAAACGGGTTTCCTGCGGCTCGATGTGCACGTCCGAGGCATTCACCTGCGCGGCATCTTCAAACATGGTTTGCAGCAGCTTGACCACCGGCGCTTCTTCAACTCCAACGGTATCGCTCAGTGCGCCGAAGTCGACGTATCCTTCGCCCAACTCTTCCGAGATCTCGCGCGCCAAGCCGCTGATTTCGTCGGTGCGGCGATAGACACGGTCGATGGTTTCCAGCAACTGGCCTTCGGTGACCACCGCCACGTCGATGTCGCGCTTGAGAATGCGCGCAATCTCGTCAAACGCAAACAGATCGGTGGGATCGGTCATGCCGACCAGAATCGCGCCATTGCGGTCTTCCAATGCAAGCGAACGGAAGCGCCGCGCCTGATTCTCCGGCAGGCGGCGCACGATCTCCAGATTGACGTTGTAGTACTTGAGATTGATGTAGGGAATGTTGAGCTGTTTACCCAGAGACTCGGAAATCTGATCCTCGGTCACCAGTCCGTTGTCGACCAGCACCCGGCCCAGTTTGCGGCCAGTTCGCTTTTGCTGTTCCAGCACGAATTGCAACTGGTCGAGCGAGATAAGCTTTTGCTGTACCAGCAAGTCGCCTAAGCGGACTTTTTCCGGACGCGTCATAATTCCCCCTAAAGATTTTTGCGAGTTGCCCAACAACCGATGCGAAAGTTAGCCGTTTTTCCCTGTACTGACAAGGTGTTTTCTGTGTTCAATGTGATTCTCTACCAACCCGAAATCCCGCCGAACACCGGCAACATCATCCGCTTGTGCGCGAATACCGGAAGCCGCCTGCATCTGATCCGGCCTTTGGGTTTTGAACTGGAAGACAAGTTGCTGCGCCGTGCCGGGTTGGACTACCACGAATATGCGTCACTGCACGTACACGACAGCCTGCAACTGTGTCTGCAAAGTTTGCACATCGCTACCGCTCTCCCCCACCCTAACCCTCCCCCGGATGAATCCCCCCTATCCAACTTTCCCCCGCAAGCGGGAGAAAGGGCAAACGAGAAAGGCAATCTTGAATCCCTGGGAGAGGGGACAAACGCATCGCTACGCGAACTTTCCCATTCCCCTCGAATTTTCGCTTTCACTACCAAAGGTTCGCATCCTTACCAGACAGCGCGTTTTGCGCCCGGCGACGCGTTTCTGTTCGGGCCCGAGAGTCGCGGTTTGCCAAACGAGATATTGGAAGCGTTGGCGCCGGAACAGCGCCTGCGTTTACCCATGTTGCCGAACAACCGCAGCTTGAATCTTTCCAACACGGTGGCGGTTGCCGTGTTTGAAGCGTGGCGGCAATTGGATTTTGCCGGAGCCGGTTGAACGCGCGGGAGACTACTTGGGAGGTGAAGAGAACTCTTCACCCGGTTGCCGGCTGAGCAGAATTTCCACCGCGCGGTCGGCGGGCAGATCCTCGTAAAGCACGCGATATACAGCCTGACAGATCGGCATCTCGACCTGCTGTTGCACGGCGATGTGTTGTACTTCACGCGCGGTATAAACCCCTTCCGCTACGTGACCCAGTTCATTCAGAATGGCGCCGAGCGAGTGGCGTTGCGCGAGCAACATGCCGACCTGGCGGTTGCGCGAAAGGTCGCCGGTACAGGTCAGGATGAGGTCGCCCACACCGGTTAATCCACCCAGCGTTTCTGCGCGACCGCCCATCTTTAGTCCGAGCCGCGTCATTTCGACCAACCCCCGCGTCAGCAAAGCGGCACGGGCATTGAGTCCCATCTGCATGCCATCGCAAATGCCGGCGGCAATCGCCAGCACGTTTTTGATCGCGCCGCCGATTTCCACCCCCACGACATCGGTGCTGGAGTAGATACGCAAACGCGAATGATGCAGAGCCTTGGACATGTATTGCGCAAATTCGCCGTCGTTGGATGCCAGTGTCATCGCGGTAGGCAGTCCGCGCGCCACCTCTTGTGCAAAACTGGGGCCGGATAACGCACCGCGAGCAAAGTCCGCAGGCAGGATTTCGTTCACGATTTGATGGGGAAGCAACGAGGTAGCAGTTTCGATGCCTTTGCACAGCCAAACGACACCGGGGAATTTTAGTAAGTCTGACGCAGATTCTCCCGCTTGCCGGAATGGGCCGCTTAAAGGAAAGTGATCTGAAATCAGTTGCAGCGTGCCACGTAATCCGGAAACCGGAGCAGCCACGATGACGAGTTCGACAGCGTGCAAAACCTCGCTCACGTTGCTTGAAACTGTCAGATTGGCGGGCAGGCTAATACCCGGAAGATAACGCTGGTTGCAGTTTGTCTCGCGCATCGCCGACGCTTGAAGTGCATCCCGCGACCACAACACGACGTCATGCCGCGCAGCAAAACTGATCGCCAACGCGGTGCCCCATGCTCCTGATCCCAAAACAGCGATACGCATCACTTACCCTTAATTAATCGCCCCAAACATCGGCACTCCTGACATAACCGGTCATGCCGTCGCGGTGTCGCACTTTGACCCAGCCCGCACCGGTATTCCCCAACCACTCCAATCCCAACTGTCGCGGTGCAACAAATTCCCTGCCTGCGCTGTCATCCCAATTGCTGCGAACCGTGGCGACATCGGCCGTGACCACAACATAGCGTTTGCTGCTGAGATTGCGCTTTTCGATCCAGAAGATATTTCCGGTCGAGTCGCGCACCTTGGCCCAGTTCTCCAAAATCACGAGCTGCTCCAGCGGCAGATAGCGCGTGGCGACGAACAGTTTTTTTGCCTTGAGCGAATTCGCATCGTAAAGGATGGCGGGTTCCGCCACCGAGACGAATTCAAACCCCAGCGCCGAATGGCAAAAAACAAGCAACAGCGCAGCTGTCGCGAGGTATTTCGTCAAACTTAAATTCGTGTAGCGATCGTGCGTCCCCTCTCCCTCCGGGGGAGGGTTAGAGTGGGGGAAACGGACATGGCAAGCTCCAGTATCTGGAATGACCTTCGACATGTCCGTCAGTGTTTCACCGTCGAGGCAGCTTCTGCCTGAGCCAACACCTGCTGCTTTTGTTGCTGGTAGATGGCATCGAAGTTGATCGGATTGAGCAACACCGGCGCGAATCCGCCGCGCACCGCCACATCCGAAACAACTTCGCGCAAATAGGGGTAGAGAATGTTGGGGCATACCACCGCCAACACCGATTCCATCTCCTCTGCGGGAATGTTGCGGACTTGGAATATCCCGGCTTGTTTAGCTTCGATCAGGAACATGACTTTGTCCTTTTCCGGCAATTTTGCTGTGACAGTCACCGTCACAACGACCTCGAACACCCCCTCCTCGACGGAAGACGCTTGGGTGTGAAGTTGCAGATCGATCTGCGGATTCTCACGTTCCAGAAAAATCGCGGGCGCGTTGGGAATCTCCAGCGACAAATCTTTCACATACAATTTTTCGATATTGAACAGCGGTGTGGCTGCCGGATTGGGTGTTGTAGCTTCGGTCATGTTTATTCCTATAAAGAAAGAGTGAGCAGCGGTTCCAAACCACCCGCGCGGTCGAGAGCCGCGAGATCGTCGAAACCGCCGATATGTTTGTCGCCAATGTAGATTTGCGGAACGGTGCGGCGTGCGGTTTTGGCTTCCATTTCCATGCGCAATTCGGGTTGCAGATCGACGCGTATCTTCTCGATGGTTAACACACCCTTGCGACGCAGGAGCCGCTCCGCATTGACGCAGTAGGGACAGACCTCCGTGCAATACATCACCACTTTAGGCATTGCGTGTCCCATTATTTTTCCAGCGGCAGGTTGGCTTTTTGCCAGGCGTTCACCCCGCCGCTCAGATTATGTGCTTGGGCAAAATTGTGTTTGTTCAGCAAAGCCGTCGCCGATGCAGAACGGGCACCGCTACGGCAAACCACCACAATGGGGCGTTCACGATATTTCTCCAACTCGCCGATGCGCTCTTTCAGCTTTCCCACCGGGATCAGGCGGCTGTTGATGATGTGGCCAACATCGTATTCGCCCTGTTCGCGCACATCCAGCACCAGGGCATTGCTGCGGTTGATCAGGCTCATCGCCCCCAAGGTGTCCACTTCCTTGATGCCGCGAATGCGATTGCCGAAAAAAGACCAGAACAGCATGAAGCCGCTGATCAGCGCAATCAATACTTCGGGCCAGTTATTTTGCAGGAACTGCAGCACGTCGATACTCCTCGTTTTTTTGGGTTGCGAATTCTAACAGAGGGGCAAAACGCGCGGGGTCTTTGCTCGCTTGATCATTCAGTTCGTTCAGTGCATTCTTGTATTCCGACGGGTAAGCCCAGATCGCTTTTCCCAGCATATCCTGCGCTTCAAGCGCACGATCCGACCACGCCAACAACCAGACCTGATGGTAGACAACCGGCGCGACCGGAACATAACTCAATGCCCGGGTGTTCAGTTCGAGTTTTTCCTGCAAGTGATCCCCGCTCGGCTCCATCATGTTGGCGATGAAGAGTTCGGCGTAGGAACTGAATAACGGGAATTGATGTGCGGCCAACAATTCATCGCGCGCCCGCGTCACAAACGCCGGGTTCTTGGCTGACATCCCCTTGAACGACAAAGCATTCTCCAGGTGTTTATACCCTTGCAATCCCTGCACCAGCGACATGACCCCCAGCAACAAAATTACCGCCACGGACAGACGTCCGACTGTGCGCAATTCCAGCCGATACGAAGTGCTGTCGAACAACCCGAACAAAACTGCACCGATGCCGATGAAATAGGCGTACCACATCGGATATTCGAGCAAACTGTGAATGCCAAGCACTGCAAGCGTGGCATATCCCCACCAATGATAAATTGTGAACTGGGCATTACGCACAACAGAGTGCCACAACCATATTCCCAACGTCCCCACCAGAATAGCCACGCCCGCCAATCCTGTCTCGGCAGCCAGTTGCAACACGATGTTATGCGCATTGTTGTAAAGGCCGGTGATATCCGGGTTATGCAGCGTTACCGCGAGTTGCAAGTGCTGGTAGGCGAACTGGCCAAAACCCGCTCCCAACAGCGGGAACTGGGCAAAAATCAGCAGGGCTTCGTGCCACAGATGAATACGAATACTTCCGCTACGCGCCTCGCCGAAAAGACGTTCGGCTGAGGTGATACTTCCGCTAGCGCCCTGTAGCCAAGGCAGTTGCACCACGAAATGCATGAGAGCAAAACCCACCCACAGGGCCAGTGCAAAACCCAGAATCGGTCGTAGTGATGGATCCCTGCGCTTCCACAACCACGCCAAAACCACGGCAAAACTCAGATATAACCAGGCACTGCGCGAACCGGACAGAACCAGCACGAACAACATCGGGATGGCCAACAGAAAAACTTGCCAAATCCGCAGCGAAAGTCGCACATACAGCAGCCCCAGGGAGATCAAACCCAAAGCAAGGTAATTTGCATAGTGATTCGGTTGCGCGGTATTTCCATATACCGAGAACGCTGTCTTGACCGTAACGACCGAATTCAAAAAAGTATCCCAGCGATAATGTTGCAATATGCCGGCCAGGGTATTCAGTTCCGCCCCTGCCAATAAAAATATTGCCAGCACGGTCACCACGAAAGGCAAGCCGAGTTCTTCACGCAAGCGTTGGCCCAACATCATGAGCAAGGCGGTGAACAGAAAATAGAGCGACAACAACAGCAAATGATCGAAGTGTGTGATGCGTCCTACGGCAAACTGCAACAACGTCAACAACATTAATCCGATGGGCAACAACACGATGCGCGGAACCTGGGGAGTGAGCCAGTAATTTGCCGTCAACAGCAGGGGTAGGCTACACAACCCGAGAACACCCGCCCCCCATTCCTGATAAAAAGTGGTGATCGGATAAGCATGGTGGTAATACAAAAAGGGTAAAACCCACATCAGGCCGACGAAGGACAAACTGATGTGGGCAAGACGCAACTGGGAGGGAGTCGATTTGATTTGCAACAATTAGGGATGCCGATTCGGGCAATGAAAATTGATGAGCGCGCATTCTACTGGAATATTTTACAGCGCATGACGCTTTGGATTTCCTGAACGTACTCCCAATACCATAGCCTGTTCTCGCCACGGGAAGCCGCTGCGAAATTGCTCTGCGCTTTACTCAGTGATGCAGAACCCGCAGGACAATCGCCAAATCGGCTAAAATTCGGCGCTGGCCGCTGACACACAATTTTATCGTTGGCTGCGTTCTTTATTTTTCGAAATCCCGGTTATACATACCGCCATGACAAACTCTACAAACAAACCCGTCACCCCGGTTCTGCTTCTCATCCTGGATGGTTTCGGCTATCGCGAAGACCCCGATTCCAACGCGGTTGCCCACGCACACAAACCCAATTGGGACAGGTTGTGGAAAAAATATCCGCACACGCTCATCAACACTTCCGAACTGCAAGTCGGTTTGCCCAAAGGACAAATGGGCAACTCCGAAGTGGGGCACCTGAACATCGGTGCGGGACGTGTGGTGTATCAGGATCTGACCAAGGTCGATCTGGCCATTGATAACGGTAGCTTCTATACCAATCCGGCGCTGGTCCAAGCGGTGCAAACAGCCCGGCTGCGCGGCTCCGCTTTGCATATTCTGGGGCTGCTTTCCCCCGGCGGTGTCCACAGTCATGAAACACATATCCAAGCCATGTTGGAATTGGCAGTGCGCGCCGGATTGAAAAAAATCTACATCCATGCATTCCTCGACGGGCGCGATACCCCGCCGCGCAGTGCGGGACAATCACTGCAGTCATTGCAGGATAAGTGTTTTCAACTCGGTGCCGGACGCATCGCCACTCTCGTCGGACGCTTTTTTGCCATGGACAGAGACAACCGCTGGGAGCGTGTGCAGATCGCGTACGACATGCTGACCCTGGGCAGTGCGCCCTTCGCTGCCGCAACACCCCTTGCCGCATTGGAATCCGCTTATGCGCGCGGCGAAAATGACGAATTCGTACAGGCCACGGTCATCGGCGAAGCGATGCCGATGGTCGACGGTGATGTCGCGGTGTTTATGAATTTCCGCGCCGACCGTGCACGCGAAATTACCCGCGCGCTGACCGATGAAAAGTTCGAAAGTTTCACGCGCACCCGCTTCCCCAAGTTGGCCAACTTCACCACCTTGAGCAGTTACGGCGAAGACTTCCACCTGCCCTGTGCCTATACGTCCGACACCATCCACAATGGTTTCGGTGAATATCTTTCCGGTTTGGGACTGAAACAACTGCGCATCGCCGAGACGGAAAAATACGCGCACGTCACCTATTTCATGAACGGCGGCAAAGAACAACCCTACCCCGGAGAAGACCGCATCCTTGTCCCCTCACCCAAAGTCGCCACGTATGATTTGCAGCCGGAGATGAGTGCTTTCGAAGTCACCGACAAACTGGAGGCCGCTATCCGCAGCGGGCAATACCAGGCCATTTTGTGCAACTACGCCAACGGCGACATGGTCGGCCATAGCGGCATCATGGAGGCGGCGGTAAAAGCGGTCGAAGCACTGGATATTTGTGTGGGGCGCGTTGTGCAGGCAATGCTGGAATGCGGCGGTGAAGTGCTAATTACCGCCGATCACGGCAATGCCGAACAGATGTTGGACCGGGGCACTCAACAGGCACATACCGCACACACATTGAATGTGGTGCCCTTTTTGTATATCGGTCGCGGGGCTAAGATCGCCGAAGCGGGTACGGGCGCTCTGCAAGACGTCGCGCCCACTTTGCTTTGCATGATGGGCCTGCCGCAACCGGCAGAAATGACGGGCCGCTCACTTATCCGTATTCTGTGAGTGTTCTGCTGCGACTGATATTTCTGGCGACTTGCCTGTTTGCGCAGGTCGCGCAAGCCACACAACAGGAAGACCTGGAAAAGCTGCGCAAACGCATTATTTTGGTTCAGCAGGAATTTGAAAAGTCCAACGAATCCAAGTCGGAAGCCGCCGATGCGCTGCGGGAGTCGGAACGTGCCATCAGCGACAGCAATCGTTCCTATACACGACTCGCCCTGCAACAACAGGTCGCCAGAAATGAACTCCATGTTCTGCAACAACGCGCCAGTTTTCTGAATACATCATTGCAGCAGCAGCAAGCAGGGCTGGGGCGATTGCTGTATCAACACTATTTGGACAACGGCGATCAAAACCTGCTCAAATTGCTGATTAACAACGACGATCCGAATCAAGTCGCGCGCGATCTGCATTACTACCGCTATATTGCCAAAAGCCGCGCCTCCGCCCTGAAATCGTTGCGAAATAGTTTGGCCAACATTCAATGGGTGACAGAACAAGTCCGCAGCAAAAGTAACGAGATTGCCGCGTTGCAAACCGATGCGCGCAACACATTGCAACAACTGCAGCGCGACAAAAATACCCGCGCGTTAACACTGAACAATATCTCTCGGCAACTTAAACAGCAGCGGAAAGAGATCCGCCGCCTGCAACGCAACGAGAACCAACTGTCGAAGTTGGTCGCGAAACTGGCGCATTTAATTCCGGACAGCGGCCATGTTCATTTCAAATCACTCAAGGGCAAACTTGCGTTGCCGGTCAAAGGAAAAACATCCAACCGCTTTGGCACACTCCGCCCGGAAAGCACACTGGCGTGGACGGGCTGGTTCGTGCGAGCCGCCCCGAATCAACCGGTCAAGGCCATCGCTGCCGGCCGTACCGTGTATGCGGATTGGCTGCGCGGCTTCGGCAATTTGCTCATCATTGATCACGGCCAAGGTTATTTGAGCCTGTATGGCAACAATGAAACGCTCTATAAACAGACCGGTGAGGCCGTGAAGGCAGGTGACACGATTGCGTCCGTGGGCAGCAGCGGCGGCAACGAGGATTCCGGTTTATACTTCGAGCTGCGTTACGAGGGAAAGCCCTTCGACCCAAGCGGTTGGTTTAGAAACAGATGAAAATGTCCGAATTTCCCGTTCGCATTTTTTACCCGCCTGTATTGGGAAGCAAGTCGGGGAAAACAGGGCTACAGGCTGAACAGTATGGCATGGCATATTTGTCATGCCCGTTAACAAGGAAAATCAATGAGTCGTCGCTTTAAAGAATACGGTCTTATCGCTATCGGGTTGGTGTCAGGAGTATTGATCAGCCTGCATTTTTCTGCCGTTGCGGACAAAGACACAGCGTTGCCGCTTCCAGTTGAAGAATTGAGGGCCTTCTCGGAAGTCTTCGGCAGAATCAAGAGTGACTATGTGGAACCGGTGAGCGACAAAAAATTGATCACCGAAGCGATCAATGGCATGTTGAGCGGTCTCGATCCGCACTCGGCCTACCTCGACGCGGAAGGTTTTAAAGAACTGCAAGTGGGCACGCAGGGCGAATTTGGCGGCTTGGGAATCGAAGTCGGCATGGAAGATGGCTTGGTCAAAGTCATCTCGCCCATTGAAGACACGCCGGCTTTCAACGCCGGAATCAAGAGCGGCGATCTCATCATCAAACTCGACGACACGCTGGTGAAGGGCCTCAGCCTGAACGACGCGGTTAAACGTATGCGCGGCAAACCCGGCAGCAATATCCAGCTCACGATCGTACGTAAAACCGAGACCAAACCGCTGCAGTTCAATGTGACTCGCGCGATCATCAAAGTGCAAAGTGTGAAATCCAAGTTGCTGGAATCGGGATACGGCTTTGTCCGTGTCACCCAGTTCCAGGAACACACGGGAGAAAATCTTTCGACTGCGCTGGAGAATCTGCGCAAACAGAACGAAGGTCCTTTACAGGGTTTGGTGCTCGATTTGCGCAACGATCCGGGCGGACTCTTGACCGGTGCGGTTGGCGTATCGGCCGCTTTTTTACCCAAGGATGCTTTGGTGGTTTATACCGAAGGCCGTACCGATGATGCCAAGATGCGACTTCTCGCCAGTCCCGATTATTACCTGCGCGGGGGCGGCAAAAGCGATTATTTGAAAGACTTGTCGGGTGAGTTCAAGAACGTGCCGTTGGTCGTGTTGGTCAATGGCGGTTCAGCCTCGGCCTCCGAGATCGTTGCCGGCGCACTGCAGGATCACAAACGTGCGGTCATCATGGGTACCCAGACATTCGGCAAAGGTTCGGTGCAAACCATCTTGCCATTGGGTAACAATACCGCAATCAAACTGACCACCGCCCGTTACTACACCCCAAGCGGCCGCTCTATTCAGGCCAAGGGAATCATCCCCGACATCTTGGTTGAAGATCCCGCGACCGCCGCATTGGAGAACTCATTCCGGCTGCGTGAAGCCGATCTGGAAAAACATTTGAGCAATGATCGTCAGCCGGAAGAAAAATCTGAGCCCTCCAAATCCACGCCAAAATCCCCTGCCAAAAGCAAGGAAAATGAAGACAAGAAGCCGGAGTTTGCCGAATTCGGTTCAAAGAATGATTACCAACTGAATCAGGCCATGAACCTACTCAAGGGCATGAACATCTTGCGGGGTAAATAAACAATGAATCCGTTTGAGCTGCAGAAAGAACGCGTATTGGTTTTCATGGATGAGCCCGAACATCAAGTCGACCAGGCATTGTCAATCCTTGGCGGCTTGAATAAGTTCAGCGTGACAAAAGGGCCGCTACCGAATAGTTTGCGCATCCGTTACAGCATCGAGCATTACTCGCTTGAGGGGCTTGAGAAAGCCCTGATCAAAGAAGGCTTCAACTTTAAGAACACGCTGTTCGGCAACCTTAAAAAGACGCTCATCCATTATTGCGAAGACGTGCAATACCATAACTTGAAAACTCCCGAGCCGCGCACCAAGAACAATTCTCAGGAAGTCTTCGTCAAAGCTTACGAGAACCATTCTCACGGCGATATGGACGGTGCCGTCAAGGATCAACGCGAATCGAACTGAGCGGCATGGACGATAGCCAGCTTCTGCGTTACAGCCGCCACATCTTGTTACCCGAGATCGGCATCGAAGGTCAAATGAAGCTGCTCGCCTCCCGTGTTCTTATCATTGGTGCAGGCGGTTTGGGTTCTCCCGCAGCCATGTTTCTTGCGTCCAGCGGCATCGGTACGCTCACATTGTGTGACGACGACCTGGTCGATCTCACCAACCTGCAACGTCAAATTGCCCATCGGTCCGACAGCATCGGTTTCCCAAAAGTGGAGTCTGCCCGGACCACATTAAGCGGCATCAATCCCGGAATAAAGATAGTCGCGTTGCAGGAAAGAGCGGATGAACGCCGACTGGGGCTTCTTGCCGAAGATGTCGATTTGGTCTTGGATTGCAGTGACAACTTCCCAACCCGCTATGCACTCAACCGCGTCTGTTCAAAGCTGAAAAAACCGCTTGTCTCCGGCGCAGCCACACGTTTTGACGGTCAAGTTAGCGTGTTTGATTTTCGGCGTCACGATAGTCCTTGCTACCACTGTCTGTTTCCGGAACAAATGGAAAGCGAAGAGACACGCTGCGCCGTGCTGGGGATCTTTGCACCTTTGGTGGGTATCATCGGCAGCCTGCAGGCCGCCGAAGCATTGAAACTGCTGACGGGCATCGAAACGACGTTGTGCGGAAGAATGTTGACGATCAATGCGTTGAATATGGAACTCCGCACGATAAAACTCGTGCGTGACCCAGACTGCCCGGTCTGCCAAAACAACTTGGCTTGAACTACTACACGGGAAGCGCGATTTTGTTGTCTGTGCTGAACTGGTAGTCTTTGAAAATGTGCTCAGCCGAGAGCACTTGATAACTACCGTCTGCCGATTTGCGGGTGGTGTCTTTCAAGCGATAGGTAAGGTGGCCGCACGTCCAACATTTGAAATTCCGCATGTGGGTACACAGGCAGGTCTTGTCAAATACAGTGATCTTCTTTTCATCCGGATGCGCGGCGACCTCCCGGTTGTAAGCCTCGATGTAATCGCAGCGCCCATTCGCATCCAGCAGATAGCCGTATGACTCGCAACCGGGGCGGATTCCGGAACCGGTTGACGGACTGTTCTTCAACATGCGCATCGGATAGCCGGTGGGAGAGGTGCCGTTGACCTCAATGTCATCTTCACTGGCTTTGAAATATTCCTGCTGCACATCGCGCGGTAAACCACATTCTTTGCTGACGGTGAAACGTGTTGCCACCTGCACCGCCGCCGCACCCTCCTGTAGAAACGCTGTTGCATCGCTTCCGGTAAAAATTCCTCCGGCAGGAATCACTGGAATATCGAGTTTCTCATCGCGCAGGTATTGATGAATTTCGTTGACGATCGTACGCAAGTCATATTGCGCCCAGTCCATGCCAAAGCCCAAGTGACCTCCGGCCAACGGACCTTCCACCACGACATAGTCGGGCAAACGGCCGGTCTTTACGTTCTTGCGCAGGAAGAGTTGGAGTGCGCGTAATGACGATACGATGATGCCCAGTTTGGCATCGCGGAAGCGCGGGTGATCTTCCATTAATCCGAAAGAACCCAGATGTAATCCGGCCGCCAGGGTGATGCCGTCTATGCCCGCGCTCAGCGCTTCATGCAGCCGCACGCGTAACGTGTCACGCGGCGAATTCATGGTGAGCTTTTCCATGACGTTGATGAACACCATGCCGTTGCCCTGTTTGCGTTCCATGGTTCTGGTAACGTGCAAGCGGGTGGATTCGGCGATTTGGTCGAGATCGAACTTGACTGATGACTTGTCAGCGTTGTCGATGTTCAACTTGTATTGCAGCAACTTCTCTTTGACAAAGTCGGTGTCGTAACGGCGGTCCGACACAGTTGGCAACATCGCATCGGAGATATGCCCGACACCGCCCAGACGTGCCGCCTCCAATGCCAAATCCGCCGTGGAGATATCCACCCCCATACCGCCGATCATGATTGGAACCAATTCGTGTTTACCGAACTTCAGCCGAAAGTCATCTACTTTTTTTGTCATATCCCCACCCCGAAATCACGGGGCCTCCTCACCTAGGCTGAATGTTATAGCGTCACCCTGATCGAGCAACTTGTAATTTGTGCACTATATTACCTTGGAATAGCGCGCGTGTTCTTGTCGGGTACGCAGATATTTGTCGAAGACCATGCAAATATTGCGGATCAACATGCGACCTTTGGGCGTAACGGTGATCCATTGCGGAGTCAACTCAAGCAAACCTTCCTTTTCATATTCTGCCAGCTCGCCCATCTCGGTTGCAAAGTAATTGTCGAATTCGATCAGGTGTGCGATGTTGAACGATTCTTTGGAAATCTCGAAGTGACACATCAGTGCCTGGATGATGGCGCGTCGCACCAGGTCATCTGCATTCAGCTCCAGCCCCCGCATGATGGGCAATTGGTCGCGATCGAGAGCGTCATAATAATCTTCAAGTTCGCGGTAATTCTGACTGTAGGTCGGTCCGATCTTGCCAATTGCACTCACCCCCAGCGCAACCAGGTCGCAGTCTGAGTGGGTCGAATAACCTTGGAAATTCCTGTGGAGTCTGCCCTGCCTTTGAGCCACTGCCAACTCATCCTCCGGTTTGGCAAAATGATCCATTCCGATATACACATAGCCCGCACCGGTTAGCTTGTTCACGGCCATGCTCAGGATATCCAACTTGGTTTGCGCCGCCGGCAACTCTGCTTCATGGATACGCCGCTGCGGTTTGAAGAGAGTCGGCATGTGTGCGTAGTTGTAAATGGACAACCTGTCGGGATTGGCCGCAATCACGCGATCCAGGGTACGGCCGAATCCTTCCAGTGTTTGCCGGGGCAGTCCGTAAATCAGGTCGATGCTCACGGATTTGAAGCCGTTGGCGCGCGCCGCGTTGATGACGCGCAGGGTCTCCTCTTCACTTTGTATGCGGTTCACCGCTTTTTGCACGTCATCATCAAAGTCCTGCACGCCAACGCTGATGCGGTTGAATCCGGTCTGACCGAGTAATGCGATGGTCTCATCGCTGACCTTGCGGGGATCGATCTCGATAGAATATTCCCCGTCCTCCACCAACTTGAAGTACTGGCCGATCGCGGCCATCACGTCACGAATCTCATCGTCGCTCATGAAGGTCGGCGTGCCACCACCAAAGTGCAGTTGTTCCACCACCTGGTTAGGCCCCAGAAGCTTGGCTTGCATGGCCATTTCCTTTTTCAGGTAGCGCACATATTCTGCCGATTTGCTTCGATCTTTGGTAATCACTTTGTTGCAGGCACAGTAGAAGCACAGCGTATTGCAAAAGGGAATATGGATATACAACGACAGTGGCCGTCCAACCCCGCCGATTTCTCTTTTGGTGACCCATTGACTATAACTTTCAGCATTGAAAGCTTCGACGAAACGATCCGCAGTGGGATAGGACGTGTAACGCGGCCCGTTCTTGTCCAGCCTGCGTATCAATTCCAAATCCACCACCAGCTGATTTACTGCCTCATTCATGCTTACCCTCCTTCAAACAGGTGCGCACTATGCCAGTTCGCTGACTGACCGTCTTGATATATGTCAAAATATCGGCGCACTTGCCCCTCTACAAAATGCGGATTTGAAAGAAATCTATTGGCACCTCTCAACACAACCCGACTGAAAATAGCCTGCTCGAATTGCAATTTGCGCGAGCTGTGTCTGCCCGTCGACCTGACAGACCACGAGATGAGTCGCTTGGAGCATTTGAGCAACAAAAAACGCACTTTCGCCACGGGAGATTATCTTTTCCGCACTGGCGACCGTTTTAAGTCCTTGCACGCCATCCGCGGCGGATCTTTCAAAACTCGTGTTTTGCACGAGGACGGACGCGAGCAGGTGACCGGATTTCTGATGGCGGGCGAGATCATCGGTCTTGACGCGATCAGTACCGATTTTCATACCTGCGAAGCGGTGGCAATGGAGGACAGCGAAGTATGCGAGTTGCCCTTCGACCAACTCGAAGAATTGAGCCGCGACATACCCAGTCTGCAGCGTCATCTGCACAAGATCATGAGCCGGGAGATCGTGCGTGACCAAGGCATCATGATGCTGCTGGGTTCGATGCGTGCCGAGGAACGGTTGGCCGCTTTCCTTCTCAATCTCTCCAAACGCAACTCAGCTCACGGATTGTCGGCCACCAAGTTGATGTTGCGTATGTCGCGTTTGGAGATCGGCAGTTATCTGGGACTGAAGTTGGAGACGGTCAGCCGTGCTTTTTCCCATTTTCAGGAAGACGGGATGATTCGAGTCAAGGCTCGCGCAGTCGAATTATTGGATATCCAGAAATTGCGTGCGCTGGTCGGAAAGTAATGATTCAACTACAGAATCATTCCAATTTTTGTCAAGAATGCGTATCCTGCGCACCGCGATTCGACTACAACAAAGGGGAAAAACATGACACAACCTTATAAAGCCACTCTGGAAGAGATGGTTAGAGCCAAATGGCCACATGAGATATTCCTGATCAATCTGGTTTTTAACCACATCTTGGTTTTTGCTTCTACCTTTGGTGTTTTTAGCACTTTCCCGTTGATGGTATTGGTGGTTCCAATTACCTCGTTTGCCATTACGGGCTATATTTTGTTCAAGGCGAAACAGGTGGCTGCCGGCAATGAGACTGTGTTTGTAAAGGCACATTGGGTCGTTGCCAACAAGCGCAACACACACTTCATGTGGTTGCTCACCATCACTTGTGTGGTTATTGGTGGCGGCTTCTGGCTTTCCAAACTGATGGGCTGGTCCAAGATAGCCACGATCGCATTACTGGGCGGAGTGGGCCTGTTGCCTTTTATGGTTTCTTTGCTTGTTTTGATTGTGCTTGGAAATGATTCCATGTATCAGGCACGTCATAGCAAGATGCCCAGGGGCCTAGAAATTCCTGCAACTGAAACAGTTTCATAATTTTTCACGGTCCATTCATGTCTACTGAAAGCAAAATCTACTGGGGCGTTGGTCTGTTTTCCGTCGTCGTTATCATCGGCTCGTTCCTTATCCCCGGAGACCGTCCCGACAAGGATGACTTGCCATGGCATATCGAACACCCCACTCCCGAATCGGTCAAGGTTTTCGGATTGACGATTGGTGTTTCCACCACGGCCGAGGCTGAACAACGTTTCAAAGAAAAAGCCGAACCCAGTCTTTTCAAGTCTCCGGATGGAAAGATGGGGATGGAGGTTTTTTTTGAGCAGATCAATCTGGCCGGATTGCGCTCCAGAGTCGTGCTAACCGTGGCCGTTCCAGAGGAAGAGTTGCACACCATGTATGAACGCGGTTTACGTATGGCGGCCACCGGAGGCGGAAAAAAGATCACGTTGACTCCGGAAGACGTGGAGAGGATTCGTACCTTACCGATCAGTAGCCTGACCTATATGCCGGGGGTGCGCGTCGAAGAAACGCTGTTCTTAAAGCGATTTGGCAAACCTGCGCAAATCATCAAGGAAACCAAGACGGGTGCAACGCACTGGTTGTATCCCCAAAATGGCCTCGACTTAACATTGGGCGGCGGGGAAAAGCCGGTATTGCAATATGTCTCGCCCTTGGCATTTGAAACTTTGGTTAAACCTTTACAGGCCAACGGCGCAGTGATTACTCAGTAGTTTTTCTGTCCTCGCCCGGCCTTTTCGTCGGGTGAGGCATCATGTCCTCATCATCGTCCATCAAAATTCGGTTGCCACTGCCTTCCATGTCTTCGTACTGACCTTTTTTCACCGAGAAGATCAGCACGACCACCAGTATCACGCCAAAGAACATCATGCCCGGTATCAAACTGTAGATTACTTCCATCGTTTTTTCTCCCTTTATGCTGCGGGTTTAACATCGTTTTTGAACAGGGCTCGAATTCGCGCCGCATTGCCGATCACGATGAGCGAACTGATCGGCATGGTGATTGCCGCGACCAGAGGACTTACTTTTGCCATCATCGCCAGCGGCACCATGATCAAGTTATACACGAAGGAAAGGCCGATGTTCTGCTTGATGGTACGCAGTGTTCGGCGCGACAGTCGGGTGGCTTGCAGCACCTTGTTAAGTTCGTTATGCATCAGCACGATATCCGCACTTTCCACCGACACATCCGTTCCCGATCCCAAGGCGATTCCCACATCGGCACGTATTAGCGCGGGCGCATCATTCACCCCGTCCCCGACCATCGCCACCACCGCGCCCGCTTGCTGTAATTCCTGAATGACTCGATCCTTGTCTTGCGGCAACACTTCGGCAATGACTTCCATCCCGCCCAATTGTCTCGCAATCGCCTCTGCGACTGGCCGCCGATCTCCGCTCAATAACGTCATTTTGATACCGCTGGCCCTTAACTCGTCCACCATTTGTTGAGCATCACTGCGCAATCTATCCGCCAGCGCGATCACGGCTACATGCCTCCCGTTTATTGCCACATAGACGCAGCTCATCGCTTCCGCTTCCATGCCAGTCACCTGCGCTTGCAATGCAGCATCCAGTGTCACCCCGCCTTGCAGTAGCCAGTTCGCACTCCCCAACAGCAAACTCTGACCCGAAACATTCGCCGCCACACCCAATCCTGATGTTGCGTGGAATCCGTCCACTACGATGTCGCGGTACGCGTAATGCCGCTCTTCCGCAAAGCGGATGATGGCACGTGCCACACCATGCTCGCTGTAGCGTTCAGCGGCGGCGGCGTAGCGCATCACCTCATCAGAATTTATGCCAGACGCGAACTGCACTTGCGCGACGCTCATCACGCCCTGGGTCAGTGTCCCCGTCTTGTCGAACACGAAGTGGTCCACTTTGGATAAAGTCTCCAGCACCAATCCGTTCTTGACCAGTATTCCGTATTTGGCCCCTAGGCCGGATGCGACTGCGATCGACATCGGTGTCGCCATTCCCAATGCGCACGGACACGTGATGATCAAAACGGAGGTCGCCGCCATCAGCGCGATCTCGAAGTCCTGGCTGTTCCAAATAAAGAAAGTGGCCGTGGCGCATAACATCGTCACCAGCACAAACCACGGCACGATGCTGTCAGCCAGTCGCTGGATCGGTGCTTTGGACGACTGCGCCTCCTCCACCAATTTAATGATCTTCGACAGCGTGGTGTCCTGCAGTTGGCTCCTCACTTCCACCAGCAGGGCGCCGCTGGTGTTCAGCGTGCCTGCTGAGACACTCGCGCCGATTCGCTTGCTTACCGGGAGTGATTCACCACTCAACATGGATTCGTCCACGGCACTCTGTCCCTCAAGCACCACACCATCGACGGGCACTGTGTAGCCGGGCTTGATGAGCACATGGTCGCCCGGCTTGACGCCGCGTATCGGCGTCATCTTCTCGATACCCTCCAGCATCACCAAGGCCACGCGTGGTTGCAACTCCATGAGTCGTTTGGTTGCGGAGACGGCCTGGTGGCGAAACATGCCCTCCAGATAGCGTCCGATCAGAATGACGAAAGTCAGATTCGTCACCGTATCGAAATACACTTCGCCATGCTGGTTGTTGGTGAGCGTGACATAAACGGAATAGGCGTAGGTAACACTCAGACCCAAAGCAATCGGCATATCCATGGTGAGATGGCCTGCGCGTATACCGCCCAGGGCGCCACGGAAGAATGGATAGCCCGAATACAGCAACGTCGGGGTTGCCAGCAGCAAACCCATCCAGTGAAAGAAGCTGCGGAACTCATCCTGATTGGCGCCGCTGTAAAGTGCGATCGCAATCCACATCATATTCATCGCTGCAAATCCCGCGAAAAACAGGCGGAACAACATGGCGCGATTGGTCTTCTTAATCGCCCCTTCCGCGCTTTCCGGATCATACGGAACGGCAGAGTAACCGATTCGCGCCAGGGCGCGGATCAGGTCGGAAAGTTTGCTTTGACTGTTGTCCCAACGCAGATGCAGGCGCTTGCCGGCCAGATTAACTTCCACTTTCTGTACGCCGGGTGCTCGCTTCAAGCCGCGCTCGATCAGCCATACACATGCAGCACAATGGATGCCTTCAACCAGAAGATGAATATCGCGGATCTCGCCGGAGCAGGTGGTGAATTCCTGCTGCACTTCATCGAAGTCGTAGATCTCGATGTCCTTGGGGAGTTCGGGAGGCGGCCCCAGCAACACACCTTCAGGTGTTCGCTGGTAATAACCCTGCAGGCCTGATTCGTAGATAGCCGCGCAGACAGACTGGCAACCGAAACAGCAGAACTGCCGCTCCCGTTGATCCACTACAAATTGAAAATGTGCCTCTTCCGCAATCGGCAATCCGCAATGAAAACAATCCGGCAACGCTTGTTGACTTGCTTGCGTCATCTTTACGTGCCGCTACTGGTCAGGAAGATTCGGCGACTTTGAAACGATCTGTGTCCACCGTGAATTCGTCGGCACCGCGTTTGAGGTGGATATGCAATTCCCAATACCCCTTCAGCGGGAAAGTGACGTAACCCTGATAATTTCCGGCTGACACTTCCTTAAATGACGTGGTGAAATCTTTGCTGGCGTCAGCAGCGCGGTAAGCCTCGACCTCCATCACTCCGCTCACGGGCTTGCCTTCTTTATCCAGCACACTGATCTCGTACATCGTGGGCTGGTTCAGCACGATTGCTTTCGGCTTCTTGATCGTGGTTTGCCAAGCCAGTGCTTGCTGTGCGCCCAATTCGCTCAATATCTGGGTGTTGGTTTTTCGATCTTTCGTCTTGTATTCACGATCCACCAGCATCGATTTATTGTGTGTCGCGAACCAGATAAATGTGGCATTGACCGCCAACACCAGCACGATCAGGCCGATTAAACCCAGCATCCACGGGTTACGAAATCCGGATTTATGGTCTTGTGAAATCATCGTGCATATCCTTATTTCTTAGGAGCATAGAATTGACTCGTGTATTCGGCAAAAACCATCGGATCTTCCACACTCTCAACTCTAAATTGAATCGGCGTCACATCCTTATTGGCGTATTTACCGGGTGCCTTGACGAATATCGTAAACGACGTGCCTCTGCCGTGGTGAATCGTCGGATTATTTTCAGCACCAATGATGATTTGGTCTTTTACGCCGCCTTCCGCTGTCACTTTCACTTGGAAGTCTTTATCTGTCTTATTCAGCAGCTTGAAATCATATTTATTTTGTATAGAACCGTCGCTCATGCTCACATAGAGTGGTTGACGTTCATGCATGATTTTCAACGTCATCGAACCCAGATGCGTCAAGCCCCAAACGATGCCTCCCAGCGCCACTAGAATGATGCCAATATAAACAAGTGTGCGCGGATGCTGATACATCTTCTTCGCGGGTTTCCCTGAAAGTTCATCCAGAGATGCATAACGAATGAGGCCTCTGGGTTTGCCGATCTTGTCCATGATGGAATCACACGCGTCGATACACAATCCGCAGGTGATGCAGCCCAGTTGTTGTCCATTGCGAATATCCACCCCGGTCGGACACACTTGCACACATTGGAAACAGTCAATGCAGTCACCCTGTGGCGCGACCACTTCTGATCCTCTGCGTATCTTTGAGCGTGGCTCTCCGCGCGTGTAATCGTAAGTCGGCAAAATGGTCTGCGAGTCGTTCATCACAGCCTGGATACGCGCATAAGGACATAACCAGAAGCAGGTCTGCTCACGCAGGAATCCGGCCAATATGTACGTGCCCACAAAGAAAGCCGTCAAAGTCACCCATCCCACCATCGGGAGCTGGAAGTGAATGAGCTTGTTCCAGTAATCGAATGCATCGACGAACCAAATCGAGAAACTGATTCCAGTAAACAATGCCAGAATCCCCCAAGAAAGATGTTTGAGGCCTTTCTTCTTGATCTTATCGAGATCCCATGGGGCTGCATCCAATTTGCGTCGTGCTGTCGGGTTGCCTTCGAATTTCTCTTCCAACCATGTGAACCAGTCTGTCCAAGCGGTCTGGAAACAGAAATAACCACACCATACGCGTGAAGCCACCGATGTCACCGCAAACAGGGTCATCGCGGCAACTAACAAAATCAACGACAACATCCAGATGTCTTGCGGCAAAACAGTGAGATTGAAAAATCGAAACTGGTTGTGGTCAATGTCGAACAGAATCGCCTGTTTGTCGTTCCATCGAAGATAGGGAACGAAGAAAAAGGGAAGCCACAAAGCCAACTGAGCACGATCTTTGAAAGTACGAAAGAATCCGGGCATACGCTTGGCATGGATTGTCTTATCGCCGACATTGACTGTCCAAACTTCAAATTCGTTGTAGATCGTGGTGACTTCGCCGACTTCTTTCTTTTCAACTTCTTTGTTCACGCTCACACTCCTAAGTAGTAAAAGGAACACCCGGTCTTAATGCCGAATTCCAAAACATCATTGAAGCGATTCTACTTTCCGGAAAACCGCCACAGCGAAATTTTCACACTGAATGAAAAAGGAGGAGAGCGAACTCTCCTCCTTTCCCCAATGCTAATTCTTATTTTTGTGCTTTTTCTTCTTCAGCTTTCTTGGCGTTGCGAATCGCCTTAAAAAGCAACCACACTGGCACCAAGAATGACAGAGCTACGCAAATAATCACTCCCCACAGCACCGCATCGTTATTGATGTGATTCATCTTTACACTCCTTGTTCAGATTCTGAAGGACTGCACGGGCGAACCCGTGCAGGCTTGTACAGTTTACTTAGCCGCAGGAGCGTCAGCATGACCGCCACCGAACTTGTACACATAGACTGCCAACTTCTTGATCTCGGCATCAGACAACTTCGCACCTTTGAACGCCGGCATCACTGCCACACGAGTCTCAGGTGTGCCTGCATTGACACCGTTCTTGATGGTGTACTTGATGCCTTCAACCGAGCTGTCGAAACGCCATACGCTGTCAGTCAAGTTAGCAGAACCCATAGCTTGCATGCCCTTGCCATCCGCTCCGTGGCAAGCTACGCAACCCTTCTCCGTGAACAATGGAGTTGAAGTTGGTTTGCCAGCAGCAACCGCATTAGCCAAGGTATCGACTTCAGCTTCAGACAACATATCTTTGTGCGCCATCATCATGCCTTGGCGACCACCGACGATAGTTGTATGGATGTCATCGATCTTGCCACCATACAGCCAGTCATCGTCGTTCAGTACAGGTGCGAACAGACCTTGTTTGTCATGTGTGCCCACGCCATTCGTACCGTGACAGGCTGCGCAGTTGTCACCGAACAGAACCTTACCGGAGCGAGTAACGTATTCCGTCAATTCGCTGTCAGCCAAGATCGCCGCTGGGGTCATGTCCTTGAGCTTGGCTTCATATTTGCCGCGCACTTCGTCCACCACACTTTTGTCAGTTTCCATCTCGTTGATTGCTGTCCAACCACCAACACCCTTGAAGAAGGTATTGCCATTGGATAGTGGAATGGATGGATAGAATATCCAATATACAACGACCCAAATCGCGCTGGCTGTCAGACCCAGCATCCACCACTTAGGCGGTTGATTGATGTAATCGCCCAAGTCGTCATCCCAAACGTGGCCAGTGGTTGGCACGTCACCTGCATTATGTTTATCACTCATCTTTTTTCTCCCGATTTGATAGGGTCTTCGTCATCCAGCGCCATAGCGGCCTGGGATTCGAATCGTTCCTTGTTGGACGGCCGGAACACCATGACATAGGTGGCCACCATTCCCAACGCTGCGACCAGCAGGAAAAATACACCCAACCAGTCGTTCGTCGTCATGGCTTGCGCATCCATACCAAAGTATTCCAACAGTTTAATCACGGTAGTTCACACCTTCTTCGAACTTGACGTGATTGCCCATGCTTTGCAAGTAAGCGATCAGAGCATCCATGTCTGTCTTGCCTTCCAATTCAGCAGCCGCACCAGCGATGACCTCATCCGTGTAGATGGTCTTAGGAACTGGATTGAACGGCATGATTGTCAGCACTTTCATGGTTTGCACTGTCTCAGCCACATCTACCGACTTAGCTTCCAACCAGAAGTAGTTAGGCATGACGGACTCAGGAACGACTTCGCGCGGATATTTCAGATGGCGTTTATGCCACTCATCCGAATATTTGCCGCCGACGCGAGCCAAATCAGGTCCGGTACGTTTGGAACCCCATTGGTAAGTGTGGTCGTACATCGATTCTTCAGCGATGTTGTAGTGACCATAACGGTCCTTCTCATCACGGAATGGACGAATCATCTGCGAGTGGCACAAGAAGCAACCTTCGCGGATATAGACGTTACGGCCTGCCAACTCCAAAGGTTTGTAAGGACGCACGCCATCACCGGGAGCCCAGTCGTTCAGCGTCTTGTGCGCCGATGTAGCCGGATTCCAGATGATTTTATCCATCGGAATTACATTGCCGTTGGCATCTTTGTGCTGCGTGTTGTTGCAAGTGGGATCGTTCTGGCACATCGCCGTATTAGGCAGATAGAACAGGGGAACGATTTCCACGATACCGCCGATCGCCACTGCGATCGCGGTCATAACAAACATCAGGAGCGTACTGCGTTCGATCTTGTCCTGAAATTTTGTCGAATAAAGTGTGTCGTGATCAGACATGTTGTCACTCCTTATGCGTTGGCTGGAACAGCGTTTGCACTGCGCGCGGCACTTGCAGTGCGCACAGTCATCACGATGTTGTAGAGAGCGATCCACGTACCGATGTTGAAGATCAGGCCGCCGATAGCACGCATCGCGTAGTACGGATGCATGGCGGAAACCGATTCAACGAAGGTATAGGTCAGTGTGCCGTATTCGTCATAGTCGCGCCACATCAGACCCTGCATAATGCCAGAGACCCACATCGCAACAACATAGATAACGGTACCGATAGTCGCCAACCAGAAGTGGACGTTCACCAGACTTTCGGAGTACATCTTCTCTACGCCCCACAGCTTTTTGATCATGTGGTACATCGCGCCGTAGGCAACCATCGCCATCCAGCCCAACGCGCCAGAGTGCACGTGACCCACTGTCCAGTCAGTGTAGTGAGACAAGGCATTCACCGTCTTGATCGACATCACCGGACCTTCGAAGGTAGACATCGCGTAGAACGCCAACGCCACAACCAAGAAACGCAGGATGTAGTCGGTACGCAATTTGTCCCAAGCACCGGACAAAGTCATCATACCGTTCATCGCACCACCCCATGACGGGATGATCATCGCCAATGAAACTGCCGCACCCAGAGAGCCGGTCCAGTCAGGCAATGCTGTGTATTGCAAGTGGTGTGCGCCCAGCCAAACGTAGCCGAAAGACAGTGCCCAGAAGTGCAACACCGACAAACGATACGAGAACACTGGTTTACCAGCTTGCTTAGGAACGAAGTAATACATGATGGCCAGGAAGCCGCCAGTCAAGTAGAAACCCACCGCATTGTGTCCCCACCACCATTGAATCATGGCGTCTTGAACGCCAGAATAGATGGAGAAGGAGTTAGTCATGCTGACAGGGATCGCCATGCTGTTCACAACGTGCAGGTACGTGATCATCACTATCATGCCCATGGTGAACCAGTTGGACACGTAGATATGTGAAGTCTTGCGGATGCCGATGGTCATGATGTAGTTGAAGCCGTACATCAGCCAAACGACCGCGATCGCGATATCGATCGGCCATTCCAACTCGGCGTATTCCTTACCGGAAGTCCAGCCCAAAGGCAGGGTAACCACTGCGGAAACGATGATCAGATTCCAGCCGATGAATGTAGCCCATGCCAGCTTGTTGCTCCACAAGGCAGTCGAACCCGTGCGTTGCACGATGTAAAAGCCTGTGGCCATCAGAGCACAGCCACCGAATGCGAAGATCACTGCATTGGTATGCAGAGGACGCAAACGACCAAATGTGATCCATTCAAGGTCAAAGTTCAAAAAAGGCCACGCCAATTCGGATGCCACATACACACCGATGAGTGTACCAACCACTGCATAAATGGCGGCGGCGATGGTAAACCAACGCACAACCTCCATGTCATACTTTACTGGTGTCGCTTGAGTAGCTGCCACAGTAATCTCCTCCCCAGAGCTAAGTTAAAAAACCAATGCGCCAAGCACTCCAAGATTCTGTCGTGCCGGACGCACCCTTTTTATTGCTACTTTCCCACTGCACGTATAAACACATTCCTACGGCATAGAACACTACATTCCTACAGCGCGGCAAATTGTCGCAGTGCTTCGCCGACAAGTAAAGTCAAAACTAGTTCCGTTCATGCCATACCATACTAAATTTGTCGGGATGACATGACCGAAGCGGTCCAGATATTAGGAAATATTGGTAAGCGCCGAATTGACATATGTCAAAAACAGCATGAATAAAAATTGAGGGGATATTGGGCTTTATTCGGGCGCGATTACTTGGAGCGGGTGAAGGGGATCGAACCCTCGTATGCAGCTTGGGAAGCTGCCGTTCTACCATTGAACTACACCCGCGTGTAGAATGCGGCGCGAATTCTAACATGGGCAACACGGGCAAAGTGATCACAGTCAGCATCAACGGCGCAACCCGCCAGATTCAAACCGGCGCTACCGCCGCATCACTCATCGTTGAGATGGGATTGGAGGGCAAGCGCGTCGCATTGGAACGAAACGGTGAGATCGTTCCGCGCAGCAGATTTGAAATCCAACCCTTGTCAGAGGGTGACAAATTGGAGATCGTCGTCGCGGTGGGTGGTGGTTAATTATTATCTTCAGGAAAATTCAATGAGCGACAAATTAGTCATCGCGGGAAAAAGTTATTCGTCCAGATTATTGGTGGGTACGGGCAAATACAAAGACTTTAACGAAACCCGGGCAGCCGTCGAAGCCAGCGCGGCAGAGATCATCACCATCGCGATACGGCGCAGCAATATCGGCCAGAATCCGAACGAACCCAGTCTGCTGGAAATTTTGCCCCCCTCAAAATACACTTTACTTCCAAACACTGCGGGGTGTTATTCCGCCGATGATGCCGTGCGTACGCTGCGTCTGGCACGCGAACTACTGGACGGCCATAGTTTGGTAAAGCTGGAAGTACTGGGCGATTCGCAATCGCTGTATCCCAACGTGATCGAAACGCTTGCCGCCGCCAAAACATTGGTCGCAGACGGTTTTCAAGTGATGGTGTACACCTCCGATGATCCTATCGTTGCCAAACAATTGGAAGATATCGGTTGTGTCGCCATCATGCCCTTGGCATCGCTGATCGGCTCCGGCATGGGCATCCTCAACCCGTGGAATCTGCAACTCATCATGGATCGCATCAGCGTCCCGGTGATCGTTGATGCCGGTGTCGGCACCGCCTCGGATGCCGCCATCGCGATGGAACTGGGTTGCGACGGCGTGTTAATGAATACCGCGATCGCGGGCGCACAAAAACCCGTTTTGATGGCGAGCGCAATGAAAAAAGGGGTTGAAGCCGGGCGTGAAGCCTATCTTGCCGGACGTATGCCAAAGAAGTTGTACAGCGCCAGTCCAAGTTCTCCCACGGCCGGCATCATCGCCTCGATTCGTAGTTGAAGATGTCTGAATCTGAAGACCCGAGTAAGCGCCACATCCGCAGCTTCGTCTTGCGCCAAGGCCGCGTCTCGGTCGCGCAACAGCGCGCGATCGATACCTTGCTGCCGCGTTATGGCGTTCCTTATGTCGCGCGTCAACTCGATCTCGATGTGGCCTTTCGCCGCAAAGTGACCAAGATCCTGGAGATCGGCTTCGGCATGGGAGACAGCACGGCGACCATCGCACAGGCGAATCCCGATACTGATTATCTTGCGCTGGAGGTTCACACACCCGGCGTAGGCAATCTGCTCAAATTGATCGAATCAGAAAATCTGGAAAACATCCGCATCATTCAACATGACGCCGTGGAAGTTTTGCGCGACATGATCGCTGATTCCAGTCTGGAGGGTGTGCACATCTTCTTCCCTGATCCTTGGCACAAAGCCCGCCACAACAAGCGACGGCTGATCCAATCCCCCTTCATTGCGCAATTGGTGAAAAAGATAAAGGTCGGTGGATATATACATGTTGCGACAGACTGGCAGGACTACGCCGAGCAAGTACTCAGAGTTTTCAGTGCGGAACCGCTGCTGGAAAACACGGCGACCGATTACGCACCACGTCCGGGCTATCGCCCGCTTACCAAGTTCGAGAAACGCGGCCTAAATCTGGGACACGGCGTTTGGGATCTAGTGTTCCGCCGCAAGGAATTGCTCTAGCAAGTCATTCAGAAACCGCTGCCCCAATAAAGTTGGAGCGATACGTCGATGGTCGCGAAACAACAACCAGCGCCTCTCTGCCTCTTGCAACTCATTCTGGATAGAAAGTAGAGACAAGCTTGTTCGTTCAGCGAACAGGTTGCTGTCGAATCCGTCATTCAGACGCAACGCATTCATCATGAATTCGAACGGCAACGCATCGACACCAACCTCATTCTCAGATTGGATCGGCAGACCTGCCGCGACCTGCTGCATATAAGCCTGCGGTTGCTTGTAGCGTGCTTGGCGCAGCACTTTATCGGGAAAGCTCAGCTTGCTATGCGCCCCCGCACCGATCCCCAGATAGTCACCGAACTGCCAGTAGTTGAGATTGTGCTTCGCACGTCGCTTGGGTCGCGCAAATGCCGAAGTCTCATAGTGCTCATAACCATGAACTGCCAATAGTGACTCGATGCTCTGCTGCATCTCCGCACTCGTATCCTCATCGGGCAACACAGGCGGGTTGTGATGGAACTGCGTGTTCGGTTCCAAAGTCAGGTGGTAACAGGACAGATGTTGCGGCGTGTATTGCATCGCAATTTGCACATCCAACAACGCCTCATCCAACGTCTGTGTTGGCAACGCATACATCAGATCAAGATTGATGTTATCGAAATGCTGCTGTGCGATTTGGATTGCACGCCTCGCTTCATCTGCCGAGTGGATACGCCCCAAAGCCTGTAGATGTTTATCGTTAAAGCTCTGAATACCCATCGACAGGCGATTCACGCCGGCGTCACGAAAAGCGGCGAACTTATCCGCCTCCACCGTACCCGGATTCGCCTCCAGCGTGATCTCGGCATTCATATCCAATGGCAACAGCATGCGCACGTTGCGCAGGATTTCGCCGATCGCCTCGCCGCTCAACAAACTGGGCGTACCGCCGCCAAAGAACACCGTATAGACCTTGCGTCCCCATATCTGAGGTAATGCCATCTCTAAGTCGCGCACCAAAGCCGCTACATATTCTTTTTCAGGGAATGCACCGCGCGCTTCATGCGAATTGAAATCGCAGTAAGGACATTTGCGCACGCACCAAGGGATGTGGATATATAAGGACAGCGGAGGTAAGGCTTGGAAGGCCACGCCACGTGAGCGCAACCCGACTGCTTGCAACATTTGCGAGGTCATTCGATGCCGCGAGCCTTCAACTTCTCCAACAAAACTTTCATCGCCCTACCACGATGACTGATGGCGTGTTTCTCATCGTGTGTCAGTTCCGCGCTCATCTTGCCGAGCTCGGGCAACCAGAAATACGGGTCATAACCGAAACCGCCCGCACCTCGCGCTTCGCGTGCGATCTCACCATGCCACTCACCTTCCGCAATGAGGGGTTGCGCATCACCCGCCCAGTTAACCATCACCAATACGCAGTAATAATGCGCACGACGGTCATCATGCGACTTCATCGCATCTAACAATGCCTGATTGTTGCGTTCGTCCGAACGCGGCAAACCAGAGAAGCGCGCCGATATCACACCGGGCATGCCTTTGAGCGCATCGACACAGATCCCGGAATCATCCGCCAACGCGGGTAGCCCACTCTCACGACTCGCGTGGCGCGCCTTCTCCAAGGCATTCTCCACGAAGGTGATGTGCGGCTCTTCTGCTTCAGAAATACCCAATTGCGATTGCGTCACCACCTCGATCCCCAGCGGTGCGAGCATGTGCTGGAACTCGCGCAACTTGCCCGGATTGTTGGAAGCGATGACCAGCTTTTTCATTTCTTCAGCGCCTCGCGTTGCAACGTGATCAATTCGGTAATGCCTTTGTGTGCCAACCCCAGCAACACATCCATTTCAGCACGCGAGAAGGCATGACCTTCCGCCGTACCCTGCACTTCCACGAAGTGTCCGCTACCCAGCATCACCACGTTCATGTCGGTATCGCAGGCAGAGTCTTCGACGTAGTCCAGATCGAGCACGGGTGTGCCTTCATAGATACCCACCGAGATGGCGGCGATAGACTCTTTGAGGGGATTCTCTTTCACCAATCCCTTTTGCATCAAGCTGGACACCGCGTCGTGCAATGCAACGAACGCGCCCGTGATGCTGGCTGTGCGCGTCCCGCCATCGGCTTGGATGACATCGCAATCCAAGGTGATGGTGCGCTCACCTAACTTACCCAGATCGACCACGGCACGCAGGCTACGCCCGATTAAGCGCTGGATCTCTTGTGTGCGCCCAGACTGCTTACCTTTGGCGGCTTCGCGCCCCATACGCTCACCCGTCGAACGCGGCAACATCCCGTACTCGGCTGTAACCCAGCCTTCGCCGCTGCCCTTCTTATGTGGTGGTACGCGCTCTTCCACGCTGGCAGTACAAATGACTTTGGTATCGCCACATTCGATGAGTACCGAACCTTCGGCGTGTTTGGTGTAGTGACGGGTGATCTTGATGGAACGAAGCTGGTCTGACTGACGAAGGCTGGGACGCATTACGGAAACCTCGGAAATGAAGATAAGGCGAGAATTATAGCGTGGAGCGAAATGAAGATTGGCAGCCTAACGCTCGTCGAGCATCGTGCATACCGGCACATCAGTTGGATGATCTGCTTCTGCCACTCCAATTCTGGCTGCCAACGCAGTGGTGTTATCGGCCCGACCCGCTTCCCGCATCACAGCAACGTCAATCAATTCGCCAACCAGCGCCGGCAAGGATGCCGTTGTCGACAGTTTTGCCATCTCGTGATCCTCCAAGGGGCTCCAGAAACCATCGCTGCATAGGAGGAAAGTGTCGTTGTCTTTGGTCTCGACACTGGGTGACACCTCTACATAAAACATGTCCTCGACGCCACCCAAGCAATTGGTAATCTTGTTCCGGTCAGGATGGGTCTTCATCTCTTTCTCGCTGATGATGCCCCAGTCCGCCCACTGCTGTACGACCGAGTGGTCACGCGTGACATTTGCCACCGCCCCGCTGCGCAACAAATAAAATCTGGAATCGCCCGCATGGGCGAACCATACACGGCCATCCTGAACCAAGGCGGCCACACAGGTCGTACCGGGATTACCACCCAGCTGCTGCTCATGAGCATACTTGATGATCGCATCGTGACCTGCGCGCATGGTCGCACGCAAGAACACTTCGGGTTCTTTGGTGCGCCCCGCTTCGAGTTTGCCGAAAGCACGCATGAATGTCAGGACAGCAATCTGTGCGGCGACCTCGCCATGCAAATGCCCTCCCATGCCATCGGCCAGAACGAGCAGCAATGCTGCTTTAGTATAGGCATATCCCACGCGGTCCTGGTTGTACCTGCGACCGCCGATGTGATTCGCTTGATGGACAGCAAACTTCATTGTCTTCCTGTTCTTCTTATGAACCGCGATGCCGTGTTCAACGGCCGCCAAGTGCAATCGTAATATAATGCGCGCCATTCAGCCCGTGTTTTTTCCATTTCTTCGGAGCATTGATGATAAATAGCATGACCGGCTTTGCCGTAGCCACCACTGAACTCGATACCGGCTCACTTTCATTGGAGTTACGTTCCGTCAATTCCCGATACCTCGATTTGCAATTGCGCATGCCCGATGAACTGCGGTTACATGAATCGGTATTGCGCGAAGCAATCACGAACCAGATCTCACGGGGCAAGGTTGAATGCCGTATTGCATTCATTCCGCGTCAAACCTCCCACAATCCGGCCCATCTCAACTTGGAAATGGTCCGGCAATTGGCCGCGTGGAGCGCCCAAGTACGCGCGGTTGCCCCCAATGCCAGGGAACTCGGTGTTGCCGATGTATTGCGCTGGAGCGGCGTACTGGAAAACGCCACGTTGTCTGCCGAGAAATTTCATTCTTATTTGCTCGATCTGTTACAGCGGGTCTTGCAGGAATTTGCTGCTGCACGCCAACGCGAAGGCGCCAAACTCATTGGCTTTTTGCTGCAACGTGTAGAACAGATCGAAGCCCTGCGTGCCATCGTTACCCCACGCATGCCAGCGGTTATCACAACCTATGAAAAAAAACTTCGCGCGAAACTTCTTGAGGCGCTGGGCAGTGAAGATGACGATCGTGTTCGGCAAGAGATCACGCTTTACGCCAGCAAGGTCGATGTGGATGAGGAGCTTTCCAGATTGCATACGCACTTGGACGAGGTTAAACGCGTACTGAAAAAGGGGGGAGCAGTGGGTAAACGTCTGGATTTCCTGATGCAGGAACTGCATCGCGAAGCCAATACCCTCGGCGCAAAATCCGTGGACACTGAAGTCTCGCACTGCGCGATGGAAATGAAAATCCTTACCGAGCAGATGCGCGAGCAAGTACAAAATATCGAATAGGAGAGCACCATGTCGGGTAGTCTTTTTGTCATCAGCGCGCCATCGGGTGCGGGTAAAACCAGCTTGGTGCACTCCTTGCTCAGCATCAATCCACAGATCGATTTGTCAGTTTCTTTCACGACCCGCCACCCTCGCCCAGGTGAGATCAACGGCAAGGACTACCACTTTGTCAGCCGTGAACAATTCGTAGAAATGGCAGCACGCGATGAATTCCTGGAAAGTGCCGAAGTGTACGGCAATCTTTACGGAACATCACAAAACTGGATCAGTCAGGAGATTACAAAAGGGCTCGACATCCTGCTCGAGATCGATTGGCAAGGCGCACGGCAGGTGCGCAAATTATTTCCAGACTGTATCAGTGTTTTTGTTCTTCCCCCCTCACTGCAAGCTTTGGAGACTCGATTGAAAGGGCGCGGAAAAGACAAGGGGGAAGTGATTGAACAACGCCTCGCAGCCGCACATGAGGATGTATCCCATGCCACTGAATTCGATTATGTTATTATCAACGACGACCTTAGTGAGGCGTTAAAGGAACTTAATGCGATTGTGCTTACTGCCCGCTTGCGGTCATCATGCCAAATGTCAAGGCATAGCGCACTCATCCACCAATTACTACATTCGGAGAACTAAACCATGGCACGTATCACTGTCGAAGATTGCATGAAATTCATTCCAAACCGTTTTGAACTGACCCTTGCCGCCGCCTATCGCGCGCGTCAACTGGCCAACGGTGCAAGTCATTTGGTAGTCAACACCCGTGATAAACCGACCGTGGTGGCATTGCGTGAGATCAGTGAAGGCAAGGTCGGCGTCGAAATTCTGAATCGCGGCATGGCTTGATAACCGAGTCTTGTGATTTTCGATGCGGGACGCAAGCAAACCATCGCGTGATAATTTCGTGCAGGCTGCGTGGACAGCTCTTTCACGTTCGCGCCTATTCAGGTTAGTCCAACTCCCTGCCTCTCGCCTGACTTATGCAGACGATTTCGAAAGTGCGTCAGGCTCGTTGAGGTTGGCCGATGTCTCAAGCCGATGCTGATGCACTACTGCAGGAGGTTACCGCCTACCTAAAGGCGGAGGACGTCACGCAGGTACAAGCTGCGCTTGAATTCAGTCGGTTAGCCCATGCGGGTCAGTTGCGTCAGTCCGGCGCACCCTATGTAACCCACCCCATCGCTGTCGCCCGCATACTCACCCCGTTGCACCTCGATGTGCACGCCATCATTGCAGCCCTTTTGCACGACGTGGTAGAAGATACCAGCATCACTTCAACAGAAATC